>Ga0075520_1001479_pt1 | contig 11308 bp, 11 predicted proteins | sample NGEPerB_FD_75100 | JGI IMG/M metagenome (GOLD analysis project Ga0075520, IMG submission 75100) | Arctic peat soil microbial communities from the Barrow Environmental Observatory site, Barrow, Alaska, USA - NGEE PermafrostAB12-B | ecosystem: Environmental > Terrestrial > Soil > Wetlands > Peat ... | reverse complement strand
GGCTTTAACCGTTGTCTGTTGCCCAAAACAAACGCGATTTCGCTTGCAAAAATAGCGAAAATAGAAATTTGTAAAATAAGTTCGTTGAAGGAATTACTGGAAAATTTATGGTGAAACTCCAATTCTAATGAAACTCAGATATTACAAGCAAAGCGCAGTAATCTCTGTTAGTTGAATTATCCCACGTGCGAAGCTAAGTGGGACTACTGTAATGAGTCAAACTTCAAGAGCAAAGCGGAGGGTATGAACCCCAACGCTTGCTTTGGGGTTCATACCCGTGATTCTAAAAATCCAGCCAATCAAAAAAAAACTCGAAAAAATGTTTGTAAGTCTTGACATCTGGAAAATGGTGCATAAAATAGTCCAGTTAAATCAGCACTCATAATTCAATTTTAAAAATCAAGAAAGGAGAGGAAAAAGTATGAAAATCAGACCTTTACAGGATAGAATCATTGTAAAACGTTTGGAAGAGGAAACAAAGACAAAAGGGGGAATCATCATTCCCGATACAGCCAAGGAAAAACCTATTGAAGGCAAAGTTATTGCCGTGGGCAAGGGCAAAGTTGCCGATGACGGCAAACTTATAAAACCGGAAGTAAGCGTTGGCGATAAAGTTCTTTTCAGCAAATACGGCGGCACTGAAGTTAAGATAGATAGTGAAGAATACCTGATTATGAGAGAAGACGACATTCTCGGCATTATTGAAAAATAAGAAACTATTAAGGAGGAATATATACAATGGGAGCAAAAATACTTCTTTATGATGAAGAAGCAAGAAAATCGATGCTTAAGGGCATCAACACTCTGGCCGACGCTGTAAAAGTAACCCTAGGCCCCAAAGGCCGCAACGTTATTATTGATAAAAGTTATGGTTCACCCACCGTCACCAAAGACGGCGTTACCGTAGCCAAAGAAATAGAGTTGGAAGATAAATTTGAAAACATGGGTGCTCAGATGGTCAAAGAAGTCGCCAGCAAAACAAGCGACGTCGCCGGCGACGGCACTACCACTGCAACCATCCTGGCACAGGCCATTTATCGCGAAGGCGTCAAGGCCGTTGCCGCAGGCAGCAACCCTATGGATATTAAACGCGGTATAGACAAAGCTGTCGAAACGGTTGTCAAAGAGCTCAGCAAGATGAGCAAACCCACCAAAGATCAGAAAGAAATCGCTCAGGTCGGCACCATCTCCGCCAATAACGATGAAACCATCGGCAACATCATTGCCGGCGCTATGGATAAAGTCGGTAAAGAAGGCGTTATCACTGTAGAAGAAGCCAAAGGCTTGGAAACTGAACTGGAGATCGTCGAAGGTATGCAGTTTGACCGCGGCTATCTTTCTCCTTACTTTGTTACTAACGCCGACAAGATGCTCGTTGCTTTGGATGATGTTTTAATTCTGATTTACGAAAAGAAAATCAGCGGCATGAAAGACCTGCTTCCTATTCTGGAACAAATCGCCAAAATGGGCAAACCGCTTCTTATTATCGCCGAAGACATCGAAGGCGAAGCATTGGCAACGCTGGTGGTCAACAAGATTCGCGGCACCCTGCATGTTGCAGCCGTTAAAGCTCCCGGCTTCGGCGATCGCCGCAAAGCAATGTTGGAAGACATCGCCATCCTTACCGGCGGCAAGATGATCTCCGAAGACATGGGCTACAAGCTTGAAAATGTAACACTGGAAGATTTAGGACGAGCCAAGAAGATTACCATTGATAAGGACAACACCACGATTATTGACGGCGCCGGCAAACGTGCCGATCTGGAAGGCCGTGTCAAACAAATTCGCGCTCAGATCGAAGAGACCACTTCCGATTATGATAAAGAAAAACTTCAGGAAAGACTGGCCAAACTGGTTGGCGGTGTTGCCGTAATTAAAGTCGGCGCAGCGACCGAAACCGAAATGAAGGAAAAGAAAGCACGCGTCGAAGACGCACTGCATGCCACCCGCGCTGCCGTTGAAGAGGGTATCGTTCCCGGCGGCGGAGTTGCGTATTTGCGGACTCTTCCTCTTCTGGCTAAAATGGCTTTGGAAGGCGACGAGCAAATAGGCGTGAATATTATCAAAAAAGCGATTGAAGAGCCGATTAAAATGATTGCCTGCAATGCCGGTCTGGAAGGCAGCATTGTAGTCGAGAAGGTAAAAGAGAAGAAAGGGTCCTATGGTTTTAACGCCCGTACCGATGTGTATGAAGACATGATCGCAGCCGGTGTTATTGATCCCACCAAGGTTACACGTTTTGCTCTGCAGAATGCGGCCTCAGTTGCAGCTTTACTGCTTACCACTCAGTGCATGATCGCCGATAAGCCCGAAGAGAAGGGCGCCGGTGGTGGAATGCCCGGTATGCCTCCCGGTGGAGGATATCCCGGCATGGGCATGTAAGAACTTAATCGTTGTTAATCAGATAAATATTGAAGCCCCTTGCCATGTTGGCAAGGGGCTTTTTAATGAGTCCCAATTTTCAGAAGCAAAGCGCACTGAAACTTGTTGGACGAACTAATGAAACTCAAATATTACAAGCGTAGTGAAGTAATATTTGTTGGTTGAATTATTCCGCAAAAGGCGGAGGATATCGAAGATATCCGTGGTATCTCCGTAGCGAAGCGAAGTGGGATTAGTGAGCCTCCTCCTTGCCCCACTGAAGTGGGACAGTTTCCAATAGTCAGAGGGCATTGAATAATTCGACTTACAAAATTCAGTTCACGTTGCTCCTGAATTTTGAGTCTCATTACAACTAACGAATTCCAGTTCACTTTCAAATCATCTCTTTTGGGGGACGATCTCAATCCAGTAGCCGTCCGGATCATTGATAAAGTAGATGACCATATCCTTATTTTCATAACAGATGCAGCCCATTTTTTCATGCAGGGCATGGGCGCCTGCAAAATCGTCAACTTTAAGAGCCAGATGGAATTCATTATCACCTAGATTGTAAGGCTCCTTTCTATCTCTGAGCCAGGTCAATTCGAACTGGTGAAGAGTCTGACCGTCACCGAGAAAGACAATAATGAAACTGCCGTCCGGCGCTTCATGCCTTCTCACTTCGATCAGTTGCAGCGCTTCCCTGTAGAAGGCAATGCTTTTTTCTAAATGGAGAACATTGATGCTATTATGGGCGAAAGTGAATTGCATAAAATTGCTACCTCCAACTTTCATTTTCTTTCAGCAGTTTATAAAACCATCTTTACTGCCCGATGAGCTTTCAGGGCTTCATAAAGAGCCGTGCGGTGAGATTCGCTCTCTACCGATAACTCGACATTAAGGCAGTGATATTTGTCCGTTTTGCTGTCGCGTGAATGGGTTATTTTATAGGCACGGTCCCTGATGATTTCTGCCACGGCTAGCCGCATCTCATCTGCATTTGGGCCGATGATCTTGTAAACCCAAGGGCATGGGTATTCCAATTGAACTTTTTTCTTTTCGTTATCCGGCATAGCATTCCATCCTTTCCACTACTTTTCCAGAATTTACTTGCGTTTTTCCAGCCAGGCCGCAAATTCAGTCACTGTTAAAATAGGTATCCGGCCAAGTTGAGACTTCACTTTCAGAATATGTGCATCGCCGCTGATCAGCGCATCCGCGTTTCCAAAAACGGCCAGTGAAAGAAACATTAAATCATCCGGATCTCGCAGAGCGGGTAAATTTTTGGGAACTATTTTAATGCGCACCACTTCGGCATAGGGCAGGAAATCCGCCAGAATTATTTCTTGTTCATTTTTATCGAGTTGAAATTTTGGATAGTTTAAAACCTTTATCAGCTCACTCGCCATGTCGTGGCTGACAAGCGGGATGAAACTCTGGCGCATCCAGGCATCCTTAAGCCAGCTAACGCCGCCTTTAGAGAACAGCAGAGCGGACACAATGCAGTTAGTATCAAGAACCACACGCGGTATTTTCATCGTTTCTTTCGCGCCCATGAAATTGCGTCTTTCACGTCGTCCTGGGTAATGCCCAGTTCGGCGAGTTTTGAGCGTAAAGCGTCCGTCCTCTGAATGCGCAATGGAGTCAGGATGATACGGCCATTTTCAGTGATGACATCATAATAATCCGCCTCCCCGGTGGCCGCAACAACGGCCTTGGGTAATGTCAGTTGATTTTTTGTGGTGCGTTTAGCCAACATATTTACCTCCAAAGTAATGAAGTAAGGAAACTACTTTTCCCATATACAAGGATATATGTCAAGGTAAAATACAGAGGCGGTCATTCCGCGTGGATGTTTGGAATTCAAAAAACAAATATGCGAAAATGTATTTTCGGTATAATGCTGTTGCATCGGGTTGATAGTAGTGTTATGATTAGAAAAATTGAGATGTCATTCAGATAAACATGGAGCAATATATGACAAAAGCAACTGAAAAAATAGCGTCTGATATACACGCCTTAACGGATGTGGAAAAACTGCATTTGGTGGATGTAATTCTCAGAGACCTGGACAGACCAGATCCCGAAATTGACCGCATTTGGGCTGATGAAGCGCGTAAACGCTGGAACGCATACAAGTCCGGGAAAATTCAGTCCGTATCGTATCAGGATGTTATGAGCAAATATAAACGCTGATGAAAATTCATTTTCTAACAATCGCCCAGCAAGAACTCAATGATGCTGTTGACTGGTATAATGAACAGGCTGATGGACTGGGCAATGAATTTCTCGATGAACTGGACCGAGCCATCCGCAGAGCCGTTGCATATCCTCAATCCTGTACGGAGATTGAATCAGGATTGAGAAGATGTATAATGGCGCGCTTTCCCTATGGATTAATCTACGGTTTGGAAAAAGACAAAATTATAGTAGTTGCAGTTGCGCATTTACATCGTAATCCGCGCTACTGGGCAGAACGCCTTGAATAGCAGGGCTAAGATTTTCAGTTTTTACGATGGTTGCGGCTCCTCTGCGGAGGGTTTTTTATCTCCTAAATTTTAATAAATAGCACAGATAGTAACCAAATAAAATTCTTGCGTGTAGGCTAATGCCCATAAATATTGCGCCACAAAAAAAGCTTTTCGAACCGCTTCAAACATTTGCGGACCAGTTGACCGCTAAGTTTTCGGCGCGTTCATCCGGCGAGCCGGAAGACCAGTTGAAATCTCCCGTCGATCAACTATTTGCCGCCTATGGCAAAATCATTTCCTGCAGCATTATCCTGAAAGGCGAATCAACCTTGGGCAGCAGACTAGGCCGTCCCGACTTCGCGGCACACAGCGACGAACTGCCCGTCGGCTATATCGAACTGAAAGCGCCGGGGAAGGGCGCGAATCCGGAGCTTTTCAAGGGTCATGACCGTGAACAATGGAAACGCTTTCAGAACGTCCCGAATTTAATCTATACAGACGGCAACGAATGGGCTTTATACAGAAGCGGTGAACTTGCTGCCAAACGGATAAGATTGAGTGGCGACATCCGCACAGACGGGAAAAAAGCGGTATCCGAGGAAAACGCCAAAAGCCTTTTTCAATTATTTGCCGATTTCACGGCTTGGATGCCGCTAGTACCTAGGAAGCCCAAAGAGCTTGCCGCTTTCCTTGCGCCATTTTGCCGCCTGATCCGCGAGGAAGTAATCGATTCTCTCAAAATTTCATCTTCGCCCATGCACTCTCTGAAAACAGAGATTAAAGCGCTTCTATTTCCGGATGCCAATGACGATCAATTTGCCGACGCCTACGCTCAAACGGTAATTTTTGCGCTACTCCTGGGTCAGATGGAAGGCGCGGACGTTTTGGATCTTCATAGCACTTATGATACGCTGGAACATCATCATTCACTTCTTTCCCGGTCGCTTGAGTTCCTGACCGATAAGGAAGCACAAAAAGAGATCAGCGCGTCTCTAAGTATAACTCAGCGCGTTATTCATGAGATACCGCCGGACTTGCTTCAGGCGACATCGGCGACAAAAGACCCCTGGCTGTTCTTCTATGAAGATTTTCTGGCGAGCTACGATCCAAAGTTGCGGAAAGAGGCGGGCGTATATTTTACACCGCTTGAGGTTGTCCGGTGTCAGGTGCGGTTGATCGACGAAATCCTGCAAAAGCAGCTTGGCCGGAATATGGGATTTGTGGAAGCTGGAGTAGCAATTCTTGACCCGGCGGCCGGTACGGGGACATATTTACTGGGGATCATCGAACATGCCCTGGCAAGGGTTGCGGCGGAAGAAGGCCCCGGCGCGGTCAAGGGCGGCGCGCGATCGCTTACGCATAATCTTCACGGCTTTGAATGGATGGTCGGCCCATATTCAGTGGCGCAGTTGCGCATCTCGCAGGCTTTGACCAAGCAGGGAATTACACTGCCTTCCACCGGCCCCGGCATCTATCTGACGAACACGCTGGAGTCGCCGCATACAATACCGCCCGCGCCGCCGCTGTTTCATAGGCCCATTGCGCAGGAGCATGAGCGGGCGCTGAAAGTAAAAGAATCCGAGCATGTGCTTGTGTGTCTCGGCAATCCGCCGTATGGCCGGCATGAAGCAAGCAGTAAAGATAATACAGCCTTCACTGGTGGTTGGGTGCGCTATGGTGATGATCAGGACAAGGCTGCTCCGATCCTTGAAGAATTCTTAAAGCCCGCGCGTGATGCCGGATATGGCGTTCATCTCAAGAACCTGTATAACCTCTATGTGTACTTCATCCGTTGGTCGCTCTGGAAGGTGTTTGAACATAAGACCGCGACCGGCCCCGGCATTCTGTCTTTTATCACCGCGTCATCTTACATTGACGGTGACGCGTTTGTCGGCGTGCGTGAACACATACGCCGAATCTGCGATCACATCGATATTATCGATCTGGGCGGGGAAGGACGCGGGACGCGCAGGGATGAAAATGTCTTTGCCATTCAGACACCGGTGGCAATCTTCGTTGCGTGGCGCAAGGCAAAGCCGCAGCCCGATACTCCGGCGACTGTTCGCTATACACGCATTGAAGGAACACGCGAAGAGAAACTTGCCGCCCTCGATTCCATGATGGCAAGCAGCGATTTGAAATGGGAAACTGTGTCCAGTGATTGGCAAGCACCGTTCCGCCCGATAGCGACGGGAAAGTTCACCAAATGGCCGAGCATGACAGATTTATTTCCATGGCAAAACAACGGCGTCAAAGCTGGCAGAACATGGGTTATCGGGCCTTCAATAGCAAACCTTCAAGAGAAGTTGACGGTGCTGATAGGTGCTGACAAAAAGCAGCAGGTCGAGCTTTTCAAAAACTCACCGACCGGACGAAAATTTACTGAGGTTGCCAATCAAATGCCGCCGCAACAAATTGCGTTACCTTCTCTTGATAAGGTGCATTCCACAAAGGGAATCGATGTTATTCGCTACGCATATCGTTCATTTGATCGACAGTATCTCATTGCCGATGCGCGTTTTCTTGATCGCCCTGGACCGTCAGTGTGGCAAGCGCATAGCGAACGACAAATTTATTTATCAAGTATGTTTCAACGTCCACTTGGCAATGGGCCTGCCATGACGTGTTCAGGAGAAATACTAGATTTGAATCATTTTTGTAATAGAGGAGCGAAGGACTGTATTCCGCTATATCGTGACGCATTTGTTTCACAACCGAATATATTGCCGGGCTTGCTAGATATTTTGAATAATGCATATGGTCAAAAAATAGCACCGGAAGATTTGGCCGGGTATGTCTATGCAATTCTCGCGCAGCCTGAATATACACAACGATTCGCAGAAGAGCTTGCCGGCAAGGAAGTGCGCGTTCCGTTGACGAAGGATAAGAAACTTTTCGCAAAGGTGTCAGAGCTAGGCAAAGAATTGATCTGGCTGCACACCTACGGCGAGCGATTGCAAGACGCAGAGCATCCGGCAGGCAAGATACCCAAAGGCAGGGGGCAGTGCATAAAGGCCGTATCCGATCAAGAGAGCAATTATCCAAATGAATTTCATTATGACGAGACCATTAAGAAACTCCACGTCGGCGACGGTGAGTTCGCGCCTGTGCCGCTGGCAGTATGGGAATTTGAGGTCTCGGGCTTAAAAGTTGTTCAATCATGGCTGGGGTATCGCATGAGGGAACGTAGCGGCAAGAAATCTTCACCGCTTGACGACATTCGCCCGTGCGTGTGGACGCGTGAGTTTACCCGCGAACTTCTCGAACTCCTCTGGGTTCTGGAAATTACAGTGGCAGGGTATCCAACGCAGCAGCAACTGCTGGAGTCTGTTCTTGCGGGCGACTTATTCACCGCAGCGGAACTGCCCGCCGTACAGGATGAAGCCCGCGAAGCTCCCAAGGTAAAGCGGTCACGAAATTTGGACGAACAGGTATGCTTAGAAATTGAAGAATAAATTAAAAAATGATTATAAGAATACATCTTACGGGTTTATTTTTTAAGCCGCAGTGTGCAGCAGTGCACTTTTGAATATGAGCACTAAATCCTACTTGGACGAAAGAAAATCAGCCCTCCGATTTATGATGCGGGCGCTTGCTTACAGAAACTATCGGTTATTCTTTGGCGGACAAGGCCTTTCTCTGATCGGAACCTGGATGCAGCAGATAGCCATGAGCTGGCTTGTCTACCGGATGACAAACTCGGTTTTCCTGCTTGGCCTCATTGGTTTTACCGGCCAATTTCCTACGGTAATTTTCGGTTCTTTTGCCGGTGTTTACGCGGACAGGATGAACCGCCGCAATTTACTTATTGCCACACAGGCCATCTCCATGGTGCAGGCTTTTCTGCTGGCATTTCTAACGCTCACAGGTACTGTCGCCGTCTGGCATCTGATTGTGCTCAGTATAATTCTGGGCACAGTCAATGCTGTCGACGTGCCCACAAGGCAATCATTTGTCGTCGATATGGTGGAAAATAAGAATGACCTCGGCAACGCCATTGCCCTGAACTCCTTTATGTTCAATGGTGCAAGATTGATTGGGCCATCAATTGCGGGCATTCTCATAGCTTATGTCGGGGAAGGTGTTTGTTTCTTGCTCAATGGAATCAGTTTCTTTTTCATAATTCTGGCGCTCCTGGCTATGAAAACCAATCAAAAGGTGCGGCAACAAAGTTCTGGTGCCGTGCTCCACGAACTCAAAGAGGGTTTTCAATATGTTGTCAGTTTTGCTCCCATCCGGTATATAATACTTCTTTTGGGATTGATAAGTTTTTTAAATATGCCTTGTGTCGTTCTTATGCCCGTATTTGCGCGGGATATCCTGCACGGCGGTTCCCATACTTTGGGCTTCCTTATGGGAGCCACGGGAATCGGTGCGCTGGCGGGCGCTCTGTATCTCGCTTCCCGTAAGTCGGTCATCGGTCTGGGGCGTCTCATCACAATTTCCACCTGCATTTTCGGCTGCGGGATTATCGCCTTTTCTTTTTCCCGCTATCTGCCGCTTTCCTTATGCCTGATGCTGGTTACCGGCTTCGGCATGATTGTATGTATGGCTTCATGCAATACAATCGTGCAAACCATCGTGGACGAAGATAAGCGAGGCCGCGTCATGAGCTTTTACGCCATAGCTTTTATAGGGATGGCTCCGTTAGGCAGTCTGCTCGGAGGGAGCATTGCCAGCAAGATGGGCGCTCCCTTTACTCTTGCCCTGTGCGGCGTCTTGAGCATTGTGGGCGCTATCTTTTTCTACAAGCGATTGCCGGAGATACGAAAATTTGTCCGGCCAATATACCTGCGCATGGGAATTATCCATGAAATGCCTACAGAGCTTCAGTAAAACACGCCTTATACCATTTGTTTTCTTCGGCTAATTTTGTTGGCTTCGTCGTCGGCTTCCTCAACGTATATGTAGGGGCTGTTCTAACCTAAAGGTCACTATGCCCGAACAGCCCGCAATTTTCGGCGCGTTCAGGGGAACGCGCCGAAAATTGGCCGTCGCGTTATCCTTTGAAATTGAAATGGTATTAATTTTTCGCGAAATTGATGCAATTATGGTGCTGACTGAAGTAACTAATTTGTTAAGAAAACTAGAGGGATTGTTGGCAAAGAGTTATGCTTGAAAGTCCATCGGTTATGTGATAGTTGACTGCGTCATATACATACCAATCTGTATTCATTTGACGGTTTGATAATAAAGGCGGTTTAGCCGCTATTTTTTTGAGATGTAAGGAGTAACATAAAATGGATTACAAAGAGACGTTGAATCTTCCCCAGACGGATTTTCCGATGAAAGCTAATCTGGCCCAGCGAGAGCCTCAGATGCTTCAAAGTTGGGAAGAAATGGGCATTTACAAGAAAATCCGGGAAGCTGCCAAGGGCAAAAAACCCTATATTCTTCATGACGGTCCTCCCTATGCCAACGGCAATATACATTTAGGAACTGCGCTCAATAAAATTATCAAGGATATAGTGATTAAGGCCAAAAACATGACCGGTTTTGACGGCGTGTATGTGCCGGGCTGGGACTGCCACGGCCTGCCTATTGAACATCAGGTTGATAAAGAACTGGGCGGTAAAAAGGCCGCTATGTCGCAGGTGGAAAAGCGCCGTGCCTGCCGTGTTTATGCCGAAAAATTTGTGGATATCCAACGTGAACAATTTAAGCGTTTGGGTGTCTTTGGCGAATGGGATAATCCTTATCTGACTATGGCCTATCCCTATGAAGCTACCACCGTTGCTGAATTCGGGAAGCTCTACCTCAATGGCAGTGTTTACAAGGGCAAAAAGCCGGTTTACTGGTGCGCTACCTGTAAAACCGCTCTGGCTGAAGCCGAGGTGGAATATGCCGATCATTCCACGCCGTCTATTTATGTAAAGTTTGCTTTTACGTCCGATGTCAGCAAAGTTTTGCCGAAACTGGCCGGTCAGAAAGTCAACATGGTGATCTGGACAACCACACCCTGGACGATTCCCGCCAATCTGGCGATTGCCGTCAAGGATGATTTTATTTACGCCGCCGTAAAGATTGATGATGAAGTGCTGATTGTCGCCAGGGACATGCTCGATTATTGTCTGGATGCATTCGGCTTCAAGAATAAAAAATATGAGATTCTGGATGAATTTAAGGGTGCCGTTCTGGAAGGGCAGAAATGTGTCCATCCATTGATCAAAAGAGACAGTGTCTTGATTCTTGCTCCTTTTGTTACACTGGAAGCCGGAACCGGCGCTGTGCACATTGCGCCCGGCCATGGTCAGGAAGACTATGAAATCGGCCTTGAATACGGACTGGACAATTATGCGCCAGTGGATGATGCGGGGAGATTTACGGAAGACGTCGAATATTTTGCCGGCCAGTTTGTTTTTGACGCCAATGACAATGTCATTAAAAAACTGGATGAAGTGGGAGCGCTTATGGGACACTTTCCCATGCAGCATTCTTATCCGCACTGCTGGCGCTGCAAGAAGCCCATCATTTTC
>Ga0075520_1001478_pt1 | contig 11310 bp, 11 predicted proteins | sample NGEPerB_FD_75100 | JGI IMG/M metagenome (GOLD analysis project Ga0075520, IMG submission 75100) | Arctic peat soil microbial communities from the Barrow Environmental Observatory site, Barrow, Alaska, USA - NGEE PermafrostAB12-B | ecosystem: Environmental > Terrestrial > Soil > Wetlands > Peat ... | reverse complement strand
GGCCAGGCTCGCGCAGAGCGGCGGCTGGCAAGCCTCGGTGGTCATCACCTCGAACGCGCTCGACAGCAGCTACGGCCCGCACCTGGCCTTCGATTCGGCCGGCAACGCGGTCGCCATCTGGCAGCAGCAGACGGGCGTCGGCGCCTTCGCCGGCGTGAACCGTTTCGACGCGACGACCGGCTGGGGCAGCTCGGCGGCCATCGGCAACGACGTGCCCGGCGACGTCTACGACCCGCACATCGCGGTCGACGGCGCCGGCAATGCAACGGCGATCTGGTACCAGCAGCTCGCGAGCAGCACCTCGCTGATGGGCAACCGATCGCTCGCCGGCGCTGCATGGGGCGCGTCGCGCGTCGTCGCGAGCCCGCTTGCCGGCGGCTTCAGCATTCCGGTGCCGCGCGTCGCGACGAACGCCGCGGGCCACACGGTCGTGGTCTGGGGCGCCGACTCGCAGTAACGCGCACCTTCGCGCCGGTCGAAGCGCGAAGGCGCTCGGCTATTTCGTCAGGTCGATCGGCGCCGACGAGCCGGTGCGGCACACGCTCGGCGCCTGCGCCCGCCTGACGCCATCACCGGCCGAGCATTCCCACGTTACCGTTCCGTCTCGCGCGGCCTGCGGCGTGAAGATCAGGTCGCCGCTCGGCGTCTCGACCGTGAGCACCATCGTGTCGGCATCGAGCGACAGCCGCTCGCCGCGGGCCAGCGTCGTCGGCAAACCCGCTTGCTCGAGCGACGACGGCGATTCCTTGTGCGCGGCGTAGTACTCGGCGATGGCGAGCCGGGCCGGCGTCGAGCCGATGTAGGCGCCGGTCAGCCGGGCGCGAACGGTGTAGTCCTGGTAGGCCGGCAAGGCGACCGCTGCGAGGATGCCGATGATCGCGATCACCACGAGCAATCCACCCGCTCCGCCGCCCGCTCGCCCGGCATAGGGGGTGAACAGCGCGAAGAAGTACGCGAAGCCGTTGCGCGCAGGCATTGGCGCCGCCGGATCGAGCACGCGCGCGACGCGCTTGGTGAGCCACGGATAGCCGCCGACCAGCTCGTGGAACGACATCCAGAAGCCCTTGGACAGGATCGCCTGGCCCGCGTAGGCGCCGAGGTCGACCTGCTTCCAGCGCTCGGCCCCCGCCGCCAGCGCGACCAGCGCGCGCGCCGCCGTCTCCGGCGTTTCGCAGCAGGCGCGGCCGTGCCGGTCGCAGGTCGTTTCCTTGGCGCGCGAGTAGGCGGCGCCGAGCAGCGGCAGCCACAGAACCGGCGCGCGCAGCAGCCGGCCGGTCAGGTGCTTCATGCGCACGTGGCCGAGCTCATGGCCGATGTAGAAGTTGATTCCGTCGGGCTGCGTGTCCATCGCGTCGACGACGCTCGACAACAGCACGATGTAGTGGCGGCCCAGGAAGCGCATCGCGAAGGCGTTGAAGAGGCCGTTGCCGTTCAGCAGGTAGGCCTCCGGCACCTCGGTCATGCCGAGCTTCGTGCAGCAGGCATCGAAGCGCGCGCGCAGGTCCGGCAGCTGCGCCGCCGAGAGCAGCACGGCGTGGCCGCGCAGCCAGGAGATGACGGCCGACTGCGCGAACAGGTAGAACAGGAAGCCGAGCAGCAGGTAGATCAGGGCCAGCCCGACCGTGCCGACGACGATCAGCAGCCAGACGATCAGCCCGAGCACCAGCGTGATCGCGCCGAGCGAGTTCTCCCTCGGATAGACGAGCTCGTCTTTCATGCTTCCTCCGCTCCTCGTTGCACTTCTTTGCTGCGATTCTGCGCGACGGCGGAGCCGCCGCGGGAACGTAATATCGGGAGCGATCGTTCCAGACGCTTTTTTACGGCCCATGCAGATGCAGAACTTCCGAATTCGATTCGCCCTGGCAGCGCTGCCTTTGCTGCTGTCGTTCGCCGCGCAGGCGCAGATGAAAGTGGGTGTCATCGCGTCGGCGACGGGCCCGACTGCGGTGGTCGGCATTCCGCAGAAAAACACCGTGGCGTTGTTGCCGAAAAAGATCGGCAGCATCGATGTCGAGTACACGTTCTACGACGATGCATCCGACTCGTCGCAGACCGTCGCGCTGATCAAGAAGCTGCTGCTCGACAACGTCGACGCCATCATCGGCCCGTCGGGCTCGCCCAACTCGATGGCCGCGCTGCAGTTCGTCGCCGAGGCGAAGACGCCGATGCTGGCGCCGGTGGGCACGACGGCGGTCGTGCTGCCGATGGACGAGCAGAAGCGCTGGGTCTTCAAGACGACGCAGAACGACGACCTGATCTGCTCCGCGCTGGTCGCGCACATGACGAAGCACGGCGTGAAGACGCTCGGCTTCATCGGCTTCAACGATGCCTACGGCGAGTCGTGGTACCGCGTGCTGGTGCCGATGATCGAGAAGGCCGGCATCAAGCTCGTCGCCAACGAGCGCTTCCAGCGCACCGACCAGAGCGTCACGGGCCAGGCGGCGAAGATCATCGCCGCCAATCCCGATGCGGTGCTCGTCGGCGCTGCGGGCGGCCCGACCGTGCTGCCGCAGACCACCCTCGTCGAGCGCGGCTACAAGGGCCAGATCTACCAGACGCACGGCGCGGCGACGCCCGATTTCATGCGCCTCGGCGGCAAGTCGGTCGAGGGCACGGTGATGGCAGCGAGCCTGATGCTGGTGCTCGACCAGATTGGCGATGCCAACCCGTCGAAGAAGGTCGCGCTCGACTACATCGGCGCGTACGAGAAGATCTACGGCGCGAAGCCGGCGACCTTCGGCGCCAACGTGTACGACGCCGGCCTGCTGCTGCAGCGGGCCGTGCCCGAGGCGCTGAAGAAGGGCAAGCCTGGAACGGCCGGGTTCCGCGCCGCGCTGCGCGATGCGCTGGAGCAGACCAGGGAGCTGGTCGGCACGCAAGGCGTCTACACGATGACCGCTGCCGACCACTCGGGCTTCGACCGCCGCGGCCGCGACCTGATGCAACTGAAGGATGGCGCATGGCGCCTGATCCCCGAGTGATCGGGAACGGACTCTTCGAAAGCGAACCATGGCCACTTCCAAAGCCGCGTTCCACTGGGACGACCCGCTGCTCCTCGACCAGCAGTTGAGCGACGACGAGCGCGCCGTGCGCGACGCCGCGCAGAGCTATTGCCACGACCGGCTCGCGCCGCGCGTGCTCGACGCCTTTCGCCACGGCACGACCGACGTGGCGATCTTTCGCGAGATGGGCGAGCTGGGCTTGCTCGGCTCGACGCTCCCCGAGCAGTACGGCGGCGGCGGGATGAACTACGTGTGTTACGGCCTCGTCGCGCGCGAGGTCGAGCGCATCGACTCCGGCTACCGCTCGATGATGAGCGTGCAGTCGTCGCTGGTGATGGTGCCGATCCACGCCTTCGGCAGCGAGGCGCAGAAGCAGAAGTACCTGCCGAAGCTCGCGACGGGCGAATGGATCGGCTGCTTCGGCCTGACCGAACCGAACCACGGGTCGGACCCGGGCAGCATGGTCACGCGTGCGAAGAAGGTCGCCGGCGGCTACTCGCTCAGCGGCAGCAAGATGTGGATCACGAACTCGCCGATCGCCGACGTGTTCGTGGTCTGGGCCAAGGACGACGAAGGCGCGATCCGCGGCTTCGTGCTCGAGAAGGGCGCCAAGGGATTGAGCACGCCGCCAATCCACGGCAAGGTCGGCCTGCGCGCCTCGATCACCGGCGAGGTCGTGATGGACGAGGTGTTCTGCCCCGAGGAGAACGCCTTCCCCGAGGTGCGCGGCTTGAAAGGCCCGTTCACCTGCCTCAACTCGGCCCGCTACGGCATCGCCTGGGGCGCGCTCGGCGCGGCGGAAGATTGCTTTCATCGCGCGCGGCAATACACGCTCGACCGCAAGCAATTCGGCAAGCCGCTCGCCGCTAATCAGCTGGTGCAGAAAAAGCTCGCCGACATGCTCACCGACATCGCGCTCGGCCTGCAGGGGTGCCTGCGCCTCGGCCGCATGAAGGACGAAGGCACGGCATCGACCGACCTCACCTCGATCATGAAGCGCAACTCCTGCGGCAAGGCGCTCGAGATCGCGCGCACGGCGCGCGACATGCTCGGCGGCAACGGTATCAGCGACGAGTTCGGCGTCGCGCGGCACCTGGTCAACCTCGAGGTCGTCAACACCTACGAAGGCACGCACGACGTGCATGCCCTGATCCTCGGGCGGGCGATCACCGGGATCTCTGCGTTCTGAGCTGCGGGCGACGCGGTGCGTCGCCCGATCGTCTTACTGACCGTCGCGGTGACGCCGGCACTGGGTGTCGAGCATCGAATGCCTGAGTGAGCACTGGTCATAGTTGATCGAGTGCCCCGTGGCCTCGACCAGGTAGTCCATGCGCCAATACAGTGGATCGGTCTTGTCATTGCTGAGCGCGCCGATCGCCTGACAGGAACGCGAGCTGACGCCGTAGGTGGTCTTTGTCGCGTACTGGTTGACGCCCGCGGGCGGAACGCCGAGGCGCGTTTCCTTGACATCCGTGAGGTCCTTCAACTTGATGTTCTCGCCCATTTCCTCGACACCGTTGTACTCCTTGGTGACCCGCTTCAGCACCGCTTTGTCGGTGCAGAGCGGTGGCACCTGCGCCGCCGCTGCGGCGCCGTCGGCCGCGCCGGGAGCTGCGATCGCATGGCTGAACGAGCACAGCGTGATCAGCACCGCGGCCGGGCCGATCCATACACGAGACAGGCGTGGATTCATTGAGCACCTCGAGCGTGGTTGAGCCGATACGGACACATGCGGGGCCCATCGTAGGTGGGCGCACGCGTTGCCGGCCCTACGTTTGCCCTAGTCGACCTCGCGTGCAGATCGGCGGCCCCTCACGCCAGGCGAGGCATGGCGCGCCACGATGCGCCGTTCGCCACCCGAGGGCGGTGGAGTATCGGGCGGCGCTGCCGCGGACGGAGACGGGGAAGTTGCAAAGGTTCAGGTTGCGAGGGTAGGGGCATGCGATTCCCGCACATGAAGCGGGATCTGCAATCACGCCACCCGTCAGGGAACCTCGACCTCGACGTACGAGCCGGTGGTGGCGCGATCGAGCGCCGCCTGAATCAACGGAACCGCCGATCGAATCCGCGGCAACTGCGTTGTCGAGAGAACGGCGATCGCGAGGCGTCGCTGAGACAGGTTCTGCTGGTATCGCAGCTGGCGGTCGGTCGTGAGCAGAACATCGAAGCCGGCCCACCTCGGCCTGCGCAATCAGCTCGCCGTTTTCGAGCGTCGACCAGCCTCGCTCGTAGGCCGTCTCGATGGCATGCCCTTGCAGCGATTGCCGAAGCGGCTTCGGCGTGCCCTGGTCGAACAGAACCCTCACTCAAGCCGGCGCCAGGGCGCTGCGGGCAGCGTGCTCGAGAACGCTACGAACCTGTTCGATCGTCACGCCCTCGAAGGCGTCGACGTATTCCGTGATCGAGACGTCGGTCTCCAGGTTCTCGAACAGTGACGAGACCGGAACGCGCGTGCCGCAAAAGACCCACGCGCCGCTGTAGCGATGTGGGTGCCGCTCAACGGCGTCGCACGTGGACCAATCGATCATGGGGCACAGCATACAGCCCGGCGCGGCGCTCGTGCGGCTCCGGCGGCGCAAGGCCGTCATCGGCGTCGCCGATGAAGAGCGCGGCCAGATCGTCAAGGCCTTCGTCGTGCTGCGCGCGCCGCACGCTGGCGACGAGGCGATGGTGAAGGCGCTGCAGGATTTCGTGAAGGCGACTGTGGCGCCGTACAAGTATCCGAGGTCGGTGGAGTTTCGAGAGGCGCTGCCGCGGACGGAGACGGGGAAGTTGCAGAGGCGACCGCGGTGGTGGACGCTGTGCAGCGACTGGCGGATCATCCGATCCATGGCTCGCGTGCGCTCCGTGTTCGAGGCGCGCGGCATTCCTTCCAACGCCTGGGGTTCGTGATGCGACAGATCCTGTTGATCCTGGCGATGCTCGTCACGGCGTGCGCCGCCCATGCCGCCGACGACGTCAAGGTGCGCTTCAGCTGGAAGCTCAAGGGCGAATACGCTCCGTTCTATCTGGCCGAGGAGATCGGCGCCTATGCGAGGCGCAACGTGTCCGTCCACATGGGCCAGGGTGCCGGTGCGCCGGCCGCGCTGGCTGCGTTGTTGCAGGGCCAGGAGGACCTGGTCGTGCTGCCCGGTATCTTCGCCATCGATGCCATCGAGCGGGGGATGCCGATCGAGCTGATCGCGATCTACCACCCCCAGACGCCGCTCGCCGTCGTCGGCCAGCCCGGCACCGTTCTTCGGACGCCTGCGGACATGCTCGGCAAGCGGATGGCGACCAGCGTCGGCGCGACGGGGGCGACCTATCTGCCGCCGTTTTGTGCGATCAACAAGATCGATTGCGACAAGATCGTGCGAGTGCAGATGAATTCGAGCGTCGGCAATGCGGCATTTCTTCAGGGCCAGCTCGACATGGGCATCCTGTACCTCAACGTCGAGCTTCCGCTCTACGAAGAGAAGACCGGCAAGGCCTTTCCGGTCATGCGCTTCTCCGACTGGGGCATGGCGATCCCCGGCATGGCGATCGTTGCCAGCAAGGCCGGCGTCCAGCGCCGTGCCGACGTCTTCAGGCGCGTGCTGGCGGCCAACGACGAGGCGATCGCAGTTGCCGCGAAGAACCCCGACGCCGCCACCGCGGCCCTCGAAAAGGTGTGGGAGGATGGGCCGTCCCACGCTGTCATGCAGAAACAGGTGAACGCGACGATGGCCGCGCTCGTCCCCGACGTTCCCGGCAAGCCGGTCGGCTGGATCGATCCCTCGAGAATCGCGTTTTCCCGAAAGATCCTCCTGCAAGGCCAACCGAATCAGGATGGGCTGGCCGACAGCGCGTTCTTCACCAACGACCTCCTGCCTCGCCGCGGGTCGCCTTGAGCGACCTCCTGGTCACCGACGCGCTCGTCGCCACGTGTGACGACGAGCGCAAGCTCATCGACCGCGGTGCGATCGCGATCCGCGACGGTCGGATTCTCGACGTCGGGACGACCGACGCGCTGGTCCGCGCGCATCCGGACATGCCACGCATGAATGCGCACGGATCGATGGTGTGCCCTGGCTTCGTCAATGCCCACGCCCATGCGGCCATGAGTGTCCTGCGCGGCACGATTGAAGAATGGCAAGGGAACGCGGTCTACAACTACTTCGTTCCGATCTCCTACGCGACATCCGATTCGGAGCGCGGCGTCCTGGCCTTGCTCGCCTGCGTCGAGGCGATCCGTTCAGGCTCGACGGCGCTGGTTGACATGGCCCGATTCATGACGGGCTACAGCGACGCCATTGCGTCGTCGGGAATGCGGCTCTGGCTCGATGAGCTCTGCGCCGACATCGATACGCGCCGAATCCGCAAGGGCGATTTCTCCGTCAATGCGGAGTTCGGCGACGGTTGCCTGGAGCGCACGCAAGCGCTGATCGAAAAGGTCGAAGGGCGATACGGCGGCCGCGTCCGGGTGCAGCTGGCACCGCATGCGACCGACAACTGCTCGCCGGCGATGCTACGCAGCCTCAAGGAGTTGTCGCAACGGCACGGGCTCATGCGCCACATCCATCTCGCCCAGAGCGGCGACGAGGTCAAGGCAGTCAAGGCCGCTCACGGCTTGACCCCGGCAGCCTATCTCGATCGAGAGGGATGGCTCGATGACGGTCTCGTCGGCGCGCACTGGACGCACTGCACGGAGGCCGACATCGACCTGCTGGCCGAGCGCGGCGTGCTGATGACGCACTGCCCGGCGAACTCGTCTCGCACGGGGCCCCATCGCGTGCTGATCGGCCGCATCCGGGACGCGGGCGTGAAGTTCGCGTTCGGAACGGACGACAAGACCTGCGACATGTTCCACGCCCTGAAGATCGGGCAGATCATCCACCGGGGCGGCCGCGGGCGCCCCGTCGAAGGCGGCGTCGAGCCTCGACCGCAAGCGATGCTCGACGCGATCACGCGAGACGCGGCGGCGTCGGTCGGTGCCGCCGACGAGATCGGCAGTATCGAAGCGGGAAAACAGGCCGATCTGACGTTCATCGACCTGGGCATGGCCTGCCTTCGCCCGGTCATCAACCCGGTCGGCAACCTGGTCCACTATGGGCATCCGGGAGTCGTTCGTTCCGTCATGGTGGGCGGCGACTTCCTGATGCGTGACCGCGAGATCGTCTGCCTCGACGAGCCGGCCCTGATGAAGGAAGCGCAGGCGGTGACGCGGCATGTCTGGGAGCGCATGCTTGCAGACAACCCGGACATCAAGGGGCCGGCGGAAGGCTTGCACTGGTACGACGTCTAGGCTGCGACCCCGGTTGCAATATCCTGACGAACATGAAGGAGCCGCGCATGCCTACCGAACGCCCGAAGGCAGTTGCCACACTGCTGCAGGAGACCGAGCGCGTCATCGTCACCGAGTGGCGTTTTGCCCGCGGCGCCGAAACGGGCTGGCACCGCCACGGGCACGACTATGTCGTCGTCTGTCTGACTGCCGGCACGCTGCTGGCCGAAACGTCAGAGGGTGATGTCGAAACAATGCTCAGCCATGGCCAGGCGTACGTGCGCCCTGTTGGCGTCGAGCACAACATCGTCAACGTCAGCGAAGGCGAGTTCGCTTTTGTGGAAGTCGAGCTGAAATAACCGACCAGGGTCGGTCGGCGTTCCGTTGATTGCCTAGCAGGAGCGACGCGCCGATCACGATGGCAAGGTGCGGAAGGGCTGCATGGTGGTCTCTCCGATTGTTCTGATGCGCCATGATCTCACTGCCGCTGCGGCGCAGTTGATCGCGATTCGACGTGATCCCTTTCGCGGATGAAATGCGTCTTTGACTCCAGGTGCTGCGCGAACGCCGCGGCGCGAGGAGGCTCTTGATGAATTCAGGAATTCGAATGCTCGTCACCTCGCTGGCCCTTGGGTGTTCCCTCGGCGCGAGCGCCGCTGGCGAGTCCTCTCGCGCTGAGGCGGTTCTCCAGCTCAACGGCAGGTCGTTCCCCCTTACAAGCGTGCTTGTCATCCAGAACGGCAACGAAGAAGGGATGAAGGACGGGCCGCGCCTGCTCGTGTTCCTGTCCGACAAGCCGATTCCTCTGCAGTCCGCAGGTGGCGCCTCGACCTTCCGCGCTGCGGCTTGGGCGCGCAACGCGGGTGTGACGGCGGTCGTCTTGCGTGGTGATCCCACGGGCAAGAGCAGCGGCGGCTCGGCCAGCGTGTTGGCGGCGCCAGGTTTGGTACCGGGCGGCTTTGCCACGCTGTCGGGCGACCAGTCCTTCAAGGAACTCCACGTCGGCGCCGGCCGCGCTTCAGGCAAGTTCGTGTTCGACGGCTCGGACACGTCGCTCAAGGGTAGTTTTGACGCACCGATTGCCCCACTAACCGTCACCGAAGACGTCAAGGATCGGGCTGCCGCGGAGAGCGCGCCAGCGAAAGCGTACCTCGCCTACATGGCGGCCCTCAGGAGGAGTGACCTCAAGGAGGCGGCGCGCTACGCCACCGCGGAAAGAATGAAGGAGATCGAGCAGTTTCGGAGCGCCGACGCGGCGACCTTCAAAAGCATGGCCAAGGAGATACCCGATGGCGCCACGCTCGCGAAGTCGGTGCGCCGTGTGGTCGTACGTGGAGACCTCGCTTCGGTCGTGCTGAGCTCGAAAGAGGTCAACGAGTTGACGCGCGAGGGCAGCGACTGGAAAGTCGACTAGCGCTGCCACTTCGCGGGTAGCTCCACGCTGACATCGACGCTGCTCGAACACGGGCTTGCGGATGAAGTTCTGCTGATCGTCTATCCGGCCCTGTTGGGCACGACAGGCAGCGCCGAGTGCGGGAGAACACATCGATCACGGAAACGCATCGTCGAAGAAGGCCGTGATTTCGGTGCCGAGTTGCTTCAGGAACGCATCGCGATCGAAACCCGGCGGGTTCGCGGCGACGTCGCCGTCCGGGCTGGGGATGGACATGCTGGGCGTATCCATGAAAGCGAAGTGCCAGGCGTTAGGCACCCGATGCAGGTTCGGTGCGGGCAGATTGCTGGCGACCCATTCGGCATGAAATCGCGGCACCAGGAAACGATCGAGCTCTGCCTCGTAGATCATGGTTGCCGGCCGAACCGCTGCGAGCGATTCGGCGGTGAGCGGCACACCCGCCGGGGCCATCGCGACGACCGCGCGAACGCGCTCGTCCTTGAGCGAGGGTGTGGCCGCTGGCAACGGCGGCATCGAAGCCGGCGAGCGGCTCATGCCGCAGAAGATCGGGTCTTCGGATGCTTCGGCCAGGCAGTGCTTCCTCATCCGGGACAAATCCGGCCTGGCTCCCGCCAACGCCAGCACCGTGTAGCCGCCGGCCGAGTGCCCGAGCGCACCCACGCGAGGCCCCTGGCTGTCAGTCGCAATCCGGTCCTTCCACGCTGGATCGGCCAGGATCGCGTCGATGACCCGGGAAGCTTGCCGCGGCCTCTCGTCGAAATAGCGCTCGGGGGTCTTCTCGAACAGAGAACGATCCTGCCAGTTGTCGCCGGGATGGCGGAGTGCCGCGATCAGATAGCCGTTGCGGGCGAGGGCTTGCGCCAGGACGCTGTGCCCGAGCTCGCTGCCGCCGATGCCGTGACTGAGCAGGATCAGCGCCTTGACCTTGTCGACGGGTTTGCCGCCGATGGCGACGTTGAGCGCGAACGGCCCCATGGCGATGGCTCGCGGCGCGGCCAACGTCGGGTAGTACACGGCGACCGTCGTCGTGGGCGCATCCGGTGTCGCACCGGCCACCTGGATTTGCATCCAACCGGCCTCGAAAGCGTGCGCGTGCGCTGCGATGAGCAGGGTGGCCAGCGAGGCCAGGATGCGCCGAAGAAGGCAGGTCATGTTGGTTCTCCAGATCGTCGTGATGTTCCATTGTTGGCCCCTCCCGCGAGAGAACAACATGGCTTGCGACGGAGTGCAGGCTGCGAGGTGTGAATCGACCGCCGGCGGTCGCCGGCAGGGTGCGTATCCGAGGTGCTTGTCCGTAGGACTCTCGCCGCGGAGACCAAGCCGCTCGGCGCGGGCATCGTCCACGGCATGTCGGCCGCACAGGGCAAGGACATGTTCGCGACGGTCGTCTGGCCCGGCGCGTCGAACGCCACGGCGCGGCTTCAGCTCGTCTCGCTCGATGCCGGCGGCGCGATGAGCGTCTACGGCAGCGCCGAGATCGCGGAGACGCCGCGCAGCTTCGCGCGGCTGCAGACGTACGGCGGCGATGCCGCCGTCGCCGGAGAGTTCGCATGCCGTGGCTCCGGTCGCAGCGCGCCCGGCCCGGCTGGCTCGTTTCGCAACTGTGTCTAGTCGTTGTCGGCAGCGCACTCTGCATCTTGAGAGGGTCGTCC
>Ga0075520_1001476_pt1 | contig 11318 bp, 6 predicted proteins | sample NGEPerB_FD_75100 | JGI IMG/M metagenome (GOLD analysis project Ga0075520, IMG submission 75100) | Arctic peat soil microbial communities from the Barrow Environmental Observatory site, Barrow, Alaska, USA - NGEE PermafrostAB12-B | ecosystem: Environmental > Terrestrial > Soil > Wetlands > Peat ... | reverse complement strand
TATTTTGATAAGCTTTGGCATAATCGGGTTTCAGTTGCAGAGCCTTGTCGTAATATGAAAGCGCCTCTTGTGACTTTCCTTGCGCGTCAACTAAGTTTCCAAGTTGGTTGTAGGCCCGCGCATTGCCGGGACGTTTTCTGACCGTATCGCTCCAGATACTCTGGGCACTCCTGTAGTCGTTATTGCGCTGCACAGTTCTCCACCCGAGCACCGGCACGAAGACCGCAAGCGCTAGAAGTCCCCTAGTCTGCTTCGCCTTCAGAAAAAGTCCGATGGTGACGATGGCGATGACTGAAATCAACGGCAGGTACATGCGATGCTCCGCCATTGTTTGTGTAGTTAAAGGAACGATGCTCGAGCTTGGCGCAAGAATGCCGAAGAACCAACAGCCAGCAAAGCCGAGTTGCGGCCGACGCTTCGTTTCGAGCGCCGTTGTCGCCAAAAGCACGCGCAGTACCAGAGCCTGGGGCCATATCTTGGTGAAGCTGTCAACGACTTCGGTACCATAATCAAATACCAAATTTTTGGGCCAAAACGCCAACGCGAGATAGCGAACGATAGCCTCACACTGTGTGAAGGAATATTTCCACCACGGCACCCCATGTCCGAAGCCGACCGTATCGTTCCTGTCTCTACTACTGACAATAAGCAGACCCAGCAAGACCCACGTTGCCCCGAGGCCAAGATACAGCGGCCGGCGCTCTGTCCATGCCTTTCTGAAGGAACCGGCAATAAATGCCCGATCGAACAGAAGAAGCATTACCGGCGCCGTAGCCATTAGTTCCTTGCTAGCCATTCCGAGCAAGCTGGCCAGAACCGCGCATCGGTACCAAAAAGCCTTGTTCGTTGAATGCAGCGAACGAAGAACGCCGTAAAAGACAAGCAGATAGAAGAGTCCGACAATCAACTCACTTCGCTGAATGACGGACGTTACCGATTCGGTCAAGAGCGGATGCACGGTCCAAAGCAAGGTTATTGACAGCGCAACGAGGCGTGCCTTATTTTCGAACAGCCCATTCAATGAAGGCAGCCGCAGTGTCCGCTAAAGGACGCTGAATAGCGTGAGGGCAACCAAGACATGCAAGCACAGGTTCACGATGTGATATCCGACGGGATGCGTGCCCCCCAGCGCGTAGTTGATTGCCAATGACAGATTGACGATCGGCCTGCCCACGGCTCCCGCGGCCGTGAGTGGCGGCGCGAGCACCCTCCCGATGTTTCCCAGATTCTTGATTGTGAAATTCTCGAGAATTGCCGGGACATCATCGAACACGAAGGGGCCAAAGAGACCATCGTGATACGCAGCCACCGCGGCGCAGCCTATGAGCAGGCGACAGACTGGCGTTGCTAGAGACGTATCGGCGACTTTGGCCAGCGTTTCCGCTCTCTCGCTTTGACGATGAAGCTCAGTGTGAGACGGAACTGATGCTTCGAGTTTCTTACGATTTGTTGCGGGCGTAACGCGTCTTGCCACGATTCGCTACGCTACTGATGCACATCGACAGCGGCAAGCCGGTAAGCCAAGGGCCAGACGTGAGAGTACCGTTGCCGTCACGCTTCAAGTTCGCTTTGCCGCTGTTCCAGTGGCGTCTGGCCGTTGCCATTTCGTTGCGTAGGGTGAGCCGGCCGACATACCAACCCGGCACTTACGTTTCAGGAGGTACGCACAGCCTCCGAAATAGACTTGCCCGTGACGACATCAAGAAATTCGTACCTGTTTAGCGGGTAAGTCCACGTGTTCCATGTCGCACCAACGCATTCCAAAATGCGCTGGGGTGTGAATTGGATCTATCCATGGGTGCTCCAATTAGGCATACAGCAATCATGCGTTGAGCCAATCGATGAAACGGTGGGGTCTGAATTTTGACGATGGATTCACCGGATTCAATTCAGGCGCGGCCGCCTGGAATACGTTCGGGCCGAGTTGGGCCAAGTGTGTGAGGTAGTGTCGATTGGCTAATTGAAGGCGCGCGCGCATCCTGGTAAGGAGGATTGGTGGATCGTTCGCATTTGTCCAAGAAGTCCAAACGCAAGCCCCGCACGGCGGGCTCAAACCGCCAGCCTGGCATCGTTGTCTCCGGCGGCCCGGTTTCGGCAATGGGCAGGTTTGCTCCACTGCTGGCCTTTGGATTCTTGTTGGTGCTTTATGTCGCGACACTCTATCCCTCGGTTGCGGGTGGCGACAGCGGTGAGCTCGCGGCTGCTGCGCTCACCGGGGGCGTTCCTCACCCGTCGGGTTACCCACTGTTCGCGCTCTTGGCCCGGTTCTTTGCAGCGCTTCCGCTCGGCCACACGCCCATCTGGCGAGTGAACCTGCTGTCGGCCGTTTCAATGGCGGCCGCCGGGGGTCTGTTGTGCGCCGTTGTTTGGTCGTGGACGCGCAACCTTGCCGCCGGGCTCATGGCAGCGGCGCTCTTTGGCACGAGTCCCGTCGTTTGGTCGAATGCAACGAGTACGGAAGTGTTCGGACTCAACGCGTTGTGTGTGGCCGTGACGTTCTATTTGTGGTCGCGCGACGAGCACAAGCCTTCGTGCAACGCTGTCTTTGCTCTGCTTTTCGTGAGTGGGCTGGCCATGGGTAACCACCACACCTATGTGTTCGTCGGAGCGCCCTTGGTGTTGCGTTCGTTGTGGGTCGCGCGCCGCAATTTGGGCGCAAAAGGTGTCGGTCTGGCGCTCGCGCTCGGGCTTTTGGGCTTGGTTCCCTACTTGTATCTCATGGCAGCGTCCCGCTCGACGGCGGCCGTGTCCTGGGGCAACGAAACAACGTTCCGCGGTCTCATGACTCACATTCTGCGCCGCGACTATGGGACGTTCAGCATGGGTCGCCTCGGCGCAGAGGGCGCCTTCGTCGCAGAGGGCACGTTCTTGCCAACGCTAGGGTATCTCTGGGGTGGCGCGTTGGGCCGTCTGCTTTGGTTGGGGCCCTTGCTCGCGCTGTTCGGCGTGTACCGGGGTATCAAGATCCGCGAGACACGTATCGCTGCTGGCGTGGTCTTCTTCGTGCTCTGTTTGTACAGTCTGACCTTCTGCAGCCTGTCCAACCTGTCGCTGTCACGACCGCTCTACCTGACCGTGCTCGGCCGCTTCTGCATCGAGTCAGACCTATTGATTGCACTGGCAGCCGGGTTCGGCTTGGCCATTCTCCTGCAAAAACTGCAACCGCGAAGCCTTTGGTTTCGGCTCAGCCCTGCAGGTGCAGCGGTTGTGTTCGCCATTGGGGTAACGGCGCATGCCGCGCAGGCGAGCGGTCGGCACAATACCGTGTTCAAAGACTTCGTGACGACTGCTTTCGCGTCGCTTCCGCCCGGCGCCATCGTGATGACGATGGGCGACGAGGTCTCGGGTTCTGCTATGTATTTTCACGAGATCGAAAGGCTTAGAACCGATGTCATTCACCTGGGTGGCGCTTATCTGGAATCCGCCTGGTATACTGCGCGCCAGCGTCGTCTTCATCGTGATCTGAAACTGCCCGAGGGCGGCTATGGAGAACACGGCTGGCACATCAAGCAGCTGCTCGAGAGCAACCCCAAACGACCGTTGATCGTGATTGGTCATTTGGAGGATTGGGATCACAGCTGGGAAGGCGGGTACAAGTTGGTCTTCTTCGGACTAGTTTCATCCCTGGTTCGGGCAAACGAGTATCCGACTTACAAAGACTGGGTGGTGATGGACAAGAAAGCTATCGGCTCGTACGATGTCGTGCCGGCGCTGCGCGCGCCAGTTGAATCTTGGGAAAATGCCGTTGGTCAGCGGGTTTTGGGTACTGAAGTTGGACGCGCACACCTCGCGCTAGTCTATGGCAGTGAGCAGGACGATCCGACAGAGCCCACGCGAAGCGCGCAGCGGCTACTCGAAGATGTGGTTGCCAAGACCGGTGGCAATGAAAAGCTCAAGATTCCGGCCGCACCAGGGCTGCGCAGCCTCGACATAGGTCCTGCGGCGCGGAAGGATCTGGGCATCACGTACGAGCTACTTTCGCGCATCGACCTCGCGTACTTCCCGCGCGTCGCCATCGCGTACGAACGGTTCATTGACGTTGCCGCGGACAACGATCCCGATCTCAAAACGGCGCGCGAATACCTCAGGCAACTTCGCGCACCCCAATCCCACGCTCCGCTGTGAGAAGAGGGGGCGCCTAACCGGCCTGGATGAGGTCGACAATGGCATCTGGTCCATCTACCTCTGCAACCTGCTTATAACGACGACCATTTGCCTGAATATAACCGACGTCGACGTCCTACACTTCCAGGCGCACGGCGCCTATGAAATGGCGCGGCTCGTGGCACAAGGCGTTCAGGAGATCAATATTCCCATCTCGAAATTCGTACTGCAAGCAATGATCGACGCCGGATGAGCTAACGGGTTCAGCGAGGCCACGGTCTATTCTGGTATTGGCGTCGCGGAACCGAAACCGGGCTCGCACGGCGCCTCGGCCTACTCGCGATAGTGAACCTCAGTTTCCCTTGATGACCGTGCCGTGGCTAATGTTGTTGCCAACCGCCGGCAATGTCTTGAGGGCGGACCACGTCTGAAACGTGTCGGTGCTGTCGCTGTACATTTCATGGCCGGCAGAACCGCCGTCGCAGTAAAGGCGCCAATTGCCATTCGGTAGCTGAATCAGTGCAGGCGCTTCCCGGTGCGTGCCCCAACCCGCCCAATTGCCGGTGCCAACGAACGCCCAAGGGCCGTCGATGCCCGCAGACGTTGCATGCTCGATGAACAGCGTCGACTCTTTCTTCGGGAACGCGTGGTAAGTCGCGCCGATCTTGACGATGAACGTGTCGATGTATCCCGGCCCGATCCCGATCCAAGTACCGGCACCCCACTTGGTCAACGTGTTGTCAGTCGGTTCGTAGCGGTACGTCTTCTGATCGACGCTGACGAGGATATGAATGCTCCCGTCCGAGTCCTTGTACCATTCAGGCGCCCAGACATTGGTCGTGTTTGGAACACCGCAGGGCACCGTGGCGATCGTTGTCCAGTTCCGGAGATTCGCGCTTCTGGCGATGCTGAAGCTAGTCTCCGGCCCGCAACAGCCCGTGCCCGACGGAGGCGTCGTGAACGCGACATAGTAATTGCCGTCCGAGTGCTTCATGATGCTCGGATCGCGCAGATTGTTCGTGGGCCCCGTGAACCCTGTGTCGAGCAGCAACGTGAAGTTCAACGCGTCCGTCGAAGTGTAGATATCGAGCGACGAGACCGTAGCCGAGTCATTGAAGCACGAAAAGACGTATGGGTAGCTCACGGAGCCATTGTTGGTTCCGCCGGTTGCCGCAGCCCCGCCGGTTGCATTGCTGCCACCGGTTGCCGGTGGTGCGCCACCGGTTGCTTTGCTGCCACCGGTTGCCGGTGGTGCACCACCTGTAGCCTTGCCGCCGGCTGCAACGGTTGCACCACCTGTGGCACTGACCGTACCGCCCGTGGCCAATTGTCCGCCAGTTTCCTTGGTACCGCCCGTAGCCGCGACTGTGCCTCCCATTGCGCTCAACGTCCCGCCCGTTGCCAATTGTCCACCTGTCGCATTGGCACCACCCGTGGCAACGCCAACACCTCCCGTTGCATTCAACGCCCCACCCGTGGCTATTTGTCCGCCTGTCGCAACGCTTGCGCCTCCCGTAGCAGCGGGAACACCTCCGACGGCTTTGCTGCCACCGGTGACTGCACCGCCCATGCTGTTGTCGCCCCCAATGCTTGAATTGCCTCCAGCGCTCAATGCGCCGCCAGATCCGGTTGAATCCGGCGTCGAGCCACTGCACGAAGGGTTCAATACCGCCACGGACATCACAAATAGGGCAGTTGGAAGCTTCTCGGAGAATCGCTTGCGATGGATCATTGGAGTCGCCTTTCACAAGGATGCTATTTCACACCATCCTGGCAAGCCAAAACCGTGTTGATATGGAGCTAGCAAAGTGGGATTCACTCGGCCCTAGCAGCTACACAAGAAAGTTCTTGTGCTTCCAAGTGAACCCGAACTCACGACGTCGATGGCATATTACGATTCACCGCGTGTTTCCGTGACGCCGTGACAAAAAATCAGAATTTCGTTCCGATGTTTTCATTGTGTTGGTTGTCTGGGACCCGGCACTATCTTGATTAGCCTTTGTGGTGACCAATAGGGAAATTTCTTCTGTCTTGCCCGGAAACGTCGGCGACCCGCGCCTCAGAATTGCCTTGGCAACCCGCACGTTCGTCCCGACGTTTCTATTGTGTTGGTTGTCTGGGACCCGGCCCAGACAACTGCATTCTGAAAAGTTGACTCAAGACCAACGCTAATTCACTAGCGGTGGCGGTGGTGGCGGCGGAGGAGGCGGCGTACTGTTGGGCGGCGGCGGTGTCGGCGGTGGTGGCGGGTTGTCCGACACGTATTTTGCCGTCCAAGCCGCCATGTGGTTCGATGAGGTGAGATCCTGGAAGGGCAAGAAGAAACCCGTATAGCTTCCATCCTGACCTTGAGCCACTTTGGAGGGATCCAGCGCAAACATCCACAGCAGCAATTGCGTTGCCGGTTCACCGGAGGCAACGGCCCTGTTGGGCAAGAACTTTCGCAAACCCGCGCGTCTCTGTGACGATGACGTGTACCAAAACAGCTTGCCACCGCGGTGCGCGGTCTCGAACGGCGTTGCGCGGGGATAAGTATTCATCAGATCGGTGGCCGCAGCGTCATTCACACCGGCCTTTGCCGCATTCGCTAGGTACACCTGGGTCGCGCCCGCCTGCGGCGCGACGACCCAGGTCTTGGCGCTCGGATCCGTGTATCCGTTATACGGATCTGACGTAGTATCCGATGGAGCCGCCGTCGCTTCGGTGTACAGCAACAGCGACGAATCCGGAAGCCAATCCGGGCTGTAGCGATTCTTCCCCGTGGCACTCGGGACGACAGTCGTCAGCGTGGTGGTCGAGGCACCCTGCCCGTCGCTCGGTAGCACGACGATGCTACCACCCGTAAAGCGCACGCCCTCGAAATCGTTTTGCATTGCGGTCAGCGCAATGGATTTTCCATCCGGCGACCATGAAGGCAAGCCGACGGAAACGGCTAGGTCCGTGCATGAACGCCTGATGCCCGTCGTGCCATCATGGAAGCAGACTTTGCTCTTGGGGTTCGTGATCGTCGTGTCGCCGAGAGGTGGTTGCCCGACGAACGTATTGCCGTCAGGCGCAAACGACGTCATCAGAACCCGATTTTGCGTCGAGTCTTGCGTGGAAGGAGGCGTGGTGGGAGCGAGAGCGCCATTGTACGCTATCGCCGCGTTGGCAGTGCCTTTCGTATTTTCGAATGCCGCCAGGTCATTGATGTACACGAGCTTGGCGCCCCAGGAACTGTCCAGGCCTGCAGCCATTTTCTTGCCGTCCCGAGACAGTGCGTGACAACCGACGCAAGCCCAATTGCTCGGGATATCGGCCTGCTTCAAGATGGATTCGGGCGCTGTCTGCAGGCTCCCGAATTCGAACCGCACAACCTGCAGCGGAACCGTACTGTTTTGCGAGGCCGCCATCCAATAGTAGACGGTTCCGTCAACGCGATTTTCGGCAAACTCGACATTGAACGCCTGCGACGTTCCAACGTGGCCCCTTTCGTCCGTGCCACGCACCGTGAGCGTGAGCGGACCAAAGCCACGAGTTGATTCGGCGATTTCTCCAAATGTCTTCGGGTCGAGCTCGAAAGCGCAGGATCCCGGGTCGAATTCTCCAGAGGTCTGCGAGCTGAGCTGGAGGACGACACAGGGTGATGTTAATGATGTCGGGTCGCATGCGATCGTCGTCGTACCGGCGGGACAGCGCGCGTAGTAACGGATGTCCACCGTAGCGGCAGCAAAGCCTATTTCGTACAAGGTTGCCCCTGTCGCGGGTTTCCAATGAACCTCGAGGCGTTGCAAGTTGGGGGGCAGCATCACGCCGTCATTGGGGTAAACGAGGGTTGGCGCGAGGGTTGCGCTAGCTGTGCCAATAAACAGCGTCTGCGGATTGGCAGGCAGCGCCGGAGTGGCTAGCGCTGTGCCCGTCGTCGCAAGCACGCTGCCCGTGAGCTTGACGGCAATCGTCGTCTTGATCGTTGTCACCGAACCGTCAGTGTTCGCTGCCTGCGCTTGCACTGTGACAAGTCCGCCCTGTTGCGACGGGTCGGTCGCAGCCGCGGGCAATCGAGTCGTGAACGTGGAGTTCCCGTCCGGGAATGTATAGGTCTTGCCGTCCGGGCCAAGCACTGCGGCCGCCGTTGGAAAACCGCCGACGAGGTAGCGGTCCGGCACATAGAAGGCGGTGCGATTCGTGATATCCACTTCGGGCCCTCCGGTCGTCATCACGCCGAGCGCCTTGAATGCGACGGTTGCGGTCTGACCCAACGCAACCTCAACGACGGGGTTTTCCGGAACCAGCCGCATTGATGCAAGGTTCTGCGGGCCGTATGTTGCGGCATCTGCAGCGACAGCAGTACTGCCGCCAGTAGGCTTCACGATGAACGCGCTGGAAGTGCCCGCATTGCTGCTGACAATCCCGCCCGTTTGCGTGTTGCCGTCCCCACCGCCAACACTCACGCCGGTGCCGCTGCCGCCGCCGCCTGTGCTACACGCCGCGACGACTGCGAGAGTAACTATCGCAGAGGCGCACGAGGTTACCTTGAGCCAACCGAGCAAGTGGTCAGTTGCGTTTCGGAGACCGGTAAGGACTGAATGCGACATAGTCAATTCTCATCTGATGTGTGTCTGGTAAGGTTACCTCAATGAGTGACTCGGGGCTCATATTGCTTCCAGCTGCGCACATTTCGCCAATAACGGCCGCCCGGTGTGGCACGCGCTGAACGCCTGGCGCGCAAAGCCTGTCAGGCAACCCGCCCAACCCGGGCGATCTGCCACAGTGACAACAGCCGCGGGCCAATGCCCTTGGCGGCGGATTGCTACCAGCCCATCAGTGATCTGAGACGCGTTGCAAGGACGTTGCCCATTGCCTGTTGACCGGCTGTGTTCGGGTGCTGGTTGCACCCAAGGTTGTTTTGCGCCGAGCTGACACTGAGCATTTCGACCTTCGATTCACCACTGCTCTTCAGCGCAGTCACGACATTGTTGATGCGAGTCAATCGATTGCCGCCATACATGTCGATGAGGATGAAGTATGTGCTCGCATATTTGGAACGAATCGTCTGCACGAATGATTCGTACGCAGTTTCGTACGGCGTCCCTGGGTCCCCGGAACCAAAATCATTCGTGCCAAGATTAATAACGACGACCTGCGGCTGGTACTGCGAGAAGTCCCACAGTATTGTGTCCGGGATTGAGTATGGGTAGCGCTTCGGCATCGTAAGCGAGCTGGCCGTCGGAGTAGTCTCACCGTAGTTGCGGTATACGCCAATGCCCGACCAAGCGATCGTGACCACGTCGGCCATCACTGCGCGCGCCGCGACCGAGCCATACGCGAGGTAAGTATTGGTATATGCGTTGATACCTCCGGTGCACGTGGCGTTTCCTTCAACGCCGGCGCCAACCGTAAGTGAGTCTCCGATCATTTCGATGCGCCGATCGGGCGCGGCGGCAGGCGCTAGCAACGCGCCACCGGTGCCGAAGTTCGAAAAGTCGATGAACTGGCTGAGTCCTCCTGGAGACGCTTCCGTGTTCCTGAAAACCAAGAGACTATGCGTACCGTTCGACAAACCGGTGGTAAGCGATAGCGACGTCTGTCCCGAAACGGTCGTGACGGTATTTGGCGTACCTCCGTCGATCACGACAGTGAAGCGGTTGTGGTTGCTACCATCGTTCATGTCCATCGACACCTGAGTGCCGGTGAAGCGAGCGTTCATGTTCACCCCCGACCACATGAATTCAACCGAGCCAGCTGTCGTGCCCGGAGCGGTTCGCCCGACGATTCGGACTCCGGGATTACCGTTGGCGCCGCCTGCCGTAGTTGTTCCACCCGTATTCACGCTGCCGCCGGTCGACTTGGTACCTCCGGTTGCCGTTGTCCCGCCCGTTGCAGCCTTGCTACCGCCCGTTGCAGCGCTCGTGCTGCCACCCGTAGGTCGCACGCCACCGGTCGCCGACAACCCGCCCGTTGCAGGACTTCCGCCAATTGCCGTAGCACCGCCGACGGCCCTTGACCCACCTGTGCTCGGTGTACCGCCGGTGGGCGCGTTGCCGCCTGCATTCGAAGCGCCCCCTGAACCCTTACTTCCGCCCGTGCTTGGGATCCCCCCCGCGCTTGGTGCGCCACCCGTAGCGGGGCTCCCGCCCGAAGTAAGCCCAGTTGTTGAACCGCCTGTTGCAATTGCACCGCCGCTCGCAGACGTGCCGCCGCCAACGGCGCTGCCACCGTTGCCGGTAGCGCCACCCAATGACTCACCACCACCCACTCCGATCGGTGGTTGGTTCGGACCCGACGTGCCGCTGCAAGCCGTGGCAAGTGATCCCACGACCAGGCCGGTCCAATTAACTTGACGAAGACTGTTTCGATTGAGCTTTAGCATGGGACGTACTTTCGATCGAATTCCAAAGACAACTAAACGATCAGTCGCGCTGGCGTTGCCGGCGACTACAAGTTCAAACCCTTCGATAGCATGGCGGCGGACAGGGTGTCCGCCATCGGTTGCGAGCCGGCCTTGTTCGGGTGGACACCGTCGCTGGTGAAAGTGGAATTGGGGAAGTAGCCGTTGTTGTAGAGATTTTCCAAATTGACAACGTAAATCGGCATGGCCGCGGTCGTATGCGCCGTCGCCCAGGCTGGGGTCCCGGAGTCCACCAACGCTTCGTAGTTGCAGGGATTGGCTGCCGAGCAAGGGGAAGGATTCACCGGAATGATCTGAGCAACGAACATGATTGCGTTCGGGTTGACTGATTTTAGATTCGCGAGCACGGTGGTGTACGCATTGAGCACGCTCGTGGCCTTGGATTGACCAGGGTTGCCCCAGACGTCGTTCGTGGCAAAGTGCATCACGACGATGTCGGGTGGGTTCGCCTGGAACCATTTCAGGACCGAGCCGTTGCTCGTGTCCGTCTCGACCAATTCGCCGCTGTGCCCTTCGGTCTTAAATCCCCCGGCTGGTGCCGTGACGCCGCAGCTTTGATTGTTGATGATGCTGCCGATGAATGTAAAATTGCTGTGGCCTGCGTTTCTCAAATCCTGCCACAAGAGCTGCGGGTAACACGTGGTGGCGGTGATCGAATCACCGAGCATCATGATCTTCCAAGGGCCTGTGTGTGTCGATGTCGAGCCGCCCACACCAGCCCCCCCGGTTGCTTTGGAACCGCCGGTACTCGCCGTGCCACCGGTGGCCTTTGAGCCACCCGTCGAAATGGTACCGCCCGTGGAAATGGCGCCGCCAGTAGCTTTCG
>Ga0075520_1001475_pt1 | contig 11319 bp, 16 predicted proteins | sample NGEPerB_FD_75100 | JGI IMG/M metagenome (GOLD analysis project Ga0075520, IMG submission 75100) | Arctic peat soil microbial communities from the Barrow Environmental Observatory site, Barrow, Alaska, USA - NGEE PermafrostAB12-B | ecosystem: Environmental > Terrestrial > Soil > Wetlands > Peat ... | reverse complement strand
AGTTCAGGCTACTCGTCCTGAGCCGTCACTACTCCGACGTTTGCAGATCACGGACAGGTGAGCCGACGAGATCAACCCGAATGGAGTAATCCGCCTGGCTAAGCAGCCAATGGTGCACGTACTTTCCGAAGTGATTAGCCCTTGGCTGGGTCGGTCGCGTCCCGATTTGAGCCCATTCGAAGTACCCACCCATCACTCGTCGTGTCGTCGGAGCAAGCCTAGCCTCGACGACGACGCACACCGAGTGGGAGGCGCATGCCCAAAATGAGCGCCGCCCGCGGAAGTGTCATCCGACGCACAGCGGGCCCATTTGTCGGGTGGTGTACGGCCCGGGGTCACGCCACCACCCACTCACTCTCGCGATCTAGTGGTCAGGCTGCATTGCGGCTGCCATCTGCTCCAACTCCGAGAGCGTGGTGGATCCAGAAGTGGTGAGCTTGAACCGTGTGCCCGCATTCGCACCATCCCACCGCAGGACCTTCCGTCGAGTCGCCGACCTCGGAGGCAGGAGAGGGCCGCCACCTTGTCTGATCTGACACGGGTTTCGTGGCGACTGGAACTGTACGTTTGCGGGAAAAGTACCCCAAACGCGACACGTCCGAATGGACGGGCAGCCACCTGAGCAATTAACCTATGTCTTGGTTGGAATTGGCACAGTGTGTCTTCCGAAAGAAGACAGTGCCGAGGAAGGGGTACAAGATGCCAAGGACCGGAGAGAGCGTGAAGGTAAAATGCCAGAACAGAGGGTGTGGGAGAGACACCTTCGTGAAGTGGGGATTACCCAGCAACTGTCAGCACTGCAACCACCCGGTCATCACTCCCTGACCCAGGGCCTTCGTCAAAGTCGCGGTGTCGTGATCGCCTCCTTTCTGCTCGACCGAGCTAGAGGGCTAGGCCGGCGAAATCGTGATTCTTGAGTCAGCCCAGCGCATTCGTGGGGGAGCGTGCTGTAGGGAGGATCTACGTGGGACAAGTCGTCGGCATCGATCTGGGTACAACGTACTCAGCGATTGCCATGATGGGACCTGGCGGCAAGCCGGAGATGCTCGTCAACCGCGACGGTGAGCGGATTACTCCGTCCGTCGTGTTCTTCGATCCCGACACCATCCTCGTCGGCTCGATGGCCAAGCGGTCAGCAGCACGGGCGCCGTTCGACGTCGTGCAATTTGTCAAGCGTCAGATGGGTGACAAGGACTGGCGCTTCGAGCCGTCGGTTGGCGGGTCTTACAGCCCCGAGGAGATCTCGGCGATCATCCTCAAACGTCTCAAAGAAGATGCCGAGCTGTACCTCGGCGAAGGCCAGGTCACCGATGCGGTAATCACAGTCCCAGCCTTCTTCGACGACGCCCGTCGGCGAGCTACGAAAGACGCGGGCAAGATTGCCGGGCTAAACGTCCTACGGGTACTCAACGAACCCACGGCAGCTGCCCTCTCCTACGGGCTCGATCTCGGCGGCTCCGGCACGGTCATGGTGTATGACCTCGGTGGCGGCACGTTCGACGTCACAATCATGAAAATCGGTGATGGTGTCTTCGATGTCCTTGGCACCGACGGTCTGCACGAACTCGGCGGCTTCGAGTGGGACAACCGGCTCATGCTCTGGCTCAACGATGAGTTCCAGAAGCAGGGCGGAGGCGATCTCACCGAGGCGTTCGAGTCAGAGGCCGATCTGCGTGACAAGGCGGAAATGGCCAAGCGCACGCTCAGTCAGGCCCCGACGACGCGGGTTGTCCTGAGCCACGAAGGCGTGACGAAGACCATCACACTTACTCGTGAGACCTTCGAGGACATCACGAGCGACCTGTGCAACCAGTCCCGCGATATGACAATCTCGCTGGTCGAGTCGCTCGGCCTGACCTTCGCCAGTATCGACAACGTGCTACTCGTTGGCGGGTCGACCCGCATGCCTATGGTCACCAAGATGCTTGAGGAAATCGCCGGGAAGCCCCCGCTGCGGGCGGGTAACCCCGACGAACTGGTCGCACTCGGCGCAGCCATCCAGGCCAGCATTGAGTCTGGCTCGGGTGGGAGCGGTGAGATCGGTGGCAAGGCACCGGTCGTTCTCGACGTGACCTCGCAGGCGCTCGGCACGATAGCCCTCAACGATGATCACATCCCGCGCAACAACATCATCATCCCGCGTAACACCAAGATCCCGGCGAAACGCAGCGAGATCTTCGGAACCGTGAACGAGGGCCAAACCGAGATCCGCATCGATGTCACACAAGGCGATGATGAGGATCCCGACTACGTCCGCTTCGTCACGAAGAAAGGCGGGCAGCTGTTCTCTATCCCGCCCTATCCAGCGGGTGCGCCGATCCAAATCACATTCCACTACGACATCGACCAAACCATCCAGGTCGAGGTCACGGACCTTACTGTCCAACATTCGCTCGGCACATTCGAGATCGACAACGTTGCCAACCTCAGCGACGACGAAGTCGCTACCGCCCGGCAGAAGAACAAGAACCTCGAGGTGAACTAGCCATGACCGCAACACAAGATTTTGTCAACTTCTATGAGATCTTGCCCGAAATCGTCGAGACCTCGAAAGAGGATGCGATTCGGAAGGCGATTCGCAACCAGCGACAGATCTGGAACAAGCGGGCGGCCCAGGCCGATCCGGTCAAGCGCGAACAAGCCCAGAAGCGCGTCCGTGACTTGGGTGAAGCCGAGCGGGTGCTGCTCGATGCGAACAAGAGGCGCGCCTTTGACCAGCAGGCACGTCAGTACCGGCCACAGGAGAACACGGCAGCCCAAGCCGGCGCTGGCGGGCGTGACTGGCTGGTGGTAGCGCGCGACTATTTCGATCGCGGCAACTTTGCCTCCGCTAAATACGCTGCCCGCGAGGCGATCACACACGACGGCGTCAATCACGAAGCGTGGTCGATCCGCGCGAACTCGTCGTTCAATATGGGCGATTTCATCGACGCGGGATTCGAGTTTCGCGAGGCGATCAGCCTCAGGCCGGACAGTGCTGAGTACCACTTCGACTATGGTGATGCTTTCGCTCAGACCGGGTCACTCAAAGAGGCTAGAGGCGAGTACGAGGCGGCGTTGCGCATCGAACCAGGCAATCCGTTGTACCGAACCGCCGTTGCCAGCATTCAGCTCAAGCAGCGCGAGTCGGCGGATGCCCTCGCACTCATGGAAGATGTAGTCCAGGAGTACCCCAAGGAGCAGTTCTTCCAGTACTACCTGGCGTTGGCAATCGAGGCGGTCCAGCTCACCAAGTGGTCGACATTGAGGAACAGTAGTTACATCATTACCTCGCCTGCTCAGATCGATATCACGCGGCAGATGTCTGGTCGTGCGCTGAGCCTGAAGTTCGATGATGAGCCGCTGCGCCGCTCACTGCAGCAGAACATGGACCTCGCGGCGAAGGCCGAGGTGGTCAAGTTCTTCCACAAGGACCTCGGGCCCTGGGCCTTTGCGCTCGTGATCGGCCTTGCGCTGATCGCCGCGCACGGTATTGGTGTACTCGTCGTGATTGCGGTTGTCGGTCTATATGTGGCAACGCACCGGATGCCCGTGTGGAAGCACAACTCAAAGCTCGTCGGCATTTCCAGTCGCGGAATATAGCTACCGATGCGGCCGCAACCGTCGAGGCAAGAACCGATTAGCCCGCCGCTCGAAACGCTGGCGGAGGAGGTCGCACAGTTGCGCGACCTCTTCCAACGGCGGCTGTTCGAGGACAAGGCAAAGAACCGGCTCTATGAGGAACTGCACGAGCAGCTCGCGCTCGCGCGTGGCGCGTTGTCCGAGCAGCTGCTCACACCCATCCTGAAGGATCTTCTGCTTGTCGTCGATCGTGTGACGATCCTCAACAAGGACGGCGACGTAGTGCTGGACAGCATCACGGACGAGCTGCTCGAACTGCTCGAACGACGAGATGTCCGGCCGGTCCCCAGTCGTGAGATGTTCGACGTCGCGTTACACGAAGCGGTCGGCACTGCAGAGGATGGCAATAGCCCACCTGGGGCGATTCTGAAAATTGCCCGCCGCGGTTACTTGATAGGCGATCGACTGTTGCGTGCTGAACAGGTGATCGTTGCGTCAAGCGCTGAACCGACACCCGATCCTGATGGCGACCGGCCAGAGCCAGATGGTCCCGTGGAGGTCGTTGGCGAGCCCGCTGGGACGGACGCCTAAGCGATGCTTGACTATGATGGCGGACGCGGCCGAGAGCGAGCAGGTCGCGCCCGCGCGAGCCAGCCGACGCCGACGGCTGGGCCGACCGCTGCCACGCAGCCGAGTGCCGATCACGGAGTTACGGTCGAGGACGCCGCAGCCTCCGTTATCCGCTTAGCCAACGCAGCGGCAACTGTCGCGTCCAGCTACGAACTAGCCGCAAAGAGGTCTGCGGAAACGGCCCGGCAGCACGCCGCGGGCCAACGTCAACAAGCCGAACAGCAGGCGCGGCTGACCGCCGCCCAGAAGGCGGCCGCCGCCAGCGAGACGCTTGCCAACGTCGCCAGCGCGATCGCACCGGGAATCCTGTGCGCGCCGTTCGACGACATGGCGGCAGTTCGCGCGCCCGCTGAACCGCTCGACGCGGCCAGTTACGTTCGTTGTGGCACGCTTCGACTGGCGCAGCAATCGCCTGGCGTAGCAGTCACGGCCCCACTCCTCTTACCGCTGCTTGACTATGGCAACGTTGTGATCACCGCGCCAGGTGATCACAAGGGCGTGAGCGGCGTAGTGCAGGAGATCATTCTGCGCGCATTCCTCGGCACTGGCGCGGGGCAGTTGAGTCTGGCGACCTATGACCCGCAGCTTCGAGGCACGACCGCACCGTTCACCCCGCTTCGGCAGGTGAACGAGGTGCTGGTACCGCCGACCTTGGCGTCCCCAGAAGAGCTGCACGACCTACTAAAGGAATTGTCGCAAGACATCAGGCGCATCACGGAAATGTACGAAGGTGTGCCAACAACACTCGGCGAATTCCGACGTGACGTCCGGCAGCCGATCGAGCGCTATCGGCTGGTGACACTGCTCAACTACCCATCAGGCTTCGATGACCGGACAGACGCCCAGCTGCGCACGCTCATGCGAACCGGGCCAGCGTGCGGTGTCAGCTTCATCGTGCATCACGACACGACAGGCGACGCGCCCGACGATGTCAAGCCCGATGCGCTATATCCACTCGGCTCAGTCATTCGCTTCGGGAACCCAACGACGATCGATGGTATCGACGGATACGTTGCTGACCTCGGTGCCGCCCCAAGCCTGGCCGTCATCGAGCCAGCCGTCGACCTGCTTCAGGCCCGCGCCAAGGACGCTGCGGCACCAAAGATCAGCTTCAGCGAACTGCAGCCGACACCTGACAAGTACTGGCAGGAGTCGAGCGCTGAACGTGTGACCGCGATCATCGGCCGAGCAGGTCACCAGGCCGTTGAAATCACGCTCGGCGACGAACGCGAGCAGCGCCACAACATGCTCGTCAGCGGTGCCGTCGGCCAGGGCAAGTCAAATCTGTTGATGGCGCTCGTGCACAGCTGGGCCGTCCGGTACTCGCCTCAAGAGCTAGACCTGTATCTCCTCGACTTCAAAGACGGCGTCACCCTCTATCCGCTTGCCCCACACCCTGGGCAGGAAGGCTGGCTGCCGCACGCCCGCGTGCTCGGTCTTGAGAGTGATCGTGCTTACGGTGCGGCGGTTCTGCAGCATCTGGTTGCGGAATTTGAGCGGCGGGCGGCAATCATCCGGCCGTACGGCGACAACATCACGCGATACCGCGAAGCCAAGCCAGCCGCGTCGATGCCTCGCATCATTATCGTCATCGACGAGTTCCAGGTGCTATTCGAAGTCGACGACGATCTGACCCGCGAGGCACTGCTGAATCTGGAACGCCTTGCCAAGAAAGGTCGCGCCTACGGTATTCACTTGGTGCTGGCCTCGCAGACTCTGTCGGGCATTACCGCAATGCTGTCGAAGCAGGACGGCATCTTCGGCCAGTTCCCGATCCGGTTGGCACTGAAGAACTCCGCTCCGGAATCGCGCGCTGTCCTTGATCAACAGAACACTGCCGCCGCGCGACTGCGGTACCGTGGCGAACTCGTCGTCAACACTGACTTCGGTCAGATGGACGGCAACAAGCTCGCCGTGGTCGCGCTGGCCGATCCGACGGCGCTCGCGAAGTTGCGCACCGACCTGTGGCGGCGTACCGACAAGCCGACTAGCCCGGCGGTCTTCAACGGGGCAGTACCGGCTGATCTCATTCCGGCGCTCGAGGGACTTCGGCTCGATGACGACGATGAGCCGCGAGCTTTGCTGGGTCTGCCCGTGGCCGTATCACCACTTCCGGTTGGGGTGTCGTTTCCCGCAGAGAGCGGTCGCCACCTGAGTCTCATTGGCGCGGGCGACAGCGTCGTTTCGACCGAAAGCGCCGAGGCAGGCGGAAGAACTTCGCCAAGCCCGACGGCCGGTCCGGTAATTCTTCAATCTGCTGGCGTGTCGCTTGCCGTGCAGCATCAGCCTGGCGCTGCGCGGTTCATCGTACTCAATCTGCTGGCGACAAAGTCTAAAGATCAAGCGACGGTTACCCAACTTCAGCTCACGCTGCGAGCCCTCGGCCACGAGCCCGAAGTCGTTCCGTCGGATGGGTTTGTAGCAACACTGCAGGCACTCAGCGATGAGGTCACCCTGCGTCGGGCGGGCGCCGACCTGACGCCGACCTACGTGCTCGGCTTCGGCATGGACCGCTCCCCGAACCTGCGCGTCTTCGACCTGGCCACCGGAGGATCTCCCGTGGACGCGCTACACGCGATCTGGCGCGAAGGTGCACAGTTCAGCATCCACCTCCTCGCTTGGTGGGCGAATGCTCGCTCGTACGCCGATCACGTGGGGATGGAAGCTAGCGGCATGATTGACGCCATCGGCGTGCTGCGGATCAACTCTCAAGAAGTCATCGATCTGTTCGGCCCGTTCGTAAGGTGGGATGGTCCAACCAACCGGCTATTGCTCCGCGACGTCGCGGAGGCCACCGACCCCTCAGTCGTGGTGCCGTTCGCGCCCATCGAACGCGACGACATCATGCGCCTTCGCACCCTCCAGGCTGCGCGATGACCACCTACACCGACTACCGCAATGCCCTGGCAGGGCTGCGCGACCACCCGTCCGAGGTCAACGCCGCGCTGCAGGCTGTGAAGCAAACCCACGATCAGGCCGCCGGCCTGGCCGACCGCGCAGTCACGACGGCAGCAACGGCATCAGCCGACGCACTCAAGACGGTCGAGGCGCAACTCGCAACCGCCGGAACCATCCTCGAACCGCTCGGCAAGCAGTCGCTTATACCATCGCGCATGCGGGCCAGCAGCTCAGCGGCCCCGGCGACAAGCAAGGACATGTCGGACACCCAAAGCGCGCTCATACGCGCGGTCAACCAGCTGCGAGTTGTAACGGACGCTGAAATTGTCCGCCAGGCGGCCGAGCGCGAGCGTCTTGCCCGAGAAGCTGCTGCGCGTGCCGAAGCAGAGCGGTTGGCCGCCGCGCGTGCAGCTGCGGCCGCAGCTAGGCGCAAGCGCGTGATCCAAATCTCTGCGGCGGTGGGGATAGTTGTAGTCATGTTGATCGTAATTCTCATTCTCTAATAGGGAGCACCACCATGTCGCAGTTGGCCCAGCTCAAGCAGCAGATCAACTCCATCGGCAACGACGCCAAGACGACTGCTCAAGGCCTTAGCGGCTTCAAGAGCAAATTCTCCCAAGCGGTCGGTCAGGTCTCCGCCACGATTGGCGGCAGTGCACAGCAAGTCGACCAGAAAATGATCCAGACACTGCAAGCCGCAGAAAAGCAAGTCGATGCCGCAATTGCCGCTCTTCAGCAGGCTGCGGCGGCGGCCGGTTCATATGCGGCATCGCTCTAGCAAGAATCCGGGCAGGCAGAAGATCCTACTGACGTACCGGAATCCAAGGATGGAACACGTGATGACCGAACCGAGCTACGACCGGCCGGATCTGCCGCCAGACACTCGGCACTAAGCAGGAGGGTGAAAATCGCATGCCATTGTTCGAGCGCAGGCAATTGGACCCGATTGAAGTCCTCAATGCCAAGCTGGCTGGACTTCGTCCAGTGTGGGAGATGTACGACTCGATGCCGCCTAAGCAGCGACAGAATGCGCTGCCCAATATTCCGGCTGGCTTACGAGAAGACTATCGGTCAGCAAAGGCGGCTGATGTTCTTCGCGCTGATGGCCTGATGGCCTGATGGCTGAGGCGCGGAACAATGCTGCTCGCGGCGGCCCGTCGGAAATGACCTGGGACCAGCTCCTCGACTACGCTACTGGCTGACACGGCAGAGTCGGATGTTTCAGCTGCAGGACGTCTGCGACACGCTCGACGGGATCAATAGCGACATCCTGCAGATCGCTCATGAGCGGCACAGCAAGGCGCAGACAGATAACCGAGCTGTCGCCATATGAGCAACCTACAGGATCTCTGCGGCATTCTCGAAGGCATCGATGGCGACATACTCTCGATGGCCCGCGACCTTCATGGTCGCGCACAGACGTATAGCCAGGCAGCTAGCCAAGCTGCCACTGCAGCGCGAAGTGCTGAAGGCGAAGCGGCAGCCGCGCTTGCGCGCACCGCCGCAGCTCTGAGCGCAGCGGCGCGACACTGCGCCAAAGCAGCCATGTCTCTCACGGGCGCCAGCCGCGAAGGGCAGGCCTATGTGCAACGAACCGTCGGTGCAAGCACCGCCGGCGGTTACGAACCACAGACGGGAGCAGCTGGCTCTTCATCGACGAGCGCGTCGCAGGGGCCGGGTTCTAGCCTCGATTCCTTCTGGGACGAGCACCCGGACGAATACATTCGGCCAGACGAGGACGATTGGACGGCCGCGCCAAGTCAGTTGTCCAGATTCTCGCACCCGTCAGAAATCGTGTCGTGGGTAAACGACGGCGGTACTAGTCGAACCGGGCGCGCTGTCAACTGTGCGGACTGCGCTCGGTCATTCGAGCTGTCTTGGAGAGGGAAGCCGCAGGTTTCAGCCGCTCGCGCGAAAGGACTGGGTGGCGAAAGTTTTGAGCGAGTGAATACGTGGCTACCAAAGCCACTTTCGTCATCGTCACTGCCGAGTGTTGAGCATCGCCTGTCTTCACTTGGACCTGGCTCGTCGGCTTACATCGCGGTTCATTGGAAGGGTGGCGGTGGCCACGCATTCAATGCGGTCAACCGCAATGGAACCGTTTACTTTATCGACACCCAGCCGACCGGAGGCGCATTTGACGTCTGGCCACCGAAGCGCACTTCCCCAGGTTACGGATATGGCGAAGAGGATATCGAAAGCGTATATGCGACAATTATTAATGTAAATGGAGATTCGGTATGACAGAACCAAGCAAGGGCATTGATGCGGTTATCAACTTGCATCCAACGCTCGCACCAGAGTCGTTGCGATCTGTTGAGATCGGCGGATTTCCGCAATACTGGTATGTGACGGCCGTCGATGGGGGGATGCCGACGATCGGTGGTTTAGCATACGTGGTAGAGCGCGTCGGCGGATTCGTTCACGAGGTTCCCGCCAGCGTACCCCCGCGCGTCAATTGTCAATCGATTAGCGAGCGCCGCTTTCAGTAGTCAATCGAAGCAAGGCGGTTGCCGCCGACAATCGAGCCTTTAGCGAAAGGACCTCATGATCAGCATAGGCATATTTTCGAAGCGTTCCTTGGGCAGACACAGAAGCTGGAAAGCTTGTCGACTCGCAAATACCGGACACCGGCGTGGCACCAGATAGCAACGCTGGCTCATCCTCACAGGACTGCGTTGAGGTGCTTGCCACCGAGAGGCCAATGCCTGTGACGTTGGAGCGGCCCGATGCACTCCGGGCTCGAGGTGCCAGCCAGGTAGATGTCGCGCTTGTCAACGTTGCAGCAGTCGATGACGACGAGATCCTCGACCTGATAGAGAACGAGATCCGCCAGGTAGCCCGTGATCGAGGTCTGACCGTTCGGTCGATCGTGCGCCGCTGATATGGAAATCAAGACCTGTAGTAACTGCGACAAGCCGGTTGCCTTCGGCAACTTCTGCCCGTACTGCGGTAACAAGATGTCCTCCGACGTCGCCGCACAGCCAACCGAAGGCTCGGCCTTGGCGGACGGATCACGCTGGCCTGCCTGCGAGTCGCCTGTGCGTACCAGCGACGCAGAGTGTCCCGACTGCGGGCTGGGCTCTTGACGTCGCCGGTCCGGCGCCCGGTTCGTGGCTGGCGAGGAACGAGCGCGAAAGCCGCGACGGGCGAGGCGTCGTCGCTGGTCGGGACAACGTGGCGCGCCCTCAGTCGGCCAGCGGATCAGACAGCCAGGAGAAGCGAGCCTGGTAGAGCCAGAGGGTTCGTGCAGCCGACGAACAACCGAACGACCCGTTCCACCCACCCGATAGGAGAAGAAGATGGCTAAAGGCAAGCGTTGCCGCGAGTGCAACGACTCGATGTACGCGCAGACGGAGAAGTACGAGCCGAAGGGCACGACAGTGACGTACGTGTGCCGCAACGGCCGCTGCAAGAGCGTCCAGCGTGGCTACCCGTACTCGGAGAAGGTCTTCGAAGGCAGCTGAGCTCCAGGCGGTCAAGCAAGATCGTAGGCGCGGAGCACGTCGAACCAGTGTCGGGCGATGGTCTGCTCGTCCTGCCAGCGGTCCCGTGAGTAGCGGAAGAATCCGATGCTCGATAGACCCGCAGCCTCGTCTACGGCTTGCTGTTCTTCTTCGGATAGCAGATTGTCGTGGGCGTACGCGTCGACCGCTGTCTGCGGGTAGCCGAACAGGAGCCCGACGGTCCGGGCGTCCGGTGCGGCATCGAAGTTGTGGACGAGTTCAGGTGTCAGGCCAACTGTTACGTCGGTGGCGTACTCGTCGGATCGCAGGGAGTAGGAGAGGCCAAGTGCTCGAAGCAGTGTCGCCACAGCCTCTGGGTCGTCGGCGACAGTATGTCGACCATCGGGCGTCGGCTCCCAGTGGCCGGATGCTGCCTCGGCGACAGGTTTGCAACCGGCGAGGACGAGGAAGATGGTCTGCTTGTTGCTCAGGCCTAAGGCCTTGTGGCGACAAGCCTGCTTCCAGAGATCCGGACTAGCGCGACTGATTGTTAAGCCGGATGCACCGGGCGAAGTGGCCTTGGGAGCGGGTCGTAACGCACGAATGCTCTGCTGTGCTGGGAGGATATGGCTTATCGATAGTCACAACCAACCGGACAGAAGAGTGGGCTCGTCGATTTGAAGGATCGGCGGTGTGGTCGGTGACGTAGCCCCAGGTCAGTGTCCGAGACCTGTCTCCGCCCTGACGTGCTCTGCCGGTAACGGCGGGGTGCGAAGCTCGGGGT
>Ga0075520_1001474_pt1 | contig 11327 bp, 9 predicted proteins | sample NGEPerB_FD_75100 | JGI IMG/M metagenome (GOLD analysis project Ga0075520, IMG submission 75100) | Arctic peat soil microbial communities from the Barrow Environmental Observatory site, Barrow, Alaska, USA - NGEE PermafrostAB12-B | ecosystem: Environmental > Terrestrial > Soil > Wetlands > Peat ... | reverse complement strand
GCGTCGCCCGGAATGCCGAGGCTCATGGTCGGGATGAAGTCGCCCTGCACCGAGGAGTGGGTCGAGGCTTCCGGGCAGGCGACGCCTTCGATCATGCCGGTGCCGAACAGTTCGGGCGTCTTCGAAATCTTCTTTTCGGTGGCGTAGGAGATGAACGAGGCGATGGTCGGGCCGGTGCCCGGGATGAGCGCGCACAGGCTGCCGATCAGTGTGCCGCGGAACATGGCCGGGATCGAGCGGCGGAATTCCTCGCGCGTGGGCCGCAAGTCCTTGAGCTTGACGTTGGTATATTTGGTGTCGACCTCGGACAGCTGATTGACGCTCTTCATGAACTCGGCGATGCCGAACAGGCCGAGCGCCAGCGCGACGATTTCGACGCCGTCGAACAGATTGGGAATGCCGAAGGTGAAGCGCGGCGTGCCGGTTTCGATGTCGCTGCCGACAATGCCGATCAGCAGGCCGCAGATGGTCATGGCGACGCCCTTGAGCGGCGAACCGCGCGCCAGCGTCGAGCCGGCCAGCAGGCCGAGCAACATCAACGAGCATATTTCCGCCGGGCCGAATTTGAGCGCCACCACCACCAATATCGGCGACAGGAAAATCATCTCGGTGATGCCCCACGAGGCGCCGACGAACGACGAGATGATGGTGATGCCGAGCGCCGCCCCGCCCCTGCCTTTCTTGGTGAGCGGGAAGCCGTCGAGACAGGTGACCGCGTGCGGTGGATGGCATGGCAGATTGAGCAGGATCGAGCAGATCGCGCCGCCGTATTGCGCGCCGTAGAAAACGCCCGCCAGCATCAAGATGGCGCCGACCGGCTTGATGCCGAAGGTGAGCGGCAACAGGATCGAGATGGTCGCGAGCGGACCCATGCCCGGCAGCACACCGACCATGTTACCGACGAACACGCCGATGAAGCACCACATCACGTTGTGGGGCTCGAGCGCGACGCCGAAGCCGTACCAGAGATCGGTAAGCGCGGTTGCGAACATCTAGTGGCCAAACCTGAACATGGGGAATGGGATCTTCAGCACATAGGTGAACAGCAGCGTGCCGACGAATGTTACGCCGGCCGCGAGGATGGCGGAACCTTTCCACGTCGCGGTGCGGTCACCCATCGCGGAGACGAACACGCAGGAGAAGGTTGCCGGGACCAGGCCGAAAAACTCGCCCAGAATAATGAAAAAGATCGGTCCGGCCAGGATGCAGCCCCAGCCGAGCCATTCCTTGTGTTTCGGCAGGATGTTCTCATCGTCGCTGAGCGGGGTGGCCATCGCCGCGCCTAAAATCAGCAGGCCGACAAAGGTGAGCGTGAGCCCGAGCATCAAGGGGAACATGCCCGGACCCATATGGGTCAGGGTGCCGAGGGAATAGGTCATGGAATCGAGCGTGACCGCCGCGCCGAGCAAGGTCATCAAACCGCCGGCGTAGAAATCGCGCTTTTTTACAAGCGTGAACAAAGCCTCATCCTCCCAGGCTCTTTTCTTGTTTATTACTAACCGCGCCCAGCTTCGCGAATTCCGTCACATACCTTTAATCTAATGTCGGCCCCATTTCTATCCCCAACACCGGACCGATCAAGCCATCCCCAGTTACGTCCGGCGGCGGCAACCGCGCCGTTCTTGGTCGGTTCTTTCGCGATTGATGACGCGCAATTTGACGCTCTGATCAGTATTTAGATGTTACCGGGCATTTTGCGGTCTTGCCCGGGCAGCGGTTCGGCGCCATACGGCTGGTATTGACCGGCCTGCTGCTAAGGGCCGCAGGGGGAGCGCCGATGGGCGCACGCTATCTTCTGGTTGCAATCGGCTGATCAGCGGGGTGGGGGGCGGTGCTGATCATCGATCCGATAATCAAGATGGTGGCGGACGCCGGCCTGGCGGAATGTCGCTTCGCGAGGCGTTAGCGGCGCTAATCCGGCCTTTCCTCCGGCGGCTTCATATGCCGGAATGAATACAGCAGCGCGACGTCGTAGACGATCTTAAGAACGCCGCATACGATCAGCGGCAGCCCGGCAAACGGCGTGGCCAGCAACACACCGGTCATGGCCGGGCTGATCGATGAGGCGAGACTGCGCGGAACCGCGGTGACGCTGGCCGCCGCCGTGCGCTCGGCCGGCGTCACGACGGCCATCACATAAGACGTACGCGCGGGTACGTCCATTTGCGAGAGCGCCGAACGCACCAACAGCAAAGCGAGCGCCAGCATCAAATTCGGCGAGAACGCCGCCAGGATGAGAAAGATGCTGGAGGGGATGTGGGTATAGACCATCGTGTTGATGAGGCCGATGCGTTTCGAAAGCCAAGCCGCCACCGGATAGGAAAAAGCGCTCAAGGTGCTCGACCAGAAAAAGAACAGGCTCGCGGCCGAGAGCGACATGTCGAAGCGCTCGAACAGCCAAAGCGCCAGCAGCGACTGGACGACGAAGCCGCCTGCGAAGGCGTCGAGGCTGAACAGCGCCGCCAGCTTGTAGACGACCCCGCGCGAGGGTCCGAGCGGCGCGCTGGGACGCGCTTCGTCCATGCGCACATGCGGTAAACGCCGGTAGAGCGCGGCGCTCAATAGCCCCAGCGCGGCATAGGCATAAAACATGATCTTGAAGGCGCTGATCCGGTCGAAATCGGCCAATACGATGAAATCCGGCAGCGCCGCCGCCAAGGATCCGGCCGCCATCGAGAGCGCGCCGATCAGGCTGTAGCGCGCGAATGTATGCGTCCGCTCATGGTCGGGGACGCCGTGCGCCAGCATGGCATGCTCGAGCGGCACCAGCACGCCCAGATCGCCGGTCGACGGATTGATCGTGCCGGCAAAAGCAATCATCGCGATGAGCGCGAACTGATCGAAATTCGAAAACGCAAGACCGGTGGCGGCCATCAAGAGCGCGCCGCCCAACAGCAGATTACGCAAGTCGTGCCGCGGTGCGAAGAACCCGATGGCGAGGGTAAACAGCGCGGTTCCCAAGAGTGATGCGCTGGCCACGAAGCCAATCTGCCCGGGACTAAAGCCGATCGCCGACAGATAGGCCGGCAAAATGATGATGGCGAAGCCGTCGCCGAATCCGCGCGTGCCGCGCGCGGCATAGAGCAGCAAAATGTCGGAATGGGTTGAGCGGGTGTCGTCATTCATGCGCAATCCTCTCGACAGTGCGAGTGTTGCGCAGAGCTTGGACGGCAACGCCCGTCTGGCGGGGAGTCTGCAAGTCCCCGCACAAATCTTAGACGTTTAGTCTTAGACCGCAAGGGGCGGGCTACCGCAAGCGCGCTAAGCGGCCTTGCTCGCCCGGCCGTGCAGCTCGGCGCGGCGCGACGCCAGACGCGCCCGCACGAGATCGATGTGAACCTTGAGCGAAAAAAACAGCTCCGAATGCCGCATCGGCACCCCAAGAATGTTGGTCGCGCGATCGACGCTGTCGAGATCGGCTTCGAGCGCCGCCTGCTCCGCGGCGGTGGCATCCTTTTGCAAGCTGGCTTCGATCGCCCGCAGCCGGCGATACAAAGACCGCAAACGATTTTCCACCAGCGACCGGTAGAGCCTCGGCGCGTAGCTGAACATCGGCAGCACGATCGCAATAACCGCCGCCAGCACCGCCAGCGTTCGTTGCGCGTAGTTGGTCAGCCAGAACGGCAGATAGCGGTTCAGGAACGTGGGGCCGTTCTTGTAGAAATCGCGCGCGCTCTGCGCCATGGGAAATTCCGGATCGGTCTGACTGGGGAATTCGCCGGCTTGTTGATAAATCCCCGGCTTGCCGTGCACTTCCACAATTGTCTGCGCCAGCAGATCGATCAAAGCGGGATGGATGTCTTTGCGCACCAGCACGACGTTGGGACTTGCACTGAGGACCATGTCGGTGGCTGGAATGACCCGCTCAAAATCAAGCACGGCCCGCGGAAATACCAACCGGACGAGCGACGGAAAAATGCGGGTGAGTGCCTCCGCCTCGCTAAAGCTCATCGCCTTGACGCGGGGATTTTTCAGCAAGGAAAGCAGAACCGGCGCATCCGGGGCAAAGGGCAGAAACAGGGCATCGATCTTGCCCTCGTTCAGCGCGTCCGCCGCGCCCTGCGACGAGAGATTCAACAGCGCCGAGTTGTCATGCGTGACACCGCTGATGCCGAGGATTTTTTCGGTGGTCGCTCGTTGCCCGCTGCCAACCGGCCCGATGGCGATGCGCTTGCCCTTGAGCTGCCGCAAATCGTTCAACGGAGCATCCGCGCTGTGGAACAGCCAATAGATTTGATAATTGATGCGGCCCAGCGACAGTAAATCCGGCGCGTGATCGCTGTCCGACAGGCCGCTCTGCACGATGGCGACCTTGATGCCGGAGGCCGCGTCGTTCAGCAGTTCGAGGTTCTCCACCGCGCCATTGGTCAGGCGGATATCCAGCTCGATACGGGAGCGCGCCAGGATGCCCTGATAGCGCTTGGCGATCGCCTCGTAGGTTTGATTTTTTGCGCCCGTGGCGATGGTGAATTTGGACGGCGGCGCAGGAATGAAATAGGCCAGCGCGAGCCAAACCAGCACGGCGATGCAGAAAATCGCGGCCAATCCTTTGAACAGATGCCAGCGATTGAACCCCAGCATGGATGCCCCCTAAGCAATCTTGACTGTATGGCTTCGCAGCTCAACGAGACGCGCGGCGAACTGCGCGCGCGTCGACTCAATGTGCCGGTTAAAATCAAAATACAGATCGGAGTTTCGTTGGGGCAGAATTCTCGCCGCCCGATCAATGTCATCCAAATGGGTTTGGAGAGAGATCACTTGAGGAACGGTAAGCGCTTTTTGCAGGGCTTCTTCGACGGTCCTGAGGCGGCGGTATAATTTGCGCATGTGGTCGTGGAGAAACCACTGGTACAGCTTGGGCGCAAAATTGAACAACGGGATGCCGACGGCTAAGGCGGTCACCAGCACCGCAATCGCTCTTTCCACGTGCACGGTCAGCCACAAAGGCAAATGCCGCTGCAGGAATGAAGGACCATTCTTGTAATAATCGACGGCGCTCGCGGCCATGGGATATTCCGCATCGCTGCTCGTAGGAAATTCGCCAGCGCGCTGAAAAATATCCTGCCCGCCATGCACTTCCATTACCGTTTTCAATAAGAGCTGGACAATTGCCGGATGAAGATCGTCACGGATCAATAAACGATTTGTGGTGGCAAGGAGGGTCACGTCATTCGGCGGAATGTTTCCCTCAATATCAACCACGCCCTGCGGCAATACCAGCCGGACGAGCCCAGGAAAAATCCTGGTGAAGGCGTCGGCCATTGGGAAATTCATGAGCCGAACGTCGGAAGTGTGCAGCAAGGCCTTAACGACGACCGCATCAGTCCCGCCCACGACCCACGCGACATCGACTTTGCCGTCCTTCAGCGCGTCTGAGGCCGCTGTTCCGCCGTAGGGCAAAAATGTCGCGGTTGTGGACGTGACGCCGGCCGCACCGAGAACCTGTTCGGCCGAGTATCTGGTTCCACTTCCTTCAGGCCCGACCGCGATACGTTTGCCTTTTAGTTGCGACAGACGTTCCAGCGCCGCGGGCGACCGATAGAATATCCAAAAGGCGTTGTTGTACATGAGGCCCATCGACAGCAGCCCTGGCGGAGGGCTGCCATTCGAAACGCCACCATTCACAAAGGCGATCTCAACGCCGGATTTCGGATCCTGCAGAAGCTTGAGGTTGTCTACGGCCCCATTCGTCTCGCGCAATTCCAGCTTGACGTGAGAGCGGGCGAATATGTCCCGATACCGCTGGCCGTAATAAGCGAAGGTGGAACCTTTGAAAGCTGTCGCAAGGGTGACCGTCGATGGTGGTGCCGGAATGAAATACGCCACCGCGAGCGAAACGATGCCTGCGACACAGAGGACCGCAACCAAACCTTTGGCCAGATGCCAGCGATTAAACCCGAGCATGAATCTTCCCCCACGGGTGGTTCCCGCGCCGAACACAGTTCGATTTGGAATGTCAGTGTGTGCCCGCCGACGGCATCAGCGCTGCCATTATTGTGGAACGGCGAGTTCGGTACGTCGCCGTTTTATGGGCAGCTCTCGGTCAAGCCCCACGCTTGAACCGTCAGCGAACTTAGCGTGATTCAGGGCTGAAAGCTACGGACGAAAAGCTGCCGTGCCTCAGCTTGGCTTGCCCATGCGGTACAGCTTGAGCGCGGCGTAGATGGTATCGTTGACCGGTGTCGGCACCTTGAGCTCCTTGCCGAGCCGCGACACCTGACCGGCCAGCCAATCCAGCTCCAGCCGGTTGCCGCGATCGAGATCGTTGGCCATCGAGGCCTTCATGCCGCCCGGCACGTTCTTGTCGGCAAACGCCAGGCGTTCGTCCACGTAGCCGGGGTCGAGCGCGACACCCTTGGAGCGGCCGACGGCGAGCGTCTCCGCCATGATGGCGCGGAACAGCGCGCGCGTGTCGGGATCGGCCAGGATCGGGCCCATGCTCGTGCGGGTGAGCGAGGTCGCGCCCGAAGTCCCCGACAGGAAGATGAATTTGTGCCAGCGGTCGCGCTCGATATTGTCGGACTGCGTGATGTTGATGTTGGCGGCTTTCGCCGCTTGCACGAAGGCGGTGAGGCTGGCATCCGCGCGGCCGTCGATGGTGCCGCAGATGATGCTCTGGAACTGGCTGGCCTGCTTGATGACGCCGGGGCGGTCGATCACGGTGACGACGTAAGTGACGCCGGCAATGGCGCGCTCCTTGCCCACGATCGGGGCGATGCGCTCGTAGCTGTCGACGCCGTTCTGCAAGGTGATGACGCGGGTGTTGGCGCCGAGCAGCGGGCGCGCGGCCTCGGCGGCCTTTTCGGTGTCCCACAGCTTGACCGCGAACAGCACGATGTCGACCGGACCGACGCTTTTGGGATCGTCGGTAACATTCGGCTTCGGCAGGTGCAGGTCGCCGTGCACGCTCTCGATCTTCAGGCCGTTCTTGCGCATGGCCTCGAGATGGGCGCCGCGCGCGATGAAGAACACGTCGTGCCCGGCCGCAGCCATGCGCGCGCCGAAATAGCCGCCGACCGCGCCCGCCGCCATTGCCGCTATTCGCATGGATGTCGATCCTCGTGTGGCCCGAACTGATATAGCCGGGGCGGGGCTTCGCGCCAACGCACAAAAAATTGCCCGGCGCGAGGGCCGGGCAAGTTTGGGGGGAGGTTCGAGGAAACTAGCGGATCGCGTTCCAGGTCAGCTGCGCACGGCTCTGCTTCACCGGCGCATAAGACGATGATGCTGGCTGCGCCTGCGCGGTATACACCGGCGCGGCCTGCGGCAACACGATCACCTTGGCGCCGACCTGCACGCGATTGTAGAGATCGGTCACGTCGTCGTTGGTGAGACGGATGCAGCCGCTCGACACGTGCTTGCCGATGGTGGTCGGATCGTTGGTGCCGTGGATGCGATATTCGGAGCTGCCGAGATACATGGCGCGTGCGCCGAGCGGATTGCCGGGGCCGCCGGCCACCATGCGCGGCAGATAAGGCTGGCGCGCGATCATTTCCTGCGGCGGATACCAGTCCGGCCACTCGGCCTTGCGCGCGACCTGCTTGACGCCGGCCCAGGTGAAGCCCTGGCGGCCGACGCCAATGCCGTAACGGATCGCCTTGCCGTTGCCGAGCACGTAATAGAGCACCGTGTGCGGGGTATCGATGATGACGGTGCCGGGCGCCTCATTGCTGGCGTAGCCGACGACCTGCCGCTGCAGGCGCGGATCGGCCTGCACGTCTGCGTCCGCCGCGCTCTGCTCGGTGGGCGCATATTGCGGGGCGATCTGGTTCTGCGTCGGCGCGTTGAGAAAGGCGAACAGCGGCTCGGCCTGCGCAGGCCCGCACGACAGAGCGGCGGCGGCGATCAGCGCGGTCAGCGAACCGATTGAATAAAACTTTACGGACATGGAAGCCTCCCGACGAATTCCTCGATCCATCATTCGTCGAGGCAAGCTCCGGGGAGGTTCAATGGTTCCTGTTCACGGCCCGCTCAAATGCATGGCAGCCCCGGGAACAAGTTGGTCCCCCGCGCGTTAGGCAGCGTTTTTCGGGCGCTAATCCTTGGCTTTGTGCCAGCCCACCAGTGACTCGGGCACGCTGTCGGTGGAGGCGAAATAGGGCTTGATGTCGAGCAGCGGGGTGCCGTCCAGGCAGTCGAGCCCGACCACCGAGAGATTGCCGCCCTCGATACGCAGCAGCTTGACCACGCTCAGGGCGATCGGGTTGGGGCGCGCCGGCGAGCGCAGAGCAAAAGTGCCGCGCGGAATTCCGTAGTGGCTAGGAACTTGCCGAACAAGGTTTCTCGGCGACTTGTCCATCCAGTACAGCAGGATGATATGGCTGCACGTCGCCACGTCTTGCAGACCTTCGGTCCAGCGCGGGTCGAGCTCGACGGTGCAGATTGCGTCGGATTCGCGGGCGTTTTTCGGGCATTCTTTGCGCTGCTTCCAGGGCGTGCGGATGCGGCCGATAAAATAGAGGCCCGCATCGGTTTTCGCCGGTAAATCAACGGCGATTTCGCCCTCGCGCACACCGAAATCCTTGCTCATGGGCGCTCCTTTGGCCGCTCCTTTTTGGTGGGCCGGATTGTACCTTGCCGAAGGCCGTTTCAACGTATAAAGATATCTTTATATAGTGGGAAGCGGCCCAAGTGAGGCCGCTGACAGGTCTGATGAGCAACAGCGCCCGGCTTGGTTTTGATGCCCTCAACGCGGCCCTCAAGGCGGCAGGCGAGGAGACACGTCTGCGCGTGCTGGCGCTGCTGGCGGAGGCCGAGCTGACCGTCTCCGACCTCACCGACATCCTGCGCCAGTCGCAGCCGCGCATCTCGCGCCATCTCAAGTTGCTGGCCGAGGCCGGCCTGATCGAGCGCTTCCGCGAGGGCACCTGGGCGTTCTTCCGCCTGGCCGAGCGCGGCGGCGGCGCCGAAGTGGCGCGCGCGCTGCTCGAGCGGCTCGATCCGGCCGATCAGACCATCGCGCGCGACCGCGCGCGGCTTGCCTCGGTGCGGCAGGCGCGCGCTGCCGCCGCGCAGGCATATTTTCGCGCGCACGCCGCCGAATGGGACCGTATCCGCAAGCTGCATGTGGCCGACGCAGCGGTGGAGGAGGCGATCCGCGCGGCGCTTGCCGGCAAGCCGTTCCGCTCACTCCTGGATCTCGGCACCGGCACCGGACGCATGCTGGAGCTGTTCGGGGCCGAGATCGAGCGCGGACTCGGCCTCGATCTGTCGCTCGATATGCTGCTGCTGGCGCGCGACCGGCTGGAGCGCGCCGGCCTGAAACATTGCAGCGTGCGGCAGGGCGACATCTACGACCTGCCGCTGGCCAACGATTCCTTCGACGTTGTCATCGTGCACCAGGTGCTGCACTTCCTCGACGACGGCGCGCGCGCGATCAAAGAGGCGGCGCGCGTGCTGCGGCCGGGCGGGCGACTGCTGGTGGTGGACTTCGCGCCGCACGAACAGGAATTTCTGCGCGCGCAGTTCGCGCATCGGCGATTGGGATTTGCGCCAGAGACCGTGACGCAATGGATGACGGCGTCCGGGCTCGAGCCGGTGCTGCACAAGAGCTTGGCGCCGGAGCCGGGCTCCGAGGGCAAGATCGCGGTGTCGCTGTGGCTCGCGCGCGACGCCCGCGCGCTGATGGTTCAGCCGGCGCAGCGGGAGGTGGCGTGATGGATGTCCGCGCCAGCCGTTTCGCCCGCGGCGAAGGCCGCCGCATCGATGTGTCGTTTGAATTCTTCCCGCCCAAAGACGAGGAGATGGAGAAGATTCTGTGGGAGTCGATTGAGCGACTGAAGCCGCTGGCGCCGAATTTCGTCTCAGTGACCTATGGCGCCGGCGGCAACACGCGCGAGCGCACCCACGCGACGGTCAAGCGTATCCTGGCCGAAACGCCGCTGATGCCGGCCGCGCATCTCACTTGTGTCGCCGCCACGCGCGCGGAAGTCGACGCCATCGTGCGCAATTATCATGACGCCGGCGTGCGCCATATCGTGGCGCTGCGCGGCGATTCCGTCGGCGGGGCGGGCAGCAAATATGCGCCGCATCCGGGCGGCTACAGCAACGCGGCCGATCTGGTGGGCGGCATCAAGCGCATCCATGGCGATTTCGAAATCTCGGTATCGGCCTATCCTGAAAAGCATCCCGACAGTCCGACGGTGGACGCCGATATCGACATGCTCAAGGCCAAGGTCGATGCCGGGGCCTCGCGCGCCATCACGCAATTCTTCTTCGAGAACGATCTCTACTTCCGCTATCTCGATCGGGTGCGCGCGCGCGGCATCGATATTCCGATCGTGCCGGGCATCCTGCCGGTGCAGAACTTCAAGGCGGCGACCAATTTCGCCGCGCGCGCCGGCGCCTCGGTGCCGGCCTGGCTGGCCGAGCGTTTCCACGGGCTCGATCACGATGCGGCGACGCGCAAGCTGATCGCCGCCGCGGTCGCCGCCGAGCAGGTGCTCGATCTGGTCGATCGCGGCGTCACGACTTTTCACTTCTACACCATGAACCGCGCCGACCTCGTCTACGCCATCTGCCACCTGCTAGGCCTAAGGCCGGCGGTGGAACAGGTGGCGTGATCCGGAGCCCATGTCAGTGAGTGCGTCCCCCACCAGTGCCCGCAATACGTTCCTCGATTTGATGAGGCAGCGCATCCTGGTGCTCGACGGCGCCATGGGCACCATGATCCAGGCGCTCAAGCTGGACGAGGAGGGCTATCGCGGCGCGCGCTTCGACGCCTGGAACCGCGAGGTGCGTGGCAATAACGACCTGCTCAATTTGAGCCGCCCCGACGCGGTGCGCGACATTCATCTGGCTTATTTCCGCGCCGGCGCCGACATCGTCTCCACCAACACGTTCTCCTCCACCAAAATCGCCCAGGCCGATTACGGCATGGAGGGCATCGCCTACGAACTCAATCACGCCGGCGCCACGCTGGCGCGCGAAGCGGCCGTGCTGGCCGAGAAGGAAGACGGCCGCCGCCGCTTTGTCGCCGGCGCCTTGGGCCCGACCAACCGCACCGCCTCGATCTCGCCGGACGTGAGCAATCCCGGCTTCCGCGCCATCAGTTTCGACCAGTTGCGCGAGGCTTATGGCGAGCAGATCAAAGGCCTGATCGACGGCGGAGCGGATTTGCTGCTGATCGAGACCATCTTCGACACGCTCAACGCCAAGGCGGCGATCTACGCGATCTCAGAAGCCTGCGCCGAGCGCGGCATCGACCTGCCGGTGATGATCTCCGGCACCATTACCGACCGCTCCGGCCGCCTGCTGTCGGGGCAGACGCCGGCGGCGTTCTGGAATTCGGTAAAACATGCCAATCCGGTCACCATCGGGCTCAATTG
>Ga0075520_1001473_pt1 | contig 11329 bp, 6 predicted proteins | sample NGEPerB_FD_75100 | JGI IMG/M metagenome (GOLD analysis project Ga0075520, IMG submission 75100) | Arctic peat soil microbial communities from the Barrow Environmental Observatory site, Barrow, Alaska, USA - NGEE PermafrostAB12-B | ecosystem: Environmental > Terrestrial > Soil > Wetlands > Peat ... | reverse complement strand
CCGCCCCGCCGAGCAGGGTCAGTGCCTCGACCAGCGAGTCCCGGCCCACGTCGAGGTACCAGAGGTAGCGCTCGGCGAGGTCGTCCCCGGCGGGTGCAGGAGCGGCCACCGCCTCCCGCTCCGTCGCCAGGGAGCCGCGCTGCCCCTCCTGTACGACGGCCAGGTGGTGGAAGGCGACGGCCTCGGGCTCGAGCGGACCCCGTCCGGAACGGTGCAGCTCACGCTCGGTCCGCAGGTCGACGATGGTGCGGAGACCCAGGTCACGCAGCGCGACGACGTCGGCGTCGGTCAGTTCGTGCAGGGCGTCGCTGCGGTACAGGCGCCCCCAGCGGGTCATCCGGCCGTCGGTGCCGGCGTACCCCCCGAGGTCCCTGAAGTTGAACGATCCCTGGAGGGGGATCAGGCGTGACTCGTCCTCCATCGGCCCATCATGACCCGTCCGGGCAACCGGTGCGCCAAGGGGGTCGCCGGATGGGGGAGAATGGGCGCTGTCCGTCGGACGGCGCCCACGACCACCGTGCGTCGCCGCTCACCTCCCCCCGGTGACCGTCGGCAGCCAGACCCGCCCTCCCCGTCGAACAGGAGTCCTCCCGCATGAAGTCCCTCGCCACCTGGTGCGTCCGCCACCGCGTCGTCGTGGTCGTCCTCTGGCTCGTCGCTCTGATCGGGATGTCGGCACTGTCCCAGTCGGTCGGCACCGCCTACTCCAACAGCTTCTCCCTCCCCCACACCGAGTCGACCCAGGCGCTCGACCTGCTCCAGGCGGCAGCCCCCACACAGGCCGGTGACCAGGAGCGGATCGTGTTCCACACCACCGACGGGAAGTCGGTGACCGATCCGACCGTGCAGGCATCCATCGAGAAGATGATCACCAAGGTCGAGGCTCTCCCCCACGTCTCGGTGGTGGAGAGCCCGTACACCCCGCTCGGTGCCCATCAGATCAACGCCGACAAGCAGACGGCGTTCATCAACGTCACCTTCAACGTCCAGGGCCAGAACGAGTCGACCACCGACGCCAAGCAGTTCGTGAACACGGCGCTGTCCGTCCAGGCTCCCACCCTGCAGGTGGCGGTGTCGGGCCAGATCGCCGAGGCGGCCGACCGTCAGTCGTTCGGTGGGACCGGGCTCGGCATCCTGCTGGCCGCCCTGGTGCTGCTGCTCGTGTTCGGCTCGCTGTTCGCCATGGCGCTGCCCATCCTGTCGGCGCTGGCATCGCTCGGCACGGCGATCGGACTGATCGGGGTGCTCAGCAACGTGCTGAAGATGCCGCAGTTCTCGACCACGCTCGTCCTGCTGATCGGACTCGGCGTCGGGGTCGACTACGCGCTGTTCATCGTCACGCGCCATCGCCAGGGCCTGATCGCCGGCGGCGACGTCGAGTCGTCGATCGTCAACGCCGTGAACACGTCGGGTCGCGCCGTGCTGTTCGCCGGGATCATCGTCTGCATCGCCCTGCTCGGCATGTTCGCGCTGGGTGTCTCGTTCCTCTACGGCCTCGCGGTGGCGGCGGCCATCGGTGTGGCCTTCACCATGATCGCCGCACTGACCCTGCTGCCGGCACTCCTCAGCTTCATCGGCCCGCGGGTGCTGAGCCGGAAGCAGAAGAAGAGCCTGGCCGTCAACGGTCCCCGGGTGGTCGGTGCCGGCTCGAAGGGCTTCTGGCCGAAGTGGGCCGACTTCATCCAGGGGCGGCCGATCGTGCCCGCCGTGGTGGCGCTGATCATCGTGGGCATCGTCGCCATGCCGTTCTTCTCGCTCCGCCTGGGCAACTCCGACCAGGGCAACGACCCGGCGAGCACGACCACCCGCCAGGCCTACGACCTGCTGTCGGCGGGCTTCGGTCCCGGCTTCAACGGACCGCTGCAGCTGGTCGCCGCCCAGAAGGGGACCATCGACACCGCCACCCTCGACAAGCTCGCCGCCGAGGTGGCCACCCAGCCCAACGTGGCCGCCGTGGTCCCACCCGTGGTGCTACCACCCCATGACGGGCAACAGGTGGCCCTGATCAACGTCTACCCCGACTCGTCACCGCAGGCGTCGGCCACCACCGACCTCATCAACCACCTGCGGACGGCCACGATCCCCGCGGTCGTGGCCGGATCGGGGGTGACGGTCTACGTCGGGGGCACCACGGCGATCTTCGCCGACTTCGCCAAGGTGCTGTCATCGAAACTGCCGCTGTTCATCGGGTTGGTCGTGGTGCTCTCCTTCATCCTGTTGGCCATCGTCTTCCGGAGCCTGGTGATCCCGTTGACGGCCGCCATCATGAACCTGCTGTCGATCGCGGCAGCGTTCGGGATCCTGGTCGCCGTCTTCCAGTGGGGGTGGCTCGGACCGGTCTTCCAGGTGGACAAGACCGGGCCCATCGAGGCGTTCCTCCCGGTGATGATGTTCGCCATCCTGTTCGGGCTGTCCATGGACTACGAGGTCTTCCTCATCACCCGCATCCAGGAGGAGTACCTGAAGTCAGGTGGCGACAACCGCGTGGCCGTGCGCAACGGACTGGCCGCCACGGGCAAGACGATCACCGCCGCCGCGCTCATCATGATCCTGGTCTTCGGCGCCTTCATCCTCGGCGGCATCCGGGTCATCAAGGAATTCGGTCTCGGCCTGGCCGGCGGCATCCTGATCGATGCCGTCGTCATCCGCATGGCGGTGGTGCCCTCGGTGATGCTCCTGCTCGGTCAGTCCAACTGGTGGTTCCCGAAGTGGCTGGACCGCATCCTCCCGAGGGTGACCGTCGACCCGGACCTGCCGCCCGATCCGGCCGCCGGTGACGTGCCACCACCCGCGTCAGACCAGGAGCCGGTCCCGGTCTGAACCCGGGTTCAGCGGTGGGGACCCTCCGGGAGTCCCGCCGCTGCGGACGACGACAACACGTGTGGCGGCGTCGCCTGGGAAACCCGGAGCCGACGCGGATAGGTTCGCGGGAGGAAACCACCACACCACCAGGGGGATCACCATGTCCGACTTCGTCATGACCATCGGGGGCGACTCCGTGCCCGCCGCGGAATCCTTCGGGGTGGTCAATCCCGCCACCGAGGACGTGTTCGCCCACGCGCCGGAGTGCACCCGGGAACAGCTCGACGCCGCCTTCGACGCCGCGGCCAAGGCCCAGCGGGACTGGCGGCTCGACGAGTCCGCCCGACGTGCCACCTTGTTGGCCATGGCCGACGCGCTGTTCGCCAGCGCCGGCGAGCTCGCCCCCATCCTCACCGCGGAACAGGGCAAGCCACTGGCCGAGGCCAACGTCGAGGTCTTCGCCTCGGCCATCTGGTTGCAGTACTTCGCCAACCTGGAGACCCCGCCTCAGGTGATCCAGGACGATGCCGAGGCCTTCGTCGAGGTCGTCCGGCGGCCGCTCGGCGTGGTCGCCGCCATCACCCCGTGGAACTTCCCCCTCACCTTGGCGTTCTGGAAGATCGCCCCCGCGCTGCTGGCCGGCAACACCATGGTCCTCAAGCCGTCGCCGTTCACCCCGCTGACCACGCTCAAGGTGGTCGAGCTACTCCGCGACGTCGTACCCGCCGGGGTGCTCAACGTCGTCTCGGGAGGTGACCAGCTCGGCGCGTGGATGACCGGACACCCGGTGCCCCGGAAGGTGAGCTTCACCGGGTCGATCGAGACCGGCAAGCTGGTGGCCCAGTCGGCCGCTCCCGACCTCAAGCGCGTCACCCTCGAGTTGGGCGGGAACGACCCGGCGATCGTGCTGGACGATGCCGACCCCGACCAGGTGAGCCGGGCCATCTTCGCTGCCGCCTTCGCCAACAACGGGCAGGTCTGCTCGGCGGTGAAGCGGGTCTACGTTCCCGAGTCGATCTATGCGGACGTCCTGGAGGGCCTGACCGCCCGCGCCGCCGAGGTCAAGGTGGGCGACGGGACGGCGGCCGACTCCAAGCTCGGGCCGATCAACAACGCGCCCCAGTACGAACGGGTCAAGGAGCTGGTGGCCGACGCGCTGGCCCACGGTGCCCGGGCCACCATCGGGGGCAAGGCCATGGATCGGCCGGGCTACTTCTTCGAGCCGACCATCCTCACCGACGTGACCGACGGGACGCGCATCGTGGACGAGGAGCAGTTCGGGCCCGCACTCCCTGTCATCTCCTACCGGGATGTCGACGACGTGGTCGAGCGGGCCAACAGCACCCACTTCGGACTCTCCGGATCGGTGTGGGGCGCCGATGCCGACCGGGCCGCGGCGGTGGCCAACCGGCTCGAGTGTGGCACCGCATGGGTCAACACCCATCTGGCCCTCGGGCCCTCCCAACCGTTCGGCGGCTTCAAGTGGAGCGGGATCGGGGTGGAGAACGGACCGTGGGGACTGTCGGAGTTCACCGAGATCCAGGCCGTCCACCGCTCGAAGGGGGACGGGCTGAACCTGTCGACAGCGGGGATCTACTCGTAGGCCCGGGCACGGGCCGCCACGCCGGCGGCCTCCTCCTGGCGGCGGTGCTGCTCGTCGGCGGTTCGGCCGCCGGGTGCGCTCAGACCACGGCGGCGGCGCCGTCCCCGCGCCCTGCTGTCGTCGGCCCGGGGTGTGGGACCCCGCCATCGCCCGGGTCCACCAGCGCGGCCCCGTTCGGGGATGTCCCAGAGTCTCTGGCGGTCGGAGGGGTCACCCGTACGTACCGACTGGCCGTGCCGGCCGACTACCGCCGAGCCGAGCCGACCCCGCTGATCCTGCTCTTCCACGGCAGCGGCTCCGACGCCATCCAGCAGTCGGCCTACTCACAACTTCCGTCCCAGGGCGCAGCCGCCGGCTTCCTGGTCGCCACCCCCGACGCGGTCGCCGGCAACTGGGTGCTCGCCAGGCCCGGCGTCGCGACTGCGGACCAGGCCTTCGCCACCGCGCTGATCGCCGACCTCGGGAGCCGCTACTGCGTGGACCGGACCCGTGTCTATGCGGCAGGCATCTCCCTCGGGTCCCAGTTCGCCGCCGTGCTGGCCTGCGACCCCGCCAACCACCTCGCAGCCGTCGGGCTGGTGGCGGCCGACTACCTGATCCGGCCGTGCCGGGGCCCGGTCCCGGTACTGGCGTTCCACGGCACGGCCGACCCCATCGTCCCCTACGCCAACGGGGCCAAGGGGGCATCGGTGCCCGGCGTCCCGGTGGTGGGCGTGCAGCAGAACCTGGCCGCATGGGCCCGGCTCGACGGGTGTGGGCCGAGACCCCGGGTCGGGCGCATCCCACCGGACGTCGTGCGCCAGTCGTGGCATGGCTGCCGTGCCGGCAGTTCGGTGACGCTGTACACGATCGTCGGAGGTGGTCACACCTGGCCCGGGTCACCGGTCGTGCTGTCCTCGGCCAGATTCGGCCCGACCACCGAGACGGTCAGTGCCACCCGACTCATGCTGGCCTTCTTCCGACGGACGGCCGCCGGTCCGAGCGGACGGTCGGGCTAGGCGTCCGACCGTCCGGCATGGGCGTCGAGCAGGAGCGCCAGCGACCCACACAGCCGCGCCGCCGTCAGCAGGTGCAGTCCCTCGTCGGGTCCGTGCGCATTCGAGCCCGGGCCGAGCACCCCGGCGGCAAGCACCTGCGCTTCGGGAAACCGTTCGGCCAGCCAGCCCATGAAGGGGATGGTGCCGCCCTCGCCGAGCCGGGCGGTCCCGTGGCCGAACGTGGCACGCGAGGCGTCGTCGAGTGACTCGGCCAGCCACGGGGCGATCGGCGTCGCCGCCCAGCCGCCGGCGGCCTGACCGGCCTCCCAGGTGACCTCGGCGCCGAACGGAGGGTCGGCCGTCAGGGCCCGGGCCACGGCGGCCGACGCCGCACCGGGATCGCACGTCGGCGGGATGCGCACGACGAGCTTCAGTGAGGTGAACGGTCGCAGCACCGATCCGGCGTCGGCCGGTGGGGGCATTCCGTCGGCTCCGACGACGGCCACCGCCCCGCGCCAGGCGTTGCGCAGGGCGCGGTCGGCCTCGTCCACACCCTCGAGCTCCAGCCCGTCGACCAGGGGGAACGGCGAGTCGCCCGACCCGGCGCCGTCCACGGCTGCCGCGTGCTCACGGGCGGCGTCGAGAGCCCACGGGGGCGGGTCCACCACCAGCTCGGGCAGGAGGAGGTCGCCGGTGGCCGCGTCCTCGAGACGGTCGAGGAGCATGCGGGCGATGCGGAACGAGGACGGGACGATCCCGCCGGCTTCGCCACTGTGCACGCCGTGGCCGAGCACCCGGACAGTGAGGGTGCCCACCAGCACGCCGCGCAGCGAGGTGGTCACCCACAGCCGGTCGTAGGTGGGGCTGCCCGAATCGAGGGCGAGGACCACGTCCGGCGTCCCGATCCGCTCGACCATTGCCTCGAGCACGGCGGGAAGGTGCGGACTCCCGCTCTCCTCGGAGCCCTCCGCCAACACGACGACCCGCCCGTGGTGGCCACCGGCCGCTCGAACCGACTCGACGGCCAGGAGGGTGGTCGGGAGCGCATAGCCGTCATCGGCCACGCCTCGGGCGTAGAGCCAGTCCCCTTCCACCACCGGCTCCCACGGTCCGCGGCCGCCGGTCCACCCGTCGAACGGGGGTTGCTTGTCGATGTGGCCGTAGAACAGGATCGTGCCGGGCACGGTCGGGTCCGAGGCGGGGATGTCGACCAGCACGGTCGGCGTCAGGCCCTCCAGGCGCACGACCTCCACGGTGGCTCCGGGAAGGTCCCGGGTGGACGCCCAATCGGCCATGAGGTCGGCGGCACGGTCCATGTGGCCGGCGTCCTGCCATCCCGGGTCGAAGTCCGGCGACAGGTTGGGGATGCGGGCGAACTCTTCCAGTAGCGGGAGCACGTCCGCCCTCCAGCGTTCCCCGGCGTGGCCGACAGCGTCCTGGGCGCGGAATCCGGTGGTCATGGTGACGATCCTAGGCAGCGGAGGGAGACGGAACGGCCGGGAAACCCCTGGTGGAAGGCGAGTGCATGGTCGGCACAGTTCATTCGATACTCTAACTATGTGATGAGCGAACCAATCGTGGCCGACGCGGACCTCCGGACCACGGCAGGGCTCGGGACCGAGGAGATCCGGACCCTGGGCCGCACCGCGGCCTGGTTGGGCAAGCAGGTGGAGCTCGGCCTCGGCTCCGTGGACCTGTCGGTGCCGCAGTACAGGATCCTGGGGTTGCTGGACGAGCACTCGGCTGTCTCCTCCTACCTGGCCGAACGCCTCGCCGTCCGGCCACCCACGATCACCGCTGTGGTCGACGGGCTCGTGGTCCGGGGGCTCGTCGAGCGACGTGCCGTCAGTGCCGACCGGCGGCGGGTCGATCACGTCCTGACCGACGAGGGCCACCGTGTACTCGACGCCGCCGACGCCGCCGTCACCGCACGGCTGACCGACATCGCCAGTTGCGTCGATCGACCCGGAGCCGTGGCCGAGGCGTTCGACGGCCTGACCGCCTGGCGTCGCGCCTTCCAGGCCTACCGGGCGAGCAGGACGAACACGGCGGCCCGATGAAGGCGCCCACCCTCCGCCCACGCGGCCCGGGCCCCGCCGAGACCGGAACGGCCTTCGTCCCGATCGCCGAGGAAGCACGCAACGAGGCACCCCGGGCCGGGATCGACCCGGACCGCTCGCTGTCGTGGCTCCGGCGGGCGATGCCGATCATGAAGGCGCACAAGGGGATCTTCCTGACGTCGCTGATCCTCTCGTTCGTGGGGCTGATCCTCCAGGTGCAGATCCCGAACCTGTTGAACCACGCCATCACCAACTCGCTCCAGCACCACACCGTCCCGCTCAGCTACTACGTGTGGTGGATCGTCGGACTCGGCGTCGCCTCGGGCATCATCGGCTACATCGCCCGGCTCTTCCTCTTCGAGACCGCCTACGACATCGAGTACGACCTCCGGAACATCATCTACGAGCACCTCACCAAGATGTCGTTCGCCTTCTACGACCGGGTGCAGTCCGGCCAGCTCATCTCGCGGGCCAACTCGGACATCCGCTCGGTGCAGATGTACATGACGTTCGCGCCGTTGATCCTGGTCCAGTGCTCACTGGCCGTCATCGCCTTCGGGTACATGCTCTCCTACAGCGTTCCCCTCGCCTTCATCGCCATGGCCACCATGCCGTTCGTGTTCTGGACCGGCGTGCGCATGCGCAAGTCGATGTTCCCCGTGTCCTGGATCATCCAGGCTCGCCTGGCCGACGTGGCCACCATCGTGGACGAGAACGTGAACGGCGTCCGGGTCGTGAAGTCGTTCGCCGCTGAGCAGCAGCAGCTCCGGGCACTGTCGGGGGCCGCCGAACGGGTGCAGTGGGGGTACATCAAGGACGCCGACCTGCGCGCCAGATTCACCCCGCTGGTGCAGAACCTGCCACAGGCCGGACTGGCCCTGGTGCTCGTGTTCGGCGGGTACATGGTGATCCACGGCAGCCTCAGCATCGGCGCCATCCTCGCGTTCAACTCCTACCTGTTGATGCTGCAGGCACCCTTCATGATGCTGGGCATGCTGATCATGATGGGCCAACGGGCCGCGGCGTCAGCGGACCGCATCTACGAGATCCTCGACGAGCAGCCGACCATCACCGACAGCCCCGACGCCGTCGACCTGCTCGACTGCACGGGTGACGTCCGCTTCTCGCATGTCGACTTCGCCTACAACGACGATGCCGAGCAGCTGGTGCTGGCAGACTTCGACCTGCACGTGCCACCCGGCCAGACCGTGGCCATCGTGGGGCGCACCGGCTCGGGCAAGTCCACCGTGGCCCGGTTGCTCTCCCGGTTCTACGACGTCCGCCACGGTTCGGTGGAGATCGACGGACACGACGTGCGTGATCTCACCCTGGACAGCCTGCGGGCCAACGTCGGCGTGGTGCTCGACGAACCGTTCCTCTTCTCGGTGTCGGTCCGCGACAACATCGCCTACGGCAAGCCGTCGGCCACGCTCGAGGAGGTGGAGGCCGCGGCCCGGGCCGCCGGTGCCCACGACTTCATCAGCGCCCTCGGTGACGGCTACGACACCATCGTGGGCGAGCGGGGCTACACCCTGTCGGGCGGCCAACGCCAGCGGATCGCCATCGCCCGGACCCTCCTGGTCAACCCGCCGGTCATGGTGCTCGACGACGCCACCAGCGCCATCGACGTGCAGGTGGAGCAGACGATCCACGCCGGGCTCAAGGTCCAGATGGAGGGCAGGACGACGTTGATCATCGCCCACCGTCTCTCGACCATCTCCTTGGCCGACCGGGTGGTGCTCCTCGACCAGCACAAGGTGGTGGCCGACGGCACCCATGCCGAACTGCTCGCCGGCACGCCTCTCTACGCCGAGGTCCTGGCTCAGGCGGCCGAGTTCGAGGCCGAGGAGACACGCGCAGAGGCCGAGGAGGCACTGGACGACGGTCCCGACGGCGCGGAGGGGAACGGCCTCGGCGCCATGCTCGATGCCGTGCGTGCGGGAGGTGTCCGATGACGTGGGGTGGAGGCATGGGCGGCGGCCTCGGCGGCGCACCGGGTGGCTTCGGACGTCCGGCGGCACCCGGCCTGCCCTTCGCCGGCATCCCCTCGGAGTTGCAGTCCGGTGTCGACCGGTTGGTGGCCTCGGAGCCGGAGTACGCCGAGCCGGACATCGTCTTCGAGCAGAATGCCAACGAGGACGAGCTGCGACGTCTCACCCTGTGGCGCCTGCTCACCAAGTACCCCGGGATGCTGCTCCTGGCCGGGGCCCTCGTCGTGGTCATCTCGGTGGCCGGACAGGTCGGCCCGAAGCTGACCGAGTACGCCATCAACAACGGGATGTCGCCGGGACACCTCGACTTCGGTGTCGTCGTGGCCATGGCCGTGGCCTACCTGGTGTTCATCTGCCTCACCGCCCTCGCCCAGCGGTTCCAGGTCCAGGTGACCGGCAGGCTCGCCGCCTGGGTGATGAACGATCTGCGGGTCAAGGTCTTCGCCCACCTGCAGCGCCTGTCGCTCGGGTTCTTCACCGAGGAGAAGGCCGGGGTGGTGATGAGCCGGATGACCAGTGACATCGAGAACCTGCAGCAGCTGCTGCAGGACGGACTGTCGCAGCTGGCCATCCAGGCCCTCACCATGATCGTGATCACCGCCATCCTCTTCGCCACCAACGTGCGGCTGGCCTTCATCACCGTGGTGCTGATCGTGCCCGCACTGGTGGCCGCGTCGATCTGGTTCAAACGGGCGTCGGAACGTGGCTACGACCGGGTGCGCGACGGGATCGCCAACGTGCTGGCCGACCTGTCCGAGAGCCTGCACGGCGTGCGCATCGTGACCGCCCACAACCGCCAGCGTCACAACGTCATCCACCACCGCAACGTGGTTGGCGACTACCGGGACGCCAACAACTACACGGCCCACGTCAACGCCCTCTACGGCCCCGGGACCCAGATGCTCGGCATCATCGGCCAGGCCGTGATGCTGGGCATCGGTGGGAACATGGTCCTGCACGGGCAGCTGAGTCTGGGCGCCCTGGTGGCCTTCTTCCTCTACCTGAACCGCTTCTTCCAGCCCATCCAGCTCCTGGTGCAGCAGTACAACACGTACCAGCAGGGACAGGCCTCGGTGAACAAGCTCCGAGACCTGTGCGACACCGAGCCCGAGGTCCGCGAGGCCCCCGACGCGGTGGAGCTGCCGTCCATCGAAGGTGCCATCGCCTTCGACCACGTGTCCTTCGCCTACCTGCCCGGGCGTCCCGTCCTCCAGGACGTGGACCTGGCCATGGCCCCCGGGGAGACGGTCGCCTTCGTCGGCCCGACCGGTGCCGGCAAGTCGACGATGGCCAAGCTCGTCACCCGGTTCTACGACCCGACCGAGGGTCGGGTGACCATCGACGGGTACGACCTCCGGGATGTCACCATGCACTCGTTGCGCAGCCAGCTCGGAGTCGTGCCCCAGGAGCCGTTCCTGTTCGCCGGCACCATCGGCGACAACATCGCCTTCGCCCGTCCGGACGCGTCGGACGACGAGATCCACGACGCCGTCGAGCGGGTGGGCCTGACCGATGTGATCGCCCGGATGCCCGAAGGCCTCGACACCGTGGTCCACGAGCGGGGCCAGACCCTGTCCTCGGGTGAACGGCAGCTCATCGCGCTGGCCCGGGCCTTCCTCGCCCACCCCCGGGTCCTGGTGCTCGACGAGGCGACATCCAACCTGGACCTGCAGTCCGAGACGAAGATCGAGGCCGCCCTGGACGTGCTCCTCCAGAACCGCACGGCCATCCTCATCGCCCATCGGCTGTCCACCGCCATGCGAGCCGACCGGATCGCCGTCGTCGACGACGGCCGGATCATCGAGGTCGGCAGCCACACCGAGCTCGTGGCCCTGGGCGGGCGGTATGCCGAGATGTACGAGACGTGGGTCAGCCAGTCCGACACCGCCGGCCATG
>Ga0075520_1001472_pt1 | contig 11331 bp, 10 predicted proteins | sample NGEPerB_FD_75100 | JGI IMG/M metagenome (GOLD analysis project Ga0075520, IMG submission 75100) | Arctic peat soil microbial communities from the Barrow Environmental Observatory site, Barrow, Alaska, USA - NGEE PermafrostAB12-B | ecosystem: Environmental > Terrestrial > Soil > Wetlands > Peat ... | reverse complement strand
GGCGGGCGCCGAGGTCACTGTCGGAGCGGCTGAGGCGCTCAACGCCATGACACTCGAAGTGCCGAACGGGGTCAGTGCGAGGGCAACCACGACCACGAGGGCGACGGAGATGGCTGGATATGCCACCACGGCCCTCAGTCGAAGGCTTCGGGTCGGGCCCATGCTCATGTGCTTCACAGGGAACTTCCTGGTTGACGATCGGGGCTAGGTGAGTCGCGGGAGAAAAAGACCTCGGGTGGTCCGGTAGACCGGGCCACCCGAAGTCCGAGAACACTCAAACTTTTGTGTCCCGTATTTCCTTAGGGCGCGACCACGTCCTTCGGGTTCGGTCCACCCACCGCGTGGCACATCAGGCAGGTGCCACGGTTGTCGACCCTCAGCAGGTCACTGTTCTGGTAGCCGGTGGAACCAGACGACGCAAGGGCTGGGCCGTTGTAAGGGTAGGAGCCGTCAGCATTCCGGGTACCCTTCGTAGGCAGGGCGGCGGTCCCGACAACCCCAGCGGATCCGTCAGGTGCGCTGACCGCTGCGGCACCACCGGTCATGGCGGCGTTGGTGCCGTGTGCGACGTGGCACTGGATGCAGTCCGGCTTGTAGTTGGCCTGCTCATCCGAGCGGTGCTTGTAGGTGTACGTCGCGTCACCAGTGACAACGCTGGCCCCGGTGGACAGGTAGCGCGTGTGGCACGTGGTGCACCACGCCGAGATGCCGCCCAGGAAACCGTCGGTGACGGTCCCGGCCTTGACAACGTTGGCCGCGTTCTCAGCCGCAGTCATCGGGGTCGTGGGTGCCGAGACATCCCAGTAGTTGGTTGTTGTGTAGACCTTGGTGGCCTGGTCAGGCATGACGACTGCGGTCTTCGCACTCATGACAGCGGGGCTTGTAGTTGTTGCAGCGGTGATGACGTACTGCTGGCCGTCGGGGCTGGGCTTCAGGATGCGGTATTGGCCGTTGCCGTGTGGGTCGTGACATGCCCCGCACTCAAGGGTGACGGCGGTCTGGCCGACTCCGCTGGTGCCGTTGCCCCACATGGTCCCAGTCGTGGTGCCGTTGATCTGGTGGCTGGACGTGACCGCAGTCGGTGTCGTCCAGGGAGCGATCTGGGCGCTCAGGCGCTTACCGGTGGAATCCAGGGTCTTGGTCGCACCCGCCCCAGAGTTGATTGCAGCGGTCGTGAAGCCACCGCCACGAAGCGCAGCCCCGCTCGGGGTCACACCGTCAACGACGTCGAGCTGGGATCCCAGGCCGGCGTGGCAGTTCAGGCACAACGCGGGCTGAGCCTGCAGCGTCAGAGTGCTGGTCTTGGCGGTGTGGGCCCGGTGACAGTTGGCACACTGGCCGGCGCCCTCAGTGGACACGGCCGTGGTCGCCCCGTTCCGCCCCATGACGATGGAGTGCGGCCCGTTGTCAGCCTGCGCTGATCCCATGCCCCCCATCGTGAACAAGAGCGCGCTTCCTACTCCGAGGAAGAGGAGTCTCTTCATCGGCCTTATTCCTTTACTCATTACTTGTGCTCCATTTCGTTTACTGCGTTGTGCATACTTTGCAGAATGTCTAAACCTGCAGTGTCTCTATGACACGGTGACTGGCTCCCCTTGGTGCCTCTTTCCCATGCTCAGTAGCCCCATACCTGGACCCGGTTGTTGCCCTGGTCAGTGACGTAGATATGGGCACGTGTGTCGGTGGCGACTCCGTTCGGGTACTCGAACGTCCCGTCGCTCTGCCCTTCAGTACCAAACGACGCAATGAACGTGGGCGTGGCCACCTTTGAGCTGGAGTCGTTGTAGACCCGGACCATGTGGTCAGAGGAGTCCACGACGTAGATCCGGCCGGCGCCGTCGAGCGCCACTCCTCGGGGCAGGCCGAGGTCGCCGGCGCCGACGCCGTGACCGACCAGGCCGATGATCTTCCCGGCCGGGCTGAAGACCAGCAGCCTGCCGTTGTTGCTGTCGGCGACGTTGATGTTGCCGTGCTGGTCGACCGCAATCCCGTTGGGGAAGGACAGGCCGGGAGCGCCCATGGACCGCACCAGTGCGCCGTCAGGTGAGAATGTCAAGACACGGTGAGCGGGGCCAGGGCCCTGGACGTCGGTGGCGTAGAGGCTCCCGTCCGTACCGAAAGCCAGCCCCAGCGGTTCCCACTTGCCGACGTTCCCCTTGGGCGCGAAGGTCCGCAGGTAGGTGCCTTTCGCGTTGTAGATGTAGATCTTGAGGGTGGAATGGTCGCTGACGTAGACGTCCTGGTTGGTCGGGTTGATGGCCACGTAGTCGGGTATATGGATGGGACCAGTTGACGTCGGTGGCGTCAGGGTCCCGACCTGCTTGCCGCTCTTGTCGTAGACGTGCACCACGCGTGGGCCGTTCTCCTCAGTGACGTAGATGCGGTCTCCGGTGGGGGTGACCGCCACACCGACGGGGTTGGACGTCCCGTAGATGCTCATCTCGTAGTGCGGCACCTTGGCTTCGCTCAGGCCTGGCAGCTCGGAGAGCGGCTTGCGGTTCATCAGGTACCACGCAAACAGCAGGGCCAGGATCACTAAGGCGATGGCAAGTGCGCCCAGCTGCCTCTTGCGTTTGGTGCTCATCTTCGAAGGCACCCCCTCGCCCGCGACACCGTCGCCGGACGACAGGGGTGGGGCAACCTCAGGAGTGGCCGGGGGAGCGGTTTCTATGTTCGTCATCTCAGCTTGGTCCTTGCGTGGTGGAGGATCCTGCGGCCTTGGGCGCGGGACTCGTGGTCGAAGGGGTCGGCCCGGTGGCGAGCTGCTTGATGGCGGCTGTCGCCACAACGTTGGTGCGATCGACGGTGAGCACCTTTCGGTACCAGGAGATCGCTTCCGCGTGGTTGGAGTTCGTCTCAGCGATCAGGGCGAGTCCGAGCATGGCGTTGACCGCCTGTGGCCCCTTGACCAGCGTCATGAGCTGACCCTTGGCATCGGCCGTTTTGTTGTGACAGAAGTCCGCCAGTCCCGAGTTAAGCGTCGCCTGAGGCGCCTGGTGGAGCTTTCCGTAGGCCAGGGCCAGCTGAGTGTAGGGCTCACACCATCCGGTCGGCACGAACGTGACGGCCTTGTTGAAGGCGTCGATGGCGAGCTGGGGCTTACCGGCCTGCAGCTGGGCGAGCCCCTGGAGGTACAAGGAGTCCGAGTCCTGGGGGTCGATGCCGAGTGCGGCTTGGAGCTCGAACAGGGCGTCCGTGGTCCTGTGCTGCTTCACCGCGATCGAGCCGAGGTTGTAGTAGGCCTCCTGAAGCTGCGGGTCGGCGCCGGCGAACTCTCCCTTGGCGTTCCCGGCGGTGATCTGTTTGTAGGAAGCCGCGGCGGCGGTCAGCTTGCCCTGCGCGGTCAAGACGGACCCCTGGCCCAACAGCGCGAACCGGTTACCCTTCACGGCTTGCAGAATGATGCTGTACTGGTTCAGCGCATCGTTCGAGCGCTTGTCGAGCTGGTAGTCCGCAGCGAGCGTGAGCCGGGCATCGATGTTGTTGGGTGCCAGCTTCACGGCGGACTCTGCGGCGGTCGTCTGCCGGTCGATCAATGACGGACCCGCGCTGACGTGCTGGTCCTGGAAGTAGATGGTGCCGAACGCCGCGACGCCGATCACGAGCACCACAACTCCGGCGCGCAGCAGAAGGCTCACCCTTCTGTCGGAGACGGAGGTGGTCCGTCGGTTGGGCTTCATTCCTGCGCCAGTCCTCTCGCGTCCTGCACGTCGTCTTCACGCCATGGCGGTCACGTTTCACAGAACAGGCGCCCGCACGACATGGAGGCAATGGCCTCATTGACTATCTTGTCGCCCGCCTACGGGGGTTCCCATCCGTCGCACGGTAGATCTCCGGTACAGGCCGACTGGACTCTCACGGCCAACTGATCGGGGTAGAGCCCGCAGGTTCCTAGCGCATGGTAGAGGCGGAAGTTCCCACCTGGGAGGCCTGCGACGGCGCGGTGATGGTGCTGCCGCTCTCGCGGATCGCCTGGACGATCTGCTCAAGTCCGGCGACGCCGGGGGTCAGGACTGAGCCCCGGGTGATGACCGTGCTCACATCGATCAGGACTGCGTGCGGGACGAGTGTGCTGAGGTCGAACGGCTGGAAAGGGTCGTTTGACTCGAAGATGACGACCTCAGGATTCTGGGCGAGCGCGGACTTGACTGCCTCGGGGTCACGCGCAGCGCCCAGAGTTGCCTCGATCCCGATCTGGGCACGTAGGTACTTTGCGATTCCCTCACCGAGCAATGCGTGCTCATAGAGGATCACGACCTTGTGCTGCACTTCACTTGCCACCGACTGGCCCCTTCCAAGGTGGCACGTGATTCGTACCACTTTCGACGGTAGTCACCTGAATGTTCGCTGACCATCCCCGAACTGGCATAGTGTGCGGCCGTTCTTCCTCTACCGTGAGGTACTGGTCGGACCACGTACGTGCGCCCACGTCTGGTCAGTCGGCGACCGGACGTCGCACCAGACCCTGTCGCACGATGTACGCCGTTGCCTGGATCCGGTTCTCCATGTGCAGCTTCTCGAGGGCGTTGTGAACATGGTTCTTGACGGTGCCCTCCGTGATCGAGAGCTTCTTGCCGATCTCCTTGTTACTGAGGCCTTCGGCCACGAGCTGGAGAATCTCGAGCTCGCGGCGCGTGATGGGGGGGCCTTGCGGTGGCGCCGGCGACGAGCTTCGTTTCGTGACCCCGTTCTGGATCTCTCGCAGCAGCCGACCGGCGATGGCCGGTGAGATCGGAGTCTCGTTGCGCATGACGCCACGGATCAGGTCGTAGAGGTCATGGGGTCGAAGGTCTTTCAGCAGGTACCCGTGGGCCCCGAAACGGATGGCGTCGAAGACATGGTCGTCGGACTCAGAGACGGTGAGCATGACAACCTTGACAGTCGACAGCTGCTCGCGGATCAGACGGGTCGCCTCAACCCCGTTCATCACCGGCATCTCGACGTCCATGACGACCAGGTCCGGAACCAGCAGGCGGGCCTTTTCGACGGCATCCAGACCGTTCTCGGCCTCACCCACGACCTCCATGTCATCCTGCCCGTCGATCAGTGACGCGATGGCGCCACGAAAGAGCGGCTGATCGTCAACCAGCAGGATGCGGATCGGTACGTGCGTCGGCATTCTTCACCTCATTGTGAACAGGCCTTGGATGCGAGCGCTCGGGGACGTTCGCGATGACACGGGTTCCGCGACCAGGTACGGACTCGACGGTAAGGCTACCGTTGAGCAGCGCAATCCGTTCACGCATCGTGTACAGGCCGAACCCGTCGCGGTCGAACTGTGAGCTGCCCGAGTCGAATCCGTGACCGTCGTCCTCCACGACGAAAGTGGTCATCGATTCTGACTCAGTGACATGGACGATCGCGGACTTTGCGCCAGAGTGCTTGCGGACGTTCGTCAGGGCTTCCTGGATGACCCGGATCACCTGGACCTCTGCCCGCGGCGAGAGGGCCAGGTCATGGTCGAGGTCACTGTCCAGCGTGGTTGCGATGTCGCACTGTTGGCTGTACTTGGCAAGATAAGCGCGAAGGTTGTCCAGTAGTCCCCGCTCGGTCCTGTTCGAACCCCGCAGGCCGAGGATCGACTCTCGGACATCCTGGTAGGCCTCCTGGCAGATATCGGCCAGCTCAGCCAGCTCAGTGGCGATCTCGGGGCTGTCGCTGACCTCTTGGCGCGAGTCCAGCGCGCGGAGCCGAAGATGGGTCACTCCCAGAACCTGCGCGAGGCTGTCGTGCATCTCGCGTGCGATACGTCCGCGTTCGGCCAGGACCGCGCGCTGGCGCCCGTTCTCGCGCATCTGGGCGCTCGTGATGGCGATCGCTGCCAGCCCGGAGAGCGTGACGAGAAAGCCGCGGTCGCGCTCAGTGAAGGGGGTCTCCGACCTGCGGCCGATCCAGAGCTCTCCGAGAGTGCCTATCGGGCCGCGAATCGGGACGCTCATGTGTGCCGTCCACTCCGGTGAAGACCGGACCGAGCAGAGGGCGTCATGCTGGTGGGCGTCGTGGTGTGGCCCAGCATCGGAGGTGATGCAGGCGTTCTCCTCAGCGGGGGAGCCGGTCCCCTCAAGGGTGCCAGCGAACTGGACTGATCGAGAGGCGTCTTCGTCGAGGCTGATGACTGCCTCGTCACTGCTCATCATGTCGCGTGCGTGCTGGACGACGGCCGACAGGACCTCCGGCGGCGGGTTCTGGTTCGAGATCTGCAGGAGCACGTCGTAGAAGGCGTGGCCCTCGTACTTCCGGCGCTGGAGGTCGGCCACAAGCTGGGCGAGCTGGATTGCGCTGGCCAGCTGGTGGCCGATGTTCTGCAACGTCCCTGACGCGAGGCGGTCGCCGGCGCCCGCGCCGACGGGGAGCCAGAGTCGCATCCGGCCGACGGTCACCGTCCCGGTCGAGAGCGGGAACTCGATGATGGGCGCCTCGCCGCCACCCGGATCGTTGGGCACGAGCACGGCCGACCCAAAGGCAGCGAACTGACGGCGTGTTACTCCTACACCGCTGGGTGAGCGGTCCTCGGTGGTGAAGATCGTGACAGATGCCTGAGTGGCTCCGCTGGTGGTGAGCACGCTCTCCAGCGCCACGTCGATGATTCGGTCTACACCCACTTCACCCTGCACGGCGCTTGAGAGGGCGTTGGTAGCTGCCAGCTCGCGGTTCTGCCTGACCACCTGTCGCTGGGCGCGATCGATGAACCGGAACATCACCATGCCGAAGGCGACGATCGACACGACCGTGACCGAGAAGAAGATGAGGTGATCGAGGAAGTCGTCCCCGCCGCCGACCTTGAAGCGGACGAGCTCCAAGGCGAGAATGAAGCACACCGGGAGAAGGACACTCATCACCTTCAGGCGGCGGTCGACCCACTCATAGGCCCAGCGCTCGCCTGCGCGAGTCGACGGTTTGTGTACAGTCGTCGGCGTTGGCGCCTCTGCAGCCTCAAACCTTGCATGCACGGAGTCGGACCCGGTGTCCTGGGCGGAGCGGGACCCGGCATGGGCGGATTCAGACGCAGATTCGGACGTAGATTCAGACGTGGTGGTGGAGGTCACGCTGTCTTTCCTGAGCACATGCTTGCCTCCTAGGTCCCTCCGTGGGCTCTCAGCGGCCACCGGGACCCGTTTAGTGTACGTTCTCGTCATTTGGCCGGGCTCCGGCTGCCCAGCAGGCTCGACGGCGTGACCGGGCTAACATCGATGATAGGACCAAAGTCCTTAGGTAAGCCTAACCTCATATCCTACCGTTGAAGCATGACCCTTCCCGAGAGCCCCATGGGCGCGGCACTGCGTGTCACCGGTGTGCGTCTGGCGGCTGCTGACGCGTTCCGACTCAGCGAGATGGGCATCCGGTGCGGAACCCTGGCTCACGTCACTCACTATGCCGCCTTCGGCGGACGGGTCATCGCCGTAGCCGGGTCCCGATACGCGCTCGACGGTGGCACGGCGGCTCTCATCGACGTCGAACCTCTCACGTGCCCGGGATGAGCTGCCATGGTCCTGCCCTTGCCCCTGTTGGCGGTCACTCCCGCACCACGATGTTGGCATCCTCGCCGGCTGCTCTGCGCGTCTTGCTCGTCGGGGGTCCAAACGTCGGCAAGTCCACCCTGTTCAACGCCCTGACCGGCGCGCGGCAGCACACCACCAACGCCCCCGGCACGACGGTCGAGCTAGCCACCGGCACCTGGCGCACCGGCGGGCGTGGCGCAGGTGGCCGCGTCCTGCCTGGGCAGGCCGCGGCGAGCTCGGCAACCGAACGGGCGATCGTCGACCTGCCCGGCACCTACAGCCTCTTGGCCCGCTCGGCCGACGAGCAGGTCACCGCCGACGCCGTGCAGGAGCTCGCGGCGGGCTTCGGCGAGGGCAGGAGGCAGCAGGCGGTCGTCGTTGTCGTCCTGGATGCCACCGCCCTGTCCCGGTCTCTCTACCTGCTCGCTCAGGTTGCCGAGACCGGGGTGCCGCTGGTCGTTGCCCTGACGATGCTCGACCTGTCCGCGGCAACGACGGACTCGCCCACTGCCACCATGGCCCCTGAGGCCCTGGCCGCCGCGCTGGCCGCTTCCCTGGGGGTCCCCGTCGTTCCGGTGGACTCCCGCAACCGCACCGACGCTGGCCTGCGCAGGCTCGCCCATGCAGTTGACGCTGTCGCCGAACACCCCAGGCGGGTCACCGGCATCCCCGCCCCCGCCGTCGCGTTCTCTGATCACGCCCAGGAGGTCGCTCACGCGCAGGCCCTCTTCTCGTGGGTCGAGCACGTCGCCACCGCCCTGACACCTGAGCCGGCTTCAGCGGCACCCGGCCAGGGTCTGCGCAGCCCGCGATGGCGTGGGCGCCGGACGTTCTCCGACAAGCTGGACACCGTCCTGCTCAACCCGTGGGCCGGGATACCCGTCTTCCTGGCGGTGGTGTGGTTGCTGTTCGAGCTCACGACCGCGTTCGCGGCGCCACTGCAAGGCGCCATCGGCCAGGTGGTCAACGGGCCGTTGGCATCGGCTGTCACCTGGGCACTGGGGCAGTTCGGCCTTGCTGACGGCTGGGTGCAGGGGCTGCTGGTCGACGGCCTGCTCGTGGGGGTCGGCACGGTGGCGACATTCCTTCCCGTCATGGCCGTCATGTTTGCGGCCCTGGGTGTTCTGGAGGACTCGGGGTATCTCGCGCGGGCAGCCTTCGTGGCCGACCGCGCGATGCGTTCCCTTGGTCTTGACGGGCGCGCCCTGCTCCCGTTGATCGTGGGGTTTGGCTGCAACCTGCCCGCCCTGGCGGCCACCCGCACCCTGCCGCATGCCCGTCAACGGCTGCTGACCGGGCTGCTGATCCCGCTGACGTCCTGCTCGGCGCGGCTAACGGTCTATGTGCTGCTCGCGGGGGCGTTCTTCCCCGACCACGCTGGCACCGTCATCTTCGCGATGTATCTGTCCAGCGTGCTCCTAGTCCTGGGCGCCGGTCTGCTGCTGCGTCGAACCGCGTTCCGGGATGTGCGCTCGGGGCCGTTGATGCTGGTGCTCCCGCCGTACCAGCGCCCGCACCTGCGAACCCTGGGGATGTCGGTCCGTCTGCGCGTCGGGGCATTCGTGCTGCGAGCCGGCAAGATCATCGTTCTGACCATGATCATCGTGTGGGCGCTGATGGCGGTGCCGGTGACCGGGTCGCACCCAGTGGGTCATGTGCCAGTGGCCGACAGTCTGTACTACAAGGTGGCGTCGGGCATCGCCCCGGTGTTCACGCCGGCCGGCTTCGGCAACGACCACGCGGCCGCGGCCCTGATGACGGGTTTCGTGGCCAAAGAGGTCGTCGTCGGCTCCTTCGCACAGTCCTACGCGGTTGCCGAGCCGGGAAGCTCCACTCGGGCTGCCGGTCTCAGCCAGCGGCTGCGCGGGTCGTTCGGCGACTCCTCTGGCGGCCACGGCGGTGCAGCGGCGATGGCGTTCATGGTCTTCCTGCTCGCCTACACCCCGTGCGTGGCCGCACTTGCCGAGCAACGACGCCTGTTCGGCTGGCGGCCGACCGCCTCTGCTCTGGCAACCCAGCTTGCCGGTGCCTGGGTGCTCGCGGTTCTGGTCTTCCAGGTGGGGTCCAGGCTGTGAGCGCCTGGGCCGCGGTGCTGGCCGACCTTGGCGCCCGAGGTGGAACCCCCGCTCAGGTCGCGGCGCGCCTAGGGTTGCCGACGTCTCTGGTGCAGGCGGTGCTGGACCATGCGGAGCGGCTGGGAGTGGTCACCATGGCAGGGCCTGGCTGCGGTTCGAGGTGCCCGACCGGAGCGGACCTTCCCCCGGCCTGTGCACACTGCCCCATCGGGTTGGCTTAACCTTGGCTACGTCAGCAGTTCGCACGGGGAGGAACCGGTCATGAACGTCGAGAGCATTCTTCTCGATATTGACCGCCTTGCGGGCGGGCGACATGGCGATCACACCATCTCCGAGGAGATGCGTACCGATCCCAGGACCCGCCGTGTCTTCGTGGCGATCACCTGGTTGCTGGTGGTCGAACTCTTCCTGGCGACTGCCGCGCTCGCGGTCCCGATCATGCTGCACATGCGCGACCAGGTCGCCTGGGTGGTCTGGATGCGTCTGATCGTCGTGCTCGCCATGACGATCACCTTGTTCTACTTCGCGTGGCGTGCCCAGCGTGGTTACTACTGGGCCTACTCGCGGCTGCGGCTGTTCAGCAAGATCTTTCCGATCGTCGCGCTGGTGACGGCGGCCCTCCCGGGGCTCTACCCGCTCTGGATGGTCACCGAGCAGATCTGCTTCGCTCTCATTCTGCTCGGCATTGCCGAGTATCTGTCAACCGATCACATGCGGGCGGCCTATGCCAAGCCGCCCAGGTCCCCACGAGTGCCCAAACGTGTCAACCGATAGCCATCGGGACCCCAGCGGTTCCGCAGGACCAAAGCCTCTGTACCGACACAAACACGGCTGGGATGCTTTGGCAGACGCTCAAGATCATCCTTGGGTCTGAGGAGGAGCAGGATGCAGTCTCGACCCAGGGTCGTGATCGTCGGAGGTGGGGTCAGCGGTCTGGCGACGGCGCACTACCTACACAGCAGTCCCGGCCGCGGCGTGCAGCTGACTCTTGTCGAGGGTGGGTCGCAGCTAGGTGGCAAGGTGGCCAACCAGCAGTTCAGCGGGCACCTGGTCGACACCGGGCCCGATGCGGTGCTGGTTCGAGCGCCGGCGATGGCTGCTCTGCTTCAGGACCTCGGACTTGGCGAACAGATCGTTGCCCCGGCCTCCCTGGGAGCCCACGTGTGGTCGCGTGGCAAGCTCCGCCGGCTCCCGACGGGCACGCTGTTCGGGGTTCCCGACCGACTGCTGCCGCTGATGAGGTCCGGCCTCATGTCTCCCATGGGCCTTGCACGCGCGGCCCTGGACCTGGTGTTGCCGCGCAGTCACGCTTCCACACCCGACCCGTCTATTGCTGACCTGGTGACTCCCAGGCTCGGTTCCCAGGTGTTCAACCGCCTGGTCGAGCCGTTGCTCGGTGGGGTGCACGCCGGGCGGGCCGCCGAGCTCAGCGCCCATAGCACCGTGCCCGACATCGAGCGGCTCGCCGCAAACAACCGCAGCCTGTACCTCGGGCTTCGCAAGATGCGCCGTCACGCCCCGCCGGCGACGGGTGCCCCAGTGCTGGTGACCTTGAACGGTGGACTCGGCCGGCTCGTCGATGCGCTGGTTGCGCGGCTGGCCGGCGACGACCTGCGGCTGGACAGCCCTGCGCGCTCGATCGCCCGCGTTGGCGACGGCTACCGCGTCGACCTGGTGGACGGGCAGGCCATTGCGGCCGATGTCGTTGTCCTGGCCACGCCGGCGTTCGCCACCGCTGGGCTGCTGGCTGACCTGGC
>Ga0075520_1001471_pt1 | contig 11331 bp, 8 predicted proteins | sample NGEPerB_FD_75100 | JGI IMG/M metagenome (GOLD analysis project Ga0075520, IMG submission 75100) | Arctic peat soil microbial communities from the Barrow Environmental Observatory site, Barrow, Alaska, USA - NGEE PermafrostAB12-B | ecosystem: Environmental > Terrestrial > Soil > Wetlands > Peat ... | reverse complement strand
GTATTTTTACCGGACTCGCATTTTTTATCTCTGTACTTGGATTATGGGGATTAGCCTCTTTCACTGCTTCAAAAAAAGTAAAAGATGTAGGGGTAAGAAAGATATTCGGAGCACGGATAGGAAGCATTGTTTATCAGTTTTCAAAAGAGATAGTTGTACTTATTCTCATTGCACTTCTGATTGCGACTCCTATCTCAATCCTTATAATGAAAAACTGGCTGCTTAATTATGCTTTCAGGATTACAATTCCGTACTGGATTTACCTGGCGGGAGGTATAATTACTTTATCAATTGGCATGATCACAGTGAGCCTGCAAAGCTGGAAAACTGCAACAAGGAATCCGGTTGAAGCTCTGAGATATGAATAAGCTACCCCCTATCCCGATAGCTATCGGGACCCCAATATGGGACCGAATGTTAAGATCAGATACCCTGAAATTTAATGCAACATATTACTCAAATTACCGTCTTTATTAAGTTTATTAAATGTAACCTTCCTCAATCTGATCATTGCCAATATTTATTACTAACTTATCTGCCAATCTCATGAAAACCAGAATTTCTATTCTCACTGTACTGTTTCTTGTTTCCATTACTGTTTCTGCGCAAGACGGATACATAATGAAAAAAGACTCTGTTCAGTCAGATGTCCTTAAGCAAAACCGTAAGATAATCATCTATCTGCCTGAAGGATACGATGCCAAAGATGCAAAATTCCCTGTACTTTATGTTCTCGATGCGGACGGACGCGATCAACATACTGTCCCTACTGCCCGATTCCTGTCTTTAAATAACAAAATGCCTAAAGCTATTGTAGTCGGAGTTTTCAATATAGACAGGAATCATGATTTTCTTCCGGATTCGAGCCAGGCTGCAATTACCGGTGGAGGGGCAGACAATTTTGTGCAGTTCTTTAAAAAAGAGCTAATTCCTTATATTAATAAAAACTTTAAAACTGAACCATTTAATGTATTGATTGGTCATTCATTCGGCGGAGTATTTGTAATGCATGCACTTCTGAATGATCCTGATCTCTTCGATGCCTATATAGCCATTGATCCCAGTTTCTGGTATAAGAACCAGATGCAGGTTAAAAGCGCCCGGAATGAATTTCTTAAAGCCAAAAACTGGAATAAGCCAATTTATATTTCAGGTCGCGACGGAGGTGGTATGAAAGATATGGGAATAACGTCAATGGAGAAACTTCTTAAAAGCTCTGCTCCAAAAGAGCTGAAATGGAAAGTGGTCGCATATTCCAATGAAGATCATGGTTCCGTACCGTTTAAGAGTGTGTACGATGGACTGCGTTATATTTTCGATTCAGGAGGTAATTTTTCAGTTTATCCAATGGCAGGCATTTTGCCTAAGGGGACCAGATCATATGCATTTGTTCAGAATTTAAATCCAAATCTTCATTATACAACCGATGGCACTGAACCAACAATTAATTCTCCCGTTTGCAAACAGAAAATTGAAATAAAAAGGCCTTGTACTTTAAAGGTGAAAAGCGTCGTGTCAAATTATAAAAATATCCCAAGTATCTCACGGGTGTTTTCTGAAGGAGATTATATGAACGGACAACAATCAGTTGAAAATCTTAAACCTGGTCTTAAATTTTCTTATTATGAAGGAGTATGGGATTCGGTTCCTGACTTTTCAAAGCTTATTCCTAAAAAGATTGGTACCACAGAGAAACTCGATTTGACTTTTGCCCTTAAGAGTGATAGTTTTGGCGTTAGGTTTGAAGGTTACCTGCATATTCTAAAAAAAGATTTGTATGATCTCTGGATAGTAAGCGATGATGGCTCCAAAGTTTACCTGAATAATACATTATTATTTGATAATGACGGTTTACACTCTGCAGATAACCCGGTTGTTAAACTTGTTCCGCTTAACCCGGGTTATTACCCGATAAGGATAGATTATTTTCAGAAGACTGGTGATAAATCTGTTACATTAGGTTCAGTAACTGGGAAGAAACATGTTCAGGCACTGCCATTGCCGAAAGAGATGCTGTTCTATAAAGAATAATCTACCCCCTGACTCACCTTTTTTTTACCCCTCTTACTCCCCCAAGGGGGAGAACCAAAAAAAGGATTTAGGGGTAAAATATAGAGGAGAATGTAAATAATGGGATTTGGAATAAGAAATTGAGAATGGACGTTTTCTGTTCAAAACTAAAACATGAACTCCTTAAGAGTTTGCCAGGAACTGATATTCAGTGGCAGATGGCTTCATCGGACCGCTTCATAAAAAATTTTCCAAAGTCACCGGGAAAAGATTCGCGTGAAGCAGCTGTACTCATACTTCTTTACCCTTATGACCAGTCAATTTACACACTATTAATGCAACGTCCTGATTATAATGGCGTTCATAGCGGCCAGATCAGTTTCCCCGGAGGCAAAAAAAAGCCTGAAGACAATGATTTGATTCAAACAGCTCTTCGCGAAACCTATGAAGAAACCGGGGTAGATCCCGCCAAGACAGAGATCATCGGCAGGCTCACACCATTGTTTATACCCGTTAGTAATATCATAGTAAATCCGGTTGTAGGCTGGACCAATGAAAGGCCCATTTTAAATCACAAGTCGGAAGAGGTATTGTTTCTTATTGAAGCTGACCTGAAGATATTTCTGGATCCTTCAGTCGTAAAAACGAAACCAGTTAAGATAAGTGGCGAAATGCTTGAAGTTAAATATTATGACTATGAAGAGAATACAATCTGGGGTGCTACTGCCATGATTCTCCATGAATTGCTGGTTATAATCAGAAGGGGCGGGCTTTTTCTTCCTGAATGATAGTCTGGTAATGCTCGTACCTCTCACGTACCTGGCTCACGTAATTCACAGACTCTGTCCCACTGAAATATCCATTTTTTACGACACTGTCATTATAATATTGACGTTCCGATTTTTTCAGAAGCCATTCTGCAACGCTTCCATCCCATTTAAAGGGATTCATCCCATTTTTCTCAGCAAGTTTCATGGCATCCAGAACATGACCCGGACCAGCATTATATGCTGCCAGAATGAAATTAATTCTTTCCTTTGTGTCAGGTATAATGTTGTCGAATATTGAATGAAGCCATTTTATATATTGAATGCCGGCTTTCATATTGTTTTCGGGAGAAGAAGTTATATCTATACCAAAGTTCCTTCCTGTTTCAGGCATGACCTGCATCAAACCATATGCACCCGCTCCAGATGTTACATCAGGAATGAACCTTGACTCCTGATATATCAGCGATGCAAGCAACCGCCAGTCCCAGTTGATACCACGGCTGAATTGCCTGATCATATCGTCGTATTTCGAAATTTTACCCCAATGTCCGAAAGTGTTTCTATGGTGCTCTTCATCAGGGAATGCTTTCAGAAGTTCAAAATCGAAACCCAGTGGCTTGCCTTTATAAATAAAATAGGCAGCCGGATTGAAACCAGTCAGATCAGCTGACTTTTCTTCATATCCTATTGCAGTAATATCAAAGGAACCCTTACTTTTATTTAGAATTTTAGCTGAGTGATGATCTGAACACGAAACAAAAACTGTTACGATAAGAGTGAACAGAAATAGTGATTTTTTTAGCAAAGATCTTATATTAGTTAAACATTTTACTTTCAAACACTGGTGCAAAGATACAACAATTTTTTAATCGTAAAATGTCCATGAGAACCCATAACGCAACATCCTGATACTCATTGGATAGGTGGGCACCATTTCATAGTTATATCCCATCAGCTTGGCATTTACATGATCGAACATTACAAAAATTCTTGTTCGCTTAATTTTGAGATTTAAAAAGAGATTGATAAAAGGATAATCACCGGCAGTAAATTTGTCCTGACGATAAAATCTTCCTGTTGCAGGCATATAGGCGTAGGGATAATATACTGTATTGTAAGTGACATCGACACCCAGTTGTGTATAAAGCTTTCCTCCGGTCTTTATAAATTTGAAGAGGTTCTCAAAATAACCGGCTGCCCGAACGGTTGCCAGAGGAAGGTCCAGAATATTTGTATTGCTGCTCTTCTGAACAATTATGTCGGTGGCAAGATGAAGTTTCCATGCTCTCAGCTCATTTTTAAGAGTTACGGAAACTACTGAAAGGCCACCCGAATATTGTGAAGGAAGTCTGGTAGTATCAAAATCCGTATAATTCTTTATTATGGCATAATTAAATTTTATTTCAGTCTTCTTTGCCGGATATTTGAAAGATGTTCCCAGGTCGATCCTGAACTCCTTTTTAAAGTTATTATCCCATTCAAAATTATTGCTGCCCCAATGGTCGTACCATATTGATGGTTGTCTGTTCATTATTGAACCTGTTATCAACCAGAACGCCTTTCCTTTTTTCCAGGCAAATGTTTTTGAAATTTCGCCATTAAGATTGAAATCACCCACCCTGTAACCTGTAACATACAATTCGCCTGTTGCCAGCCAGCCAAACTTTTCTCCGATGCTGTTATGCAACCTCCCTATTAAAACATTACTGCTTAAGTTTGTAACAGTTGGAGTGCCATATACCGGAAAATGAACAGGATTAACATAATAATACATGGAAATTTCATTGCGTATCCCGGCGCCACCGCCAAGTGAGAACTTTCTTGTTTCATCGGTTGAAAAATCAAATCTAAGGGTATTTTTTATGGTTCTGGAATAGACGGAATCGTAAGTATTGGTATTGCTTATTAATATATTGCTATAAAATCCGGAACCCGGATAAGCATCTTTGTATGACCGGCCATTGGTTTCGTATACAAAAATGTGAGAAAAAGTACCGCTTAATCCAAAAAAACCAGGTTTTTTAAGCGACGTAGTGTCATTTTTTACAACAGGATTCCCGCCGATTGTATATCTCTGAACCAGCAACACGTTCCGGTTCTTAACTATGCTGTTCGCAAGATCTAATGCCCCCAGATTAGTAGCGATGTCGATGGTACTCGGCTGGCTTATATCAGAAAAATTTTGTATTCCGCCATTTTCGTAGGATAACAGGTTATTAATGCCTGCTGAAAAGTAAATTTTGTATTTATCTCCTGTATAAGAAGAGTAAAATGTAAACGTCTTATCTGTCGACCTCTGGTAGTTATACTGTCCAAGACTGAATACAATATCATAGATGAGGCCAAAATTTATAAACCTGTTGATATTTTGCGAATACCTGACCCTGAATGTTTGTTCCGAATTGGCAACAGGCCCGCCAAAACTCCAGTCGAGCTCGGTATAAGGAACCTGTGTATTCATGAATACTGTGTTTGAAGGAAGATGCATTAACGGATAATAATAGGCATAAAGGAATTTATCGGGGTCAGTAATCCTGTCAAAAAAGCTCAGTTGATAAAAGGGAAGACCATAGTTGCCTAGAGTCGCATTTATAGGCGAGTATTTGTCTGCCAGTTTAAACCTGTCTGTTAATGAAAAGACAGTGTCAATCTGAATAGGAATTTCTTCCGAATAATCCTGAGAAAGAGTCCATTGCCGCAATATTCTTGGCTTCCTTATGGTATCTGTTTTATGTGTACTGGAATATTTTGCTTTTAATGAGGAATCCTGATTCTGTGTACCTGTTTTAGCTGGAACAACACTTTGCTTTTGGGCATATAAACCTGAGGAAACAGCTAGAAGCAGTAATATTGAAATGTATCTGATCATCAGGTGCAAATATAGAAAATATGAAAGGCCCTGCCAAATTGAAAGCTTGATTTTCAATTAACGGATAGTAACCTCTAAAATTGAGTTAACCTATGAGAATTATTTTTTTTGCCACAAAGGCACGAAGGCACAAAGTTTTACATGGAAACCAGAGACTAAATATGTTCTGCCAATTTTAAAAAAAACAAAGTTTTGTACCATTAAAGAATGCTATGCGAAGTTTTCAACTTCGCATAGCTTATGGTGCTTGAATCTAATCGACATTATCATTCAGATAAGCGTTATTCTCTCTTAAAACAGGCTCCTCATTCTCATCTGAGGTTAAAGTGAACTTTGACAATTTGCTTTCTGTTGCACCCTCCGGCGCTCCAAGTGATAGGTTTCTCCTGACATAGGCAGGTACATCTTCAAACGTGTCAATATTCTCTTTCATTGTATTATTTGAAAGGCCTTCCCTTTTCAAAATGTTTTGCATGTGTTTCACCTTTCTCAAAGTCGCTTCAGGCTTCTCATCGGCCTCATCATTCTCTGCTTTTCTCCTGCTTCTTATTTCATCCATCTCCTGATTATGTTCGAGACTGAAATCAATAACTCCCTGGGATTCTTCTTCAAAATCAGTAATTATTGACTTTTTTCCCTTTTCATGAACTGAAAATACATCACTCCCTATTTCCGGAATAATTCTGGAAGGAATAGCATTTTTATTTGTCAGCAACTCGACCTTGCTTGGTCTTTTAGGTTTATATGGCTGAAAAAGACTGTTTGATTCAAATCCTGTTGCAATTATTGTCACACTGATTTCCTCATTCAGATTGTCATCCTTCGATAAACCTCTTATTATCAAGGCATCTTCAGATGCGGCCTCATACATATAATCGGTTATTTCACCAAGTTCATCCATAGTAATCTCATGTTCTCCCTGTCCCGAGGAGATATTAATCAGAATGCTCCTGGCGCCTGTAATATCATTTGAATTCAACAATGGTGAGGCAAGTGCGTTTTCAATTGCTTTTCTTGCCCTGTCTTCACCGGCTGCCTTTCCCATTCCCATTATTGAAACTCCTGAATTCCTCATTACAGTCTCCACATCGGCAAAATCAACATTTATATAACCTGTTACAGTGATGATCTCGGCAATTCCTTTTACGGCTGTTGTCAGGATATCATCAGCCTTTGCAAATGCAGTAGAAACTGGCTGGTTCCCATATATCTCTCTCAGTTTTTCATTGTTGATAACCAGCAATGAATCAACATAGTCTTTAAGTTCCGTTATACCATCAATAGCATGCCGGATACGTACTTTTCCTTCAGATTTAAAAGGGATTGTGACTACAGCAATTGTGAGTAGTCCGGCTTCTTTGCAGGCTTTTGCAATTACAGGTGTAGCTCCGGTACCGGTCCCTCCTCCCATTCCTGTAGTGATGAATACCATCTTTGTATTGCCCGATAAGGCATCCATCACATTATCTATATTTTCAATTGCTGCCTGTCTGCCGATTTCCGGTTTGCTTCCTGCTCCCCTGCCTTCGGTCAGAGATTCTCCGATCTGCACTTTTATTGGCACCTGGCTTTTTATCAGAGCCTGATGGTCTGTATTGCAAATCACAAAGTTCACATCTGTGATTCCCTTTTCGAACATGTGATTGACAGCGTTGTTTCCTCCACCACCTATTCCGAGAACCTTAATAATCGATGATCTTTCAACCGGCAGATCAAAGTTCATTATATCGTCTGACATAGCATTATTATTTAATTGATTAGGAGCTCATTACGTTAATATACTGATCTATTTGTTTGTTATAGGCTGATCTTCAACCTCAAACATCCTTGAGAGCATAGTTTTAATTTTTTCTGTAAGGGATACTTTTTCCTCTTCCTGAGGTTGTGATACAAATGTTTCTTTCTCCTCCTCTTCCTCCACTTCAGCATGGTTATCAACTGTCACTGCTCGCGGTTTGACAAATTCTTCCGAATTGCCGGCATTGAAAACTTTCTTGTAAGTATCTAGGTATTCAAAGCCACGCATAATCAAACCAACGCTTGTGGCATACATCGGCTGGTTAATTTCATTTTTTGCCGATCCTGCAAGATGCTCATTGGGAAAACCTATTCTTACATCCATAGCGGTTTTGAATTTCATCAGCTGCGGCAGGTGTTTAAGCATTGCACCCCCGCCTGTAATTACGACTCCGGCTGCCAGTTTATCAGCATAGCCAGAGTTCTGTATTTCAAAATTCACCGCATCGATAATCTCTTCCATCCTTGACTGGATGATATAAGCCAGGCTTTTGAATGAAATCTCTTTTGGTTCACGTCCGCTGATACCAGGTATCGAAACAACTTTGTCTTCCGGTGCAATATCACCCAGGGCTGAACCATATTGAATTTTAAGCTGTTCCGCATGCCTCTGCAGTATTGCACATCCCTCCTTGATATCTTTTGTCACGACGTTTCCTCCAAAAGGGATTACTGCTGTATGGCGAATTATATTATCATAATAGACTGCCACATCAGTGGTTCCCCCGCCGATATCGATCAGTACCACTCCGGCTTCTTTTTCGTCATCGGTAAGCACGGCATCTGAGGAAGCCAGTGGCTCAAGGATCATATCCTTCACAGTAAGATTAGCTTTCCTGATACATTTTTCTATGTTTTTTGCTGCAGCTACCTGTCCGATCACTATGTGGAAATTAGCTTCCAGCCGCCTGCCACACATACCGATAGGGCTCTTCACGCCTGTTTCATTATCAACAATGAAATTCTGGGGAATCACATGAATTATCTCCTCCCCGATGTCGATATGTATTTTATGCATATCTTCAATAAGCTTGAAGACCTCTTCCTTTTTGATTTCATCATCATAGGCTTCGCGCATAATATATCCCCGGTTTTTCATACTTTTTATATGTTGCCCGGCGATACCGACAAAGACTTCAGAGAAAAGAATTCCTGATCTTTTCTGTACATCCTCCACGGTAGTCTGAATGGCGTTCACTGTCTCTTCAATATTAAGAACAACGCCTCTCTTTACACCCTTTGACAGAGCTTTACTAAGTCCGAGAATTTCGATTTTCCCATTCTCGTTTTTCTTACCGACAATTGCCACAATTTTTGTGGTTCCTATGTCGATTGCTGCTACATATTGTTCCTTTTTGTTCATAGCTTAATATGGTTATTTCTGATTATCTCTTTTTTTACAAATTATCTGATCCTTATATTCAAGATTTATCAATGAGTATTTATTCCATCCGACTACAGGCAGGACCTTATCGTAGAAGGCTTCAAGATTTCTGAGTTTCCCTTCAAAATTCTCAACGGTTCCCAGGTGTATCTGCTGGTTTCCGGCACGCGGAATGAGATCGACCTCATCATTACCGTCGACATATATCTGATCTATCTGAGCAGACCAGAAACTGTCATCGTTAATATAATTCACAAGCGGGTAAATATCTTTAAGAACAGACTTTTTTATGGTTGTGTCGAGAATACTTACTCCGTTGAGCATGGCAGCACTTATATTCACATTGCCCTCTATGATGTGCAACCTTGGATTATAAAGGTTTCTTCTCCTCATCACTACTCCTTCTTCATCAAGAAAATAATCACCTCCGTTGTCGGGCATAACTCTCATAATTGGATTACGCTGTTCCACAAATACATGTACAATTCCATCGACTGTCATGTATGCTTCGGCTTTCTTCAATTCTCTCAACATATTAATCCTGTTTTCTATATCAGAAACTGATACTTCTTTAACAGGTTTACCTATAATTTTCCCCGAGTTCCCATACGCAAGGTTCAAAAGCTGCCTTTTTGTAACAAAATGATAATCAGACGAGTCGCTTATATCAATGACTATACCCCCGCATGGCTTTGAATTCGTTGAACTGGCCATAAAACCAGGTATTATAAGCACATATAATACAGGAATGATCAATAATATTTTCAAAAACTTCCTCATTTCACCCTCTCCATCTTAAGCTTATTCTCAATTGGGACTACAAGTGAATCAATATCTCCGGCTCCGATAGTTAAAAGAACATCAAGGTCAGTCACATCCAGTTTGCCGGGAATGTCTTCCTTTGCCATCAGCTTCTTATTAGCTGATCTCATTTTATCGAATATCAGTCCGGAGGTAACTCCTTCTATCGGCTTTTCTCGTGCCGGGTAAATCGGCAGGAGTATTGCCTCATCAAGTTCATCCAGGATCTGGGCAAAGCCTTCAGCGTGGTCTCGTGTACGTGAAAAAAGATGCGGCTGAAAGATCCCTGTAATTTTCCTTCCGGTAAAAAATTCCTTTACACATGTTATGCATGCCCTTATCTCTTCAGGATGATGTGCATAATCATCAATATAGGTAAGCCCCGGAACATTTATCCTGATGTCAAACCTGCGTTTTACCCCCTGGAAGAGCAGAACGGCTTTCCTGATTTCCTGTTCATTAACACCACACATTAGTGCAACAGCAATGGCTGCAGTGAAATTTTCAATATTTATAATGCCAGGAAATGGAAAGCGCAGATCCTCAATTGAGACTGATGGTGTTTTAATACCGAATATGTAACAATCTTCGGAACGTTTAACACCGTATGCATTGAAATCGGCATCACTTTCAATTCCATAGGTATAGCAGGCGACTCCCTGCGGAACAACAATTTGTTTGCGTATTTTGCTGTTCACAATCAGTGTGCCTCCTTTTCTTATTTTTCCGCAGAACTCATTATAGGCCGTTATCATGGTATCCTGATCTCCATATATGTCCAGATGGTCAGCATCAAGTGATGTTACAACTGCCATAAGCGGTTTGAGACGGTGAAAGGAACGGTCAAATTCATCTGCTTCCATCACAGTATACCTGCTGTCGCCCAAAAGAAGATTTGAATTGTAATTTTTCGAGATACCTCCAAGAAATGCGGAACAGTCGATGGGTGACTGTTTCAGCAAGTGAGCAATCATGGTTGAAACAGTAGTCTTACCATGAGTTCCGGCTACTGCAAGGGTATCGGTATTATTTGATATTTTACCCAGGATCTCGGACCGTTTATAAATCAGGTATCCGTTAGTTCTGAAAAATGTGAGAATTTTATTTTCAACAGGAATAGCAGGAGTATAAACTACAATAACCCGGTTTTTTTCAGAAATATTTCTGAACAGATCCGGCAGCGTACTTAAATCATCGTTGTAGGTAACATTGCAGCCGTTCTCAATTAATGAAACAGTTATCCCGCTTTCCGATCTGTCATAACCTGCGACGGAGTAACCTCCTTTAGCAAAATACAGGGCAAGGGCGCTCATACCGATTCCTCCGATCCCGACAAAGTACAATCCTTCTATGTTTTTAAACTCTATCATTTCCGTACAAGCTTTAGAACTTCCTCAGCTATCCTTATATCAGCGTCCCTGTAGGCCAACTTCATTATGTTCTCCGAAAGCCTTTCTCTTTTTGTTTTATCAGATATTAATTTTATTGCCTCATCCACCAGGGTTTTAGATGCCACATTATCAGAGATTAATATAGCGGCATCCCTGGTCGAAAGAGCTTCTGCATTCCTGGTCTGGTGATCTTCTGCAACATTCGGAGAAGGAATCAGAATTGCCGGCTTGCCTACGAGGCAAAGTTCAGAGATGGTTCCTGCACCTGCTCTTGATACTATGATATCAGAGGCTGAATAAGCATAGTCC
>Ga0075520_1001469_pt1 | contig 11336 bp, 8 predicted proteins | sample NGEPerB_FD_75100 | JGI IMG/M metagenome (GOLD analysis project Ga0075520, IMG submission 75100) | Arctic peat soil microbial communities from the Barrow Environmental Observatory site, Barrow, Alaska, USA - NGEE PermafrostAB12-B | ecosystem: Environmental > Terrestrial > Soil > Wetlands > Peat ... | reverse complement strand
TCCTTTGGCCGCGTGGATGGTCCCGATCACCATGCGGTCCTCGGTCCCCTGCTCGCGGTCCAGGGTGTCGCCGGCCATGCCGGCGCCGGCCTCCTCATCGGCCAGGAGCCTGCCCCAGGCGTTCAGGAACGCGCCGGGATCCGGGAGCGTCTCCGCGACGATCAGCAGGCCGTCGAGGATCCGCAGCGGGTCCTCGCCGCCGTCTCCGCCCTGGCCGCCGGCGCCGTCGCTCTGGCCGGCGCCGCCGTCCCCGCTTCCGTCGCGCCCGGACGTGTCGCGCCACCAGTCCTCGAGCCCGAACGCGTCGACGGTCGACCACACGAGATCGCCGGACGTGAGGCCCGCCTGCGCGGTGAGGCATTCCTGCGCGGTGAGGCCCGGCTGCCCAGTGAGAGCCGCTCCCAGTCGCTCGACCGCCGCCGTTAGCTCCGTGAGGGGGCGCGGCCCGGCCACAGGCTCGGCCGCGGCTAGCGCCAGCAATGTCTGCCAGGGGCTTCGCGCCAAGGCGATGTCGTCGGCGACCGCGTCGCGCAGGTACCGGTTCGGACGGTTGAGCAGCAGGCGGACCTGGTCGCCGCTCGCCGCGGCGGGGCAAAGGACGAGGTCGATGTAGGCGCGCAGCAGGCGGGCGACAGGGTGCGTGAACAGACGATAGCCGAGCGCCGGCGTGCGCGGCACGCGCCCCTCGTCCAGGGCCAGCGCGACGCAGAGCTGCTGGGAGCGGTAGCGGCACAGGACGGCGAGATCCCGCCACGAGCAGCCGAGGCGGGAGCGCTCCGCGTGCAGGAAGGCGCAGACGGCCGCGCCGCGCTGGGGCCACTCGGGTGCCCCGAAGAAGCGCACGGCGCCCGCCGGCGCGCCGTCCCGGGGCCTCACATCCTTGACCTCGCGCACGGCGTTGTTGGCGACGAGGCGGGCCGCCGACTCGACCACGGCTCGCGAGCAGCGATAGTTGGTGCCGAGCGTGTAGGTCGCCGACCAGGGGGCCGGCGGCATCCTCTCGTGGAACCCGAGGATGCCGCGAGGGTCGGCGAACCGCCAGCCGTAGATGAGCTGGTCGTCGTCGCCGACCACGAACACGTCCCTGGTGGGCCGTGAGAGGACGTCGACCAGGGCGAGCTGTGCGCCGTTGAGGTCCTGGAACTCGTCGACGAGGACGTGGTCGAAACGCGCCTCCACGAAGGCGCGGTGGCCGGGGTCGGCGAGCATGTCCAGGACCGCGAGGTAGATCTGGTCGTCGAACGACTGCTCCCCGGCGACGGCCTGAAGCCGCGCGTAGCGCCGGTGGACCGGCGCGAAGGGCACGTCGAGGACCGGCCGCTCGCCGAGCGACTCGATGCGGACGCTCACGTCCGCCGGGTCCTCGAGGCCGGCGCGGACCCGGGCCAGGCCGGCGAGGAAGGCGCCCACAGGGTCGCTGCCCCGGGCTGGGCGAAGCTCCGCGAGCCCGGCGCCGGCGGCCTCCATGGCGCGGCGCATGAGCTCCCACTGGCCGCGGCCGTCGGTGAGGCGCACGCGGGCGCCGGCGACTTCGCGCTGGTAGCGCGAGCCGAAGGCGTTGAACGTCGCGCAGTGGACGGCCGGCGGCCGTGCGCCGCGGCGCTCGCACAGACGACGCGTCGTGGCGATGCCGGCGGCGGCCAGCCGCTCCTCGAGCTGCTCCGCAGCTTTGCGGTTGAACGCGAGGAGCAGGATCCCGCCCGGATCGGCCCCGCGCGCCACGAGCTCGATGACGCGGCTGACCAGCGTCTTGGTCTTGCCTGATCCGGCCGGCGCGAGGACGCGCGCCGGCCCGGCGGCGTGCTCCACGGCGGCGCGCTGGGCGGCGTCGAGGCGCTGGCCTCCTTCGGCCGGCTCGCGAGCGGCCGCGCCGCTGCTCGCGGACAAGGACCTCGCCGGGGCGGCCGCGTATCCGGCCGCGGCGAGCGCGGACCCGGCTGGGAGCGGGCGCCGGCCGGAGAGGAGCGCGCCGATGTCCTCCAGGTCCAGGGCGGCGCCGTCGCCCGGCACCAGCGCGCGCGAGGCGAAGACGTCTTCGGCGAACGGCCAGGCGACGCAGTAGGGCGCACCGCTCGCGACGAGCGGGTGGACGAAGTTGAGCAGAACGCTGGTCGCCTGCGCGCGCAGCTCCTCCTCGCCGTCGCGCCACAGCCAGAGACCGGCACGCGCCCCACGCGCGCGCGGCGGAGCCGTCCACGCGCGCTCGCGCGCGAAACGTACGCCGGGATGTGCCGCGGCCAGGAACGCCTTGACCTGCCTGTGCCCCTCGACGTCGAAGAGTTGCAGACGGGGACCAGACGAGACCTGGGGGCCGCGGCCCGGCGAGAGGCTGACGGCGCGGCTATCAGGGCGGTGCGGCGGCATGGGCCGCCCACACTAGCGGGCGGCCTCCGATTGTGCGACGGTGACGGGAGCGGAGCCGGTGGACGTTGCGCGCGATCCTCAAGTCCCACGCCCCACGTGGCGAGAAGAGGGTCGAGGCGCAGCGGGACCGGCGCGACGGAGGACGTCATGGGAGAAGCCCCACAGCAGAGAGGGAGAGCCGCCCGCCCGGGAGCGCCGGCGGCCGCCGCGGAGGCGCGGATCACGGCGCTCGAGCGGCTGGTGGAGCAGTATCGCGTGCTGCTCGAGACGAGCGCCGCCATCACCGCCAGCACCGATCTCACAGAGACGCTGGGCCTCATCACGCGTCTCGTGACGGAGCGGCTCGACGCGGGCTGGTGTGACATCTACGACTACGTCCTCGCCCGCGACGAGTTCGTCGTGGTGGCCTTCCATCAGCTGCCCGAGATCGACATCGACTCGAACGACTGGATCGGCACGAGCTACGACAGCTCGAAGTGGCACGACCTCGAGGCGTGCGTGCGCGAGCGCCGGCCGTCGATATGGTATCGCGACGATGAGAGTCTGAGCGAGCCGGAGCTCGCCGACATGGACGAGTGGGGCGAGCTCTCGAGCGTCAGTCTCCCGCTCGTCTGCAGGGGAGAGGTGATCGGCCTCATCGACGTCGGCGAGAGCCGCCGGATCCGGCGCTGGAGCGAGGACGACGTGCGCGTCCTCCAGGCAATCGCGGACCAGGCGGCGATCGCGATCGCCAACGCCCGCGCCTACTCGCGCCTGGCGGAGCAGGCCGTGACCGACGGGCTCACCGGCCTCTTCAACCACCGCCACTTCAACGAGCACCTCCGCCAGGAGGTCACGACGGCCCGCCGCTACGGCGACGAGCTCTCGCTGGTGATCGTCGACGTTGACGACTTCAAGCAGTTCAACGACCGCTGGGGTCACCCTCGCGGGGACCGCCTGCTCGCCGACATCGCCGCTCTGCTCCGCGATTGCACACGGCACGACGTGGACGTCGTCGCGCGCCATGGCGGCGACGAGTTCGCACTGATCATGCCGCAGACCCGCGCCACGGGGAACGAGCCGACAGCGGCGCGCAACGTGTCCGAGCGCATCCGCGCCGCGGTCACGGCCGGGCGCTTCGAGAGCGCGCCCGGCGTGCGCGAGGCGCGCGTGACGGTGAGCATCGGCGTCGCCGGCATCGGGATCGGCGGCTACACCGCCGCGGAGCTGCTCTCGAGCGCCGACAAGGCGCTCTACCTGTCGAAGAGCCTCGGCAAGGACCGCGTCAGCATCTTCGGCACCTGACGCCGGTCTCGTCGCGCGTCCGCCGCCGCTGTCACTCCTCGGCGTCGAGCGGCGCCGTGGCCGGTGTGGGGATCGCGTAGAAGACGAGGACGAGGACGAAGATGGCGAGGCTGCCCCACGCGCTGACGAAGGAGACTCCGAACGCCGCGACATAGACCAGCGGTCCCACCGCGTATTGGCGCGTGAACAGGCGCATCGTCCGCGCCGGGATGCCCGGCTCCAGCAGGTGCTCGCCGCGGCGCGCCCAGTACCAGAGAGCGTTGAAGCCGAGGGCGATGATCAGGGCGACGGCGCTGTACACGGCCGCGGCGACGTGCTCCCCGCGATGGCCGAGATGCTGGGCCAGGAGCTCGGTGGAGAAGGGGACCACGGTGACGCCCATCAGCACTACTCCGTTGATCAGCAGGAACGTGTGGTCGACGCGGCGGATGAGCGTGAAGATGTTGTGGTGGCTGGCCCACATGACGAGGATGCTCACGAACGAGACCACGAAGGCGAAGTAGGTGGGCCAGCGGTCGAGCAGCTCGTGCCACAGGAGACGTCCGCTGGCCGCCTCGCGCACCGTCGGCACGGTGAGCGTCAGAACGAGCAGGGTGGCGGCGATCGCAAACACGCCGTCGCTGAACGCCTCGACGCGGCTGGTCTCGGCGAGCAGCCGGTCCTCGCGCCGCCGCTGCGGCTCGCCTTCGGCGTCCGTCTGATCCTCCGAGAGGTCGTCCACCTGGCCAGCGTACCAGACGACGCTCAACGGCCATTCCCATACTGTCCCCCACCGGCTTTGTGAAGTTCGGCGCGTCCGCCGCCGATACACAGAGCGTGGAACCTCTGCTCGCCCATACGGACTGGCTCGACGGCGGTCCCGAACGAGGTCCGCGACCAGATCCGCCAGCTCGTGGAGGTCGTGAGTCACCTCCCGGACAGCCAGCCGCTCGGCGTGATCACGGCCGACGGCGTCGTCCTCGGCGCCAACGAACCGTTGCTGCGCCTCCTTCGGGCGCAGGCGGACGAGCTGCTCGAGACGGTCTGGGACGACCTCATGCCCGACTGGCAGACTCACGTGCGCGGGATCCGCGGAGTGGAGTCCGCCCGCACCCGGACGTTCGACGAGTACGTGCGCTGCTGCGACGGGGAGCGTCGCCGCGTCCACGTCGTGGCGAGCCCCGTGTTCTCGGAGGCCGGTGACGGCTCCGTCCTGGCGGCCTGGGCGCTCTTCCTCAACCGTCCCGCCGTGCGCGGTGACGGGGACGCGGGGCACGGGCGCCGCGAGATCGAGGCCATGCTCGCGGGCGTCGCCGCACGGTTCGTCGACTGTTCCTCGGAGACGTCGGCCGAAGCTTTCGCCTACGCCCTGAGGCAGATCGGCATCGCCACCGGCGTGGACTTCTGCAGCATGCACGAACTGGCCGGCGACCGGTCGAGCGTCGACTGGACGCGGCAGTGGACGCGCCAGGACGACAGGGTCCGCGCCTGTGAGGACGTCGCCACGCTCGTATCGCTGCCGTGGCTTCACGGCCGGCTCCGCGAGGGTCACATGGTGGAAGTCGGCGACATCGGGCTTCTGCCCGCGGGCGCGGCCGCGGAGCGCGAACTCTGGTCCCGCTTGGGCGTGCGCTCCGCGCTCGTGGCTCCCTTGATACACGCCGGCCTGCTCATCGGCTTCATCACCGTCGGCGCCAGGCAGGCGCACCACTCCTGGCCGGATGAGAACTCAAGCCTTCTCAGTCTGCTCGCGGACCTGATCACCAAACTTCTGATCGACCGCTGGGACGAGGACAATCTCAAGACCTTGAGCACGTGCTTCCTGAGCTTCGGCGTCGACGTCGTGCGCAATATCGGCGCCATCTGCGCCGCCGCCGGGAGCGTGCTCGGCGCCTCGTTCGTGATGTACGAGCGGCGGGCCGGCGAAGACCTCGAGATCGTTGCCGGCTGGCAGCTGCCCGACGACCTGCCGCGACGGCTCTCGGGCGCCGGCAGCCCCGGCCTCGATGTCATCATCGGAGGGGGCGACGATGCGTGCATCATCGAGCGTCTCGACGAGTCCGCGTACGCGCTCACGTCGCCGCTCGTCACCCGGCACAGCGCACGCACGTTCATCGCCTTCCCGTCAGCGCCGCGGACCATCCGGCCGGCGCTCTCTGTGCCGTCTTCGACATCGACGCGCGGCCGCGGCCGAGCCAGCTGGACGTCTTCCGGGTGCTCGGCCGCGCGACCTCGGTAGAGGAGGAGCGCCGCGTGGCGATGGAGGAGAGCCTGCTCGGTCTCGCGCTCCTCGAACAGGCGATGGAGCGGATCGTCGCGACGCTCTCGGCGGCCGTCAGCGCCCGCGACCCGTACACAGCGGGGCACGAGCGCCGGGTCGCGAACATCGCCGAGGGACTCGCCGCCAGGCTCGGCATCGAGGGCGAACGGCTTCGCCTCCTGCGCATCGCGGCGACCGTCCACGACCTGGGCAAGATCATCGTCCCCGCCGAACTGCTCAGCAAGCCGGCGCGACTGAGCGAGGCGGAGTTCGACATCGTCAAGGCTCACAGCGTGGCCGGTGTGGAACTGCTCAAGCCGGCCGAGCTGCCCGACGTCATCTCCGAGGCCGTGCTTCAGCACCACGAACGCCTTGACGGCAGCGGCTATCCGAGCGGGCTCACCGGCGACGAGATCGGCGAGTTCGCCCGCGTTCTCGCGGTGGCGGACGTCGTGGAGGCCATGTCGTCTCACCGGCCCTATCGGCCGGCCCTCGGCATCGACGCCGCGCTCGAGGAGATCGAGCTCGGCCGCGGCTTGCGCTACGACGCCCGCGTGTGCGACGCGTGCCTCGCTCTGTTCCGCGAAGACGGCTTCGTCATCCCGGACTGAAGGTCACGCGTCGGATCGAAGGGCAGGCGCGCCGCCTCAGCGACCCGGCGCGCGGATCCTCAGGGCTCCCGGGACGACGCTGACCGCGAGTGGGACGTCGCCGAGCGGATCGCCGTCGACGTCGAGCGGGAACAGTTGCCGTCCGGCGGGCGCCGCCTGAAGCGGCGTGAGCTCAAGTGAGCGACAGCTGAAGTGGGTGACGCCGGGCTCGCGCAGGTGGGTCCCCTGGTACACGGTGCCCAGCTTCGCGATCAGTCGCAGGCGCGTGCGCGTCTCGAGGACGATCACCTCCAGGAGACCGTCGTCGGGACGCGCCATGGGCGCGATGTTCATGCCGCCGCCGAAGGTCCGCCCGTTGCAGATGACGACGGCGTGCGAGTCGATGACGCGCTCGGCGGTCTCTCCGCCGGGCAGAACGGCGCGGCAGCTCAGGCGCACGCGCCGGCACATGACGATGCCGCGCAGCGTGGCCTGGGCGTAGGAGAGGCGTCCGCTCAGGAACGCCGGCGCCGTGGCCGTATAGCGGTCGACCAGGCCCCCGACGCCGGCGGACAGCACGTTGATCCACCAGCGCTCGCGCAGCGTGCCGTCGCCGCCGGGAAAGCGGGCGCGCGCGACGTCGACGGTGCGTTCGGTGCCGGCGGCCAGCACCGCGACGTGGTCGGCGGTCCGTCCGGGGATGCCGAGCGTGCGCCCGAAGTCGCCGCCGGTGCCGGTGGCGACGAAGCCGACGCAGGGCGCCGCCGCGGAAGAGGAGTATTGGGCGCCGCCATCCGCCGCGCCGGCGCTGCACGCCTGGCCGGCGCCGGCCGACGCGCCGGAGGTGTCATGCGTCGCCCGCATCACCCCGTCGACGATCTCGCTGAGTGTGCCGTCGCCGCCGACGCTGATCACGAGTGGCCGCCGGTCGCCAGCGGCGCCGGCGGCGAGCCTCGACGCGTCGCCGGCTGCCCGGGTCTCGACGACGTCAAGAGGACCGACTGCTCCCCGCACGGCCGCGAGCAGGTGACCGAGCTCACGGCCGGTGCGCCCGCGGCCGGCGGCCGGGTTGGCGATCAAGAGGGGGCGCGGCGGAGCCTCGGCGGGCACGGGACACATGATGCGGGAGGAGCCGCGGCCCGGATGGCCGGCCGGCGCTCAGCCGGCGTTGCGGCTGAGCCACTGCTCCTTGAGCATGGCCATGTAGTAGACGTTCCAGTACTTGCCGCCGGCGCGGCGCGCCTCCACGAAGTGGCCCTCGGTCTTGAAGCCGAGGCCCTCGTAGAGGCGGATGGCGGCGAGGTTGAGATCGAGGACATAGAGGTCGACGCGATGCAGGTCCAGCTCACCGAAGGCCTTGTCGAGCAGGAGCGTGACGATCTGCGCCCCGGTCCCCTTGCCGCGCGCCGTGGAGTCGCCGACGAGGAGGCGCGAGACCGTGGCGGACTGGTTGCGGCGGTCGAGACGGCCGAGCTCCACGTGCCCGACCACCTCGTCGCTCTCGTCGTCGACGGCGGCGAAGATGAACCTCGTGGCCTCCGGCCCCTCGGCTTCCTTGACGTGCTCCTCGAGCTGCGCCTCGTCGAGGGGGAAGGCGAACTTGGTGCCGGCCCACTGCACGAGGAACTCGGGTCCCGCGCCGTCGACCCAGCCGATGAGGCGGGCGAAGTCGGCGCGTGCGAAGGGTCGCAGGGAGATACTCATGCAGCGATTCTACAGCCGTGCCGCCGACTGCGCACCTCCCGGAAGTGCGGCTGGCTCGCCGACGGGGTCATCCATTGCTTGCTCAAGCTGCATTTCCGCGTGGGCTTCGCGCAGAGCGCCGCCGGCCACGCGTCCGCCTGGCGGCGCGACCCGGGACGCGAAGTTCGCGCAAGAACCGGCGTCGCGCCGCGCGAGGATTACCTATCTGGTCGTGGCGGAGGACCGGTGGTATGAATGGACGACTGCGCCGGCGCGGCGCTGAAGGTTCCTGCGCCGGCTTCGCACCGTTCCCGAGCTGGAGGCTGACTCCGTGGCACCTATCGAGCGCCCTGCGATCGCACCGCTGAGGCCGGCGTTCCGGCAGACCTACCACGGCTCGGCGGAGCTCGACCGCCTCAAGCAGGCTACGCTCGACATCCTCGGGACGGTGGGCGTGCAGTTCCAGTCGGACAAGGCCCTCGGCCTGCTCGCCGATCACGGGGTGCGCATCGACAAAGCGACGCAAGTGGCGAGGTTCCCGGCGGACCTCGTGCTGGAGGCGATGTCCCGGGCGCCGCGCCGCTTCGGCCTCGGCGCCCGCGACGAGAGCTGCGCCATCGAGGTCGGCGACGGCAACACGTACGCGACCACGGACGGCTGCGGCGTCGAGCTCATCGACTTCGCCACCCGCGAGCGCCGCAAGTCGACGAAAGCCGATCTCGCCGACGTGACGCGCATCCAGGACTACCTCTCGAGCATCGCCTTCTGGTGGCCGACGCTGAGCGCCGGCGAGTACGGCGAGACGTCGCAGCTGCACGAGCTCGACGCCGGCTGGAACAACACGGTCAAGCATCTGCAGGGCATGGTCAACGGCGAGCGCGAAGCGCGCTACGCCGTCGAGATGGCGACGGTCATCGCCGGCGGCCCCGAAGAGCTCCGCCGCCGGCCCGTGATGAGCGACCTCATCGGCACGATCTCTCCGCTGGTCGTGGACAAGGACGGCATCGAGGCGGCCCTCGTGTTCGCCGAGGCCGGCGTGCCGGTGTGCTTCGTGACGATGCCGACGCTCGGGACGACCGCGCCGGCCACCAAGGCCGGCGCCTTTGCGATGGGCGCGGCCGAGCTCGTGGCCGCCAGCGTGCTCCTTGAGCTCGCGTACCCGGGCGCGCCGGTGCTGCACTCGATCATGCAGAGCTACGCCGACCCGCGCAGCGGCGACTTCGTGAGCTTCCCGCAGGACAGCCGCTGCCGGTTCCTCGCGACCGAGCTCGCCCACCATTGGGGCGTGCCCAGCGAGGCGGCCACCTGCGGCACCGACTCACCCGGAGCCGGCACCTGGCAGGCGGCCGTGGAGAAGGGCATGGATCTCGTGCAGGGTGCGTGGGAGGGCATCGACCTCATGCCCTCGATCGGCCTCGTCAACGTGTACACGCTGTTCGTGCCGGAGGACATCTTCCTGGACGACGACATCTACCAGCGGGCCCGCTACGCGCTGCTCGACCTCGACCTCGGCGACGACGCCATGGCGCTCGAGACCATCGCCGATATCGGCCCGGGCGGGCACTTCCTGGGGCACAAGCACACGCGCCGGCACATGCGCGAGACGTTCGTGCCGGCGATCACCCACCAGCCAGGGCCGGACGGCGCCTTCCGCGACCCTGTCGAGGTGGCGCGCGAGAAGGCGGAGCTCATCTGGCGCGAGTATCGGCCGCAGCCGCTTGAGGCGGACAAGGCAGCCGAGCTGACGAAGATCCTCGCGGCGGCCGACGCGGAACTGCGGGGGTAGCGCGGTGGCGCGGCTATGAACACTGCTGAACGACTGCGCGCCGTCATGGAAGAGCTGGCCGGCATGGCCAGCGAGGACAACCGCGCCGGGATGGCGCGCTACGGCATCAAGACCAACGACGCCTACGGCGTCCCGGTCCCGGAGCTGCGCCGGATCGCCAAGGGGCACCGCCGAGACCACGATCTCGCGCTCGCCCTGTGGGAGACCGGCAATCACGAGGCGCGCCTCCTGGCGAGCATGGTCGACGATCCCGCGCAGGTCACCGAGGAGCAGATGGAGTCCTGGGCCGGCGACTTCGACTCCTGGGACGTCTGCGACCAGGTCACGTCCAACCTCTTCGACAAGACACCGCACGCCTACGACAAGGTTGCCGAGTGGAGCGGCCGCGAGGACGAGTGGGTCAAACGGGCGGCGTTCGCCACGGCGGCCGCCTTGGCCGTCCAGGACAAGAAGGCGGCCGACGAACGCTTCGTGCCCCTCCTCGCGCTCATCCGGCGCGAGGCCGGCGACGACCGCAACTTCGTGAAGAAGGCGGTCGACTGGGCGCTGCGCAACATCGGTAAGCGCAACGCGGCGCTGCACGCGGCGGCGATGGAGACGGCCGAGGCGATCCTCGCCACGGCCGACGCTCTCGCCGCCGCCGACCGCCGCGATCCGGCCGCGCGCAGCGGCCGCTGGATCGCCCGCGACGCCCTGCGCGAGCTGCGCTCCGAGAAGGTCCTGCGCCGCTTCTGAAGCCGGGCCGGGCTGGCCCGCCCCGCGCAACGGTACTACTATGGTCTCCCTGCGCGGGTCACGCCCGCGCCCACTGGCACGGGGGGTCACGTGGCGGTACGAGGGCGCACAGCGGACTACGGGTCCTTCGAGCGACGCCATCCGCGCCTCGTGAGGCGCACCACGTGGCTGCGCCTGCATCCGGTCGTCGTCGGCGTGGCGGCGCTCGTCATGATCGTCGCCATCTTCGTCCTCGACGCCACGGTACACCCGGTGACGATGGCGGGGTTCTACCTGATCCCCCTGACGCTCCTGGCGCTCTCGGCTCGGGAGAGGCTGGTCCTGGTCGCCGGCATCATCTGTATGCTCCTCACCGTGCTCGTCATGGTGCTGCAGGGGACGGTGAACGCGGCCAACGGCTTCGGCCTTCTGTACGGCGGGCTCGCCGGTCTGGCGCTCATCGTCCTCGCCTACCTCATCCGCCGGCTGTCGACGATCAGCGACTACGCCACGCTGCGGGCGCAGCTCTCGGAGGCCGGCGCCGACATCCTCACCAGCGGGGGCACGCGTGACGACCTCGACGAGCTGCTCCAGTACGCGCTCGAGCGGCTCGGAGAGCAGCTCGACGCGACCGGGGGCGTCGTGCTCATTCTGGAGGCCGGCGCCTGGGTAGGGC
>Ga0075520_1001467_pt1 | contig 11344 bp, 11 predicted proteins | sample NGEPerB_FD_75100 | JGI IMG/M metagenome (GOLD analysis project Ga0075520, IMG submission 75100) | Arctic peat soil microbial communities from the Barrow Environmental Observatory site, Barrow, Alaska, USA - NGEE PermafrostAB12-B | ecosystem: Environmental > Terrestrial > Soil > Wetlands > Peat ... | reverse complement strand
GTCCGACGGACCGCGGGGAACTGCCCGGTCGCCGGTTCAGGTCCCGTCGCTCGGGAGGGGGCGGCGCCGACGGGCGCCCCGGGCCGGCTCGCGCATCGGTGGGGCTCTCTGCTCTCGGTGGGCGTTGCGGCCACGACGACATGCTGTCCGTCGTTCGGCGGACGGGGCGGACGGACCGAGGCGGGCAGCTCGCCGGGGTTCGGTGAACCCCCTAACTATAAAGTTGATCTGTCCCATCAGGTTTTGCTCCGACGGGATACCGGGCCCTCCGTCACCCGGGCTCCCGGCCCCGACCCAGGGGGCTCCGCCGGGTCAGCCGGGCGGGAACGGCGCGCCGTGGCCCGGGACGATCAGCACGGGCTCGAGGGCCAACAGCTCGGCCCGGGACTGCTCCAGGCGTCCCTGGTCGGCGGCCAGGGGGTCGACCTCGGGCCCATCGACCGACCACCACAGATGGGTGCAGGCCACCAGCCCCTCCTTGGTACGGACCAGGGTGGTGATGTCCTCCGCCGTGTGACCGGGTGTCGCCCGCAGACTCACTGCCGGCGACAGCTCGAAGCCGTCGGCCGGCCGGTCGAGCCAGACGTCGCCCTCGTAGATCGCCCAGTGGTCGTGGAACCGGGCGTCCGGAAAGAGTGCGGCGTTCAAGGTGTGGTCCGGATGGTGGTGGCTAAATACCACGTCGGTCACCTCGTGGGGCTCGACCCCGAGTGCCCGGAGCGGATCGAGGATCACGTTGCGGTCGGCGGCCATCCCCGGATCGACCACGATGACCGCCTCGCCGTCGCGGATCAGGACCACGGTGCTCGCCACCCGCTCGTCGGCATAGCCCACCGCCAGAACATCCAATTTCGCTGTCACGATCCCTCCACGGTCGCAGGTGCGTCAACAGTAGCGACACGCCCCGTCAGCCCGTCGCCCGCCCACCGGGCTGCGCCCCCCCTGTGGCGGGAGATCACCCCAGCCGCACTGGGAAGCGCTTGAGCCCATTGGTGAAGTTCGATCGGATGCGCGCCGGCGGGCCGTCGGGCGCCAACCAGGGCTGAACCTCGACCGGTGGTCACCGGTGTGAGCGGAATCGCTCAGCCGCCGAGGTCGGCGCGGATCGCCGCCAGCCGGTCCCGGCGGGCCTGGAGCTGCTTCCGGTAATTGGGGTTGTCGGTGTCGGCGATCTCGCTGCTCATGTCGCCCAGCACTCCCTCGAGGGTCTCGCGGAGCTCCTCGGCGAGCGACTCGGACAGGTTCAAGATCATCACGGCACCTCCATCGTCGTCCTGGGACCTGCCCCCATCTTCTTGTATCCCGCTCCGGTCGGACAAGGGCCAAAGGTCCGTTGTCGGCCCTGGCGGCCACCCCACCCGGCCGGGCCCCGTTGCCACCGTCCGGGTCCGGGCCCAAGGGCCTGCGTCCACCACCGGACACGGGCAGAGCGTGGCGCCGGAGCACGTCTGCTAGAAGATGGGAATGACCCTGCAGAACAAGACCGTACTGGTGACGGGCGTCGGTGAGGGCCTCGGTCGCGAGTGCGCTACCAGCGCACTGCGCGACGGGGCCAATGTGGTGCTGGCGGCGCGGACCCGGACGAGCCTGGAGGACATCGCCGCCTACCTCGACCCGACCGGCGAGCGGGTGGCCACCCACGTGACCGACATCACCGATCCCGAGTCCTGCGCCTCCCTGGTCGACACGGCGCAACGACGTTTCGGCTCGGTCGACGCGCTGATCCAGGTGGCGGCGTTCGAGCACGCGTGGGGCGGCCTCTACGACCTGAAGTTCGAGGACTGGCGGGCGGCGTTCGACACCAACGTCATCGGTGCGCTCACCGTGATCCGCCCGGTGGCCCAGGCGATGAAGGAGGGCGGTGGCGGGTCTGTCGTGCTGATCGGCTCGCAGTCCATGTTCCAGCCCCAGATGCCCCAGGGCGGATATGCCGCATCCAAGAGCGCGCTGTTGACGGCGATGTACTACCTGGCCGACGAGCTCGGCCCCGACAACGTCCGCTTCAACATGGTAATCCCGTCGTGGATGTGGGGGCCGCCCGTAGAGAAGTTCGTGACCGGCACAGCCGATCACCAGGGCCGCACCCAGGAGGAAGTCCTCGAGGGCATCGTCGGCAAGTTCCCGCTTCGTCGCATGACCGAGGACGGGGAGGTGGCCGACGTGGCCGCATTCTTCGCCTCGGACCGTGCCAAGGCGGTCACCGGCCAGTACCTGCTCGTCAACTCGGGCGAGATGCTCCGGTGACCGGCGTGGCCAAGCGGGTGGTCGTCTGGGGTACGGGCTTCGTGGGGAAGATGGTGATCCCCGAGATCCTCCGCCATCCCGGCTTCGAGCTCGTCGGAGTGGGCGTCAACAACCCGGAGAAGGTGGGCAGGGACGCCGGTGAGATCTGCGGGGTCGGGTCGGTAGGGCTCACCGCCACCGACGACGTCGCCGCGCTGATCGCCCTTCGGCCCGATGCGCTCGTCCACTACGGTCCGACCGCGGCGGGCGCTGCCGACAACATCCGCGACATCGGTGCGTTCCTCCGCGGCGGCATCGACGTGTGCTCCACCGCCATGACCCCCTGGGTGTGGCCGGCCATGTCCCAGAACCCTCCGGCGTGGATCGACCCGATCACCGACGCGTGCGCCGAGGGAGGCGCGTCGTGCTTCACCACCGGGATCGACCCCGGCTTCGCCAACGACCTGTTCCCGATGACGCTGATGGGACTGTGCGGGGAGGTGCGCCAGGTGCGGGCGCTCGAGATCCTCGACTACATCAACTACGAGGGGGACTACGAGACCGAGATGGGCATCGGGCGGCCACCCGAGTTCACCCCCCTCCTGGAGCACACCGACATCCTGGCCATGGCGTGGGGTGCGACGGTGCCCATGATGGCCCACGCCGTCGGCATCGAACTCGACGGGATCACCAGCACCTGGGAGAAGTGGGTGACCGACGCTCCCATCACGACCGCCAAGGGCCGGATCGAACCCGGTGAGGTCGCCGCCATCCGGTTCACCATCGACGGGATCTACCGCGGCGAGCCACGGATCTGCCTTGAGCACGTGAACCGGGTCGGGCAGGATGCCGCACCCGACTGGCCCCGGGGCACCCAGAACGACGTCTATCGCGTCGAGATCACAGGCTCGCCGTCGATCACCCAGGAGACCGCGTTCCGATTCACCGACGGGAGCGGACGTGACGCGGCCGCCGCCGGCTGCCTCGCCACGGGCCTGCGTGCGCTCAATGCGGTCCCGGCGGTCAACGACCTTCCCCCCGGGTGGGTCACCACCCTCGACCTGCCGCTCATCCCCGGCAAGGGGACGATCCGGTAGACCGGCACCGAGCACACGACCATCCGGCTCGCAGTCCCCGACACGCAGAGGAGCGACGATGACGCCCGAGGATCTCGTCGAGATCGAGTTGATCAAACGGTTGAAGTACCGCTACCTGCGGTGCCTCGATCAGAAGCTGTGGGACGACATCGAGACCTGCTTCACCCCCGACGCCACCGCCAGGTACGGGGGCGGGCTCTACGAATTCGAGGGCCGGGACGCCATCATGGAGTTCCTCCGCACCTCGATGGGTGCCACCACCATGCTGAGCAGCCACCGGTGCCATCACCCCGAGATCGACCTGGTGGGCCCGGAGGAGGCCACCGGGGTCTGGGCCCTGGAGGACGTCGTGATCCTCACCGACGTCGGCATCAACATACAGGGCGCAGCCTTCTACACCGACCGCTACGTGAAGCGCGAGGGGACCTGGCGGATCGCCCACACCGGGTACCGGCGCACCTACGAGGAGCTGATGCCCAGGGCGCCGATCAAGGGCCTGCGGTTGACCGCCGAGTGGTGGGCCACCGACGGGCGTTCGACGCTCGGCTGACCCCGGACGGGGCTCGACCCAGGCGACAGGTGCTCGGCCGGACCCCGGCGGGGGCAGGCCCGAGAACGCCTGATGCCCACCCGCAGGCACGGGTCCCACCGACGCAGGCAGTCCGAGGAGATGGGTCCGCGCGGGGCATGCCATGATCTGGTGGCGGGCCGGCCCGGCCCACTGACTGGGAGGCCAATGATGAGTGAGACCAACGACACGCCCGCCGGTGAGGACGCACTCGAGCTGGTGGAGGTCGAGACCGAGGGTGTCGACGAAGAAGGAAACGTCGTGGTCGATGACCTGGTCGCCGCGGTCGACGCCGACGGCAACATCATCGCCACCGATGAGATCATCACGACAGTGACGGCAGATGGCGACGTCGTCATCGACGAGACCATTGCCGTGGTGGGTGATGACGGCAAGCTGCACGCCGTCGAGGAGGACGTCACCGTGGTGGAGGCCGACGACAAGGAGTGACTCGGGGGATCTGGTTCCCCGTGCGCACTGACCGGTCTGCCGGCTACCGAACAGAGTGTGCTGACGGGTGAGGAGATCCATGAGACACCACCGGCCGTGGCACTGGCGGTCCACGGTCAGGTCCTCGCCGGCTGCGCCACATCGTCGACCTCGAGTACCTGGCTACGAGCTACTCGATGGCGGCGGCGTACGCGGACGCCATCCAGCGGTCGGAGTCGTCGAGTTCCTGCTCCCGCGCCGTCAACGACGATACCGATTCGAGCACCTTCGAGGAAGTGTTCCCCGTTCCGCCGTACGGCGATCACAGCGTCGCCATGCTGGTGAGGAACGACGCCGACGACGCCACGTCCCAGGTCGGTACATCCTCGTCCGCCAGGGCAGCTACCTCATGGTCGTGGGCTATGGGAACGTCGGTGCGCTCGACACTCCGGTGGTCGAGCAGTTCACGCAACAGGCGCTCGCCGAGTTGCCCGCCCGACGAGCTGTCCCGGGCCTCAGGCGACGAGGGTTCGACTGCGCAGTGGCGGCGCGTCCGCGTCCGCGGGGCGTAGCGCTCCCGGTGCCGGGGACGCTTTCGTCGGGGAATGAGCGGCTTGGGCCGACACGATCACGGTCCGGCGGGCAGCGGTGTGTCAGAGGCCACCTGCGAGGATGCACGGAGCGCCCCGCGTTTCGAGCGTCCTCAGCCGCCAACCGGCCATGATGGGCACATGAGACGATTCGTGCTCACCATCACGTGCCCGGACGGGGATCGTGGCCGCGGTGAGCGGATTCATCGCCTCGCACGGCGGATGGGTCATAGAGGCCGCCCAGCACGGCGCCCTCACGACCGGGCAGTTCTTCCAGCGGATCGAGGTGCTGGCAGAGAGCCTCCCCTTCGGGCCCGAGGAGTGCGGACTTCGGTTCGCGGACCTGGCGAACGAGTTCCGGCTGGACTGGCGCATGAGCGACACCGACGTCCGCAAGCGAGTGGTCGTGCTGGTCGGCCGGGAGGACCACTGTCTTGCCGACCTCTTGTATCGCTGGCGCAGCGGCGATCTCCGGTGCGAGATCCCCGCAGTGATCTCCAATCACCCCGATCTGCGCCCGCTGGTCGAGTGGCACGGCATCGAGTTCCTCCACCTGCCCGTCACAGTCGAACGGAGGGCCGAGGCGCTCGCCGGCGCGGCCTCGCGCTGCGAGGCTGTCAACGGCGACGTGATGGTCCTGGCGCGCTACATGCAGGTCATCCCGGGCGAAGTGTGCGCCCGCTATCCCGGAAGGATCATCAACATCCACCACAGCTTCCTGCCCTCCTTCGCTGGCGCCCGCCCCTACCGCAAGGCATTCGAGCGAGGAGTGAATCTGATCGGTGCCACCTGTCACTACGTGACATCCGAGCTCGACGCCGGACCGATCATCGAGCAGGACACCAGCCGGATCGACCACGCCAACACGGGCAGGATCTCCTGCACATGGGCCGGGCATCGAGCGGTCGGTGCTCGCCCGGGGGCTGCGCTGGCACCTGGAGGACCGGGTGCTCCTGAACGGCAGCCGAACGGTCGTCTTCGCCTAGGACCGGCACTACCGTCCCGGCCGCCGGGGATGCCCCCCGGACGTGTTCCGAGCGAGGGTGTCGGCATGGCGGGCCGCCGTGCGCCGATGGGATTGCGGGGGCGGTCAGGCCACGGTGGCGCCGTCGATGAGGATGTCGGCCCCGTTCATGTGCGACGCCTCGTCGGATGCCACGTAGGCGATCCCCGCTGCAATCCCCTCGGGCGTTCCGAACGTGCCCATCGGCGACACCCGGTTGATGAGCGAGATGTCCGCACCCTCGGGCAGCCGGAAGGCCGACGTGATCGGCGTCTTGATGGCACCCGGGCTGATGCTGTTGACCCGCAGTCCCCCACCGGCGTACTCGACGGCGAGCGCCCGGGTGAGGGCGAGCACGCCGCCCTTCGAGGCGACATAGGCAGCCGCCCACGGTTGGCCCTTGTGGGCGGCGGTCGAGGCCAGGTTCACGATGTTCCCGTGGGTGAACAACAGATGAGGGATGGCTTCGCGGCAGACGAGGAACGTTCCGGTGAGGTTGATGGTGATCAGCCGGTTCCACTCGTCCAGCGAGTGCTCGTGGGAGTGACAGAAGGAGAGCACGCCGGCGGCATTGACCACCACGTCGATCTTGCCGAGCCGTTCGGCCGACTCGGCGACCAGCCGTACGACTCCAATCTCGGAGCTGACGTCTCCGACCAGGGTGGCGACGGAACCGGGGCGGCCGATAGCGTCGATCTCGAGCTTCTCGAGCAGCCCGGCATTGACGTCGGCAGCGACCACTGCGGCGCCTTCACTGGCCAGTCTCAGCGCCGTGGCACGCCCGATGCCCGACGCCCCCCCAGTGACGAGAACGGCCCGTCCGGTGAAGCGTGAAGGGGTCATCGCCAGACTGTAGGACGGATTCCAGGATGGTGGGACGTGGCCGAGCGGACACGGTTGCACCACGATCGCGGGCCGTGGGCCGCACGCCGACCCCGTGTCGGGCTGTCGGCCGCCCCGGCGATCGGTGGCGGCGGGCCCGGGACCGCCACCCGTCCGCCGTCGCCCGTTCCTCGTCGGAATCGCCGTGGCAGACTGGCCGCGTCCACCTCGTCGCCACCGGCACCGGCTAGGCCCCTGATCGGTCCGGGGCGGGTCGCCGGGTCCATCACCGACCACCGAGACCTCCATGCCCTTCACCCGCGTCAACGATGTCGACCTCTTCTATGAGCGCTCCGGGACCGGCCCTCGGCTCCTCTTCCTGAACGGATCCGGCGTGACGCTCGAGGACTCGCGGCTGCTTCTGGCGGTGTTCACCTCGCAGTTCGACCTCCTCGCCTACGACCAGCGAGGGGTCGGGCGGAGCGGCGCCACCGAAGGCCCCTACGGCATGGCGGAGTGTGCCGGTGATGCCCTGGCCCTGCTGGACGCGGTGGGATGGCGGACCGCCTGCGTGCTCGGCGTCAGCTTCGGGGGTATGGTCGCACAGGAGCTCGCCGTCACCTCGCCCGGGCGCGTGGAGAGGCTGGCCCTGCTCTGCACCTCGCCGGGCGGCGAGGGGGGCTCGTCCTATCCACTGCACGAGCTCGACCACCTTTCCGATGACGAGCGCAATGGGATCCGGCGCCACCTGATCGACACCCGTTTCGACGACGCGTGGCTGGCATCCCACCCGGAGGACCTTGCCCTCGTGGCAATCATGGAGGGCCGGACGACGGAGCCGGGCACCGGGCGCAGGCGGGGCAGGAGTGCCCAGCTCGAGGCCAGGCGATCCCACGACGCCTGGGACCGCCTCCCGTCGATCACGTGCCCCACGTTCATCGCCGGTGGCCGCTACGACGACATCGCCCCGTCCCGGAACAGTGCCGCCATGGCATCACGCATCGAGCGGGCCGAGCTGCACACCTACGACGGCGGCCACGCCTTCTTCGCCCAGGATCCCCGCGCCATCCCCGACATCATCAGGTTTCTGTCTGCGCCCCGGGTGTCGACCTGACCGTCGACCGGTGACCGACGTCGACCGACGCAGTCTCCTCCGGGGATGAGCAGCCAACCTCGCAGATGGTCCCGAGCCGGGGCGTGGGGAGCGTCGAAGGGACGTCCGGCACCGGGCGTGCGAACGGTGTCATCCGGGGTCCACGGAGAGCGGGGAGGATCCGAAGTACTCGCTCAGAACCTTCTCGCCCTCGTCACAGCAGATAGTGACCACCGTCGACGGCCCAGGCGCCTCCTCGAGGAGGCGGTGTGCGGCGACCATGTTCGCCCCCGAGCTCGGGCCCACGAGAGCCCGTGCCCACGCGCCAGCCGGCGCATCTCGGCGATCGCCTCGTTGCTGTGCACCGTGATCACCCGGTCCACCAATGAGCTGTACCGCCGATAGATGTCCGGCACGAACCCGTCGGCGATGCCCTCGATGCGGTGCAGGCAGGTGTCGCCGCATTGGATGGTGCACGACTCGCTCGGTTCGAGGGCGACGATTAGCACGTCGGGATTCGCAGCCCGCAGGGCCTGGCCGACCCCGGCCAACGTTCCCCCGGTCCCGACTCCGATCACGAACGCGTCCGGCAGCCTGCCGGGTGGGAGCTGGTCGATGATCTCGGACCCCAGCCACGTTCGATTCTCCTCCACGTTCCACTCCGACTCGAACTGCAGGGGGGCGAAGTGGCCGGGCTGGTCACCGAGCCGACGCACCATCTCCAACGCCTCGTTCACGTGGAAGTTGCCGTCGCTGAGCAGCTCGGCTCCGAACGCGGCGGAGATCGCCGCCCGCTCGGGGCTCAGCCCTTCGGGCATGACGACCAGCATCTGGTAGCCCTTCACCGGGCCATACGGGCCTTGATCGATCCGGACGGATTCAGGTATTCGAGCTTCACCCAGACGCCGTCCACCTCGATGAGGGGCGTCGAGCCGATGGCGTCGAGCACGGTTGCTCCGGGTCGAAATGCGGGCATGATCCCTGCCTCCGCTCCGGATCGAGCTGGAGCCACCCACTCTACGGCGGCCTGGAGACGCAAACGTGCCGGTGGCCAGGCCTTCGGCCTCATCTGGACAGATCGGAGGCGACCTGAATAGGTTGCACGCCATGGGTCAGCGATCTGCACGCCTTGCCACCGCCCTGCTCACGCTTGTCGTCGTCGCCCCCCTTCTGGTGGCTTGCAGTTCCGACTCATCGGCGACTACCACAGCGTCCCAGGTCACCATCACCCGGGACCATGCGGGCATCCCCCACATCCGGGCTGCGAACTTCACTGCTCTCGGCTACGGCGAAGCCTGGGCATTCTCTCAGGACAACTTCTGCACGCTGGCCGAGGACTTCGTCACGGTCAACGGACAGCGGTCCCGGTACTTCGGGCCCAAGGGGCAGAGCCTCAACTATTCGGCCGGGGCGTACGACTCCAATCTCAACTCCGACTTCTTCTGGCAGTCGATCAAGGCGAGCGGCGTGGCAACGGCACAGCTGAGCCAGCCGAGCCCTGTCGGCCCGCTCCCCCAAGTGCTGGAGGTCTACCGGGGTTTCATCTCCGGCTACAACGCGTACTTCCGCTCGGGGGATCTCCACGATCCGCGCTGTGCGGGCAAGCCGTGGGTCCGGCCGATCACCCTCACCGACATGCTGCTGCGGGGCGTCCAGGTCACGACCGAGGCATCCAGCGCACAGTTCATCTCCGACGAGGTGCAGGCGGTCCCTCCCAGCCAGTCCTCGGCGACGACGTCGGGCGACCAGCAGCCCTCCCCGACAGCGGCGGCCGCTTCGCTGACCAGCGCGTCACTCGCGGCCCAGTTCGGTGAGTCCGGAAATGCAACCTTGGGCTCGAACGGCATCGGGCTCGGCTCCCAGGACACCGCGGCGGGCGACGGGATGCTGCTCGCCAACCCCCACTTCCCCTGGCAGGGCACCGAGCGGTTCTGGATGGCCCAGCTCACCGTTCCGGGCCAGTACAACATGCTCGGCGGCACCCTCGAGGGGTTCCCGCTGGTCGGGATCGGCTTCAATCAGCACCTGGCCTGGACCCACACCGTCTCGACGAGCTACCGATTCACCTTCTACCAGTTGAAGCTCGTTCCCGGTGATCCCACCAGCTACTACGTGGATGGACAGCCCCACAAGATGGGCACGGTCGTGGCCAGGGTCGACACCGGGCACGGCGTCCAGATGCACACCTTCTACACGACGCAATGGGGCCGGGTCCTGGTCGTACCCCAGGCCGGCTACAGCTGGAACTCCACGACGGCCTATGCCGTCGACGACTCGACGATGAGCGACGGTACGCGGGCTGCCAACCAGTACCTCGAGATGGGCCAGGCCACTTCGGTCCAGAACCTGTTGAACGTCGAGTCGACCTACCTGGCCATCCCGACCTTCAACACGATCGCGTCCGACGACACCGGGCATGCGCTCTACGGCGACGTGGGCAACACGCCGAACGTCACGCTCGCCCTGGTCAACAGCTGCACCCCGCCGGGGGCGGCGGCGCTTGTCTATGCCGCGGCCGGTGTGGTGACCCTCGACGGCTCGCGATCGACGTGCGCCTGGGGAACGGACCCCGGCACCCCGGTCCCGGGCATCTTCAACGCCACGAACATGCCGCACACGATCCGCACGGACTACGTCGAGAACTCGAACGACTCCTACTGGTTGGCCAACCCCAGTGCCCCGTTTCCGGCGTTTTCGCCGATCATCGGCAAGATCGACACCATCCAGGGTCTGCGCACCCGACTCGGCAACCAGATGATCGCCCAGCGGGTGGCCGGGACCGACGGGTTCGGTCCACCCAGGTTTACCATTCCGACCCTGCAGGCCATGTGGCAGAGCGACCAGTCCCTCGAGGCGCAGCTGGTGCTCGACTCCCTGGTCGCCGCGTGCCGTGCGACGCCGTCGGCGAAGGCGACCAACGGGACGACGGTCGAACTGACATCGGCCTGTTCGGCACTCGCCGGCTACGACAAGACCGGAAGGCTCGGCACCGCCGGCGGCTGGCTCTTCTCCGAGTGGGCGGCCTACGCACCCACCAGCCCGTCTGCCTTCTGGGCCGACTCCTTCGATGCGGCCCAACCGTTGACCACTCCCTCGCATCTCGACACGGCCAACCCCGCGATCCTGCGGGCCCTCGCCGACGCCGTGCTCAACCTGCAGTCGCACGGGATCCCACTGGATGCCACCTACGGCCAGGTCCAGCACGTCACCCGCAACGGTGCCTCTATCCCGATCCCCGGGTGTGACACCGGCTGCTTCAACGCCATCTACGCCGCCGACGGCCAGGGAGGCCCGCTCGACGCCTTCCCCTACGGCGTGGTCCACGAGGGCTCCTCGCTGGTCATGACCACGGAGCTCACCGCGAACGGGCCCGTGTCCCAGGGCATCCTCACCTACTCGCAGGCCACCGATCCCACGTCCCCGTGGTATTCGAACATGACCAAGCTCTACTCGAAGGGCCTCTGGGTCCCGCTCCCCTACACCTCCGCCCAGCTGGCCCGAGCCGGCGGCGGGACCACC
>Ga0075520_1001465_pt1 | contig 11349 bp, 11 predicted proteins | sample NGEPerB_FD_75100 | JGI IMG/M metagenome (GOLD analysis project Ga0075520, IMG submission 75100) | Arctic peat soil microbial communities from the Barrow Environmental Observatory site, Barrow, Alaska, USA - NGEE PermafrostAB12-B | ecosystem: Environmental > Terrestrial > Soil > Wetlands > Peat ... | reverse complement strand
TGCGGCGACTTCTTCCTCGGGCAGCGCGCCAACGAAACCATCGGCGGGCTGGCCGCCCTTGAACAGCACGCAGAACGGAATGCTGCGCACGCCGAACATCTGCGAGAGCTGCTGCGCGATCTCGGGCTCCTCGTCGGCGTTGAGCTTGCCGAGCTTGAAGCGGCCGGCGTAGTCGGTCTCGAGCTTTTCGAGCACCGGGCCGAGCGTCTTGCACGGGCCGCACCACGGCGCCCAGATGTCGAGCAGCACCGGTTGCTCCAGCGAGGCGCTGACGAGCTCGGCTTCGAAATTCTCGTGGGTGATGTCGTGCATGCGATTCGCGGTCCGGAATTGTCTGACGTGAAGGCGCGCCGCCTACAATTCAAGCCACCCCGAGACTCCAGGAATCGACTCAGTGAGCAACGCCCCGGCGGTCGTCGGCGTGGTCATGGGCTCCAGCAGCGACTGGGAGACCTTGCGCGTCGCCACCGAGATTCTCGCCGAGTTCGGCATCGCGCACGAAGCGCGCGTCGTCTCCGCGCACCGCATGCCCGACGACATGTTCGCCTATGCCGAGAGCGCCGCGCAGCGCGGCCTGAAGGCGATCATCGCCGGCGCCGGTGGCGCCGCGCACCTGCCCGGCATGCTGGCCGCCAAGACGACGGTGCCGGTGCTCGGCGTGCCGGTGCCGAGCCGGCATCTGCAGGGTGTCGATTCGCTGCATTCGATCGTGCAGATGCCGCGCGGCATTCCCGTGGCGACCTTCGCGATCGGCAGCGCCGGCGCCGCCAACGCCGCCCTGTTCGCGATCGCGATGCTGGCGACGGCCGACGCCGCCTTGCGCGAGAAACTCGACGCGTATCGCCTGCGCCAGACCGAAGCGGCGCGAGCGATGACTGCCGAGTTGAAGTGATCCCGCAGGCGGAAGAGAACGCGGCCTCGACGACGGGGCCGCGACGCGGCGCGGCGCGGGCACCGTCGTTCATCGCCCCCGGCGCGACGCTCGGCGTTCTCGGCGGCGGCCAGCTCGGCCGCATGTTCGCGCATGCAGCGCAGACGGCCGGGTATGCCGTCGCCGTGCTCGACCCCGATCCGGCGAGCCCGGCCGGCCTGATCGCGCACCAGCACATCCGCACCGCCTACCTCGATCCGGCGGGTCTGGCGCTGCTCGCCGACACGGCGGCGGCGATCACCACGGAGTTCGAGAACGTGCCGGCCGCTGCGCTCGAGACGCTTGCCAGTCGGCGAGCGGTCAGCCCGGGCGCGGCAGCCGTCGCCATCTGCCAGGACCGTGCCCGCGAAAAGGCGGCGTTCCAGGACGCCGGCGTCCCCTGCGTCGCCCATGCGGTCATCGCCTCGCCGCATGACATCGCCAGCGTCGACGCCAGGCTCCTGCCGGGCATCCTCAAGACGGCCCGGCTCGGCTACGACGGCAAGGGCCAGCAGCGCGTCGCCGATCGCCAGGCGCTGGCCGGCGCCTTTGCGGTGCTGGGCAACGTCGCCTGCGTGCTCGAGCAGCGGCTGACGCTGGCCGCCGAGATCAGCGTCATCGTCGCCCGCCAGGCAACCGGCGAAAGCGTGCATCTGCCGGTCCAGGAAAACGTCCATCGCGACGGCATCCTGGCGACGACGCGCGTCCCCGCGCAAGGCATCGCGGCGGGGCGCGCGAACGAAGCGGTCGCGCTGGCCCGACGCATCGCCGACGCGATCGACTACGTCGGCGTGCTCTGCGTCGAGTTCTTCGTGCTCGCCGACGGCTCGCTGCTCGCCAACGAAATGGCGCCGCGGCCGCACAACTCCGGCCACTACAGCATCGATGCCTGCGACGTCTCGCAGTTCGATCTGCAGGTCCGCGTCATGACCGGCGCGCCGCTGGTCGCGCCGCGCCTGCATTCGCCGGCGGTGATGCTCAACCTCCTCGGCGACCTCTGGTTTCGCGGCGGCGCGGGCGCTGCCGTCGAGCCGGCCTGGCAACGCATCCTCGCCTTGCCTGGCGCGCATCTGCATCTGTACGGCAAGGCCGAGGCCCGGCCGGGCCGCAAGATGGGCCATCTCACCGTTACTGCCGGTACGGCAGAGGAAGCCGCAGCGGTTGCGCGCACGGCCGCACGCATTCTCGGCCTCGACCCGGAGCCATGACCGGTGCTGCTCGACGGACATGACGCCGGCGCCATCGCCGAAGCTGCCGCCCGGATCGCCGGCGGCGGCCTGGTCGCCTTTCCGACGGAAACGGTCTACGGCCTCGGCGCCCGCGCCGACGACGATGCAGCCGTCGCCGCGCTCTATGCGCTGAAGGGCCGCCCCGTCGCGCACCCGTTGATCGTCCACGTCGCCGATCGGGGTGGCATCGATCGCTTCGCTGCCGAGGTGTCGCCGTTCGCCGAGCGGCTGTTCGAGTCGTTCTGGCCGGGCCCGATGACCGTCATCGTCCGGCGCCGGCCGGGCATGGCCGAGGCCTCGGCGGCTGGCCAGCCGACGCTCGGTCTGCGCTGCCCGGCCGATCCGGTCGCGCATGCCTTGCTCGTCGCCAGCCAGGAGGCCGGCGTCCCCGGCATCGCCGCGCCGAGTGCGAACCGCTTCGGCCGCGTCAGCCCGACGACGGCCAGGCACGTCGTCGACGAATTCGGCGCCGAGCTGATGGTGCTCGACGGTGGCGCCTCGCGGCTGGGCATCGAGTCGTCGATCGTCGATTGCTCCGGCGACCGGCCGGTCCTGCTTCGCCCCGGTGTCCTGACCCGCGAGCGCATCGAGGCGGCGCTCGGCGCCGCTCTGGCCGCTCCCGACGCCGCCTCGCCGCGGGCCCCGGGAACGTTGGCCTCGCACTACGCACCGCGGGCCAGCGTGCGGCTGATGCCCACCCAGATGTTGCTGGCGGCAGTCGGGGTGCTCGGTTCGGAGCCGATCAGCCTGGCGGTATATTCCCGGTCGGTCCCGTCGGGCGTCGCCGTCGGCGCCCGACATCGGCGCATGCCGGCCCGGCCGGAGCAGGCGGCGCACGAATTGTTTTCCGTGCTGCGCGAACTCGATGGCGAGGGAGTGCATCTCATCTGGGTCGAGGAACCGCCGCCTGGTCCGGAATGGGAAGGTGTGCGGGACCGACTCAGCCGCGCCGCGGCGACCTGACTGTTGCGAGCCGAGGGCTGCGTCATCCCCGAATCCTGGAGTGTCGAATGAGAGTGAATGTGAATGAAGTGCGCCGTGCGGCGCTGGCCTGCGGCGTGCTGCTGGCGGCGGCGCTGACCGCCTCGTGCGGCGGTGGGTCGCAGCAATCGACGTTCACGGCGAGCCGCCTGATCGCCTTCGGCGACGAGACCAGCGTTCTCGACGACTCGACGACGCCGGGCAACGCCAGGAAATACAGCGTCAACGGCACGCTCTCGAGCACCGACCCGACGATCGATTGCACGCAGAACCCGACCTGGGTGCAATCGCTCGCGGGACACTACGGCCTCACGTTTCCTCAGTGCGTCGGCGGCATCGTCGGCGCGCCGGCGAGCCGGATCCGTGCGACCTTCGGCGCCAAGGCCGCCGATCTCGCCGCGCAGATCGATGCGCAGCAGAACGAGAGCGGCATGACGACCGGCGATCTCGCAACCGTCCTGGTGGGCGGCAACGACGTCATCGAGCAATACCTGCAGTACCCCGCGATCAGCGAGCCGCAGTTGACCGCGAACGTTCAGGCGGCGGGCGCCGAAGTCGGCCGGCAGGTCAACCGGCTCGTCACGTTCGACGTCCGGGTGGTCGTCTCGACCACGCCCGATGTCGGCTACACGCCGTTCGCGGTGAACGAGCTGGCCACCCATGTCGACACCGATCGACAGGCCCTGCTCAAGCGCCTGAACCTTGCGTTCAATTCGTCGCTGCGATCGACCATCGCCAACGATGGCCGGCACATCGGCCTCGTGACCATGGACGAGCTGGTCGAGACGGTCGGAACGTTCGTCGGCGTCGACGGCTTCATCAACTCGACCGTGGGCGCCTGCGACCTGAACCAGTCCTTGCTGACACCGCCGTCGATCCTCGATTGCAGCGATCTCACGCTCATTCCGGGCGCGACGTCGCTCACCTATCTCTGGGCCGACGACCGCCATCTTTCCTACGGTGGCCAGGCGGTCCTGGCCAACCTGGCGATCAGCCGGGTGACGATCAATCCGTTCTGAGCGTGCCGATCAGGGTCGGTGCGGCGTACGAAGAAGCGCCGGCACGACATCGTCGGCGACCCATTCGGTGATCGCTTCCAGCGCCGGGCGCGCGGCGTTCGCGTTCGGATGGTTGACGATGGCGACGAGGATGTAGCGCTTGCCTGAATCGCCGAGCACGTAGCCGGCGACGCCGACGACGTCGCGCAGCGATCCGGTCTTGAGATGGGCACGCCCGGGCGTGCCTCGCGAATTGCGAAGCGTGCCGTCGATTCCGGCGATCGGAAACGAGCTCATGAGCTCGGGCATCACCGGGCCGCCCCAGGCGACCTGCAGCACGCGCCCGAGCGCGAGCGCGCTGAGACGCGAGTCGCGCGACAGGCCCGAGCCGTTGACGATGACCGTGCCGGTCGCCGCGCGGCCGATGCGATCGTGCAGCCACTGCAGCATGAGCGCGCGCGCGGCCTCGGGCGTGCCGGCACCGCGCTGCGTCGCGCCGAGCGTCAGGAACAGCTGCTGCGCCATGACGTTGTTGCTCAGCTTGTTGATGTCCCGGACCACGTCGGCGAGCGCCGGCGAGCGCAGCTCGAAGCTCGGCGGTGTCGCCGGCGCGACGCCGTCGCGAACGACGCCGTCGAGCTTGCCGCCGGCCTCCCGCCAGAGCCCGACCAGGGCGCGCTCGTTGTAGGTCTTCGGATCCGCGTAGGCGAGCGGCCAGATCTTTTCGCCGCAGGCCGCCTGGAACGTGCCGCGCAGCGCCAGCCGCGCCGGGTCGGCGAAGTCGCCCTGCAAGGTGCCGCGCCAGTCGTCGCAAGGGCCGGCGACGAGCGGCACCGTGGCGTCGGCGCGAACGCCGGCCAGCGGCGGATCGACGCTGACGACGGCGACGCCGTGCGCCGGATCGGGCGTGAAGGTGAGCAGCAGCGAGCGGTAGTTGAGAAGCAGGGCGTCGGCGCCGGCGTTGTAGGGGCGCAGCGGCTCGCCGTCGAAATCGGCCGGGTTCGTCTCGCCGGGAACGAAGGCCGAGCGGTCGACGACGATGTCGCCGCGGATCTCGCGCACGCCAGCCTGCTGCACGCGCCGCAGCATCAGCCAGATTCGCTCGAGCACCAGCTTCGGATCGCCGTTGCCCTTGATGACGAGATTGCCCTCGAGCACGCCATTGCTCACCTGGCCCTGCAACCAGACCGGCGTCGACCAGGTGTAGGCAGGCCCGAGCAGATCGAGGCCGGCGAAGGTCGTCACGAGCTTCATCAGCGATGCCGGGTTGGCGGGTCGATCGGCCTGCCACATGAGACGCGGCCGCGTCGCATCGACCTCCGATACCCACGCGACCATCGCCTCGCGCGGCACGCCGCCACGAGCCAGGGCGCGGTCGACGGCCGCCGGCAAACCCTTCTGAGGCGCGGCTTGTGTCGCCGTCGCTCCGAGGCAGCCGAGGGCGATGGCCAGCGCCAGCACGCGCGCCGTGCTCGCCGAATCAAGAAGCGAGCGCCGCGCCATGACGGGAATCATCGCACGCACATCGTGCTCTCGAGGCCACCGCTAAACTCGTCCGATGGCGCCGCGGCCCGCACCCGCACCCGCATCCGCATCCGCATGACGACCTTGCTGGCTTTCGACACCGCTTCCGAACGCATGACCATCGCGCTGGCGAGCCAGGGCGAGTCCTGGTCGCATGCCGGTGCCGGTGGGGCGAAGGCTTCGGCGGCGCTGATCCCGGCCATCTTCGCGTTGCTCGACGACGCCGGCATCGTGCTCGACGATCTCGACGCCATCGCTTTCGGCCGCGGCCCGGGCGCCTTCACCGGCCTGCGCACCGCGTGCTCGGTGGCCCAGGGCCTGGCCTTCGGCGCCGGCAAGCCAGTTATCGCCATCGACAATCTGCTCGCCGTCGCCGAGTCTGCCCGCGGCGGTCGCGACGCGTTGCGCGTCTGGGCGACGATCGACGCGCGCATGGATCAGATCTATGCCGCCGAATATGTCTACGACGCCGGCCGCTGGCGGGCGCTGCACGAGCCGATGCTGACCGATTGCGAACGCCTTGCCGATCACTGGCGAGCCGCGCCTGCGGCTGCGGTGGCGGGCGATGCGCTGCGCGTGTTCGGCCCGCGCCTCGATGCCGGCCATGCCGAGCGCTTTCCCGATGCGCGCGTCGAGGCGCCGGCGCTGCTCGCGCTCGCCGAGCGTGCCTGGCGAGACCGGGCCACCGTCGATGCGGCATCGGCGCTTCCGCTCTATGTCCGCGACAAGGTCGCCGAGACGACGCAGGAACGCGAGGCGCGCAAGTGACGCGCGCCGGTGGTCCGCTGGCAATGGCGGTCCTTCGTTGGCCGAGGCCCGCTGCATGAGCGCGAACCCCGCACCGCGGCACCCGTTGCGTCGCAGCGAGAGCCTGCGGCCGATGACGCTGGCCTCGCTCGACGGCGTGGTCGCCCTCGAGCAGGCCGTCTATCCGTTCCCGTGGACACGGGGCAACTTCATCGATTCGCTCGCTGCCGGCTACATCGCCTGGACGCTCAACGGCGCCAGCGGCGAGCTGATCGCCTATTGCATCGCCATGCGCGGCGCCGCCGAGCTGCACCTTCTCAACATCACCGTGACGCCAGTCGCGCGACGACGCGGCCATGCGCGTCGACTGCTCGGCGAGCTGGTGGCGCAGGCGCGCGGCGAAGGCATGGAGACGCTCTGGCTCGAAGTGCGTGCGAGCAACGACGTGGCGCTCACTGCCTATCTGCAGCTCGGCTTCGCGCAGGTCGGCCTGCGCCGTCGCTACTATCCCGCTCCCGCCGACAGCCGCGAGGACGCCGTCGTCATGAGCCTCGGCCTCGATTCGAACGCCGCGCGGGCCATCGATGCGCTGGACTGAGCGACAGCGCGCGATGCTGCGCGAGATGGGCGTGCGATCCTGGTTTCGCGAGGCTGGTGGCGACATGCACGGTGCGCCGGCGGCCCATGCCGCCGCTGCCGCTGCCGTCGCCATCGTCGCGGCGCCGCCGGCCGGCGGCGTGCAGCAGCGCAGCGAAGCCGAATGGCTGATCGTCGACGGTCCCTTCGAGGGCGCGGACGACGGCACGCGCGCGGCCATCGAGGCCGAGCAGGAGAAGCTCCTGGACAACATGCTGCGCGCCATCGGCGTCTCGCGCGACGCCGTCGCGCCGCATGGCCGCGCCTGTCACATCCGGCTGAACGGGCCCGGCGACGGTGAGCTCGGCCTCGTCCATGAGTGCGTCCGGCCGCGCTGCGCGCTCGTGCTCGGCCGCGCCGCTGCGATCGCCATGCTCGGCGCCGACGAGCCCGTGGGGCGCCTGCGCGGACGGGTCCACACGCGCCGCGGCATGCCAGTCGTCGTCACCTTCTCGCTGGCCTATCTGTTGCGCAACCCGAGCGAGAAGGCGAAAGCCTGGGCCGACCTTTGCCTCGCGGTCGGAGCGCTCGCCGTGCCGGATTCGGCCGCAGCGTAGCGACGAATCTCAGCGCTTCTTCGGTCGTTTCCAGGCGGCCAGGCTCGATTGCCGGGTGCGTGCGACCGTGAGCTGGCCGGCCGGCGCGTCGCGCGTGATCGTCGAGCCGCCGCCGATCGTCGCGCCTTCGCCGATCTGCACCGGCGCGACCAGCACGACATTGCTGCCGATGTGCGCGTCGGCGCCGATCGTCGTGCGCAACTTGTTCGCACCGTCGTAGTTCGCGGTGATGCTGCCGGCGCCGAAATTGACGCGCTCGCCGACGCTGGCGTCGCCGATGTAGGCGAGATGGTTGGCCTTGGCGCCGGCGCCGAGCGAGGCGTTCTTGATCTCGACGAAGTTGCCGATGTGCACGCCGGCGCCCAGCTCGGCGCCGCCACGCAGGCGGGCGTACGGGCCGACGACGGCCTGTGCGCCCACCGTCACGCCGAGTGCTTCGCCGTCGATGTGCGAGTACGGTCGGATCGTCGCCCCGCTGGCGATCCGGGCGTTGCGCAGCATGCAGTAGGCGCCGATGCGAACGCCGTCGCCGAGCTCGACGCGGCCTTCGAAGATGCAGCCGACATCGATCTCGACATCGTTGCCGCAGTCCAGCTCGCCGCGCAGATCGAAGCGCGCCGGGTCGGCGAGTCGAACGCCCGCGGCCATCAGTCGGTCGGCGGCGTCGTGCTGGAAGCGGCGCTCGAGCGAGGCGAGCTGGCCAGCGCTGTTGACGCCGAGCACCTCGGTCTCGCTCGCCGCCGCGGCGGCGACGATCGGCGTGCCGTCGGCGACGGCCAGCGCGACGACGTCGGTCAGGTAGTACTCGCCGGCCGCGTTGTCGTTGCGCAGCGCCGCGAGCCAGCGCTTGAGCGCCGCCGTCGGCGCGGCCATGACGCCGGTGTAGACCTCGGCGATGCGTCGCTGCGCCGGCGTCGCGTCCTTGTCCTCGACGATCGCGGTGATCGTCGCGCTGCTGTCGCGGACGATGCGGCCATAGCCGCTCGCGTCGGCGAGCACGATCGTCAGCAAGGCCAGCCGTTCGCCGCCGCTCGCCGCCACCAGGGCGCGCAGGGTCTCGGCCTCGACCAGCGGCACGTCGCCGTTCAGCACCAGCGTCGTGCCGTCGCCGTCGAGAAGCGGCGCGGCCTGCTGCAAGGCGTGCCCAGTGCCGAGCTGCGGCTCCTGCCGCACGAACGCGAGACCCGGTGCGGCCGCGCTCTGCTCGACCTCGGCTGCACCGTGGCCGGTGACGACGACGATGCGCGAAGCACCCAGGCCGGCCGCGGCATCCAGAACATGCTGCAATAGATGTCGACCGGCGAGCCTGTGCAGGACCTTCGGCCGCTGCGAACGCATCCGCGTTCCTTTTCCCGCCGCCATGATCACCACGTTCAACGCCATGCCATCACCTGCTTCCGGCCGCACTCGTTGGCGGCTGCCGATTATCGCGGTGCTGCTGACGGTGACGATGGCCCTGTCCGGTTGCGGCATGGCGATGAAGCTGGGCTACGGCCAGGGCAGTCCGATCGCCTTTCGCTGGCTCGACGGCTACGTCGATTTCAACGACGCCCAGTCGCTGCGCGTGCGCGGCGCGCTCGACGAATGGTTCGGTTGGAATCGACGCACCCAGCTGTCCGACTACGCCGACCTGCTGGCCCGCGCCGAGGTCGAGCTGCTCGCCGACATGGCGCCGCAGCGGATGTGCGGCTGGGCCGACGAGGTTCGTGCCCGCTTCGATGCCGGACTCGACCATGCGGCGCCGACGATCGTCGAGCTGGCGCCGACGCTTTCGCTGCAGCAGATCGCCAACATCGAGAAGCGGTACGCCCAGCGCAACGAGGGCTTTCGGGACGACTTCATGCAGCGCGACGCGGCGAAACGGCGCAAGGCGTCGATCGAGCGCGAAGTGGGTCGCGCCGAGACGCTCTATGGCCGGCTCGACGCCGCGCAGCGCGAGCTGGTCGCGCGATCGGTCGCCGAGTCGCCGTATGACGCCGAGCTGTCGTACGCCGAGCGCACGCGTCGCCAGCAGGACGCGCTGGCGACCTTGCGCAAGCTCGCCGCGACGCATCCGATCCGAGTCGAGGCCGAGGCGGAATTCCGCGCCTACGTGCAGCGCCTCGATCGCTCGCCGCGCGACGCGTACCGCCGCTATTCGGCACGGCTGGTCGACTACAACTGCAGCTTCGCCTCGACGCTGCACAACGCGACCAGCGTCGAGCAACGCCGCCATGCCGCCGCGCTGCTGCACGATTACGAGCTCGACCTGCGCTCGCTGGCCGCCGACGCGGCCGGCTGATGAGATGTCGGCCCCCACGCTCACTGCGTTCGCTGCCCCCGAGGGGGCGCTCAGCCGGCTTGGGAGCGGCCCGGCGCCGGCTGAACCGCGCCAAGGCGGTTGAACGCGCGGCGGCTAATCCGCCGGCGCGATGCGAACCCGGTGCGGGTTGACGGCGCCGCCGCGCGGAAAGTCGGCCAGCGCGGCGCTGAACATCGCCGACAGCAACGACGATGCACCCATCGAGCCGCCTTCGTTGCTGGCGCGCGCTTCGTACAACAGTTCGCCCGAAGCCTTGTCCCGGATCAGCACGCCGACTTCGCGCTCGAAGTAGGGCGGTTCGTAGCCCGGCCCGTAGCCGTAGCCGTAGCGCCAGCCGGGGTTCCAGTACGGCCGGCCGTAGCGACCGTAGACGAATGGGCGCGAGAGCGGGCCGACGCCGTACCAGAACGGATCGGCGAACGGCGAGCGGTCGAGCTCGGTGGCACGGGCGCCGATCTGGAAGCTCACGTCGGCCGTCGTCCCTTCCCCGGCGGCGACGAAGCCGGCGCCTTCGATCGCGCGCCGCGCCACGTCTTCGAGCGACTGGGCTTGCTGCGGTTGCGCCTGCTGCGACGGCAGGCGCTCGAACACGTAGCTCGCCGGAGCGCGGCCGGCCGGCCAGCGGCTGAAGCTCGACACGTTGCTGTCGACGGCGCGCAGCGAGGCACAGCCGGCGAGCGAAACGGCGACGAGGAGCGAGGCAACGATTTTCACCCGGCGAATCTCCTCAATCTGGTGACGGCGTCGCGGTCGGCCGGTCGAGCGGACGCGACGTGAAGTCGAGGGCGATGGGCTGGCCGTTGCTTGCAGCCGGGTCGAACGCATCGGCATCGAACGCGCGATCGCCGCCGGCATCGGCAACACCGCCGGGTTGGAGCGTCGTGAACGGGAAGAGGTTCCGGTCCATCAGGTGCGACGCGTCGACGTTGCCCATGGCGCGGAAGATGCGATCGATGCGCCCGGGCTGCTCGCGCTCCCAGTCGCGCAGCATGCGGCCCACCTTGACGCGCTGCAGGTTGGCCTGGCTGCCGCAGAGCGTGCACGGGATGATCGGATAGTCGCGATGCACGGCCCAGCGCGCGAGGTCGGCCTCGGCCACGTAGGCGAGCGGCCGGATGACGACGTGCCTGCCGTCGTCGCTCACCAGCTTGGGCGGCATGCCCTTCATGCGGCCGCCGAAGAACATGTTCATGAAGAAGGTCTGGACCATGTCGTCGCGGTGGTGGCCGAGCGCGATCCGGGTCGCCCCGAGCTCGCCGGCGACGCGGTACAGCACGCCGCGGCGCAGCCGCGAGCACAGGCTGCACATCGTCTTGCCTTCGGGCACCAGCCGCTTGACGATCCCATAGGTGTCCTGCTCGACGATGCGGTGCTCGATGTCGAGCGCCGCGAGGTAGTCGGGCAACACGTGCTTCGGAAAGCCCGGCTGCTTCTGGTCGAGGTTGACGGCGACGATCTCGAAGGG
>Ga0075520_1001463_pt1 | contig 11351 bp, 14 predicted proteins | sample NGEPerB_FD_75100 | JGI IMG/M metagenome (GOLD analysis project Ga0075520, IMG submission 75100) | Arctic peat soil microbial communities from the Barrow Environmental Observatory site, Barrow, Alaska, USA - NGEE PermafrostAB12-B | ecosystem: Environmental > Terrestrial > Soil > Wetlands > Peat ... | reverse complement strand
TTGCTACCTAAGCAGCAAGCGCAAGCGAAGGCTTGGCGTTTATTTATTGTTTCCGGCTCTTTAACGTGGTTCCGGAGACCACGGCTCGCTTCTTTCACCTCGACGACCCCTGTCGAAACCATTCACCCCCTCGTAACTGCACAACCGCGTTGGCTGCGTAACGAGCCTACCGCTCAGTGTGAACTATCGGACTGGCGGGCGAATCGTTGCAGTGAACGGTCCGGCCGACGGACCCGCCGAGTTAAAAGTCGTACTTCTCGGTGTGTCGTACCGCGCGCGCAATATCGCGCTCAGCGTCGCGCTTGGCAATTGCTTGACGTCGGTCTTGCGATTTTTTACCCTTGGCGAGGGCCAGTTCGACCTTGGCTTTGCCGCCGGTGAAGTACACCTTGAGCGGGACCATTGTGTACGGCTCCGTGCGTGTTTCATGCAGCCACTGATCGAGTTCGTGTCGGCGGGCCAGGAGCTTTCGTCGACGGTCCGGGTCGTGACTTCCGAACCCGACGGCGTAGAGCCACGGCGGTACGTGCATCTGATAGAGCCACAGTTCGTTGTCATCGAAACGGGCGTAACTCTCCGCAATCTGCGCCTTGCCTTCGCGCAGCGACTTCACCTCGGAGCCGGTCAGCATGATGCCGCACTCGAGGGTTTCGATGATCTCGTAGTCGTAGCGGGCGCGGCGATTCGTGGCAACAGTGCGGTCACCACCGGAGGCGTCGACCCTTTTTTTGGCGCGCTTCTCTTGAATTTGCTTGGCTCGAGCCATTGTTCAAGCGTAGTAACGCGTCCAAGGTCTTGGCGACGCTCGGTAGGGTGAGCGAGTGCTGTTGCTCCGACCAGAACATCGCGACGCGATGATCGCCACGTGCGTGCGTGCGCTACCTGACGAAGGGTGCGGGCTACTGCTTGGCACACCCGACGGCGTAGTGAGCGAGGTGATGGCGAGCGAAAACGTCGCGCACTCGGCCAAGGTCTACGAAATCGACAGTCGGGTGATGCTGCGCGCGTATCGCGAGAGTGAAGCGAAGGGCACCGTGGTGCTGGGGGTTTTTCACAGCCACACCCACTCGAAGGCCTATCCCAGTCCGACCGACGTGGCCCAAGCGCCTGATCCTTCGTGGCACTACGTGTTGGTCTCACTTCGCGACGTACCGAGCGTTGTTCGAAGTTACCGAATCGTCGAAGGGACGATCAGCGAAGAGGAAGTGTCCCATTAACCTCGAATCGTTCGCACGAGTCAGTGCGTGCACATCGAGGGAGATGTCTTGAACACCACCGTTCCCACCGTCATTGCCACATCGCACAATCCAGCGGTGTTCAATGTCGTGTTGCTCTTCGTGCGACTTTTCCTTGGCTCGATGATCTTCGCCCACGGCTATCGAAAGTTCTTCGGCGGCGGACGCATTAAGGGGACCGCCGGCTGGTTCCACAGCCTCGGACTTCGCCCCGGTATCGTGCACGCCTACGCCGCCGCCTCGACGGAGACCGGGGTGGGCGTGTTGCTATTCCTCGGCTTCTTCACGCCAATTGCCGCGGGCGGTCTTATTGCATTGATGACGGTTGCCATTGCCACGGTGCATCGCAAGAACGGCTTCTTCATCTTCAACAAGGGCGAGGGCGTCGAATACACCCTCGGTATTGCCGTCATGGCGTTAGTGCCAGCGACGTTTGGAGCCGGTCGCTACTCGCTCGACAACCTGTGGCACCCCCTGCACTGGTCGGCGATCACGGGCTTCTGGGTCGCGGTGATTCTCGGACTCGGGGGAGCCGGACTGCAACTCGCCTTGTTCTATCGTCCGCCAAAAGAGGCCTGAACGTCACAACGGGGCGCCGGGCTAGTAATGTCGACTTGGTTAGTCAGGAATCAACCAAACCGAAGGCGAGAAGAGTTATGACGGCACTAGTTCGAATTCCCACTGTGCTTCGCCCCGCCATGGGTGGCGACACCTCGGTCGCCGTCGAGGGCGACACCGTGGGCGAAGTCCTGGACCACCTGACCGCATCGCACCCCAACGTGAAGGGCCAACTGCTCAATGACGACGGAACGCTGCACCGATTCTTGAACGTCTACGTCAACGATGATGACGTGCGGTATCTCGGCGGCATCAATGCACCCATCACCAACGGCGACGAGATCACGTTGCTCCCCGCCGTCGCCGGCGGCACCTTGTAGTGACCCGCTTTTCGTCGGTGCTCGACCTCATTGGCGGCACCCCGGTCGTCGACGTCAGTGCGCTCTCGCCCAAGTCGAATGTCACAATCCTCGCCAAGCTGGAAGGTCGTAATCCGGCCGGTTCGGTAAAGGACCGAGTGGCCCTTTCGATGGTTGACGCCGCCGAACGCGATGGGGTGCTCATTGCCGGCAAGCCCGATCAAGTCCTACTCGAGCCCTCGTCGGGCAACACTGGCATCGCCCTCGCGATGGTCTGTCGACTGCGCGGCTACCACTTGAAGGTGGTACTGCCGGCCAACGTCTCACCGGAACGGCGCCAACTGCTGCACGCCTGGGGTGCGGAGATCATTGACTCGCCCGGTAGCGAGGGATCGAATGGTGCGGTGCGACTCGCCCAATCGCTCAGTGAGCAGAATCCCGATTGGGTCTTTCTCTACCAGTACGCCAATCCCGCGAATCCCGAGGCGCACTACAGAACAACCGGGCCAGAGATCCTCGCCGACGTGCCCGAGATCACGCACTTCGTGGCGGGACTCGGTACATCGGGCACCCTGATGGGCGTGGGGCGCTACTTGAAAGAACATCGACCTGACGTGCAGATCTGGGCGGTGGAACCGCCGAGCGGAGAGATGGTTGACGGTCTACGCAACCTCGACGACGGCTACATCCCGCCAATCTTCCTTGACAACCACGGTGAGGACCTGCTCGACCGCAAGGTCGTCGTTCGACCCCGTGAGTCAATCGAGTGGACGCGACGCTTCACGGAGGTCGGACTCTTCGTGGGGCTCTCGTCGGGCGCAATCATGGCGGGGGCAGTGAAGTGCGCCAACCTGATTCCCGACGACCAGACGGCGACGATCGTGACGATGGTGTGTGACGACGGCTGGAAGTATCTTTCGACCGGCGCATGGAGCGACGACATCGATGACGTGGTAGAGCGGGCCAAGAAGATCATTTACTTCTAAAAGCCGTAATGCAATCTCCGGTACGGTTGGTGCGCACCGTTCGACACGAGGAGTCACATGTCACCGCTTCGGGCCGATGGCCGTCAACCCAACGAGGCTCGACCTCTTTCTTTCGTACGGGACTTCACGAAAATGGCGGCAGGCTCGGTCCTGGTGAGTTTCGGTGACACCGTCGTGCTGTGCACGGCCTCCGTCGAAGAGGACGTACCGCGATGGCTGCGCGGTTCCGGTAAGGGATGGGTGACCGCCGAATATTCCATGCTGCCGGGCTCAACGCCGGACCGGGCCAATCGCGAAGCGGCCAGGGGTAAACAGTCCGGCCGCACCCAGGAGATCCAGCGCCTCATCGGGCGCTCGCTTCGCACCGTGACGAAGCTCGAACTGCTCCCCGATGTTCAGATCACCGTCGACTGCGACGTGCTCCAGGCCGACGGGGGAACGCGTACGGCGTCGATCTGTGGAGGCTATGTGGCCCTGCACGACGCGATCACTCGACTGGTGCAGAAGGGAACGTTGAAGGAGCACGCGTTGAGCGACCTGGTGGCCGCAATCTCGGTGGGCATCATCGACGGTGTGCCCATGCTCGACCTTCCCTACGAAGAAGACTCGAGGGCCGAGACCGACATGAACGTCGTCATGACCGGCGCCGGTCAATTCGTTGAAGTCCAAGGGACGGCCGAGCAGGAGGCGTTCTCGCGTGAGGAACTCAACCAGCTCCTCGACCTCGCGGCCGATGGCATTACGGCGATTCACACGGCGCAGCGTCTGGCGCTCGCCACGGACGCGCCAGCGCGCCCTTAATGAGCGAGTTCGTCCTCGCCACGGCGAACCCCCACAAGACCGAAGAGATTCGCGCCGTCCTCGAACCCCTGGGCTTTACCTTGTTGGCCCGTCCGGGCGACGTTCCCGACGTCGATGAGACGGGCGAGATGCTGGAAGAGAATGCAGTGCTCAAGGCAAGGGCGTTGGTTGACGCGACGGGCACACCGGCGATCGCTGACGACACGGGACTCTTCGTCGACGCGCTACAAGGTCGCCCAGGCGTGCACAGCGCGCGTTACGCCGGCGATGGAGCGACCTACGAACAGAACGTCACGAAACTGCTCTCAGCCCTCGACGGCGTCGAGGCGCCGGAGCGGTCGGCGCGCTTTCGAACCGTGATCGCTATTGCCTACCCCGACGCGACGAACGTCTGGGTCGAGGGCGTACTCGAGGGCACGATTGCGCTCGCTCGCGCCGGTGATCAGGGCTTTGGATACGACCCGGTGTTTGTTCCCGACGCGTCGGGCGGACGCACCCTCGCCGAATTGAGCGCTGACGAGAAGAATGCGCTGTCGCACCGCTCGTTGGCGCTTCGTGCACTCGCAAAAAAACTCGCCGAGTGAGAAGTCAGTTCACCTGACGTTCACCTTTAGGGTGGAGAGGTGAATGACCAAGGGCTGCCAATGTTTCCTTTGGGCATGGTCATCTTCCCGCATCAGGTCGTCGGTCTGTGCATCTTTGAACCGCGTTATCACGCGATGTTGAGCGACGTCGAAGTCAATCAGCGCTTTGGCACGTGTCTCATTGCCCGCGGCTCTGACGTCGGGGGCCACGACGAGCGAACGTCGGTGGGCACACTGATGCACATTTTGGGCGCGCAGTCGCTGCCCAACGGCCAGACACTGTTAATGGCCGAGGGGATTGAGTGTTTCGAGATCCAGTCGTGGCTCGATGAGGCGCCCTATCCGCGAGCGGTCGTCAAAGAGCGGTGCTGCGACGAGGAGGACGTGACGACTGCGCTACTCAAGTCGACCGAATCGGCCGTTCGTGCCATCCGAGCTCTCCAGAGTGAGCTCTTTGCGGACGAATGCCTTCAATCCAACTGCGACATGGATATGAATCCGTGGGTCCGTAGTTGGCAGTTGTGCTCGATGACGCCAATGTCGACACTCGACCAGTTCAAGGTGCTCAGCCTGAGTGACCCGAATGACCGTCTGCGTCTGGTGGCGGAGATCTGCTGTGAACGCTACGGCGACTACCAGCGCATGGTGGCGATTGACGCCACATCGAATCCGTTTAGTTAACGAAGTTCGAGCAGGTCGACCACAAAGATCAAGGTCTCGCCGGGTGCAATGACCCCACCGGCGCCACGATCGCCGTAACCGAGGTGCGCGGGAATCACGAGGCGACGTCGGCCGCCGACCTTCATACCCACGACGCCGCGGTCCCATCCCTGGATGACGTAACCCTCACCCAATGAGAAGACGAACGGTTCGCCACGATTCCATGAAGCGTCAAACTCCTCACCACTCGAAACCCCGACGCCCACGTAGTGCACGACGGCACTCTGTCCGGTCTTGGCCTCTTCACCCGTGCCCACGACGAGATCCTCGATGAGGAGGTCGTCGGGCGCGGGGCCGAGGTGTGGATCTACCAGTGGCTTTTCAGACATGAATCGAAATGTTAGCGGCGACGCTCGCGTCCACCGCTCACAACGCGCACGTTGCGCGCTTCGCGACCCTTGGGACCGTTCGCCTCTTCGAAGGTGATCTTTTGACCTTGCGCGAGTGACTTGAAACCGTCGCCCACGATGTTCGAGAAGTGAATAAAGAGGTCGTCGCCCTTGTCGTCGCTCGCGAAGCCGAAGCCCTTGGAGTCATTGAAAAAGCTCACGATCGCCTCGCTGCCATGGGCCGATGAAGCACCCTTGGTGAAGTGCATGTCACGCGCGCCCGATCGCTCGGGACGAGGGGCACGGTCCGTGAAGACCCGCTCATTGCGTGGCGAACGCTCGACGCGGTCACTGTTGGCGCGTTCGGGACGAGGTGCACGATCGTTTCGATCAGGACGCTCGGTGAAGGTACGAGGAGCGCGATCGCTGCGCTCAGTGAAAGTGCGCGGTGCACGATCGCTGCGCTCGGGACGATCGGTGAAAGTGCGCGGCGTGCGTGGTCCACGCTCGGATGACGGTCGCTCGCCACGAGCACGGTCGCTGAACGAACGCTCACGCGGTGCGCGCTCGAAACCCCGTGGGCCACGGTCGTGGTCGCGAGGCGTTGAACGCTCGGAACGACCCTTGCCACCGCGATCGTCGAGGCGCTCTGCGGCGACAGTGTCGTCAACGGCGCCCAGGCGAATCGGTTGCGCGTCTTCACGCGTCTCAATGGATGCGCTAATGCCAAGTGCCTTTTGCAGTCGACGGACCTGACCAATGACGTCCTCACCTACGAGTGAGATGACGGCGCCGGTTGCGCCCGCGCGGCCGGTACGACCGGAGCGGTGCAGGTAATCGGTGGCCTGCGCCGGCGGATCGTAGTGAATGACGACGGGCAGCAGTTCAATGTGGATGCCGCGCGCCGCGACGTCGGTCGCGACGAGCACTTGGATCTGACCATTCTTGACGCTACGCAGTGCGCGTTCGCGCTGGGCCTGGGTCCGGTCACCGTGCAAGGGCACCGCGGAAATGCCGCGCTCCTCGAGTTGGCGCGCCAGACGGTCGGCACCGTGCTTGGTGCGGGTGAAGACCAGAGCGCGCTCGTACTCTTCGACGATGTCGGCAGTGATCTGGGGGCGCTGGTCACGAGGGACCTTCCAGAAGTAGTGGTCCACGTCACTGGGTGCTTCGTCGCCCACGACGTCGTGGACGGCGGCATCGTGCGTGAACTCTTTGACGAGTGACTTGACGTCCGGACCCATAGTGGCTGAGAACAGCATTACGTGGCGATCGCGATTGGTCGCACCGATGATGCGTCGCACGCAGGGGAGGAAGCCCATGTCGGCCATGCGGTCGGCTTCGTCGACGACCACAGTCGTGACCGACGAGAGGTCGAGCGCGCCCTGTTCGAGCATGTCCTCGAGACGACCGGGGCAGGCGACGACGACGTCAACGCCAAAGTTAAGGGCCTTACGAGCGACGTTGTATGACGTACCGCCGTAGATGCAGATGACGCGTCGACCGCGGTCGTCGGTCAACTGGGCGAACTCTTTTTGGACTTGGGCGGCCAGTTCGCGCGTGGGCACGAGGACGAGCGCCACCGGCTTGCGAGGGCGGGCCTTCGTGAGGCGCGCCATCAGGGGGAGGCCGAAGGCGAGAGTCTTGCCCGAACCGGTGACGGCCTTTCCAACAACGTCGCGACCGGCGAGGGCGTCGGGAATGGAGGCCTCTTGGATCGGGAACGCTTCGGTGATGCCGCGTTGTTTAAGGTGCTCGACCAGATTGGCGGGCACGCCGAGCGCGGCGAAGGACACAGACATATAACTCCTACAAGTTGAGATGAGCCCAACTCGAGGTTTTACAGTCGAATCGGTCTCCACCGCGAGATGCGGCGAAACAGCCAACCCATGCTAGCAGACGATGTCCATAGCGAACCATCACGTATCGAAATGCGAGTGCGGGCGGAGGGACTCGAACCCACACTCCGAAGAACTGGTACCTAAAACCAGCGCGTCTGCCAATTCCGCCACGCCCGCAAGAGTGACCATTGTACGTCGTCCATCGAGGTATTCGTTGAACCGGCCATTAGAGTTGGTCGCATGAATACCTTAAATAGGACCGATGGATTCGGCTCGAACGACCTCAACCAGCGACTCCTTCGTGAGCGCATTGTTTTTCTGGGCTCCGAAGTGAACGACGAATCAGCCAACCGCATCTGCGCCGAGCTCCTCCTCCTCGACGCCGAGGACAACGCCCGCGACATCAGCCTCTACATCAACTCTCCTGGTGGCTCCGTGACTGACGGTCTCGCGATCTACGACACGATGCAGTACGTCAGCGCCGATGTGCGCACGATTTGCATTGGCATGGCCGCGTCCATGGGACAGTTCCTGCTCTGTTCGGGTGCGAATGGGAAACGCTTCTCGCTGCCCAGCAGTCGTATTTTGATGCACCAGCCCCTGATGGGTGGCATGCAGGGTCAGGCGTCGGATATCGCGATCCAGGCCGAGCAGATTGGCTTTATGAAGCGTCAGTTGGCCGAGCGCATTGCCTTTCACACCGGCAAGTCGGTCGAGCAGATCGTGGCCGACTCGGACCGCAATCGCTGGTTCACCGCACAAGAGGCGTTGGAGTACGGATTCATCGACGCCGTAATCGAGCATTCGGCGCTTCATAAAGGCGCCTAGTGAGCGATGGCTCGTCGGAGCGAGTCGAACGACGCTCCCTAGAGGACGACGCCTTTCGCATCGTGAGTGCTCGTGACAGTCTCATCACGCGCCTTCGAAACCTTTGGAACCGACGCGAGCTTCTCTCGAGCCTGATCCGCTCCGACATTCGCATCAAATACAAGAACTCCGCGCTGGGCATCGTCTGGTCAATGTTGACGCCGACGTTGTTCTTGGCGATCTACTGGTTGGTCTTCGCCAAGTTCCTCAAAAACGGCATCCCGAACTTCGTGGTGTACCTCTTTGCCGGCATGATCGTGTGGAACATGTTCAATACTTCGCTCAGCACGGCGACGGGCGTCATTGTCGTTCGTTCGGGACTGGTGAAGAAGGTCTCATTTCCCCGCGAGATCCTCGCGCTCGCCAACGTAGGCGCCGCGACGTTCTACTTCTTCATTCAGGTCTGCGTCTTTGGGCTCTACCTGTTGGTCGTCGGTCATTCGCCGGACTACGCGTACTTCTGGCTGTTGCCGATTGCCTTCCTGGCGTTGTATCTCTTCACGGCCGCGCTCGCCATTGTCATGTCGGCGATCACCGTCTACATGCGTGACATGGAGCATTTCATTCTCATCATCCTCCAGTTGTGGTTCTTCATGTCGCCAATCGTCTACTCCTACGAGCATTCGATCGCGCCCCAATTGCACGCCCACGGACTGGCGTGGCTCTACTTCTTGAATCCGATCACGCTCATCATGCTCACCTTCCAGCGGACCTTTTACGTTTCGACGGTGGTGCACTCAACGGTGCCGACGGTCGTTGGTGGTCACGTCTTCCCTCTCATCAACGTGCTGCCCTCGTGGCCAATGTCCACGTACTTCTATCTCGACATCGCCCTGCTCGGCATCATGATCGTTGTCTTCCTCTTCGCTGAGGTCATCTTCGGGCGCCTTCAGGGCAACTTCGAGTCGGAGTTGTAGTGGCCACCGTCATCAAAGTCGAGGGGATCGCCAAGACCTTCAAGATCCATCACGAGCGCCACCAGTCCTTGAAGGAGCGGATGCTCCATCCGCGTTCCGGATCGACCGAAGTCTTCGACGCGCTCGCCGACATCAATTTCACGGTCGACACCAATGAAACAGTCGGGCTCGTCGGGCACAATGGGTCGGGGAAGTCGACGTTGCTGAAATGCATCTGCGGTGTCCTGCAGCCAACGTCGGGTCAGATTCACATTCGCGGGAGCCTCGCCGCGTTGCTTGAGCTCGGCGCTGGATTCCAACCCGAACTCTCCGGTCGCGACAACGTCTACCTGTACGGCGCGATGCTTGGATTCTCCAAGAAGATGGTCGACGGCATCTTTGACAGCGTCGTGGACTTCAGCGAGATTGAACAGTTCATCGATACGCAGGTGAAGTTCTATTCCAGTGGTATGTACGTGCGACTGGCGTTCGCCGTCGCAGTGAATGTCGATCCCGACATATTGGTCGTCGACGAAGTGCTCGCTGTGGGCGACGAGCGTTTCCAGGCCAAATGCATTGACCGCATTCGCACCTTCCAGGACGAGGGTCGTTCCATCCTCTTCGTGACGCACAACGCCGACCAGGTTCGCGCGATCTGTGACCGCGCCATCGTGCTCGACGGCGGCCACATGATCGCCGACGGACCGACGCACGAATCACTGCGAATCTTCCGGGAGCACTTGATGGGTAGCGCCCAAGAGCACGACCGCAGCGGTTTGCTCGCGTCGATATCGATCGACTCGCTGACCACGCCGTCGGGGGCGTTCCACGTTCGAAGTGGCGCCGGCATGCACTTCGACGTGAACATCACGTCCCAGAGCGCCTACAGCGGCAACTTCGTCTTGGAGATATTCACGCGTAAAGGACTCCTGGTCAGTCGAAGCGACGCCAAGGGCTCGCCGGTCAACCTGACGCCGGGGCAAAACGTCGTGGGCGTGGACCTGCCGCAGATCCCGCTCCTCGACGGAATCTACGACGTCAACGTGGGCATTGTCGATCCGCGGGGCAACACCGTCATCGCGTGGCGCGAACAGGCTGCGTCAATTCAAGTGACGTACGACGGCCGCGAGGGCGGACTCGTCGAACTCGGCGCCTCCATTCGTCAACAGTGACGGACTAATTCCCCTCGTCGACTTTCAAACGCGCGAAACGGCGCAGTGAGCCGAACGAACCGAGTTTGCCGACGTTGAACGGATACGTGGCGCCGCTGAGCATTCGACGGTCGCCTCGCGAGTTCCCGTAGGCGTAGATGACCGGGGGCGTGTCGTAGTTGCGCTGGGCAATCCATTCGTCGAGCCGGCGCATCTTCTCGGAGCCTCGACAGTTCTTTCCGAGGTAGCCACCCGTGAGTCGTCCACGCGGGTCGACCGCCAGGCGCGTGCCAAGCCCGCCGGTTGCGTGCAGTGCCTCGGTCAACACGTCGACATAGATTTGCGGTGACGCAGACACGATGACGACGTCGTGACCCTGGTCAAGGTGCCATTGCAGGCGCGCAAGCAGGGTAGCGCGTCCCTGGTGCTCGAGGTGGTCGAGCGCGAAGAGTCGCGAGGCCGCGGCTACGTCAGCGAGGTCGGTGCCGGCGAGCAGTTTCTTGAAGAGCCGCTCCTTGGCGCTGTCGGCCCAACGGCTCGAGCGAATGGCACCCACGGTCAGGGGGACGAGAAGACTGAAGGCCGCCCGTCGCGTGCGGCCCTTCCCTGCGATTGTGGCCAACCACTGATAAACACTTCCGCCCTCGGTCAACGTCCCGTCGAGGTCGAACGCCGCGACGACCGGTGCCGTGGGATCGCTCATCGCACCAGTCTCACAGCCCGCGCACACGGAGAGTTCCAAATACCTACATACCCGAGAGATTTTGACAACAATTGTTCGTCAACCACTAGGGTTGGCCTGTTCAGTCAAGGGACTGACAACTTGCAGGCAAGGAGAATGACATGGCGATTCGACTCGGCGACGAGGCTCCAGACTTCACGGCGGAGACCACCGAAGGTCCAATCAGCTTTCACGAATGGCTCGGCGACAGTTGGGGCATCCTCTTTTCGCACCCCAAGGACTTCACACCAGTGTGCACGACGGAGTTGGGCGCCTTCGCCGCCCGCAAGGCCGACTTCGACA
>Ga0075520_1001461_pt1 | contig 11357 bp, 10 predicted proteins | sample NGEPerB_FD_75100 | JGI IMG/M metagenome (GOLD analysis project Ga0075520, IMG submission 75100) | Arctic peat soil microbial communities from the Barrow Environmental Observatory site, Barrow, Alaska, USA - NGEE PermafrostAB12-B | ecosystem: Environmental > Terrestrial > Soil > Wetlands > Peat ... | reverse complement strand
GCCGGCACGGCGTACTACAAGTTCAACAACGTGGCGTCGACCGCCTGCAACGCGGGTAACTTCGGCGTCGCCTACACGACCACCCAAACCAACGGCTTCCCGTCGTAGACCGCTGGGTGGCAAGCTCTTGCGATCGGACGTGATCCGATAGTTAGATGGCAGTCCGCCAGAATGCCCCCTCCTAAAGGAGGGGGCATTCGCTTGCCGATAGACAGGTAGACGCCGCCGACCGGCTACGGTCGATACCCCAGGAGTGAGGACATGGAAGACCGTGGTCACCGCGCAGTCGGATGCGTGGACGATAGGGATGGAAGGGTGATCCCCGAGGGCACCATCCCGTCTGAGTCGTCTCCGGTGGTGCCGTGGGGAACGGCGGCCAGGGCGAGGCTAGCCCGTCGGCAGTGGCCGATCATGGCGATGTTCGTCATGCTCGCCGCTGGCATGGCGTTCATGTTCGCCTGGGACCCTGTCGTGCACCACAACGGTTCGTGGAGCACAGGATCTGACCTCTGGGGGATCTTCCGGGGGGCGCACTATGTCGGCTGGGGCTTCGTCGGTGGGATCTACACCCCGTCAGACGGGATCATCACGTTCCCGGGGATGACCATCCTCCTGGCTCCCGTGGCGATGCTCGCCGGTCACCTGCACATGACCGAGTCGTTCATGCCGTACCTCCTGCGCCATCCGACGGCCGCCCTGGTCCTGCAGCCGATCGAGTTGCTGCTCGCCTCCACGGTGGTATTCGCCACCGACGCGTTGGCCGAGCGGCTGGTGGTCTCGAAGCGCCGTCGGATCCTGCTCTGCTTCCTCGTCGGCATCATCGCATGGCCGACGGCTGCGGTCTGGGGGCACGCCGAGGACGCCCTGGCGGTGACCTTCGCCGTTTACGCCATGTTGGCCTTCCTCGATCGGAAGTGGTCCAAGGCTGGGTGGCTATTCGGATTCGGCATCGTGGTCCAGCCCTTGGTTGCCCTTATGCTTCCGCTCTTCATCGGAGCCATACCCGCCGGCAGGCGAATAGCGCTGGCCGTCCGGTCGGCGGCGCTGTCCGTCGTACTCGTGGGAGTGGCATTCGCCGGTAACGCTGGTGATACCTATCGCGCCTTGGTGAAGCAGCCCACGCCACCGTCCGTCAACCACGCCACGCCATGGGTTGCTTTGGCCCCGAAGATTCCCCCGGCCAGTGTACCGGTTACCCACCAGGTGTCCTTGGTGCCCGGGCTGGGGCATCCTTCCCTCACATCGGTCACAGTCGCAGTCCATCCCGTCACATTAGTTGCGGGAGGTCCGGGACGGTCGATCGATGTCATAGTAGCCATTCTCTTCGGCATCTACGTCTGGCGGCGGCCGCAACACGCGATCCGCCTCCTGTGGTTAGCAGCGGCCGTGCTCGCCTCCCGCTGCTTCTTCGAAGCGGTGATGACCCCGTACTACATCGCGCCGCCTCTGTTCCTGGCGTTGGTGCTGGCTTCCCGACAGGGCGGCAAGCGCTTCTGGGCCGCAGCGGTCATCGCCCTCGAGATCACGGTCCTCGCGTACTATCACTTGAACCCCTGGGTGTGGTGGTTGTGCATTGTGGCCGGTCTAGCCGGCACCCTGGCTCTTAGCTATCCGAACGACCTGACCTCGACCTCCGGACCACCAGCGGGCGCCTCGTCGACGTCCGCTCCGGTGGAGCCGGAAACTGAGATTGCCGAGCCGATCCGATCACTGGAGCCCGCCCTCTAGGAACGGAGGCGCATGGGGGCCCATCAGGCGGCACCGCCTCCCTACAGTGGCCCCACGGCGTGCTTGCGACCGGGCAGCGACTCCTTCGATGTCTCCAGTACGGCCAGTGCGTCGGCCACCACGGCACGGGTGTCCCCGGGGTCGATCACCGCGTCGACGAAGCCCCGCTCCGCCGCCTGCCACGGGGTGAGGAACCGCTCGGAGTACTCGGCCACCCGCGCCTCACGTTCCTCGGGACCTGCACTCCGGTGGAGGATCTGTACCGCTCCCCCGGCCCCCATCACGGCGATCTCCGCCCCCGGCCAGGCGAAGCAGAGGTCGTTGCCCAGGCCCTTCGAGTCCATCACGATGTAGGCCCCACCGAAGGCCTTGCGCAGGATTACGCACACCCGGGGCACGGTGGCCTCGGCATAGGCGAAGGCCAGCTCGGCCCCGTGGCGGATCATCCCCCTCCACTCGAGGTCCTTGCCCGGCAGGAACCCCGGGGTGTCCACCAGGGTCACCAGGGGCAGGTTGAAGGCGTCGCAGAAGCGGACGAAACGGGCGCCCTTCTGTGATGCGGCGATGTCCAGCGTGCCGGCCAGGGCCTGGGGCTGATTGGCGACGAAGCCGACGGTCCGGCCGGCGATCCGCCCGAGCGCGGTCACCAGCTGCGGCGACCATCGGGTCCACAGCTCGGTCACCTCATGGTCGTCGCACAGGGCCGCGGCAATCCGGCGCACGTCGTAGGAGGCGGAGGCCCGGGCCGGGATGATGTCCCGCAGCTCTCCGACATCCCGTTCAGGCGCATCGTCGGCCGGGCCCAGGGGAGCCAACTCGTCGGCATGGGCCGGGAGGAGACCCAACAGGTAGTCCACATGGGCGAGGGCGTCCGACTCGGTGGCCGCCTCGATGGTGCACAGGCCGCTGGAGCGGGCGTGCATGGCCGTTCCGCCGAGCTGGTGGATCCCGATGCGCACCCCGGTGAACTCCTCGACCATCGCAGGCCCGGACACGAAGGCGAAGGCATCACTGGTCATGACCACCAGGTCGGCCAGACCGAGGAGGAGCGCCGGTCCCGAGATCGCAGGGCCGGTCACCACCACAACGACGGGCACCGTGCCCGAGCACCTGGTCAGCGCCCGGGCCGCCTGCCCCCACCCGTGCAACGAGACGACACCCTCGGACACGTCGGCGCCACTGGAGGCGAGCACCAGCACCATCGGGATCCGGAGGGTCAGGGCGGTGCCGGCGGCCAACCGGATGCTCTCCCCGTCCTCGAACGAGAGCGCCCCGCGTCGCATGGCGGACACCGAGCGGACCACCATCGCCGCCCGGCCGCCGAGCTGCTCGATGCCGGCCCGGATGGTTCCGGTCACCAGCCGACGGAAGATCGGCGCTGCGGGAGCTTCGAGGGTCACCGCTCCATGCTAGGGATCCGTCGGACCCAACGTGGGGTTCTGGCGATGGTGACCCTCAGCGGGGTCGATCGTTGTCGGGCGGTTCGACGCCGGGCCACGAGGGCTCCGAGCGATCCGATCCGTCGGCGGCCTCCGGGTCGGGGTCAACCGGGACGCCGGTGGTCGATGGCGCCTGCCCCATGGGCTGCCCGGCGCGCCCGGGACTTCCCTTGGCGTGGCGGCGGTCGGCCCGCTCGAACTGCCGCTCCACGTCGGCCCACAGCAACGGTTCCTCCTGCCCGGACTCGTCGTCGGACAGGGGTACCCGGGCCAGCGCCACCGCTCCGACGCTCAGCAGCACCAACAGCATGGTGAGCTTGGAGACGAACCCGGCGATCTGCTGGTCGTTGAGGGGGCGCAGCCCGATGGCCGCCTCCGAGTGGGCGAACGCCCCGTAGAGGGGATGGACGGAGAGGATGAGGGCGAACGAGAGGAACGCGGGGATCACCGCCTGGCCCACCAGGTACGCCAACCGCACCACCGGCTTCAACCGGGGGATGCCCGGGACCCCGCCGAGCACCGGCAGCCAGAGCACCAGGCCGGCGGCGACCATGGCCACGTCGAGGAGTCCCCGGGCGAGGGCGGAGGACGACTGGGCCTGCACCAGCCAGGTGGTCATCGAGCCGACCAGCAGGACGGTGACGGTGGCGATGGCCGCCGGGGGGCGTTGGAGGCGGGTCAGCAGATGGTCCACCGGCGCCGGGCGGGTGAGCCACTGGATGACGTCGTAGGGTAGGCCACAGAGGAGCATCGGTGCCGCGGCCAGCACGAGGATCAGCCGCTGGACCACCAGGGCGGTGAGGGACCAGTGGGCGGCCAGGTCGGCCAGCGGCCAGGTGAGCGCCACCACCGAGGCCCCGCAGGCTCCGGCGAAGGCCCCGATCTGGCGCCGTGTCCACCGGATCGGTCGCCCACTGCGGACCAGGAGACGCCGGTGACCCACCACCACCAGCACCGTCAGGGAGGTGAGGATCGCCCAGGTGGCCAGGTGGGGATCCCAGGCGTACGGCGGCGCTGCAGGGTGCACGTTCAGAATCCGGCCGTGTGCGCTCTAGATTGATCAGGATGCCACGCCCCGATCGGCTCGAGAGGGTCACCGACCTGCTGCTGGTGCTGCTCGATACGCCGCGCCCGCTGAGTCTGCGCGAGATCGCCCATCGGGTACCGGGGTACCCCGAGGGCCACGACGCCCGGCGTCAGGCCTTCGAGCGCGACAAGCGGCTGTTGCGGGACGAAGGCATCCCCGTGCTGGTGGTCCCGATCGGCGGCGAGGACCAGCTGGGATATCGCGTCGATCCCGACTCCTACTACCTTCCGGACCTCGGTCTGGACGAGGACGAGCAAGCTGCGTTGAACCTGGCCGTCGCCGGTGTCCACCTGGGCGAGCCTATCGGCCGTGACGCCCTGATGAAGCTGGGCGTCGGCGGGGAGTCACCCCTCCGCACCGGCGGCGCCCCGCTGGTGGACCTTCCGTCGGTGGACGGGCTGCCTGCCCTTCCCGCGCTCTTCGACGCTCTGCGGCAGAGCGCGGTGGTGGCCTTCGACTATCGGGAGGAACGACGTCACATGGACCTGGCCGGCATCCGATTCCGGAAGGGACATTGGTATGCGGTCGGGTTCGACCGCGACCGGGGGGAGGCGAGGACCTTCCGGGTCGACCGCTTCGACGGTCCGCTGGAGGTCGACGATCCGTCGTCCTCGCAGCTGCCCGACGGCTTCGATGTCGATGCGGAGTTCGCCCGCGACCCGTGGCGGTTCGGTGGGGGAGACGAGTTCGAGGTGGACGTGCTGGTCGACGGTGCGGAGTCCGGCCGGGTGATCGCCGAGTTGGGGACGGAGTCCGTGGTCGAGCACCGAGAGGACGGTGCGGTGGTGGTGAGGCTGTCGGTCACCGACCAGGATGCCCTCATCTCCTGGGTGCTGGACCTCCTCGACCACGCCGAGGTGCTGGCTCCGGCATGGGCGCGGGCCGCCGTGGTGGAGCGTCTGGCCGCCTGCGTCGCCGAAGGCAGTGGGCAGGCACGGTGAGCAGGCCCCCGGACACTGCGGGCCGCCTGCGACGGCTGCTGGCCATCCTGGCCTGGTTGGCCCAGGAGGGCGAGGCGCCGATCGACGAGGTGGCCACCCGGTTCGATCTCACACCGGGAGCGCTGGTCACCGAGCTGGAGATGGCCGCGTGCTGCGGGGTGCCCCCGTACACGCCCGACCAGCTGATGGAGATCGTGGTCACCGACACCACCGTGTCGACCCGGCCGGGCACGGCGCTGGCCCGCCCGCGGCGCCTCAGCCCCCACGAGGGATTCGCACTGGCCGCATCGGCCCGCGCCCTGCTGGCCGTTCCGGGGAGCGACGAGGACGGGGCGCTCTCGCGGGCACTGGCCAAGCTCGACCGCGCTCTCGGGGGCGCGGGGATCGACGTGGAGCTCGATGCACCACCCCTGCTGGCCGTGGTCCGAGCGGCGGTCGATTCCGGCCGGCAGCTCACCATCTCCTACTACTCGGCCTCCACCGATCGGGTCACCGACCGAAGGATCGTGCCCGAGCGGCTGTTCGCCTCCGAGGGCCACTGGTACGTCGACGCCTGGTGTGCCACCGCAGGGGACGTGCGCAGGTTCCGGGTGGACCGCATCGGCGCAGCCGAACCGGTCGACGGTGCCGATCGACCCGCCGGCACCCAGCCCCGGGCGTCGACCGACCGGGGGATTGACGGCCCTCCCGGTCGGCCGGCGCCCACCGGGCCCGGCCCGCAGCCACCCGGCCAGCCGGTGTCGTTCGGCGCGTTCGTCCCCGGGCCCGACCAGCGACGGGTGCGGCTCTCCCTCGATCCGGCGTCGGCCTGGCTGGTGGAGTCGATTCCCTCCGCCGGACCGGTGACGACGGTGGACGGCCGCATCGAGCTGGAGCTCTTCGTGGGCGGTGATGCGTGGCTGGAGCGACTGCTGCTCCGCCTGGGCCCCGATGCGCAGGTCATCGATCCACCCGGGGACCGGGCGTTGGCCGCTGCTGCTGCCACCCGGATCCTGCGCCGCTATCAGAGCACGGAATAACATGGAAACTACTGAAATTGATTGTAACTAGCTCAATCGGTACCATCACGGCCGGAGGTCTCCGGCCGTGGTGGACAGGCAGTGCTGAAGATGCATGTGGTGCGGGAGGGCGGCCACGGCTACTACGTCGACGATCTCGTCCCGGGGAGGGCCGAAGGGACGCTGGTGGCGGGCGAGGCGCGCGGTACCTGGTCGGGGAGCGGTGCCGCGTCGCTCGGGCTGGAGGGAGCCGTGGAGGCGGGGGCCTTCGCCGCGTTGCTCGGTGGGTGCGACCCGGCCTCGGCCAGGGCGTTGCGCACCCGCCGGGGTGACCGGAACGTTGCAGGATACGACCTGACGTTCTGTGCACCGAAATCGGTGAGCCTGCTCCACCTCCTCGCTCCTCGGGAGATCGCCGGCGAAGTGGGAGCAGCCCACGGTGCGGCCGTGGCCGAGGCGCTCGGGTATCTCGAGCGGGTGGCGATCGGCGTGCGCAGGGCACGGGGTGGCCAGGTCACGCTGCTGCCTTCGACAGGAGCGGCAGCGGGGGAGTTCGTACACCGGACCAGTAGGGCCCTCGATCCCCACCTCCACACCCACCTGGTGGTGGCAAACGTCGCCCAGGGCGTGGACGGGATGTGGTCAGCCGTGGACAGTCGGCGGGTCCACGCCCACCTCCGGGCGGGCCAGGGGATCTACCACGCCCGCCTCCGGTTCGAGATCACCGACCGACTCGGGGCCGGGTGGGAGGTGCATCGCTCCGGGCTGGGCGATGTCGTCGGTGTCGACGGGAGGCTCCGCCACCTTTTCTCCCAACGGGCGGCGGACATGGACGAGTACGTGCATCGTCCAACGGCCCCTGCCCGCCGCGGGCCGTGGGGACGCGCTGCGTTCCACGCCACGCGACCGGACAAGGACCGCGACCGCACGGTCGACGCGTTGCGTTCGGAGTGGAAGCAGCGGGCCACCGAATTCGGGTTCGACCTCGGCGATCTGACCCGCGTGGTGGGGCTCGAGACGAGAGCCGCCCCCGGACCGGTGATCGACCGCGCCCGGGTGAGCGTGCGACTCGACGAACTCTCCACCACGCGCCGGTCGCTGGCCCAGCGCGATCTGGTCGCCGTCGTGTCGGCCGCGTCCCTGCGCGGGGCGACGGCACGGATGATCGAGTCGGCGGCCACCGCGATGGCGGAGGCTTCCGGCCCACCCGCTTCCGGTCGGGACCGCCTCGGGTCGACCGGCCGTTCCGAACGGCGTCGGGCCGGCGACCGGTCCTTCGAGCCCCGGTGGGACCCCGCTGCGATTGCCCGAGCGGTGGAGAGGCACCCCGAGGCCCTGTCGGGCGCATCGTTCGACCGGGCCGGCGTGCCCACGGGCGTCGGTCCCGCCGGACCGGGCCGCGGGACCCTGGCCCGCCGGATCGAACATTCCGGACCGATGGCGTCGGACGTGTCGGACCTTCACAGGGAGTCGCACCATCTCCTTCGCTGACGCTGGCGGCCGGATCACCTCAGCGCCGGAGGTCCGGTCCGACGTCGTGCGCCGGACCGTCGAGCAACGGTGGCCGGTGGTCGGGGACGAAGTCGAGGGCGCGCAGGGAACGCCACGGTTCGACGTCATGGGAGGGCGCCAGTGGAATCCACGCCGGGCGATTGCGCTCGTCGAAGGCAAGGGCATGCCCAGGTGCACCCCGCGCGATCACATCGGGCGGGAGCCGTCGCCGCCACTGGGTGGAGACGGCCTCACCGACCTGGGGCGACCCGCCGGAAGCCAGATCGATCAGTGGGTGACCGGTGAGCGTGCGGCCGAGGGAGACCGTGCGTGTCGGGATCTCCTCTTCGCCGGCCAGGACGGACAGCGCTTCCACGGTTCTCACGTCCCCGATGCCGGGGAGGACCACGGTGGTTCCGAAGAGCGAGGGGAACCCCTCCGCCTGGGTCGGCCATCGGTGCCTGGCCTGGGACAGGTCCTGAAAGCACGCCACGGTCACGAGGCCCTGGCCTCCCCCCTCGCTGATCATCGACGGAAGGTCCGGGATCGGCGCGATGTTGGTCACCTCGTCGAGTGCCAACAGGACCGGTCCTCGCCCACGGTGCGCCGGCTCGGCGCCACGCGCGTAGGTGGCATGGCGGACGTCGTCGATCAGGCCGACCACCATCGGCGCCACCAGCGCTTGATGGTGGGCGGGGGAGGCGATGTAGACGGTGTCCGACGAGTTCACGAACCCCACCGGGTCGAAGTCGGGGTTGACCGTGGCATCGAGGGCCTGGTCGGAGCGGAATCCGCCCAGCGAGCCCGAGGCGGTGGACCAGATGCCGCTGAGCTCCCGTTCGTCCGTGGCGACGATCCCGTCGAGCAGGTTGCGCGCCAGCTCGGTGGCGCTGCCGGGCTCTCCGGCCAGGATCTGCTGTGCCGGCAGTGCCCGGCGGCGGTCGACCCAGGTGAGGACGGTGCGCATGTCGACCCCGGCCAGGCCCGCGGCATGCAGCAACGGTGCCAACAGGGCCTGCGCCCGCTCGCTCCAGTGGGATCCCTCGCCGTGTTGGGCACTGCGCACGGAGGATGCCGATCCGACTTCGACCAGTGCCCGCGCCATGGACAGCGATGCCAACCATGTGGTGCACGACTGCAGCGGCGACCACCGCAGCGGAGGCAGTGGACGGCTCGAGCCGACCGATCCCGTCGGGTCGAAGAGGAAGCACCGGCCCAGAGCCGAACGAGCGCCGACGGTCGCGTCCAGCACGTCCGGTTTGGTCGACGTGGAGAGCACCGGTCCGTTGCTGGACAACACATTGGGAATGATCAGCGAGGTTGTCTTGCCCGAACGCGGGGGGCCCAGGATCATCACAGATTGTTGTGGTGGAACGTGGCACCATCCGCGTTCGTCGTGTCCGAGATAGACACCGTGTTCAGCCGCGGCAGACGCGCGCAACGCGGCGCGATGCGACGTTGTGGCGTGTCGCGAACGTGTTGATGAGAAATAATTTGTCAACGGAAATCCCTCCGGCCATCGGCCTGCTTGTTGTCGGTTGGAGATGGCGGCCGTATGAGCCCGCGAGCGCGGCATGGGGAGGCTGTCGCAAATAATCGTTGCAAACAAACGGTTCTTTGTCCATGGTCTTTGCGGGAATCCGTCGCCGCGCATCGCAACCGACGACGCGTAGAAGGTCGACCGTCATGCGTTACGTCTCCGAACAGAGCTGTGTCGCGCGCAAAGGTGCTTGACCTGGCGCAGAAATGCCATTTGGCTAGTAGTGGTTACGTATCGCTGAGGAGGTGATCGTGAACAGATCGCAACTCGTCAAAACAGTCAGTGAGTCGACGCAGTCGACCCGCCATGTTGTCGAAGACGTAGTTGATGCACTGTTCGAAACGATCGTCACCGAGGTTCGGTCCGGACGAAAAGTGACGGTCATCGGTTTCGGGACATTCAACCGGACCGACCGTGGTGCTCGTGTGGGTCGAAATCCGAGGACAGGTGCAGTGGTACCGATACCGGCGTCGAAGGGTGTCCGGTTCGCCACCGGTTCGGCGTTCAAATCCGCGTTGAACCCTAAGGAGGGAGTACTAATGGCAGTAAAGAAGGCAGCAGCCAAGAGGACGGTCCGCAAGGCCCCGGCCAAGAAGACGGTCGCCCGCAAGGCCACGGCCAAGAAGGCGGTGAAGAAAGCACCGGCCCGCAAGGCCCCGGCCCGCAAGACTGCGGCCAAGAAGACTGCGGCCAAGCGCACCGTGAAGAAGGCCCCGGCCCGCAAGGCCCCGGCCCGTAAGAGTGCGGCCAAGCGCACCGTGAAGAAGGCCCCGGCCCGCAAGGCCCCGGCCCGCAAGACTGCGGCCAAGAAGACTGCGGCCAAGCGCACCGTGAAGAAGGCACCGGCCCGTAAGAGTGCGGCCAAGCGCACCGTGAAGAAGGCCCCGGCCCGCAAGGCCCCGGCCAAGAAGGCCCCGGCCAGGCGCACGGCGCGCCGAGCCAGGTAGGTGCTCTGAGCGGCGTCGGAAAGCCGCCAAGGCGTTGTCGGTAGGGGCCCTCGGGCCCCTACCGACGCGTAGTGGCTCCGTCAGAGGTCGTTCATCAGGTGGAACGCCTCCGCGGAGCCCAGCCCGCCGAGTGCTCCGTGGCCGGCCAGTTGGCGTCGCACCTTCGAGGCGAATGCCTCCGTCCCCTGGCGCGGTGTCCCGTTGGCTTCGCCGTCGTTGCCTTCGCCGTCGCCCAGCCCCATGGTGCTCTCGCCTTGGCTGTGGTGGCAGAGCAGGGCATCGATCTTGGTGGATTCGAAGCCGGCCACGGCTTCGAGGTGGTTCGGAAGGTCTGCCTCCCACAGCAGCAGTGACCCGGGTCGGTGCGGGGCGATTCCCAGTTCGGAAAAGAAGTGGGGGTCGCGGGCGCCGACGACGGCATCGACAGTCAGGAAGCCGGCGGCCCGATGGTCGGGGTGCAGGCGGTAACGGCGCCACGGATCGTGCCCGAGCAGTACCTCGGGGCGCACCGTTCGGATGATCCGGGCCACCTCCCGCCGCTCGTCGACGCCGTCGACCAACTCGCCGTCGACCCGTTGCAGGAACAGAACCCTGTCCGGCACCGGCCCGTTGCCCGGCTCCGAGCTCGGCCTCGCCGCCGACCCGCCGGCAGTCCGTTGACCGTCGATGACGGCGGCCGCGGCTCGGCACTCGTCCATCCGCCGCAATGCCAGTGCGGCCGGGTCGGCATCGGGGTCCCAGCTGCCCTTGGACCCGTCGGTGAGCACCAGATGGTGGATCCGACAGCCGGCGGCCGCCCACTTGGCCAACGTGGCGCCGCATCCGAACTCGATGTCGTCGGGATGGGCGCCGACGGCCAACGCGGTGGCGGGGACCGGAAGGTCCACCGAGAGGGTTGCCGGGAGGAGCAGGTCGCCGACGGGCAGGCCGCTCGGGCCCGGGTCACCATCGGCGTCGGGATCGCTCCGGGTCACGGGACCGCCGGGCCCAGGACCGCCACGGGGATCACGTCGCCCGGTTCGTCGATGTCCCACGCCAGGTCGGGGCGGTCGAGCACCCGGGTCGGGAGGCCGAGCCGCTCCGCCTCGGCGCGGTGGCGGGCGAAGGAGCCCGGACCGTAGGAGAACTGGAAGCCGGCATCGGCCGGCAACGCGATCACATTGGTCCCGTTGCCGTAGCGGTCGGG
>Ga0075520_1001460_pt1 | contig 11366 bp, 7 predicted proteins | sample NGEPerB_FD_75100 | JGI IMG/M metagenome (GOLD analysis project Ga0075520, IMG submission 75100) | Arctic peat soil microbial communities from the Barrow Environmental Observatory site, Barrow, Alaska, USA - NGEE PermafrostAB12-B | ecosystem: Environmental > Terrestrial > Soil > Wetlands > Peat ... | reverse complement strand
GACTCGATCCCTGCGACCCCCGCGACTGACCCCTGGCGGACGCGTCCCACCGATACATCGCTGGCTCGCGGTCGCGGACAGGTTCGTCACCTCCCGGGACGGGCACATCGCCCCAGGGCAACGATGCCACGCTCCAATGATCCGTCGGCGTGCACCTCTTGCGCGTCACCGTCAGGTGACATCGCCGTCGCGTTCGGCAGTGTCGCGGCCGAACCGACTCCGCCGGGTCGGGCCGGCGCCGGTTGAACCAGTCGCTGAGGCGCGCTGACGTGATCGGCAAATCCCCGCCACGACTCCGGTATTCGGTGATCTTCGCCACGCGCCGAAGGAATCAACGCGGCGCGGCAACAGCCTGGGCTACGGCGAGCCTATCGAGGAAATCGGGAGCTAACCTGCCGCTTTCATCGGAATCGATTCGGCAGCTGAGTTGATCATGGGGAAAGGTGCTCCCACCTGCGAGAATAAGGGTCTCTGAGGTCCAAGTTATCGATGAGCACGGTCACCACGGTGCGGGAGCCGCGCGGTGCGGGTTGCCTGCGCCGAGGGCGGCGGTCGTCGGGCCGGTGGCGCTGGTGTAGCGGATGACGCCGACCAGCCGTCGACCGTCCAGCACCGGCAGCAGCCACAGCCGCAGTTGGCCCATCAGGCCCCGAGCCTCGTCGACCGGGTCGTCCACACCGATCGTCGCCGCCGGCGCTTGTGCGAGGCAGGACGCGGTGGCACGGGTGGGGTCGCCGGTCCCGATGACCCGTTGCACATCTCGCAGGGCGACGATTCCACGCAGGTCACCGTGCTCGTCGCAGACCGGCAGAAACGCCACCAGCAGGTTCCGCATCCTGCGCGCGACCTCCAGCAGGGTGTCGGTACACGCGACCCGGTCCGGATCGCGCGTCATGACATCTCCGGCGATGTCGACAACCCGCCCGCCCACTGGCATGTCCGAGCTGGGGGTGTTGGACGCCGGGCGCGCGGCATGCCGGTCAGCCACGGGCAGAGCTGTTGGCGGATCGCTCATCGAATACCTTCCCTTGAACGGATACCCTCCCCGGGCGCGGCGAATCGGCGCGCCCAGGGAGCGGGCGGAGAAACGTCTGTCCTTAGTGGTCAGGACCCGTGACGGCTCGTCACCGGTGGGCCGCCCACCCGCCCGGCCGCCGACGGACCGGCGAGGCCGGCGCCGTTGTTCGCCACGGGCAGCCGGTCCAGCTGCGCTGCGATGGCGATGCTCGCGAACAACTCGAACCCGTCGCTGTCCGGGCGCCGCCAACCCAGCACCGCCTGGGCCAGTCCGAGTTCGGCGGCCTGTTCGGCGTCGGCGCAATCCACCGGCCGGCCGCCCGAGTCACGACGGTGGGCCAGGGTGCGGGCCAAAGGCAGATACCGCCGGAACACCGCGTCCTGGGCAGCGGCCAATGTCCGGCGAGCACGGTCGGTTCTGGCCTCGGCCAGCACCTGCCATACGTCGCGGGAGGCGGCGGAAGCACGGTTGCCGGCGTAGCGCCCCCCGCCGGGTGCGGCCGTCACCGCCGTGCCCCGCCGGGCCGGGTTTCGCGGGGAGCCAACCCGGCCGGATCACCGATCGCGGCCGGGCCGGTTCGCTGGAGCATGTGGATGGGTTGCCTCTCCTCCGCCAGTGACCCACACCCGGCAGACCACTTTCGTGGACACCGGTTTGGGCCGTAGGCCCCGATCGTTCGGGGCGGCTATCGCGCAACTACGTCCGACTGTGCCACGTTCGTGGTCGTTTGTCACCTTTCGTCCAGCTGATGTGACTCTGCGTGAGTCGGCGGCATCAGTTGAGCCGTCGGTCAGGGAGGGCGACTCGACAACTGGAATCCGTGTCTGTCAGGTGTTTCGCCCGACGCGGGCGGCACAAATCGATCCCGCCGGCGTGAGGACGAGGGATGCGCGGTCGGATCGAGGGTCTGCAATTGCTGATCGACCAGGCCCGCCGCGACTGGGTCGCCGAACAACTGTGGTTCGGACAGCTCTGTCGAGCCGGCACCGCTCCAGTGACCCGCGACCTGCCGATCTCCTACCTGGGCGAGCGTGCCCGGCTGACCCCCGATCACCTGCGCCGCGCCGTTGAGTGGAACACCCGCAGGCGAGCGCCCCCGCGTCACGCTTCCCGGCGGACACGTGCTACCCACCCGGGGCCGCATCACCCGGGCGGACACGCTGAATGCCTCTGCGACCCTCGGCCTTCCTGCGACGCCATCCTACGAATATCTCTGCGGGTTGCGCCTCATCTCCGCGATAAAGTCGTCGACGATCTGCTCCTGACCGTATTCGGCTTCCCAACCCCATTCCGCCTGGGCCGCACTGTCGTCAATAGGATGAAGGAGTTTGTTCAGGATGTGCTGCATGTCCATATCGGGCTCAAAATCTATCTTGGCCCCGGGGATTCGTGTCCTGACGACCTCGGCGAGCTCACCGGCCGTCGCTACCGGCTTTGCACCGGCAACAAGGTAATTGACCATCTTGATGGATTCCCGCGGGGCGCGGGCCAACTCGACCACCGAGAGCGCGGCATCTTTGAAATACATGACGGGCGTTCTGGTATCAGGAGAAACTCGCACGGTGAAGGGTTTTCCTTTGATGCAGTCCTCGATCATCCAGGACGTGTACTGCACGACCCCTGGGGTCTTGACACCCGGGCCGACGATCGACGGGTAGCGCACACCGCGGAAATCGAGGCCGAACTTCCTGCGATAGAATTGACCCATCAATTCGCTGAATACCTTGGTGGTGCCGTAGAACAGCTGCGGCCGCTGGAGGGAGTAGTCATTGACCTCGATTCCCTCTTCCAGGTCGAGACCATAGGTGGCAAGGGTACTGCTGAAGATGACCTGCTCGACGCCGAACAGTCTGGCGGCTTCCAAGATGTGGAACGTTCCCATGGCGTTCGCCCGGAACGAGGCCGCATGATCTGCGTCGGATGGCACGGAGAGCATGCCGCCCAGGTGAAAGATGGTCCTCGGCTTGCAGGAGGACACGACATTGAGAACATGACTGAAGTTGCCGAGGTCACCACGGACAACGGTGACCTTCTCCACGATGTCATCGATGAATTTGGTGGAGGGATTGATATCGAAAATGGTGATGTCCCGCTGTCGCTCCTGTATCAAGAGCCTCGCCACGTGGGCGCCGATAAACCCCGTCCCTCCGGTGATCAGTACACCCATCTTGGCCTCCTTCTAGTGTGAATGATCGAGCGCGGTCGATGAGCGGTCCCCGAACTGACCGGCACGGTGCAAATTTGCGTTCCCTCCGGCACGTGGGCAGCGCCTTCCGGCCGTCACTCACGATCCCTCGGACCGACCGCCGCCCGCGCCGCGGACAGGAACGCGTCGAATCCGGTGGGGTCGGCCAGCGCGTCCATGGAGACCACCGACGAGACGTCGGCCCCGGCGAGGATCCGTTTGATCGGCACCTCGCATTTCTTGCCGTTGAGCGTCCGCGGGACCGCGGAGACCGGCACCACCGCTCCGGGGACGTGCCGGGGCGATAGCTCGGACCGGATCAACGACCGCATCCGCGGCTCGACGTCGGCCAGTTCGGCGCCGTCGGCGAGCACGACGAACAACAGCAGGTCTCCCTCACCGGAGGACGTCGAGGTATCCACCACCAGCGAGTCGGTCACCTCGGGCAGCAACTCGACCACCCGGTAGAACTCGGCCGTGCCCATCCGCACGCCGCCACGATTCAAAGTGGCATCGGAGCGGCCCTCGATGACGCAGGACCCACGGGGGGTGATTCGGATCCAGTCGCCGTGCCGCCACACCCCCGGAAAGTCAGCGAAATACGAGTCGTGCAAACGGGTCCCGTCATCGCCCCAGAAGAACACCGGCATCGAGGGCATCGGGGCAGTGACGACCAGCTCACCGACCTCGTCCGTCAAGGATTCACCCGTCCGCGAGAACGCCTCGACCCGCGCTCCCAACGCCCGACACGAGATCTCCCCCTTCCACACCGGCACGGTCGGCGCCGCGCCGACCAGGGCGGTGCAGATGTCGGTGCCGCCGGACAGCGACGCGATCTGGATATCGGCGCCGACATGGTCATGGATCCAGTCGAAGCCCTCGGCGTACAAGGGTGATCCCGTTGACCCGATGGTCTTGATCGACGTCAGGTCCAACTCGGCCGGCGCCAGCCCGGCCTTCCGACACGCCAGGATGAACGGCGCGGACGTGCCGAAGTAGCTCACCCGGTGACGTTCGGCCAGCCGCCACAACGTCATGAGGTCCGGATATCCCGGGCTGCCGTCATAGAGCAGGATCGTCGCGCCCACCAGCAGGCCCCCGACCAGGTAGTTCCACATCATCCAACCGGTGGTGCTGAACCAGAAGAAGCGGTCGCCCGGGCCGAGATCCGCGTGCAGCCCAATGGATTTCACATGCTCGAGCAGGATCCCGCCGACCGACTGGACGATCGGCTTGGGCAGCCCGGTGGTGCCGGAGGAGTACAACACCCACAGCGGGGCGGAGAACGGCACCGGGGTGAATTCGACGGCGCCGGGAACGGAGACGAAGTCATCCCACTTGGTCATCCCGTCCGCTGGTTCGGTGCCGAGGACGGGGATGTGCACCGCGCCGGACAGGCCAGGCAACGCCGCCCGCAGCTGCTCGACGGTGGCCGTGATCGCGAAGTCCTTGCCTGCGTAGCGGTATCCGTCGACGGCGAGGAGCACCGTCGGGGAGATCTGGACGAACCGGTCGATCACCGACCCGGGTCCGAAGTCCGGTGAGCACGACGACCAGACTCCGCCGAGAGACGCCGTGGCCAGGAAGCCGACCAACGCGTGAATCCCGTTGGGCACCAGCGCTGCCACCCGGTCGCCCGCGCCGACCCCGAGCCGGCGCAACCCGGCCTCCGCGGCGCCGACCCGGCAGCGTAGATCGGCCAGCGGGACGTGCTCCTCGGTGCCATCTTCGCGCGACACGATCACCGCCGGGTCCGAGCCCGGACGCGTGTCCGAGCCGGCAAGGGCGTGTTCGGCGTAGTTCAGTGCGCCGCCAGGAAACCACTCCGCACCGGGCATCACCGATGCGGGCAACACCCGCTCCGGCGCCCGATGCCAGCGCACGGCGAAATAGTCCGCGACCGCGGACCAGAAGCCCTCCAGATCCGTCGTCGAATACGACCACAACGACCCGTAGTCGGGCAGGTCGTGGCCGCTCCTGGCCGCCGCGAACGCGGCAAAGTCGCTGATCCGTGCGCCGGCAACGCGCTCGGGACTGGGCTGCCACAGCACCTCGGGAACAATGTCGATCCGGCTCATATCGTGTTCCTCCCGTGTCCGGAATGTTTCACCAGCGTCAGCGCAACCCAGCCGAAGTCCTTGTCGGCCAATGGCACGCCGAGAGGGTGTGGTCCTCCTCGTCACCTGCGGCTGAAGTCACCCCTGGCGAAGGGTCCTCCGCCTGGCCGGCGCCGCCGGAGCAATTGGCGGATCAATCCCACTGCCTCCGTGAGCGAATGGTCTCCATTGCGCCGACCCAGGTATGCCCGAAAGGGTCGGGGAGTCACCGGCCGAACGGGTTGGACCGTCCCGGCCGACGCCTCACCGGTCCAGCCGACCGTCATCGGCGCCGTCGACCGACCTGCGGCGGCCCCGCCCCTTGGACGTGCATGCAATCCCTCCCCTCCCGCTGTGCGGGTTTTCGGTGGACGAGTTGATCGGGCGATCAACACCTCACTGTCGGGCGCTCAGAACGGTGGGCGACAGTGCCGAAGGTCCCATCGGCTGGTGAAATCGGATGAGTCGTGAAGGCCCGGCCCATCGACAGGCGACGGTTTGGTCATCGTGGATGGGCGAACGCCCGCGGCGTCGGCCCTCACCTCAGCCGGGCGTCGATCCGAGGCATTCGCCTTCCCCGGCCGACGCTGCTCCGATCAGGTGGCCGACACGGTAGGGGGACCGGTCGGAGGTTACACGCCGTCATCGCCCCCTCGCGTTCCCTTACGCCCCGTCACACCAATCGGACGAAGGGTGACAGAACGGGCCCAAGGTGGGACAGTCGACGTGGTTGCATTTTGGAGGCCGCCCTGACCTCGCGGGTACACGCCCGTCTCCGGTCGTCACGACAGTGGTTACCGCGTCGGGGATGTCGGCGAAGGGTGGCGTCCCGATGAGCGTTCCTGCACCGGTAGACCCCGCCGGGACCGATGCCCCGGCCAAGGCGTCGGCTGGGCTGACCGGTTCGGCGGCGGGCCGGTGATGAGACCCGAGACGGACACGCCGAGCGACTCAGTGGGGCCGCCCCCATCCGGACGGTGGCACGTGTTGGACCATCCGCTCGGGCCATCCGCCACCCCGCCAGCGAGATCGAGGTGGGGTTTCACCCCCAGCGAGGGTTTTCGTTCAACGGAAGGTCGACGATGAGCGGTTCGGTGACATTCGCGCCTGCCCGACCCAGCACTGCCGCGCGCTCAGCCCCAGACGCCGCCCTGCCGTGCGCGGACTGCCCGGTGGTCCGCCTGGCCCGGGATGTGATGACCCGCGATCCGCACACAGTCGCGTGCAGCGACCCTCTGCTGGAGGTCGCGGGAGTGATGCGCAGCCTGCTGGTGGCGTTTCTGCCGGTCTGCGACGAGCACGGTGACCTGCAAGGGGTCATCGCCTTGCAGGACCTGCACCATGTCCTACGGCCCGGCCAGCCCACGAAGGCCACGGCATCGTCCCTGGCGCAGAACCCGCCGATGACGATCGGGGTGAACGACCCCGTCGACCAGGTCTGGGACCTGATGGCCGAGCAGCGCATGTGGCTGTTGCCGGTGCTGGACGGGCGCCGCCTGGTCGGCGTCGTCCACTTCAGGACCGCACGATCGAACGAGCACTTCCGCGCGAGCACCCGATCCGCACCGCACGCCAGGCCCACCTCGATGCGGGGCCCTCTCCCGTCACCGCCGGCTCCGGTTCGACACGGAGGGCAGCCGAGCGATTCCTCCGGTCATCATGACGAACTGGACGCCGGCGACCGGCACTCCGGAGGCCGCCGGTGCGAAGCCCGCTGACCGGGTCGCGGCCCATCGCCGGAGAGGAGCCCTTCGTGACCGCTGCACCAACTGCCGCATACCCGCTGCAGTGGGAAGCTGACGTGCTGCTCGCCGACGGCGGTGTCGCGCACCTCCGGCCGTCCGGTCCGGCCGACGCAGATGCGATCCGCGCCATGCACGGCCGGTTGAGCCAGAAGACGCTCTACATGCGGTACTTCAAGGCGGTCAACGAGATCTCCGACCGGCAGATCGAGGTCTTCACCGATGTGGACCACGACTCCCGGGTCGGGTTGGTCGCCATGCTCAGCGGGCAGATGATCGCGGCCGGGACGTACCACCGCGACCCGGCCGGGAACGGCGACTCGGCCGAGGCCGCCTTCCTGGTGGAGGATTCGCAGCAGGGCCGCGGGCTCGGTTCGATCCTGTTGGAGCACCTGGCCGCGGCCGCCCGGGAGCGCGGGATCCGCCGTTTCACCGCCGAGGTCCTCGGGCAGAACACCAAGATGCTCGGGGTGTTCATGGACGCCGGGTACACCGTGCACCGCGAGTACGACTCGGGTGTCATCGACCTGGCGTTCGACATCGAACCGACCGAGAAGTCCCGCGCGGTGATGACCGCCAGGGAACACCGCGCCGAGGCGCGGTCGATCGCCCGGCTGCTCGCACCGCGGTCGATCGCGGTCATCGGAGCCTCCGACGAGCCCGCCATGCTGGGCCACATCGTGCTGGAGAACCTGTTGCGCGGCAAGTTCTCCGGGCCGGTGTACCCGGTGACGCCGGACATCGTGTCGGTGCAGGGCGTGCGGGCCTACGCCTCCGTCACCGACATCCCCGATCCGGTCGACCTGGCCGTGGTGACGGTGCCGGACTCGACCGCGGCCGAGGTGGTCGCGGCCTGCCGGGCCAAGGGAGTGCACGGACTGGTGGTGATGACGGCGGGCTTCGCGGACCAAGCACTCGCCGGTGACCCGGTCACCAACGACGGGCTGGCCGACGACGGGCTGGTTGACGTCGGGCTGGTCGGCGCCGCCGCGGAGCGGCAGCTGGTCGCGTTGGCCCGCGATGCGGGCATGCGAGTTCTGGGCCCGAACTGCCTGGGCATGGTCAACACCGATCCGTCGGTGCGGATGAACGCGACACTGGCGCCGGTGATCCCGCCGGCGGGCCGGATCGGTTTCTTCTGCCAGTCCGGTGCGTTGGGTGTCGCGATCCTGGCCGACGCCGCGAACCGCGGGCTCGGTCTGTCGACGTTCGTCTCGGCCGGCAATCGGGCGGACGTGTCCGGCAACGACCTGCTGCAGTTCTGGCACGGCGACGACCGGACCGAGGTGGTGTTGCTGTACCTGGAGTCGTTCGGCAATCCCCGGAAGTTCGCCCGGCTGGCCAGGGTGCTGGCCAGGACGAAACCGGTGATCGCGGTGAAATCCGGCCGGCACGCGACGCTGACCCCCGCGCCGGGGCCGCACTCGACCGCGTTGTCCAAGGCCGCGGTGGCCAGCCTGTTCGCCCAGTCCGGGGTGATCAGGACCGACACCCTCGCCGCCGCCTTCGACGTCGCCCAGCTGCTGTCCACCCAGCCGGTCCCGCTTGGTGACCGGGTGGCCGTGATCGGCAACTCCAGTGCGCTGGGCATGCTCGCGGTCGACGCCTGCCTGGACGCCGGGCTGCGGATCGCCGACAACCGTCCGCAGGACCTCGGGGTGGACGTGAGCCCGGAGGACCTGGCCGCGGCCGTGCGGGTGGCGGCGGCCCGCCCGGAGGTCCACGCGCTGCTGGTGGTGTACGTGCCGGTCGTCGCGACGCCCGGCGCGGCGCACGCGGCGGCCCTGCGGTCGGCGGTCAGCCAGGTCCGTGTGCCGGTGCTCACCACCTTCCTCGCGGTCGACGGGATGGTGCCGCGGTTGGTCGTCCCGGCCGCGGACGGCAGCGCCGCCCGCGGGTCGGTGCTGTCCTTCCGCACCCCCGAGCGGGCGGTGGCCGCGCTGGCCCACGCGGTGCACTACGGCACGTGGTTGAGCCGCCCGTTGGGCACCGTCCCCAACCTTCCCGGGATCGATGCTGAAGCGGCCCGGACGCTGATGGCCCAGCTCCGCGGACCGGACGATCCGCCGCGGGCCCTCACCGATGCCGAACTCACCACCCTGCTGGACTGCTACGGGATCGGATGGCTGCCCTATCGCACCATCGGCAGCGCGGCCGAGGCGATCGCGGCGGCCAACGAGATCGGGTATCCCGCGGCCCTGAAGTCGTTCGACGACTCATTACGGCACCGGATCGACCAGTCCGGTGTGCGGCTCGGCCTACTCGACGCGGACCAGCTGATGGCCGCGTACGACGACCTGTCGTCGATCGCCGGTCCCCGGCTGCATGTTCAGGCTATGGCACCGCGCGATCACGCCGAGGTGTCCACCGTCTTCGCGATCAGCGCCGACCCCACGTTCGGCGTGCTGGTCTCGTTCGGGATCGGCGGGGTGGCCACCGAGCTGTTTGACGACCGCGCTTACCGGGCCGTGCCGCTCACCGACGTCGACGCCGCAGAGCTGATCTCCGCGCCGCGCGCCGAACCGCTGCTGAACGGCTATTGGGGCGCGGGCGTGGTCGCTCGCGAACCCCTCATCGACCTCGCGCTGCGGCTCGCCGCCCTCGCCGACGACCTACCCGAAGTGACCGACCTCCAGTTACGACCGGTGCTCGCCGGCCCCACCGGGGTCGCGGTGACCAGCGGTACCTGCCGGATCGGGCCCGCCCTGGCGCAGCCGCACGTCAAGCGCAGGCTGCATTGAGCCATGCCCGTGATCACGGTGACAGCACCGATCCGCGGCTCTGTTCCGCTGACGGCTACCGGTGGCGTCGGCGAAACGGGTTCAGCTCGGGTGATGTGCTGCGGCCGCGACCCGGGTCGATCACGCGCACAAGGGTTTTCGGGGGTCGGCGGGCGACACCCCCGGAGTGAAGCGCGTGCTGGCTATCCCGCGACGCCGTCGCGGAGCGCTGGCACCGGATGACAAGGAGGTCATCGATGAAGGCTCTCGTGTACCACGGACCGGGTCAGAAGGCGTGGCAGGACGTACCCGATCCGGCGATCATCGACCCGACCGATGTGATCGTGGCGGTTGACACCACCACGATCTGCGGTACGGACCTGCACATCCTGAAGGGGGACGTCCCGACGGTGACCGATGGCCGGATCCTGGGCCATGAAGGTGTCGGTACGATCACCGAGGTCGGCCGGGCGGTGCGCACGCTGTCGGTGGGGGATCGCGTGATCATCTCCTGCATCACCTCCTGCGGGGTGTGTTCCTACTGCCGCCAGCAGTTGCCGGCGCACTGCCTGGACGAGGAGGGTGCCTCGGGCATCGGCTGGGTGTTGGGTCACCTGATCGACGGCACCCAGGCCGAATACGTGCGGGTGCCGTTCGCGGAGAGCTCCCTGCACCGGCTGCCGGCAGGGGTGAGCGACGAGGCCGCGGTCATGCTGTCCGACATCCTGCCCACCGGCTTCGAGATCGGCGTCCGCAACGGCCGCGTCAAGCCGGGTGACGTCGTCGCCGTCGTCGGCGCCGGACCGGTGGGCCTTGCGGCGATGATGACCGCCGGGCTGTACGGCGCGTCCCGCATCATCGCGATCGACCTGGACGACAATCGCGTCGAGCACGCCACGGATTTCGGCGCCACCGACGCTGTCAACAGCGGCGCCGTCGAATGGAAAGACCAAGTGTTGGCCATGACCGACGGACTCGGCGTGGACGTCGCGATCGAGGCGGTGGGCGTTCCGTTGACCTTCGAGATGGCCACCGAGCTCATCAGGCCGGGCGGGACAGTGGCGAACGTGGGCGTGCACGGCAGGTCAGTCGAACTCAAACTGCAGGACCTGTGGATCAAGGACGTAGCGATCACCACCGGCCTGGTCAGCGCCACCACAACGCCGATGCTGCTCAGACTCGTGCGTCAAGGCCGACTGACGCCGGAGAAGTTCGCCAGCCACCAGTTCCCGTTGGACAGGATCACCGACGCTTACGACACCTTCGGGCGCGCCGCCGAAACCAAGGCCCTCAAGGTGGTCATCAATCGCTGACACCCCCGCGCGACCGACCGGGATGACCCGTCGCGGTCCGGGTTCGGCGGAAATGGTCGTGCCGTCGTCCAAGCCGCGTCCACGGGCAACCCCCCGGGTGGTGATGTCTCTCCCCTCAACCGGTCAGACGACCGGCGGTGCCGCTGGTCCGGGTCCGGGTGTGAGGCGCTCGGCCGGGAGGATCTGTTTGGGTAGTGACGGGCTCGACCACAGCAGTTGGACGAGAGCACCGCCGCCCTTTTCGTAGTACTCCATTCGGATGTCGTAGCGGACACCGGCCGTGAGGGTGATG
>Ga0075520_1001458_pt1 | contig 11370 bp, 14 predicted proteins | sample NGEPerB_FD_75100 | JGI IMG/M metagenome (GOLD analysis project Ga0075520, IMG submission 75100) | Arctic peat soil microbial communities from the Barrow Environmental Observatory site, Barrow, Alaska, USA - NGEE PermafrostAB12-B | ecosystem: Environmental > Terrestrial > Soil > Wetlands > Peat ... | reverse complement strand
TCCGTGGGGAGAAGGCCGGGTTGAGGGAGGACCTGCAAAACTGATTTGTTTCTTGGGCAAAATATGTTGAAGTTTCGCCCAGCTTGGAAACACTGATGCCAACACAGCCAATGAAATCGCGCCAGCAATACATTTCCAAATCCACCTATCTGATGGGGCTGCAATGTCAGAAGCTGATTTGGTTTCGCTACAACGCCAAAGACCAAATCCCCGCTCCCGATGAATCAACGCAGGCCGTCTTTGATCAAGGCACGCAAGTCGGCGAACTGGCGCGACAGCTTTTCCCCGGCGGCATCGTGGTCGCGCCCGGCATCATCAATCCCGACGAAGTCATCGCCGAAACTCAAAAGGCGATTCAAGCTCGCCGGCCTTTGTATGAAGCCGCGTTTGTTTTTCACGGCGGCTATGCGCGCACGGACATCCTCGTGCCGGTGGCCGGTGATGCGTGGGATTTGATCGAGGTCAAATCCACCACCAAGCTGAAGGAGGAAGTTCATCTGCCCGACATCGCGTTTCAAGCCTTTGTGCTCGCCGGGGCGGGAATTAAAATCCGCAAATGCTTTCTCGCCCACATCAACAACGAATTTGTCCGGCACGGCGCGATTGACCCGCAAAAGTTTTTCACGCTCGAAGATGTCACCCGGCAGGTCTCCGGCTTGAGCCGCGAAGTCGGCGATCAACTCGACGCGCTGCAACGCATCATCGGCGCGAAGGCGCATCCCGAAATCCAAATCGGCCCGCATTGCGACGATCCCTACACCTGCCCGTTGCACGAACGCTGCTGGTCGTTCCTGCCCGAAGCCAGTGTCTTCACGCTTTATCGCGGCGGCAAGAAAAGTTTCGCGCTGCTCAAGCAGGGCATCCAGCATCTGGATAAAATCCCCGCCGACTTCACGCTCACTGATAATCAATCCATCCAGCGCGCCGCCCTGCTCGCGGGCAAACCGCACATTGACCGCCCCGCGCTCGCGGCTTTTCTCGGCCAGCTTGAATATCCCGTCAGCTTTCTGGATTTTGAAACCTTCGCCCCGGCCATCCCGCTGTTTGACGACTCGCGCCCGTTCCAGCAGATTCCATTTCAGTTTTCACTGCACATTCTCCGCTCCGAAAACGCCACGCCGGAGCATCGCCAGTTTCTCGCCGAAGGCACGGCTGACCCGCGCCCGGAATTCATGCGCCAACTGCGCGACGCCCTGCCGGAAACCGGGTCGGTGGTGACTTACAACGCCAGTTTTGAAACCGCTCGCCTGAAGGAAGGTTGCGAACTGCTGCCGGAATTCAAGCCGTGGTTCGTGAAAGTGACGCCGCGCATTGTTGACCTGCTGCTGCCGTTCCGTGGCTTCCGCTACTACCATCCGCAGCAGCACGGCAGCGCGTCAATGAAAGCCGTGCTGCCCGCCCTGACCGGCAAGGGCTACGAAAATCTGACGATTCAAGAAGGCGGCGCGGCCAGCCGCGAATTCCTGCGCGTGACCCACGGTCAAGTGACCGCCGTCGAACGCCGCCGCGTGCGCCAGCATCTGGAAGAATACTGCGGGCTGGACACGCTGGGGATGGTTGAAATTGTTGGTTGCTTGGGTGGCGTGTTGGAAGAATGATCGTGAATTGAGACGAAATTGTTTGTTTTTTTTCGCGGATATATTACACATCGACCATGGCCAACGTCCAAAATTCAATCTCATTTCTTGAACTAGCACAACAAGTGTTGGTAAAAGAGCAAAAGCCCCTCACTATAGATGAAATCTGGGATGTCGCAGAAAAAGCGGCACTTGTAGCACAGTTGGATTCTACGGGGAAGACACCCAAAAGGACGCTCGGAGCGAGACTCTACACGGATGCAAAAGATTCAAATGGCATGTTTCAAAAAGTTGGTGCTGGTCCAGCTAGATTTACGCTACGAACTCTAGCCGCTGGTTTGTCGAAAGAGCAATTAGAACAGCAAGTTCCTGAAATCGCTCCAGCAATGGCAATATCGGTTCCTTATTCAGAACGCGATCTGCATCCTTTAATGGTGTGGTTTGCAAAAACCGAATTTGAAGCAGATTGCAAAACAATTTACCACGAAAAAGGGCTTAAACGGGGGCCAAGACATAACCAGTGGCTTTACCCAGATTTAGCCGGATTCGCATTGAACTCCAAGAATTGGAATCAGGAGGTTGTTAATTTGGCACAGCAATCTGGGGGTAGAAGCGCACGGCTTTTTTCATTCGAATTGAAAATCTTTCTCAACGATTTTTATACTCTTCGCGAATATTTCTTTCAAGCCGTATCAAACTCATCTTGGGCGAATGAGGGTTACTTGGCCGCTGTAGAAATTGGTGAAGCCCCTGATTTCTTCAAGGAACTTACTCGCCTTTCTCAAAGTTTCGGCATTGGTGTAATCCATTTAGATACTGCTGAACCTCTGAATTCGGAGATAATCCTTCCCGCGCGGGAAAAATCTATAATTGATTGGGAAACTGTGTCCAGAATTGCGGAAGATAATGAAGACTTCAGAAAATTCATAGCATCTGTCGCGAACTCGATAAAGGTGAATCAAATTGTTACGCCAAGCTTCGATCCTAGTTTGGACGACAAACAGATAACTGAATACGTGAAAAAAAAGTTGGCGGCTCAACCTGCGATGCCTCCATCTGAATTATCAGCCAAGGTAAAATGAACATTGATGGCGTCATTTGGCAGTATTTGGATAAGGCGGTCAAGCGATTCAATGAAAGCAGCGATGTCGGAACACTTCTTTGCCCACTCAATGAAAACCCAGATACGGAACCTGGCCCGGCAGCAAGTGAACGAGCAATAGCCTATCGCCTGGCCTTCTATCTTGAATCTGAATTGCGGGGCATAGGCTTGATCAGCGATGTTGGACCACTCGTTGTTGATTGCGAATACAATAGGCATGGCGGCGCATACAAGGCTCTTGCTGTCGAGGAAAAACTCAAAAGCATTGTGATGGCAGTTCGAAAAAGGCTATTGGACGATCCAGACGAAGATGGCTTCTACGATTTTTCGGTCGCCCCTGACATCGTGGTTCATCAGCGGACAACGGACGTTAATAACTTACTTATTGTCGAAATCAAGAAGCGAAGTAATCGCAAGCTGAAAGAATATGAATACGACGAATTGAAATTGAAGTTGTTCACGGAGTCTAAACATAATGAGAATGGATACGGATATAAGTTTGGTGCTTTCGTAGTCGCCGAGGATACTTGCGAGCCTGCGAAGCGCAAATTGGAAATTATTGAGCAGTATAAAAATGGAATGAAAACGTGAACATCACTGCTTCGTAGCCGGCAATGTCCTAATTTGGGATTGCCAGCCCAACAAAAAGTTTCTAAAATGTATTTGCATATGGTAGGGGCGGGTGGATTTGAACCACCATCTCCGTCGTAATCTCGGTCAAGAGAATTAGAACAACGGCGCATAATCCAATCATGCTGCGCCCCAAAATGACTCCCCGTTTGCGAGAGCAGGCGGGGAGAATTTTCTCCCTTTCCCCACTTAATCCCGCCCTATGCGGTAAGCATGAGAATTTTTTGGGTAACAGTCAAGCCCTAAATGGATGAAGATGTGGAAAACCACTATTTTGCTAGGATTCTGGACAAGTCAATTCGTCACAATCACCGTTTTTGTTTTGGCGGACACCCGTAGCCGCCGAGCGCGTCAATCATCGTGTGCCAGACCGAGGCGTAAGCGTCATGTTTGGCTTGCTGGTCGGGCGTGCGCGCGACCGTGTCCTTGAAGTTGGAATAGTCCAGCGAGTCGCCCAGAAACTGCATCACCTTCCGCACATCGCCCTGGCCGGTGACGATGCGAAACGAATAGTCCGCCGTCTTGGTGGCGTGGATTTCCGCGCCGGCCAAAGGCACACGCGCGACGAGGTTTTCCAAATCCTGCCGCACGCGGGCGCGGACGTGAAACTCGCCCGGCTGCTTCTGCACGATGGAATAAAATCCGTGTTTGGTCATCAGCCACATAAATTTGGTCGGTTATTGTTCGCCAGCACCATCACACAGTTCGTCATCAGTCGGTTCGTGTTGCTCGTCGTCAGGAGCCAATTGGAAGTTCAACATCTGCGGGTCCATGCCGAGAAAAGCGCCGGCGTATTTTTTGACATGGCCGGCCATCAACACTTCGTTGGGAATTTTGCCCTGTCCTTCAATGGTGCCTTCATATAGCTCCAGAAAAAAAGCCATATAGGCGCGGGCGTATTCGCGCACCGGATTTTTCCGCCAAGCCGCATTGGGCGGATCATTCGGGCGCTCCTGCTCCAATTGCCGGCGCAGGCTGGCGGTCATTTGGTTCGGGTCGGTGAACCACGGAATCGCCAAGTAAGCGGGATTCCTGCCTTGAACGATTTTTGCCAATGGTTCGGCCTTTTCATTCATGGCTTTCCAAAATGGTTTGAAGGCGAGCTTGGCGGTTTGGCTGAATTGCCACGCTTCATCGCCAAATTGCACGAGCACTTTCAGCATCGCTTCCGGGCTGGCAAGGTAGATGAGGTTGAGGCGCTCCGCTGCTCTGACGTAACCCAAACCCATCGGCGAACTTTTTTCCTCGTCCGTCAGCAAGTCACCGTTCAATTTCTGTTTCTTTGCCATGCTGAAATTGTATCAATCCATTCCGCGAAGAAAAGCCTCCGCCACCCCTTCAGGGTGGAAATAATTTTTTGGACGTTTTCCTAGGGTAGTTCGTTCCTCGCAACCCTAGGCTAATTTCCGTAGCGCCTTCAGCGCATTGGGATTCGTGTCAATTAGTGAAATTCGTGTCAGAACTTTGCGCCTTGGCGTCCTGGTGATTAAAAAATTCGCACCGCCGGTCATTCAAAACTCGCCGGAGCAGCCGTTGCTCGGAGCTTGCACGGCCCAGGCCTTTGGCTCATGTTTAAGCCATGCTGACGGATGAGCAGACCGGTCCCGAACAGATTGCCGCGTTGCGCGCCATGACCGGTGCGCGGCGGCTGCGGCTGGCCGAGCGGCTCTACTGGTCGGCGCGTAAAATGAAAACGGCGGGTCTGCGCCAACAGCATCCCGACTGGCCGGAGCCGCGCCTGAACGACGAGGTGCGCCGGATTTTCAGCCATGCCCGAACCTGAATTGTTTTTGTTGTTTGTGCGACCGCTGAACCGCGCGGGCATCCGCTATGTCGTCAGCGGCAGCGTGGCCGCAATTTTCTACGGCGAACCGCGCCTCACCCACGACGTGGACTTCGTCGTCTTTCTCAACGCCACCGACATCCAAAAGCTGCCCACCGTTTTTCCGGTCACGGAATTTTATCAGCCGCCGCTGGAAACCATGCTGGCCGAAACGGCGCGTGAGCATCACGGCCATTTCAACCTCATCCACCGCGACACCGGTTTCAAAGCCGATATGTATCCGACCGGGCGCGACGAATTGAACGCCTGGGCGTTTCGCGGCAAACGCCCGGTGGAATTTGAAGGCGAAACCATCATGCTGGCGCCGCCGGAATATGTCATCGTGCGAAAGCTGGAATACTATCGCGAAGGCCACGCCGAAAAACATCTGCGCGACATCCGCGCCATGCTGGCCGTGTCCGGTGAACAAATGGACCGGGCGAGTTTGACCGAATGGATTCAGCGGCGGGGTTTGGAATCCGAATGGCGGCTGGTTTCCGGCTCGTAAAATTCAGGAAGCCCTTGCGCCGGGTCGGCAACTCAAGTTATTCAAAGCTGGTGGTGCCGGGGGATTTGGATTTCACCCAGGAAGCAAAGTCCGCCTGGCTTTGCACGACGATGAAGCCGCCGGCCATCGCGGAGTGGCCGCCGCCGCAGAGCTGTGCGCATTCAATCTGGTAGCGGCCGATTTTTGTGGGCGTGAAAGTGCAGGGAATGCGCAGGCCGGGAATCGCGTCCTGCGTGATGCGCATGGCGACGAGCTTGAGCGAATGAATCACATCCTTGGAACTCAAATAAATCAGCACCGGCTTGTTGACGGGAACGTGAATTTCATTGAGCAGTTGGATGTCGTCCTTGCCGGCGGGGTCGGCGGGGTCAACGCCAAAGACATTGTCGGAGGCGATGAGCTTCATGTCCTGCTGGCCGAATTTTCCATCCAGACCGGGATAACGCGCATTCCACGCGAATTGCTGTGCCATGATCTGAATCACGGTGGCGTCTTCGGGCTTGGGAAATTGATTCACGTTTTTTGCCCAGAGCGGCACGGCGATGCCGAGCAGCAAAACCGCTTCGACGGCGACGATGGCCAGTTCGACGTAGCTTGGCAATTTGCTTTTGGAACCTTCGTAGCTGGCCTTTTGATGGCGCGCCGCGTTGAAGCGGAACAGCACATAGCCGAAATAAATGATCCAGCCGACGAACAGCACCAGCATCAGCCAGTGGACATAAACCATCAGGTCGTCCACGGCGCGGCCGTTGGCGGAGGCGAGGGCGGGCAGGCCGAGAACATCATGGGCAAACCAGTCTTTCATGCGTCAGGGGAAAGTTTTTCGGCGGCTTTGGCGAGCGCGTCGCTTTTGCGGATCAGGTAAATAAAAAAAGCCAGGAAGGTCACCAGCACCGGCACCACGATGGCGAGCAGCGTGAAGATGCCCCAGTTCATGCCGTCGGCCATGGGCGAATCCGACGCGCCGTAGCAGGCCGCGCAGGCGAACAATTTCACCGGCGCGAACAGCGCCAGGGCGGGCAATAAAAATTTAAACAACGGCTTCACAGGTAGCTGATGCGTTTCAGTTTCTTCAAAAAATAAATGCCGTAAACAATCACGGCCATTCCCGCCACGATTCCCGCCGCGCCCCAGAAGTTGCTGCCCGTTGAAAAGGCCCACGCCGCGCAGCCGAAGGACAGCGCGGTCAGCAGCGTGACAAAAATCAGATGGAAGGCTTTCAGTGACATTTTAGTGCAGGGCGGTTCCGGGCGGAAAATCATTCATCGCCCACATCGTCAGGCCCATCAGCCCGATGAAAAAAATCACGGTGAAAATGAGGACGGTATAAACCATTTTTTTCTCGGACAACAAATGCATGAGATAACCGGCGACGAGAAAAGCGTTCACGACGGCGATGGCGAGAATCATCGTCACTTTCGCCGTCCAGCCGAAGTGCGGCAGAAAGGACGCATAAATCATCAGGGCCGTGGTGCAAAGCACGACGACGAAGACAACCGCGCAGAGGCGGAAGTAGCTCTTCAGATTTACCGGCTGTTCGGATTCGCTCATAACATCTTCAGGTCAAATAAAGCACAGGGAACAGGAAAATCCAGACCAAGTCCACAAAATGCCAGAACAGGCCGGAGACTTCGATGCGGTTGGTGAAACGTTCGGGATCGGTCTTCCACATTTTGCTGCCCGGCCCCCAGAGATAAAAAATGACGAGCGTGCCGCCGAAGATGTGCAGCGCGTGCAGGCCGGTCAGCGTGAAATAAATCGCGGTGAAGGTGTTGTGGCGCGGGCCGTAATTTTCCATTTTCTTGATGTCAGTCGCGGCGATGGTGAGTTCTTTATGGACGGCTTTCTTCGCCTCCTCGCTGCGCAGATCCATCAGCTCCTCGTGTTTTTCAACGACGTGGCCGTGGATGGTGACGGAAGCCAGTTGATAGTTATTGGTGGTTCCGCCAGCAACCTGGGAAAATGAACTGCCGCGAAAACTCCGTTCTTCCACTTCTGATTTCGAGGCCAGGTTCACATAGACCGCGCTTTCAAAATGGCCGTCGGCAATTTTGCCGCTCGTCAATTGGATTTCATAATGAATCCATTTGTCATGATACTCGTAGGATTTGATGCCGAGGAAGGCCAGCGCGAGCAGAATGGTGCAGGCGTGGAAAAATTTGAATTTGCCAAACTCGCGCACTTTGCACGAGGCCCACGCCAGCAAGGTCGTGATGGCCGAGAGCGCGAGCAGCAGCGTGTTGACGGTGCCGAGCCGGACATCCAGCCAGCCGTGCGGCCATTCGCCGGCGGGCGCGCCGACGCGCAGCAAAATGTAGGCGGAAAAAAGTCCGCCGAACAACATCACTTCCGACGCCAGAAAAAGCCAGATGCCCAGCTTGGCATTGTAAAGGCCGGTGTCCGGACGGGTTTGAACGGTGTAAGGAATTTCCATGAAAAAAATTCAGGGCGCGTTGGGCGCGGGTGAGGTTTTGTCCGCCGGGGCGTTTTGCGGCGTGAAATCTTCCGCGGCGCCCGGCACGCTGTATTCGTAAGGGCCGCGGGCGACGTGCGGTTCGTGCGCGAAATTTCCATGCGGCGGCGGCGTGGGCGTCTGCCAGTCGAGCGTGGTCGCGCGCCACGGATTGGCGCCGACTTTTTCGCCGCGGCTGATGCTCCAGAATAAATTGATGATGAACGGAATCTGCGCGATGCCCAGGCACACCGCCGCCCACAAAATCACGCCGTTCATCTGCATCACCGTGCCGGGCAGCGCGTCAATGGCGTTCGGCACGCGCGCGGCGGAATAATTGATGCCGCCGTCGGACATACGGCGCAACATGCCTTTGATGCCCTGCACAAACATCGGCATGAACACGATGTTCATGAAGGCGAACGAGCACCAGAAATGCACGCGGCCCCAGAATTCATTCATCTTTCGCCCGGTCATTTTTGGGAACCAGAAATAAATTCCGGCGAACAGCGCGAAAATGGTTCCCGGCGCAACGACGTAATGAAAATGCGCGATGATGTAATAGGTGTCGTGCAGATACAAATCGCACGCGGCCAGTCCAAGCGGCAGACCGGTCAAGCCGCCGATGCCGAACATCGGCAAAAATCCGAGCGCGAACAGCATCGGCGTGTTGATGCGGATTGAACCGCCCCAAAGCGAGAGGAACATGCACGTCAAAATGATGACGGATGGAATGGAAATAATCATCGTCGTCGCCTGGAAGAACGTGGCGATTTTCTGGCCCATGCCGGTCAGATACATGTGATGCGCCCAGACGATGAACGACAGGAAGCCGACGAACAGCACGGAATACACGAGCGATTTGTAGCCCCAGATCGGCTTGCGCGTGTTGTTGGCGATGACTTCGCAGACGATGCCCATCGCCGGCAAAATCAAAACATAAACTTCGGGATGGCCGAGGAACCAAAATAAATGCTGCCACAACAACGGGCTGCCGCCGCCGCTGCGGTCGGCAAGCTGGCCGCCCACGGCGAGGCCGGTCGGCAAAAAGAAACTGGTGTGCGCGACGTTGTCCATCAATTGCAAAACGCCGGCGGCTTCGAGCGGTGGAAACGCCAGCAGCAAAATGAAGGCCGTCACGAATTGCGCCCAGACGAACCACGGCAGGCGCATCCACGTCATACCCGGCGCGCGCAATTGAATAATGGTCGCGATGAAATTAACCGCGCCCAGCAGCGATGACGTGATGAGCAAAACCATTCCCACGAGCCAGAACGCCTGGCCGTTCGTGGGAATCGTGGTTGCCAGCGGCGAATAGGAAGTCCAGCCCGCCTGCGCCGCACCGCCCGGAATAAAAAAGCTCACGAGCATCACCACGCCGCCGAGGAAAAACGCGTGAAAGCTCGCCATGTTGACGCGCGGAAACGCCATGTCCGGCGCGCCGATCATCAGCGGCACGACGTAATTGCCGAACGCCGCGAACGCCAGCGGCACCACGCCGAGGAACACCATGATGGTTCCGTGCATCGCGCCAAAGGAATTGTAAAGCTCCGGCGAAATCGCGCCGTGCGCGGCGGGCTGGCCGAGAATTTTTTCCAAAAGCGGCCCGAAGACCGGCACCGGCACGCCCGGATGCGCGATCTGCCAGCGCATCAGGAGCATCAGGAAAAATCCGAACAGCATGAAACACAGCGCCATGAAACCGTATTGGATGCCGATGACTTTGTGGTCGGTGGAGAAAATATATTTCGACCAGAAATTCGGCTCGTGATGGCCGTGATCGTCGTGGCCATGAGGCGCGGCGGTTTCGCGAAACTGCGGAAATTGTTGAACAGTCGCTTGCATAAAATCAATTCGGGGAAATGACTAATGACGAAACCCTAATGACTAAAGAATGACGAAGCTCGAATGACGAACGAACAAACTGCGGCGCTGCCGCACATTCGTCATTGGTCATTGGGGCTTCTTTAGTCATTCGGATTTAGAAATTAGTCATTTCAACTTGTCGCAAACCAGCGCCGTCAGCAACAACGGCAGATAAATGATCGAGGCCAGAAAAAGCTGCCGCGCCCGGACAATCGTGAGCTGCCGCGAAAATTGAACCGCGTAAAACAAAAATCCCGCGCCCAAAATAATCGCGGCCACGAGATAAGTCGTTCCCGCCATTTTGAAAAAGAACGGACACAGGCTCGCGGCGACAAGCGCGACGGTGTTGACCACGGCTTGCTGGCCGGTGCGGCTTCCGTCCGCGTCAACATTGGGCAGCATGATGAAACCGGCTTTCGCGTATTCGTCGCGATACATCCACGCGATGGCGAAAAAATGCGGCAGTTGCCAGAACGCCAGGATTGCGAACAACGCCCAGCCTTCGCCGCCCAGTTCGTTGCGCGCCGCCGTCCAGCCCATCAACGGCGGCAACGCGCCGGGAATCGCGCCGACCAGTGTGTTCGTCCACGTCACGCGTTTCAACGGCGTATAAATAAACAGGTAACTTACCAGCGTCACCGCGCCGAGCACGCTGGTCAGCAGGTTCACCAGCAACGCGAGATAAATCAGGCCGGCCACGGAACAAACTCCGCCAAAAATGGCGACGGTCGTCGGCTGTAATCGGCCCGACGGCAGCGGACGGCTGGCCGTGCGGCGCATCTTGGCGTCGTATTCGCGTTCGAGCAACTGGTTCAACGCCGCCGCGCCCGCCGCGACGAGCGCCGTGCCGAACAGCGTGTGAAACATCTGGAGAAAATTCACCGCGCCGCGTTCGCCGAGGTAAAACCCGACAAACGTGGTGAGTAGCACCAGCCCGGTGAGCCGCGCCTTGACCAGATCGGCAAAGACCGCCGGCCAGCTTTTTTCCGCTACTGCGGCTGCATTGAGGACTTCCGCCGATGATTTCATTTTGCGTGATTAAACAGCAGGCGCGTCGGTTAACGCGCCTGACTTAACCTATATTGTCATTGAATGACAATATATGTCAACCGCGAGTTGTTTTCAAAAATCCCGCAGGAGCCGGGGTGGCGAGGCTGGTTTTGAAAGGAATTTCAGTCGGAAGAAACCACGGATGAACACCGATGAATACGGATTATGAAGCAGGTTTTCCGATGCAGAGAAGCAGCAAAAACACCCGCTCCGCCTGAACATGGTTCAGGCGTGGCGGGTTTGGGTCAGTCGGGGGGATGGGGGAAGGTTGAACCGGTTGTTCAGCCCTCGCCCATCCCTCCGCTGATTTGATTGCGCCCTTTAGACGCAGCGGTGTTCATGTTGCCTTTCAGGTCTTCACAC
>Ga0075520_1001456_pt1 | contig 11376 bp, 13 predicted proteins | sample NGEPerB_FD_75100 | JGI IMG/M metagenome (GOLD analysis project Ga0075520, IMG submission 75100) | Arctic peat soil microbial communities from the Barrow Environmental Observatory site, Barrow, Alaska, USA - NGEE PermafrostAB12-B | ecosystem: Environmental > Terrestrial > Soil > Wetlands > Peat ... | reverse complement strand
CACCTCGGCTGCGCGCCGGGAGACAAGTTCACGCCCGGACCGCAGCCTTCGCTGCCCGACAACTGGTCTGGCGGCTTCCTGTGCCCCTGCCATGGCTCGACCTTCGACATGTCCGGCCGCGTCTTCAAGGACAAGCCGGCGCCAGACAACCTCGAAGTGCCGCCCTACATTTACCTGTCCGACAGCAGGATCCTCATCGGCGAAGACAAGAAGGCCTGAGCTTCGCAGCTCGCGCCACGCACGCCGACGGCTCCTCCGGAGAAAGAAGAATGGCTGAATATCACGAAGCACTCCCCGGCTCCACCGCGAGCCAGAGGCTGCTGAACTGGATCGACAACCGCTTCCCGCTGACCAAGCTCTTCAACGAGCACATGGCGCAGTACTACGCGCCGAAGAACTTCAACGTCTGGTACGTCTTCGGCTCGCTCTCGCTGCTGGTGCTGGTGATGCAGATCCTCACCGGCATCTTCCTCACGATGCACTACAAGCCCGACGCTGCCAAGGCGTTCGAGTCGGTCGAGTACATCATGCGCGACGTGCCCTGGGGCTGGTTCATGCGCTACATGCATTCGACGGGCGCTTCGGCGTTCTTCATCGTCGTCTATCTGCACATGTTCCGCGGCATGATCTACGGCAGCTATCGCAAGCCTCGCGAGCTGATCTGGCTGTTCGGCTGCGCCATCTTCCTCTGCCTCATGGCAGAGGGCTTCATGGGCTACCTGCTGCCTTGGGGCCAGATGAGCTACTGGGGGGCGCAGGTCATCGTCAACTTGTTCTCGGCGATTCCCTTCATCGGCCCCGACCTTTCGCTCCTGATCCGTGGCGACTACGTCGTCGGTGACGCGACGCTCAACCGCTTCTTCAGCTTCCACGTCATCGCCGTGCCGCTGGTGCTGCTCGGCCTCGTCGCGGCGCACATCATCGCGCTGCACGAAGTTGGCTCGAACAATCCCGACGGCGTCGAGATCAAGGCGAAGAAGAACGAGAAGACGGGCCTGCCGCTCGACGGCATCCCCTTCCACCCGTACTACACGGTGCACGACATCTTCGCCGTCAGCGTCTTCCTCTTCATCTTCAGCGCGGTCCTGTTCTTCGTGCCCGAAGGTGGCGGCTACTTCCTCGAGCCGAACAACTTCATCCCGGCCGATTCGCTGAAAACGCCGCTTCACATCGCACCGGTCTGGTACTTCACGCCCTTCTATTCGATGCTGAGGGCGACGACCGACATCATGGTCGACGTGCTGGCCGCCCTCCTCGCGCTCGGCGCCGTCCTCGGCATCGTGCGTGGCGGCTTCGGCGCGATGGGCAAGATCGTGATCGCTGTCGCTGCCATCGTCGCCGTCGCCTTGCTCAAGTACTTCGACGCGAAGTTCTGGGGCGTCGTCGTCATGGGGGGCGCGGTGCTGATCCTCTTCGCCTTGCCGTGGCTCGACCGCAGCCCGGTAAAGTCGATCCGCTACCGGCCCGGCTGGCACAAGATCGTCTACGGCGTCTTCGTCGCGTTCTTTCTCGCCCTGGGCTACGTGGGCTCGAAGCCGCCGTCACCGTCGTTCAACTACATCGCGCAGCTCGGTACGCTCGTCTACTTCGGCTTCTTCCTGCTCATGCCGTGGTGGAGCCGGCTCGGCACCTTCAAGCCGGTGCCCGACCGCGTGACCTTCGTCGCCCATTGACCGAGCGAGGCTGCCCGATGAAAAAACTCCTGCTCAGCCTGCTCGCTGCCTGCGGTTTCGCGCTGCCGGTGCTTGCCCTCGGCGCCGACGAAGGCTATCCGTGGGACAAGTTCCCGGCCGAGAAGATGAACGACATGCCAGCGCTGCAGCACGGCGCCAAGATCTTCGTCAACTACTGCCTCAGCTGCCATTCGGCCTCATACATGCGCTACAACCGCATGCACGACATCGGCCTGACCGACGACGAGATCAAGAAGAACCTGCTGTTCGCCACCGACAAGGTCGGCGATACGATGAACGTCACGCTCGACCCGAAAGACGCGAAGGAATGGTTCGGCACGGCGCCGCCCGATCTTTCGGTGATCGCACGCTCGCGCGCCGAGGCCGGCAAGGGCAGCGGGGCCGACTATCTCTACACCCTCTGGCGCACCTTCTACCGAGACGATACGCGGCCGACGGGCTGGAACAACCTGGCGTTTCCCGACATCGCCATGCCGCACGTCCTATGGCAGCTGCAAGGCGAACGCCGCGCGGTCTTCGTCGACGAGAAGAACCCGCACGAGCCCGAGAAGTCCGAGCAGCGCTTCGGCCATTTCGAGCAGATCACGCCCGGCAAGCTGAGCGATCACGACTACGACGAGACGGTAGGCGACCTCGTCGCCTACCTGCAGTGGATGGGCGAGCCGGCACAGGGCACGCGCGTTCGCATCGGCGTCGGCGTCCTCATCTTCCTCGGCATCCTGATCGTATTCACTTGGCGCCTCAACGCTGCGTTCTGGAAGAACGTCGAGTAGCCGCGCCACCGCCGACGCCGCGGGACTTGCGCCCGCACGACGCGACGAGGTCGGCCGCCCAGGCCGGCCTCGTCGCCTTCACCGCTGATTTTCCAGGAGCCTCCCGACCATGATGGTGCTTTATTCCGGAACGACCGACCCGTACTCGCACCGCTGCCGCTTCGTGCTCTTCGAGAAGGGCATGGACTTCGAGATCCGCGACGTCGATCTCTTCGCCAAGCCCGAAGACATCGCGCTGATGAATCCGTACAACGAGGTGCCCATCCTCGTCGAGCGCGATCTCATCCTCTACGAGTCGCACATCATCAACGAGTACATCGACGAGCGCTTCCCACATCCCCAGCTGATGCCCGGCGACCCGGTGGCGCGCGCGCGCGTGCGCCTCTTCCTTTTCAACTTCGAGAAGGAACTCTTCGCGCACGTCAACGTGCTCGAGGGGCGCGGCACCAAGGGCACCGACAAGCAGCTCGAGAAGGCGCGCTCGCAGATCCGCGACCGTCTGACCCAGCTTGCGCCGATCTTCCTCAAGAACAAGTACATGCTGGGCGACGATTTCTCGATGCTCGACGTCGCCATCGCGCCGTTGCTCTGGCGGCTCGACTACTATGGCATCGACATGTCGAAGAATGCGGTGCCGCTGCTCAAGTACGCCGAGCGCATCTTCTCACGGCCGGCCTACATCGAGGCGCTGACGCCGTCTGAAAAGGTGATGCGCAAGTAGGCGGGGCCTGACCATGACGACGCCGATCGCCCCAGCGACAGCCGGCACGTCGACGCGGCCGTACCTCATTCGCGCTCTGCACGACTGGTGCACGGACAACGGCTTCACGCCGTACATCGCCGTCTATGTCGACGAGACTGTTCGCGTGCCGAAGGAGTACGTCAAGAACAGCGAGATCGTCCTCAACGTCGGCTTCGAGGCGACCAGCGCCCTGAAGCTCGGCAACGAGACGATCGAGTTCAAGGCGCGCTTCGGCGGCAGCTCGCGAGAGATCAGCGTGCCGGTCGACCACGTCATCGCAATCTACGCGCGCGAGAACGGCCAGGGCATGGCCTTCCCGATGCCGGCCGGCGCCGCTCCTGCCGGAGCGCCCGGTGAGGCGGAGCCGGAGTCGCCGGCCATCAAGCCGGCGGCGCCGCGCGGACCTCGCCTGGCGCGCGCCGACGGCGGCAGCCATCTGCAGAAGGTGCCGCCGCGCGGCGGCGCCGCCGGCGAGACCGAATCGCCACCCGAGCCGCCGCCCAAGCGCCCGGCGCTCAAGCGCGTCAAGTAGCGAACCGCGCCGCTGCCGCGGCGATGCGGCGCGCGCCTATACTGCCGCCGCTTCTTCGAGCGCGCATCGCACTCGTGCCGGCTTAGCTCAGTTGGTAGAGCACCCGCCTTGTAAGCGGAAGGTCGTCCGTTCGATTCGGACAGCCGGCACCAAGTAAATGTTGACTATGCCAGCGAGTAAGTACTCGCAGGGTTGAATGACGTGCACTGTTCGGATACCAAATCGGATACCACTTTGAGTCCGGGCCGCCGCTGGCTGTGAGTCCCGGTTCACGGTTCAGTGGCGGCCGGCAATGCAGCGAATGCTGCCATTTGCCCGCGACCGGCGAGGTAGCGTTTCCGGCCATTTTCAGTCGGCCGCGAGCGGCAGCTTCAGGTGGTGCGCCGACGATACCGCTCGAATCCCGCACCTTGGTCTGCCGCCATCGCTAATGTCTGCTGCTTCACCGTCGGCCCTCGCTATTGCTGTGCCTTCGATGCAGCAATCGGCGGGCCAAGGGACTTGATCAGTCTTGCCTTGGCCTCAGAGCCACCGCCGGACTCGTGCCTTGTATGCGGGGTACGCGGCTCCGAACAGCCCGGAGAGGACTCTCTCTTCCGGTGCGATCTGGAAGCGACCGATGTAAGTAGCGAAGAGCAGTGGCCCGAGAAGTGCCCAGGGCGACGACAGGAACACGGCCCATGAGACGAGGACAAAGAGGAGGCCCAGGTACATAGGGTTGCGAGTGAGGCTATACACACCTGAGGAGACGAGGGACGACGATGCCGCTGGTTTTGTTGGATTGACGGTGGTATTGGCCCGACGAAGTCCGATGACACCCAACACGCTGAAGGCGACCCCAACAGCCGCGATTGCAAGAGCAACTGAAATCCGAGCAAGCGCTAGAACATCCCACGGTGGAGCGAACAAAGAAATGCCCCACATGAGGAGCACGAAGAACACTGCAACCGCCGGCGGCGGGATCTTTAGTTCGAGGGACTGCATGTTCACGATGAGGGGGCCTAACGAATGGAAGGGACTTCCCCGTCCCAAGCTATCCGCATAGTGGAGACCGGCAACAAGTGCCACGATGGGAAGTGCGAACTTTCATCAACTCACTCGGAAGCGGAAGTCATGGCCATTTTGAACGTTGGAAGCGATCTCGCTGTCACGCGCCGGCGTAATCCGTCCACCTGTTGTCGGTGTAATCAGGCCACTTTCGTCCCCGTCACCACGCAGAAGTTACCCCACGTCTTCGTCTTCCGGCGTAGCCAGGGTCAGAATCGCGCGACCGACAGTCTTGTGAGCCATGATCTGCTGCTCCAGCCTGCGAAGTATGTGGGCGAGATCGGCCTGAGCGTGATCTCCCTCAATTTCGACGCGGGCAGCGAGAAGGATACGGTCAGGTCCAATGAACTCCGCAAAAAAGAAGGTGACTCGGTTGACTTCGGGCGCCTCCTTCAGCAGGCTGATTGCTCGGGCGCGCCTCTCGGCCGAAAGCGGCATACCCGCAAGATACCGGCGGTTCATGTTGATTAGAAACAATCCTGCCGCCCCCATCAGCACACCGATCACGATGGAGCCCGTGGCGTCATAGACGACTTTGCCGGTGATCTGGTGCAGCGCCATGCCCAGCGCCGCAACGGCGAGTCCGATCAGCGCAATGAAATCCTCCGTGACCACCGTGCGCAACTGCGAGTCAGAAGTCTCGAACACATGCTCGAAGATTCCCAGGTCTCGTTCCGCGGCGCGCTTGCGTACGAAGATCAGAGCCTGAATGAAGGACACGCCTTGCAGCGCAAAAGAACCGGCTATGACGATGTATCCGAGCCGGTAGTCAGCAGTGGTATCAGGTGCGCTGAGCTGAGCGACGCCTCGCCAAATGCCGACTTCTGCGCCCGCTATGAACATTGCGACTGATCCGAACAAGGACCAAACGTACGATTCGCGGCCATAGCCCAGGGTGTGCGTCGCGTCGGCAGGCCGCCGGGCCGCCAGATATGCTGCAACGAGAAAGCCATCCGTGATCGTGTCCACCCAAGAATGTACTGCCTCGGCCAGCATCGATGCGGAGCCGGTCAAGACAGCGGCGAGAGTCTTTACGAGAGCCACCAGCGTACCGGCGAGGACCGCAGCCATCACCACCGATGTTCCCCCTTGCTCCTGAGAGTCGACACCGAGGTGCCGGTGGAAGCGGTTGAATGCCCTCATGGTTGCAAGTTAGCTGCACGTAGACGCTCGGGTAACGACCCAAAGCATTCCGCTCCTGGCGCGGACGTCGCCGCGATCCAAGAAGGAGACCGTGTCCTCACCTGCTGTCTTTTTGCCATTGGGCGTAAGTGACACGCGGAACTTCAAACCGATCAGTCGTGCGACAGTAGGTCGCGGGTGAACCGAGTCGTCCGATGGGTGCGAAGTTCTTGATTTGCAATCGCGGACCGAGCAAATGATCGGCGACATGAAACATGACCACCTCGCCGATAAACAGCGTATTGGTACCCAGCGACTGCGAGTGGTATAGCTTGCACTCCAGACTGGCCTGCGCTTGGGCCAACCGTGGTGCTTTGGCGTGAACAGAGGGCGCGACGTGCAAATTCGCAGCGATTAGTTCACTTTCGGTGGACGGAAAATCCGCCGCCGAAATATTCATGGCGCCCAGCAGGTCCTCGGTTACCAAATTCACCACGAAGTCGCCGCTGGTCTGAATGTTCTTTGCGGTGTCTTTGGGTGCACCATCGTCACGGCAGCCAATACTGATGACCACATACAGCGGATCGCCACCTACCGCATTGAAGAAGCTGAACGGGGCAAGGTTGATGACGCCAGTTTGGCTTAGGCTGGTAACCCATGCGATCGGACGCGGAACGACCAGATTTGTCAATACCCTGTAGTTGTCCGCGTTCGAGTGAAGAGATGGATCGATTTGCATATGATGGTCGCTCTGTCTTTCGGATACGCAGAAGTGGCTCCGCTCGTTTGAACACGATCTGGTCCGAGATAAGTGGATGGGCTGCGGTGTGAAGTTCTCGGCGAAGCGGTTGTCCACGGCGGCGAGCGGGCTTCGCTTGGGACGAGTGCACCTCCGCCACGGTGACAACCCGTGTTGCATGCTTAGGCGCCCTTGTGCGTCGCCGGCGGCGGTGCGAAGTAGATCATGTCAGGCGTTTTGCCGCCGTGGGCGCGGTGAGGTCGCCGGCTGTTGCAGAAATCGATGTAGATCGAGATCCTGGCGCGCGTTTGGCTGACGGTGTTGTAGGCAAGCGTCTTGTCGCCTCGCACGGTGTCCAACGCCACCGTGGCTTCGAACGCCGCTGCGTGGGAGCCGCTTCTCCAGGCCACCGAGAGCGAACCTCGCGACAACCCAAACGGCCCGGCTTACTCTCAGTTTATCGAATGCTGCACGCCTCTGGGTTGCTCGGCTCGATTCGATCGAAGAACAAGATCAGCTCTGAGGCCAAGTTCCGAGACGAAGCCGGCAACGACTGGGTCGGACGAGGTCCTAGACCGTTGTGGCTGCGAACAGCGCTGGCCAACGGAAAGCAACGAAGACCGCCGTCAAGCGCAAGTCCAAACGCAAGCCTGTTGCGAAGTACACCGACGGCGCCGGCCGCACCTGGGCCGGCCGTGGGCGCAAGCCAGGCTGGTTCGCCAGCGCCCTGGCGCAGGGTAAGTCACCGGACTCGACGAGGGCGTGATCGCGATGGCGGCTGCAGAATCTGCAGCTCCGTGCCGATATCAGAGGCTGCCGGGAGAATTCGGAAAAGGCTCTGCCTCGAGCCGATCGGCTGGGCACTGGCGCATGAAGCTCATCATGCGTTCCTGCTGTCGAAGAACGAAGGCCTGTGCGCTACTTCGCGCAATTGTGCGTGCATCCGGCGTCCTTAATGTCGGGACGCGGATCGCCGACAAAACCCTCGCGGTTTGGCATCTTCAGCGAGATCAGCGTGCTGGCGTCTATGACGGCGGACTCTGACACCAGACCGTTCAGCAAAAGCACATAGCCGGAGACTGCATAGACATCTTCGTTTGAGAGTGATTGGGGCGCGTTGAGTGGCATCGCGCGCCGGATGTAGTCGAACAGCGTCGTCGCATACGGCCAGAAGCTGCCGACAGTCTTGACCGGCTTCGACGTCGCGAGGGAGCCCGTGCCGCCGGCAAGCCTGTCGCCGAGGCCGCCCTCACCATTGGCGCCATGACAAGCGGCACACTGTATTTTGTAGACATCGCGCCCGTGTGCAACGCTGCCACCGCCGGCGGGCAGATTCCGGCCGTCGGGCGCGACGTCGATGTCCCAGGCAGCGATCTGGGCCGGGGTTGCCGGGCGACCGAAGCCGTAGTGCGTCTGAGCGACGCATGAGCCAGTAAGCGCGAGCCCGGCAGCGCACGCGAGAAGCGCACGGGCAACGCTCGGCGTACGCTGCGCGCAATCAGCTGTTGGCATTCGTTACCTCACCGTTCTGCGCGACACGCCACGGCTGCACGGCATTGTTGTGATAGAAGGAATTGTCGCCGCGCTGGGCGAGAAGTTGAGCAAACGTCGGCTGCACGTAACCCGTTTCGTCGACCGCCCGGCTCTCGAGTACCGTCGGCTTCCCGTCCCATCGCCACGGGTGGCGAAAACGCGTTAGCGCCCGCGTGAGTATCGGCTCCTGCAGCGTTGCCTCTGCCCAGTTATTGCCACCGTCGACCGAAACGTCAACCCGCGCGATCTTGCCGTGGCCACTCCAGGCGATTCCCCGGATTTCGACGAAGCCCGGGCCGGAAATGCGCTGGCCGCCCGAAGGCGAGGTGATGATTGATTTCGCCTCCATATAGAAGGTGAACTCGCGGGCCTTGCCGTCTGGCAGAAGATCGGTGTACTTCGAAGTTTCTTCGCGAGAATACACAGGCGCGTCCGTAACCTTGAGGCGACGCAGCCACTTGACGTTCATGTTGCCTTCGAATCCGGGTGCAAGCAGCCGAATCGGGTATCCCTGCTCCGGGCGCAACCGTTCGCCGTTCTGGCTGTAGACGACGAGTGCATCGTCGAGGCATTTCTCGATTGGAATGCTTCGCGTCATCGCCGCGGCGTCAGCGCCTTCGGCCATCACCCATTTGGCTCCGGGTTGCAAGCCTGCCTCGTCGAACAAGGTTTTCAGCGCCACGCCTGTCCATTCGCCGCAACTTACCAGGCCGACCAAATCAGAGGCCGTCTTGCCGTACGGCTTTGTGTACACCGGGTTACCTGAGCACTCGAGAAAATGGATCTTCGTTACCGATGGGAACCGGCGCAGGTCGTCCACCGTGAAGATGATGGGCGTATTGACCATGCCGTGCAGCATCAGTCGATGTTGCGCCGGATCAATTGTCGGTACGCCGCCATGATGACGCTCATAAAACAGGCCGCTTGGCGTGATGATGCCGTCGAGTTCGCCCAATGGCGTGCGGCTCGCCGCCGAGATGTACTGCGCTTGGTTCGGCAGGACGTTGCGAATGACCTTGCTCTCGTACGGCGAGGGGTCTCCGTAAAGTTTGGCGCCGACCGGGGCGCCCGGTGCTTTCATCGACTCAGGGATCGCCGGGGGGGACGCCGCGAGCGCGCCGGCCCTGGCTTGCGATGCGCCCTGCGCGAGCACGTCGCCGGCGCCGGCAGTTGCGGCAGCGCCCAGCAGCGCGCCACTCGTGTGCAGGAAGCGGCGACGCGGATTCCGCGGTGCAGCCCCGCGTGCGTCAGGCGAATCACCGGCAACAGGCGGCCCTTTAGGCGAACTAGCCATCGGATCTGCTCCTCTCTTGAACCCCGTCGTACGCTTCGCGTCGTCGTGTGCGGTGTCTTGCGCGCGGCCCGGAATTCCGGCTAGCGGTAAGCGGAAATGTATTTGATCTTGGGCGTCTTTGGAATGGCAATCCGTTCGCGCTCTCCGTAAATGCGAGATGACGACATCTTTACCATTTTGCCGTGAGGGTAAAAGTGTCAACGAAAAAAGCCACGGCCAAGAATTCCTCTCCGAACCGAAGCATTACAAGCAAGAAGTCCTGCTCGCCCCTGCGCCACAGCTCAGCATGGTCCAAGAATGTCTGGCACAAGCCCACTAACTTCGATCGCGACCGTTACTTTGCCTTGCCCAACTCACGCCAGCTCGACTCGTTGATCGTCACCGAAAACTTCTTTGCGGCGGTTTGAATTCTCTTCCATGCGGCGTCGCGCTCGGTATCACTAACGCCTTCTACCTGATCGAATCGCGATACCGCGTTGCGCACATGCGCCGCGTTTTCAAGGGGTTCCTTGCGTTGCTCTGGAAAAGCGAATGCTTTTCCTTCGAGCTTGTTGCGCGCGGCTGTCTTCAATGCTGTCATGATGCCTCCGGTAAATGAGAAGGGAACGTCCCAACACGAACCCGGGCAATCGACGTTCCTCCCCCGGGCCACGCCAGACCGTCGTTAGAGCTACGACCAGCTTGCTTCGCGAGATCGTAGGTGGCCGAGTGTCCGAGGTAGCGGGCGTGCTTCTGCTGGCTTGCCGGCCACTGCCTTCGCGAGAGGGGTTCCAGCTGATCGTAGGCGAACGGCGAAGCCGGATCGCTGCTCTGGCCATAGGTAAGCATGCCCACGGCCACCACACTCGCGTCACCCATGTTGAGACCGGAAGGGGTGTTGATCGGGTCGGTCGGATTGAACGGTACCCGCCAGACGTTGTGGATTTCGCGCACCCCCGGCGCCAGAATTTCCGAAAAAGGCGTGCTCCGGACGCACCGAGGCTGCTGGTTCGGTGCCGGCTGCCAAGGACGCGACAGGCCGCCTTCTGGTCCGGCAGTGTCGGCGGTCGGACAAGCTGCCACCAGGTCGTCGAGCACCAGAATCCTAGTCAATGAATTGAGGATGAAGGCCACTACTGTCCGGCTAAATGAGCCCCGCCCAACCTGAGATCGAGCATTGGCGCGGGTTGTAGGCCGATTTCGTTTGGTGCCGACTTGAACTTCGTTTTCCGAGAATCGCGTACTTTCCCTGGCGTGTCAGCCTTGGGGAGTACGCATGTACGTCGGCAAGACCTTGTTCGCTCAGGTCATGGAGTTCGTGCCCTGGACGAGCTTTGCTCGCATCGTGCAGCGCCACGGCGGCAACTCGGGCGTGCGCACGCTGTGGTGTGCCGAGCAGTTCCGCGCAATGGCTTTCGCCCAACTCATCTGGCGAGAGAGCCTGCGCGACATCGAGGCAAGTCTGTCGGCCAACGCCAGCAAGCTGTACGCGATGCGATTTCGCTCGGCGGTCAAACGCTCGACGCTAGCCAACGCCAACGAATCGCGCAATTGGCTCATCTGGTCGGGCCCCGCGGCGGCGCTGATTCGTCGCGCACGCCACTCAAGCACGGCCGCGGCACAACGATGACTCATGACTACAAGCGCAATGGCGTGACAACACTCTTCGCCGCACTCAACGTGCTCACGGGCAAGGTGCTGTCCATGACCGATCAACTCCATCGGCACCAGGAGTGGCTGCGGTTTTCTCAAAACAATCGATCGCAAGACGCCCAGGGCCAAGCAACTGCACCTGGTCGTTGATAACTACGTGACCCACAAGCACCCAGAGGTTCTGGCTTGGCTGGACAAGCACCCGCGCTTTCATATCCATTTCACGCCCACCAGTTCTTCCTGGCTCAATATGGTCGAGCGGTTCTTG
>Ga0075520_1001455_pt1 | contig 11376 bp, 3 predicted proteins | sample NGEPerB_FD_75100 | JGI IMG/M metagenome (GOLD analysis project Ga0075520, IMG submission 75100) | Arctic peat soil microbial communities from the Barrow Environmental Observatory site, Barrow, Alaska, USA - NGEE PermafrostAB12-B | ecosystem: Environmental > Terrestrial > Soil > Wetlands > Peat ... | reverse complement strand
GGGGTTGGGGGGTTGAAACTGCCTAATTGGGGGGTTTGGGGGATATGGTTGCTGATGCCATTATTCATAATTGCCTGTGCTAAACAGTCAGGTAATCATCTGTTTACACTTATGCCTTCCTCTGTCACACATGCTGATTTTATCAACAAATTAGATTATGAAACCCAGATGAAGAAAAAATTCAATGTTTATACGTTCCGTAATTTTTACAATGGCGGAGGGGTTGCTCTGGGTGATATTAATAATGATGGTCTTATCGATATATTCATGACCTCAAATATGGGTAAGAATAAGCTGTATTTGAATAAGGGAAATTTTGAGTTTGAGGATATATCTCAAAAAGCGGGTATCGAGGGCAAAGGTTGGTCAACAGGAGTCAGCTTTGCGGATGTTAATGGAGACGGATTGTTAGATATATATGTTTGCAAATCAGGAAATGAAGCAGGCGCTGAGAATCATAACGAATTGTATATAAACAATGGAGATCTGACATTCACTGAAAAAGCAAAAGAATATGGTATAGATGAATCATCAGGCAATTCCACACAGGGAGTGTTTTTTGATTACGATAAAGACGGGGACCTGGACTTGTTTTTATTAAAAAATTTTCCAATTGCTATCGGCAGTTTTAATCTGAAGGATAATAAGCGTTTAGTCCGCGATTCTATCGGAGGAGATAAACTTTTCAGAAACGAGGGGAATAAATTTACGGATGTCAGCGCTTCAGCCGGTATATATGGAAGCTCGATTGGATTTGGAATGGGTGTTTCGGTCGGGGATATAAATCAGGATGGCTGGATGGATATCTATGTGTCAAATGATTTTTTTGAACGCGATTATATGTACATAAATAATCATGATGGAACATTTAAGGAAACATTGGTTGATATGATTAAATCTACTCCTATATCATCCATGGGAAGTGATATGGCAGATATTAATAATGATCATTATCCGGAAATATTTGCTACCGATATGCTTCCCGAACATAATGACCGGCTAAAAACAAAAACAACATTTGAAGATTGGGCCAATTATAAATCAAATGTTGATAATGGGTACTATCATCAGTTTACACGTAATATGCTGCAGTTAAACAATACTGACGGTACTTTCAGTGAAATCGGGCGACTGGCAGGGGTATGCGCTACTGACTGGTCCTGGGGTTCAATAATAGCAGATCTGGACAATGACGGTTTGAAAGATATATTTGTTGCAAATGGTATTTACAAGGATCTTACAGATCAGGACTATATCCAGTATTTTTCAAATCGGGATGTAGTTATGTCAATCGTAGTAGGTAAAAATGTTGATTATAAAACCCTCATCGATGCTATTCCATCAGTTAAAATCCCCAGTTATGCTTTTAAGAATATGGGTAACTACCAATTTCAGAATATGGCGGCTTCCTGGGGTCTGGGCAACCCCGGGTTCTCAAATGGTGCGGCCTACGGAGATCTTGATAACGATGGAGATCTTGACCTGGTTGTAAACAATGTAAATTTACCCATGTCAATATACCGTAATGAAACAAATCATCTGTTGCCCGACAATCATTATCTAAAAATCATTTTAAAGGGAGAACCAAAGAATACAGAAGCTATCGGCGCCAAAGTGACGGCAATAAATAATGGAAAGTTTGTATATCTCGAACAAATGCCGACGCGTGGATACTTGTCGACTGTGGATCCCCGACCTAATCTTGGTCTGGGTTCACTAAAAGTTGTGGATTCCCTTATAGTCGAATGGCCTGATGACCGTGTTACAATTCTAACAAATGTAAAAACAAATCAGACTCTTACTTTATATCAGAAAGATGCAAAGAAAATATCATACCATGTGGTAGGTCCTGTAAGCTCAACAAATAAGTTCTTTAAAGATATAAGCAGCGAAAAAAGAATAGATTTTGTATATAAAGAGGATGATTTCAATGATTTTGAAATAGAGCCGTTACTATTTCAGATGATGTCGACTGAAGGTCCCCGCATGTGTAAAGGTGATGTAAATGGAGACGGTCTTGAGGACATTTATATATGCGGTGCAAAAGGACAACCCGGAGCGTTGATGATACAACAAAAGGACGGTACTTTTCTTTCAGTTGATAAACCATTATTTGAGAAAGATAAGATATCGGAAGATGTTGATTGCGCAATGTTTGATGCAAATGGAGATGGATATCCTGATCTTTATGTTGCAAGCGGTGGAAATGAATTTCCGGAGAGCTCATCAGCCCTGGCAGATCGTTTATATATAAATGATGGCAAAGGACACTTTACAAAATCTGACCAGGTTTTGCCCACCGGCAAATATGAGAGTACCTCATGTGTACGCCCTGCAGACTTCAATAAAGACGGGGCAATAGATTTATTTGTAGGAATCCGTCTGAAGCCTTTTGAATATGGAGTGCCATGTAATGGTTACCTGCTCAAAAATGACGGAAAAGGACATTTTACAGATGTAACAGCTCAGGTTGCACCGGAATTGCTCAATATTGGTATGATCCGCGATATGATGTGGGCAGATGTGAACGGGGATGGAGAACCTGATATGATTATTGCAGGGGACTGGATGCCTTTAAAAGTGTTCATTAATCACAATGGTATATTTAAAGAAGAAAAAGATGCCTTCGGCTCTGAGAATACTTCGGGTTGGTGGAATTGCCTTGCTGCCGGTGACTTTAATGGAGATGGAAAAATAGATTTTATAGCAGGAAATCATGGTCTGAATTCAAGATTCAAAGCGACACCGGAAAAACCGGTCACTATGTATGTCAGCGATTTTGATCTGAACGGAACAGTAGAACAGATAATCTGCACTTACGATGGAGACAAATCATATCCTCTTGCCTTAAAGCATGATCTGACCCGACAAATTCCGGAATTGTTAAAAAAATACCCAAAATATGACATGTACAAAGATCAGCAGATTACCGATATATTTACTCCGGAACAGTTGAAGAATTCTATTCGTTTAGACGTACATCTCCTTGAAACCTCATTGTTCATAAATGATGGCACCGGGCATTTCACAAGGAAACCTTTACCTGCTGAGGTTCAGTTTTCGACTGTTTATGCTGCAGCAGTTGGCGATTATAACAATGACGGAAACCTTGATATTCTGCTCGGAGGCAACCTGTTCAACGTGAAACCTGAGGTAGGGCGCTATGATGCCAGCTATGGAGCGCTCTTATTAGGTGACGGTCATGGAAATTTCAGCTATGTACCGGCTAAAACATCCGGTTTTCATCTTGACGGAGAGATCAGGGATATAAAGGAAGTGACAACCTTAAAAGATAAAATACTGGTAGTTGCCCGAAGCAATGATCCAGTACAGGTTTTTAAAGTATTAAGCAGGTGAAGCTTTCATATAAAATTTCAGCTCTTATTCTTTTTACATTATTATTGACTTTTTCCTGTAAATCTGAAAAGGGAATAAAAGATCAGTTGTTTACTCTGTTACCCCCCTCCTCTACTCATGTCAATTTTAAAAATCAGCTGAAAGAGACCGAACAATCTAACATGGTTGAATATCTGTATTTCAATAATGGAGGAGGAGTCGCCGCCGGTGACATTAATAATGATGGCCTAGTAGATTTATATTTCACCTCAAATCAGGGACCGAACAAGTTATTTCTTAATAAGGGTAATTTTAAATTTGAGGACATCACCGATTCAGCAGGTGTTGCAGGAACGGGTGACTGGAAAACCGGGGTTACAATGGCAGATGTGAATGGTGACGGATTATTGGATATTTACGTTTGCCAGGTAGGCAAATACAAGAATTTTCATGGAAAAAACCAACTCTTTATCAATCAGGGTAACCTGAAATTTAAAGAGGAAGCACATGATTATGGACTTGATTTTCAGGGTTTTTCCACACAGGCCGCTTTTTTTGATTATGATATGGACGGGGATCTTGATATGTACCTTCTCAATCATTCGGTACATACATCCCGAAGTTATGGCAATGCTTCACTGCGCCTTGACCATGATTCACTTGCGGGAGGCAGACTATTCAGAAATGACGTTGTGAACGGAAAGCATATTTTTCATGATGTAACGCAGGAAGCCGGTATATACAACAGCCAGATCGGGTATGGTCTGGGAGTAAATGTGTGTGACATCAACAACGATGGTCTGCCCGATATTTATGTTTCAAACGATTTTCACGAAAATGATTATCTCTATATCAACAATGGTAATGGCACTTTTTCGGAGCGATTGACAGATTTTATTTCGCATACAAGCAGATCTTCAATGGGTAATGATGTCGGAGATATTAACAATGACGGGCAACTGGATATAATAGTCCTGGATATGCTTCCTTTTGATGAAAAAATAAGAAAACAATCCGGGGGAGAGGATGATTATGACCTCGCTGAATTGAAACTTAAAAACGGTTACAATCATCAATTTGTCCGAAACACTCTTCAGCTAAATTTAGGGGGGAACATGTTTAGTGAAATAGGAGTTTTGTCAGGAGTTTATTCCACAGACTGGAGCTGGTCTCCGTTGTTTTGCGATGTGGATAACGACGGATGGAAGGATCTGTTTATCACTAATGGCATATACAGACGGGCAAACGATTTGGATTATATAAAATTCCTTACAGGTGGTAACAGAAATTTTCCTGTTAAGGATAATAGCAGACTTTCGGATAAGGATTTATATGAAAAAATGCCTCTTTATCCAAATGTCAGTTTTATTTATAAAAATAATGGCGATCTCACTTTCACGAATATGGCCAAAGCATGGGGTTTTGATAGGCGGTCCTTTTCCAATGGGTCAACATATGCCGATCTTGATAATGATGGAGCACTTGACCTGATCGTAAATAATATAAATTCTCCGGCTTATATATACAGAAACAATGCTGAAACACAACTAAAGAACCATTTTTTATCCGTCGTATTAAAAGGAAAAGGAATGAATACCCGCGGAATTGGAACCCGCGTTACTGTTTACAGTGGTGGTCAGCAACAAATTGCAGAGCAATTTCCAACCAGAGGATTTTTATCAGCTACATCCGACGTGCTTCATTTCGGATTAGGGTCCTCAAAAATTATCGATTCGATGCTTGTCCGTTGGCCAGACCTTTCTGAGCAAATGTTAAGAAATGTTGAGGCCGACAAAACTATTACATTGGATATTATCAATGCCTCTAAACCATTGCAGAGCATCAGGCTCAATACTGAAAACAATAAACTTTTCTCCCCTGCCCTGATTCCCGGTCTGAAATTCACTCATAAAGAAGATGATTGGGTTGACTTTTACCGGGAGCGTCTGATTCCGCACAGTCTTTCTGCAGAAGGACCGGCTATTGCAGTCGGAGATGTAAATGGCGACGGACTGGACGATCTGTTCATAGGCGGAGCTAAAGGGCAGCCTGCTAAAATATTTATTCAACAAAAAGACGGATCTTTCAAAGCTCTGGATGTTCCATTGCTTGACAGGGAGAGGTTTGCAGATGATGTTGATGCCGTTTTTTTTGATGCTGACGGGGACGGAAATGAGGACCTGTATATTGTCAGGGGTGGAAATGAGTTAAGCATCGGCGATCCGTTGCTGTCTGACTTACTGCTTATAAATGACGGAAAAGGAGGATTTACCAAAGGCAAATTACCATTTATGTCTCACAATGGATCATGCGTCCGACCATGTGACTTTGATGGAGATGGGGACATTGACTTGTTTGTGGGCTCAAGGTCCGTACCCGGTGCGTATGGTTTGTCCCCCGATCAGTTCCTTCTGGAAAATGATGGACACGGACATTTTACAGTTGTCTCAGATGACAGAATAAAAGCATTTAAGAATATTGGCATGGTGACCGATGCGGCCTGGATGGATTGGGATAAAGATGGTCATCCGGATCTCGTGCTGGTTGGAGAATGGATGAATGTGTCCATATTCAGGAATGACAAAGGATATTTCAGAGATGTAACCTCCGCAGCCGGACTTGATGAAACGTCAGGATGGTGGAACTGTATACGGGTTGCCGATGTCAATGGTGATGGATATCCTGATTTAATTTGTGGGAATCTGGGACTTAATTCAATGCTGAAAGCTTCTGTAAAGGAGCCTGTCGAAATGTACCTGAATGATTTTGACAATAATGGATCTCTTGATCAGGTGATCTGCTCATATCAGAATGGTATCAGTTACCCCTTCGCTTCACTTGATGAGTTATCAGCTCAGATAACAGGATTGGAAAAAAAGTTTCCCCGGTATTCCGATTTTGGGAACCTTACTGTAAAAGAAATCTTTGGAGAGAATGCGATCAAGCAATCAATTGTAAAAAAAGCAGAATTGTTTGAGAGTTGTGTTTTTCTGAATAATGGAAATGGAACATTCAGAATTGATAAACTTCCTGTTTTTGCCCAATTTTCCCCCGTTAGAGATATAATTGTAAGTGACATTGACAAAGACGGAAAGCAAGACCTTGTTCTTACAGGGAATGATTATGCTGTCAGACCTTCCTATGGGCGTTATGATGCCAGCTATGGCTGGTGTTTACTGGGTGAAGGAGGTAATAAATTCAATGTACTCATGCCCGCGAAAAGCGGATTAAAGATTGTTGGTGACGCAAGAAAGATCGTTCCTATTGATATAGCAGGAAAACATTATATAATAGCTGCTGTAAACAATGGAGAGCTGCAGGTTTTTCAAATATTAAAGTGACCAGGAAATAAGTCAATTTATTTCATATTCATTGCCATAAAGGCACAAATCTGCAGAAGGAGTAATTCTTCACAATTCATGTAACATTTTTAAACTAATCGGTTTAGGTCATTCTTATTACCAAATTACCCCCTTCCCAGCCTTCCCCCATAGGGGAAGGAGCTAAAAACCTTTCCTTCTTGGGGGAAAATGAAAGGGGGTAAAAAGCTATCAGAGAAATCATATATATTGTTACCGTAATTCTGAAATGTTCCACGGCAGTCAATACAAGCCAAAGCACAAAGTATCACAAAAAATTGGATTCAAAACTTATCCTTAAAGGTCCTTAGGGTCGTGGCCTCTTCGAGGCGAAAAAAGAAGTGATTAAAAAATTATTGGCAGTTATAGTATTGAATTTTACTAAAAATTTATGTAAATTTAGTAATCGATTATCTATTTGTGTTACTTCCTGATTGATGAAGATAATTACTAAATTATTTCCTGGAATAAATATATTACGGAAAAGTATATTTACCATTAATGTTGTTATCTTCTCATTCAATTTAACCTTTGCTCAGCAAAACACTATTCCGTCACGAAAAATTTCTGATATAACAGTACAACTCCCAAAAGACAGCATCGTAAATATTGGTTATGGTACACTAAATAATCATGCGATATCCGGTTCCATTGCCACAGTTAATTCTGACATGTTCAACAAGGGAAATATTCAAAATCCCATACAACTGATACAGGGAAAGGTTGCCGGATTAGATATCAGTAAACAGGGTGGCGACCCCAATGGTTCGTATTATCTGCGGTTGAGGGGTTTAAATACGATTCATGGCTATACACAACCTCTTGTTGTGATAGATGGCATTATTGGAGCTTCAATCGACAATGTCGATCCAAACGATATTGAATCCATAACTGTTTTAAAGGATGCATCTTCCGCAGCAATTTACGGAACAAGGGGTTCGAACGGCGTAATTCTTATTGAGACCAGGAAGGGTAAAAATGGTGCACCAGTAATCAATTATAATGTTTATACTTCCGCTGAGACAGTTGCCAAAAACGAACCTGCAATGAACCCTGAAGAATGGAGGGTATTGAATGCAGAATTAGGAGGAATTGGAACTGATTTTGGCAGTAATACCGACTGGTTTAAGGAAATTGAACAGACGGCAATATCGCAGGTACACAATCTATCAATATCAGGAGGAACTGATAAAACGAGTTATCGTGCTTCGGTCAACTACCGTCAGGGTGAAGGTGTTGAGATTAATACCGGATACAATCAACTTAACGGCAGAGTTAGTATTACGCAAAAGGCTTTGAAGGATAAGCTTACGATGAATCTGAGCATGGGGGCTACAGAAAGGCAATCGCAGTATGGTTTCAGTGAAGCATTCCGTTATGCATCCATCTTCAATCCGACTTCCCCTGTAAAAAGCGATGATCCGGCATATACTAAATATGATGGATATTTTCAACAGATAGTATTCGATTATTATAACCCGGTTTCAATTCTGAAGTTAAATACAAATGAAGGGAAGAACAGAATACTGAATCTCTCACTGAAGGGAACCTACGAAATCGTTAAAGGATTGAATATTGACGCTTTGTATTCCAAACAAAACAGCGGTGATCTGACCGGTGTTTATTATTCCAAATCCGATTACTGGGGTGGAATGAACCGGAATGGTTTAGCATCGCGACAGGAGGACAATTCTTCCAGCCGGCTTTTTGAATCTACATTTCATTTTAACAAAGAAATAAACTCACCCCTTAACCTCAACCTTAACCTTATTGGTGGTTATTCTTATCAGGATTTCACCAATGAAGGTTTTTATGCACAGGGAGGAGACTTCCTGACTGACGAATTCACTTTCAATAATCTCAGCGCTGCCCTGGATTTTAAAAATGGAAAAGGGACAATCACAAGTTATAAAAACTCAAATAAACTGGTTGCATTTTTCGGCCGTATGAATCTGAATTTTAATAACAGGTTTTTCCTGAATGCGAGTTTAAGGAAGGAGGGTTCATCGAGGTTTGGATCAAGCAATAAATGGGGCTTGTTCCCTGCTTTTGGCGGAGGAATGGATATAATTAAAGGCAGAGGATTTATTGATAATCTGAAATTTCGGCTGGGTTATGGGATAACTGGCAATCTGCCAACTGAAAGTTATCTTTCATTACCCCGGATGGACCAGATGGGGAACACTTATTACAATGGAACCTCTATCCCGCTTTATTCACTTGTAAGTTACGGAAATCCTTCTCTTAAATGGGAACAGAAAAGTGAACTTGATGCGGGATTGGATTTTTCAATATTAAAGTCGAGGTTATCCGGATCATTTGACTTTTATACAAATACAAGTACATCTTTATTATATCAGTATAATATTCCTTCCCCAGTGTATTACTCTTATAGCTGGGTATGGCTAAACCCGGGGATTATCAGAAGCAGTGGTCTGGAACTGACCATTAACTTCAATGTTATAAAGAAAGCGGACTTCGCATATAGTATAACGCTTACACGTTCACACAATCTTAAAAATACTCTGGTTTCCTTATCAGAAAACTATAATGGAACTGAATTAAAATATGGAATAAACGACCTCGGTGACCTGGGGTCTCCGGGTGGGTGTTGTGCAGTACTGGTAAGATCACAGGAAGGCAAACCTATTGGCCAGTTGATTGCATATGTTGATAAAGGAATTGATGAAAATGGGCGCATTATTCTGGCAGATCAAAACGGGGATGGGCAAATTGATAGTCGAGATTGGGCAGTAGTTGGAAACGGGTTGCCGGAATACCTTACGGGATTCTGCAATGAGTTAGCTTATAAAAACTTGGATCTGAGTATTTTCTTCCGGAGTGTATCCGGTCACGACCTTGTAAATTCCTACCGTGCAATCTATGAAGTTCCAAATTACATAATAGCATATAATGTGCCAGAAACAACTGCAAATATGAGAAATGCTGCGAACGGAAAATTCCTTACCTCTACAGGGGGCATATTAACAAGCAGTGATATTGAAAATGCTTCCTTTATCTCTCTTGATAATATCAGTTTAGGCTACACCTTCAAACTTGCTGAAAGCTCTCAGTTCAGCAAGATCAGAATGTATCTTGAAGGGAACAATTTATTCTACATCACCCGGTATAAAGGTCCTGATCCTAATCCCAGATACTCTGATAATAATTATGGAGTTTTTAATAATCCTTTGTTACCTGGTATAGACAGAAGAGAAACCTGGCCGAGGACCAGATCCGTAACATTTGGAGCAAATGTTATTTTTTAAATCATTTCCAAACCCTTCCCCTATAGTGGCTGTTGAAAAAGTCCATATTAACTGCAAAGCATACTAAGACCACCTTCGCTAAAGCTTAAGTGGTTAAAAAAAGCTTAAGCGCACAAAGCTAATGTGTTATATTTTTTCTTTGTGATCTTGTATATTACCGCATCTGCAATCTGGCCACTGCGCTAAAAGAGTTCCCGATAAATCGGGACAGGCTCACAGGGCTATTTCTTTACGCTTGTGGCTCTTTGTGGTTAATGGATTTAGAATTAAGTTTTAAGAAATCTACTAATTTAATTACATCGGGGCTTATACCCGTTTTTACATAGGATCCTGAAACAGCGTTAGCGACTACTAATGATTGAAAGAGGTTAAAATCGTTAAAAAGGGAGTAACAATATCCAGCATTAAAATTATCTCCGCCCCCGGTAAGGATCTTTGGTTCTTTACAGAAAAAGGTATCGCATTTCTCATAAGCAGCACCATTATATGCCAGGGCATCCTTCGTACGGTGAATAACAAGCACATCCGTATTAATTGCCCCAAACAGCGCTTTGATAAATTCTTCATCTGACTTATACTCCGGAACACCCAACGCCTTGGATATCAGATCGGATTCATTCTGATTCAGACTAATTATTACTTTGAAATATTCTCTGAACCTACCCAAAAGTTTTATCGCGAATTGTATGTCCTGTATTGACCTGCGCGAACAGTCGGAAAAATCCGTGAAAAAAAATGTTTTTGGTCCTGTGTGTATTATTGAAGGCAATATTTCATTAAGAACTCCCTCCCATATCTGTGAAGAATTCTCAATCTCGCTCCAGTTTAAAAATGAAATCAACCGTTTTCCGGAGATCAGCTTTTTTATCTTTTCAATTCCCAAAATATCTTTGATATCTTCCCATGTAAGCTTATTATATGGTCCTGGATCAAACATTATCACTTTCGAGTTATTAAATTCAAGAGCATTTGCAGAAATTGTATCCCCGATAGTATGAAGCGAACAGTTTGCAGACATGGTTCTGAATACAGGCAGAATTTCAGGCAGGCCAAATGTCCCGACACATTCCACCTTTATTCCAAAATTACCCAGTGCGTTGGCGGTAATAACCATATTTCCGCCTATCTTCGATAGTTTTGTTTGCAGTTCAACACCACAACTTTTGTTATCAAGGTTAATAAGGAACTCACCAAACTGGCTGCTGTCGGTAAAATAACCGGATATCTCATTATCCTTCTTCTCTCTTACAATACGGAATATATTGTCAATACATGCATCAAAACCCAGAAAAGCGTTCTGAACTGTTATATTATTCCGGCCAATTTGTGATACTATATCAGGGATGGCATCAAAAATTCTCTTATTCACTATAACAACATTAATTTCAACTCTTCATAAATCTATTTAGAAT
>Ga0075520_1001454_pt1 | contig 11386 bp, 10 predicted proteins | sample NGEPerB_FD_75100 | JGI IMG/M metagenome (GOLD analysis project Ga0075520, IMG submission 75100) | Arctic peat soil microbial communities from the Barrow Environmental Observatory site, Barrow, Alaska, USA - NGEE PermafrostAB12-B | ecosystem: Environmental > Terrestrial > Soil > Wetlands > Peat ... | reverse complement strand
TGTTCGACTTTATCGTTTATCTCGACATTGTAATATCCCTTACTGTTATAAAGGGTTTTTATTTTTTCTATATCCTCTTTAATCTTTTCCTGATTCAGACTTTGCCTGGTCTTAATTGTCAGAACTTCTTGAATATCACTTTTACTTAAGGCTTTATTTCCATTAATCTGAATTTCTGAAATTAGTCCTTTTTCCTGCACAATAAAAGTGATTACTTTCCCTTCGGGTATTGACGTCGACTCCGCGGTTACATCCAGGAAAAAGCCCATTTTGAAAATTGTTTTAATATCAGCGGCTATTTCTGCTTCGAAAAAATTATTGCCTACTTTGCTTTTGATTTGCGCGATGATCGCGGAAGATTCGATCTTCCGGTTCCCTCGAATTTCAATTCTGGCTATTTTTTGAACTAATCCGGTGCGAATAAGAATTTCGGTTTTTAATTGCGCCGCTATCGCACCCATATTGGCCAATCCTTTGCCTTGAACGAAAGCCGTAGACAAAATATTTGCCTTGGCTACATCAATTATTTTGGCATCAATATTTAAAGTTTCACCTAATTGGGTCAAGCTGCCGATAATCACAAAATCAGCGTCCAGAGATTTTCCATTCTTAATCGCCTGTGTTTCATCCATTTTTATATTGCTCTTAAGAAAGGCATCCGCTGGAATTATTTGAACAAGTTTTTCCTTTTTAAATTCTTCGACCAAATTTTTATATAGAGATTCTTTGATTGCCGCGCTATTGCCACTACTGTAAACTTCAAAAGGCAGTATGCTGATTTTTCTTAATTCCTGAGAATGCACTTGAGGAACAAAAAAAAGGATTAAAAGCAAAAAAATTAAATATGTTTGACAAACTATTTTATTTGTAGTCATAAATTCTCCCATCGCGCAGGGAAATCCTGCCGGACATCCTTTCTGCAAGCAATTTGTTATGAGTCACAGTGACAAGGGTAATTTTTTTTGTTGCATTTAAATTGACTAAAATATCTTCTATCTTTTTTCCTGTCTCTGTGTCAAGATTTCCCGTAGGTTCGTCGACAAGCAATATTTCCGGCTCCATCACCAAGGCACGGGCAATTGCCACGCGCTGTTGTTCGCCGCCGGATAGTTCCCCCGGCTTGTGCTTTATTCTATGTTCTAATCCAACTTCACTCAACAATTTGCAAGCTTTTTCTCCTGCTTGTTTCTTGGGCATCCCGCTGATTAAAGCCGGCATCATGGTGTTTTCCAAAGCGTTGAATTCCGGGAGCAAATTATTAAATTGAAAAACAAAACCAATCGCCGAGTTACGGAAACGAGCCATTTTTTCTTCTTTCCATTCAAAAACGTTCATACCGTTGATGGAAAGACAACCTTCTGTAGGATGATCCAACATACCCATAATATGAATGAGAGTGCTTTTCCCGGCGCCGGAAACACCAAGAATTGCTAATGATTCTCCTTTTTCAATTGTCAGGTTCAGACCTCTCAAAACTTCTATTTTATTTCCATCTTTAATAAATGTTTTTGACAAATTTTTTAGTATAATCATATTTTATAAATTGGCTATCTTAATTTTATTCATATCTTAAGGCTTCAGCCGGATCAGACTTTGAAGCCTTTAAAGAGGGGTAAATTGTTGATAAGAAGCAAATAAGCAGCGTACCGATAACAATGATAACAACATCACCATAGTTAACCTTGGATGGAAGTTCACTTAAGTAATAAACATCACCTGGCAAAATCTTGAAATGGAAAATCTTTTCCACAAAAAGCGATACTGCCTGAACATTTAAAGCTACGGTCACGCCGGCAACACATCCCAAGGCCGTACCGATAATACCGATAATCAGACCTTGATAAATAAATATTTTCATAATGCTACGGGAATTTGCTCCCATTGATTTAAGAATGGCAATATCCTTACTTTTTTCCATGACTATCATTATCAATGCGCTGATTATATTGAACGCGGCGACAAGAACAATTAAGCTCAGAATAATAAACATGACGCGTTTCTCCATTTTTAAAGCGGAAAAAAAGTTCTTGTTCATCTGCATCCAGTTTTGCGCCCAGAAAGGAAAGCCCAATTTACTTTGAATTTTTCGGGCAATACTATCTGCTTTGTAAATATCGTCGACTTTGATATCAATTCCCGTAACGGCATCACCCATTTGTAAAAAATCCTGACAGTTGTGCAAAGATAAATAAGCCAGCGTCGAATCGTATTCATAAAACCCGGATTCGAAGATACCAACGACAATAAATTTTTTCATGCGGGGCACCATTCCCATGGGCGTAGAAATACTCACCGGCGAAATAATAGTGATGGGATCATAAAGAAAAATCCCCAGATTTCGAGCCATTTCTTTACCGATGACAATCCCATTTAGCGGCACACTTTTATTTCTATTATTCAGAGAAAGTTCTTGAGGAATTTTGTTGAGATATTCAATATTGCCTTCCTTGATTTTTCCCATATTAATCACTTTAAAAGCGCTTTGAGTATCCAACCCACGAATGATTACACCTGAAGCACCATTACCGTTGCGGATCATTGCTTGGCTGTAAATAAACGGTGTGGAAGCAATAACTCCTTCCGTGTCAGCAATTCGTTCGCGAACTTTCTGATAATCTTTCATGGGACCGGTCATATCAGTTGTCAGCTCAATATGGGATTTAATTCCCAAAATTTTTGTGCGTAAGTCCTCTTCAAATCCATTCATAACCGCCAGCACGATGATCAAGGCCGCCACACCTAAAAAAATACCAAAGATCGATATAAATGTAATGATCGAAACAAATATTTGTTTGCGCTTGGCGCTTAAATAACGCCTACTTATAAAAAGCTCATAAGGTATCAAAATATTATATCCTGTATTCGAGACCAATATTATTTTTAGAAAATATTAGTTAATATCCTTATTTTATTCCTGTTTAGTTCTCAGGAGCGGAAATAAAATGACTTCTCTGATAGAAGCTGAATCGGTAAAAAGCATTACAAGCCGGTCAATGCCGATACCTTCACCGGCTGTAGGCGGCATAGCATATTCCAATGTTCGAATATAATCTTCGTCCATTTCGTGAGCTTCGTCATCACCAGCTTCCCTTTCCTGTAATTGCTGCATAAATCTTTCTCTCTGATCGGCAGGATCGTTTAACTCCGAAAAGGCATTGGCAATTTCCCGACCGGCAATGTAGAGTTCAAAGCGGTCAACAAGTTCCGGATCGGTGTTTGACCTACGGGATAGGGGGGAGACCGCAACCGGATAATCGGTCACGAATGTCGGCTGAATAAGCTTCTTTTCGACCACTTCGTCGAAAATTGCCATGTGAATTTTCCCCAGCGGGTCGTTTTCTTTGACATCGCAGCCAACCTTCCGGGCAAAATCAATAGTTCTGGTTGGGTCAATCAGGTCGGCTGGTTCCATACCGGCCATTTGTAAAAGAGCATCCTTCACGGAGAGCCGCTTCCATGGCGGGGTCAAGTCAATTTCCGTGCCCTGATAGGTAACCTTGAGCCCCTCAAAAATATTTTTAGCGATAAAACTGAATAACTCTTCCGTAAAGGACATTAAGTCTTCATAATTCGCGTAACCCCAGTAAAACTCCATCATGGTAAATTCCGGGTTATGAAAGCTGTCAATACCTTCATTGCGGAAGCTGCGGTTGATTTCATAAACTCTTTCCAGCCCACCGGTAACTAGACGTTTTAAATAAAGTTCCGGAGCAATGCGTAAGTATAAATCCATATCCAAAGAATTATGATGGGTTTTAAATGGCCTGGCTACAGCGCCACCGGCGCGCGGCTGCATCATTGGTGTTTCCACTTCAAGAAAATCATGCTTGTCCATAAATTGACGAATAAGCTGGATAATGCGGCTGCGCCGGTAAAAAATTTCTTTAACCTTGGGACTGACAATCAAATCAAGATATCTTTGGCGGTATCTTGTTTCGATATCAGTAAGGCCATGCCACTTTTCCGGCAGAGGGCGTATGGACTTGGAAAGCAGGAGTAAATTCTGGGCTTCGATAGTCAATTCGCCGGTCTTCGTGCGAAAGAGTTTCCCAGAAACATAAATGATATCACCGATATCCATCTTCTTAAAAACAAAGTAATCTTCAGGGCTTAGAATGTTTTTGGCTATGTAACTTTGAATTTGGCCCTTATGATCTTGAATTTTGATAAATGCAGCTTTACCGAAATTACGTACGGCCATTAAACGACCGGCAATAGAAAAAATTTGTGTTAACTGCGCCAGAGCTTCACCGTCGGAATTGCCAAATTGGGCAGATAATTCAACTGTTGTATTTTTTGGTTGGATATTGTTGGGATATAAATCAACCCCGGCTGCTTTTAAGGCCGCTATTTTTTCCAGGCGAACCTTTAAAAGATCATTATCTTCCATGATTTCTCCACTTTTATAAAGTGGATTTGAATATATTTTTTTTGCCAAATAGTCAAGCATGATTGTGATTGGATAATGTTATATGGTGAATAATGCTTTTTAAAAAAATTTCTACACAAAAATTAGTTTGCCACAAGTGATGATGTTATGTATTATAGTGGCGATTTATCAATAGGGGGTGGGTAAAATGGTAAACAAAGCAATATTGATTGGTAGACTGGGAAAAGATCCGGATGTCCGTTATACGCCTGATGGCACAATGGTAACTAATTTTACTTTAGCCACAGATGAACAAAGAAAAGATAAAAACGGGGAAAAAATCCAAAAAACCGAGTGGCACAGAATAGTGACTTTCGGGAAACTAGCAGAAATATGCGGCAATTATCTGGTAAAAGGAAAGCTAGTTTTCGTTGAGGGCCGTATTCAAACCAATTCATGGGAAGATAAGGATGGCGTTAAGCGCTACACTACTGAAATTATAGCTTCCAACATGCAAATGCTCGATTCCAAAGGTCAGAATAAAACAGACGAATCATCTTTCGAGGCCGCGCCTGTGAGCTCCAATAATGGCAGCACGCCGGTAGATGATGTTCCATTTTAACCTGCGTCTCTGACGCATACTACACTTTTTCAGCCTTAATAACGGAATTAGAGAAAGCTACTAGTGTATTGATTTCAACGCTTCTTTACATTTACTAATTTTCGTCAAAATACGTTCCCACGGGGGCAGTCCATATGAACACGTGGAGATTTTGGTTATGTGCATCAATATAGTTCCAGAATGTTTCCGTCAATGCAGCCACATTCTGGAATGTGCCGCGACGAATATGTTTGTCGGTAATCTCACGGAACCAGCGTTCGACTAAGTTCAGCCAAGAACCGGATGTCGGAATAAAAGCCAGAAAAGCACTACCGTCAAAAATTATCTGAGGAAGACTCAATAATATTTGCTAAGATAAATTTCCAGCCGGTTCAATCCCTCTTTAATATTTTCCAGAGAGTTGGCGTAAGAAAAGCGCAAAAATCCTTCGCCCGCAGTGCCGAAATCAATGCCGGGGGTGATGCCAACTTTTACCTCTTCAGTAATACGAAAAGCTTCCTTATAAGAATCCGTGCAAAAGCGCCGCGCGTCGGCAAATACATAAAACGCGCCGGTCGGCTCGACATGGATTACAAAGCCCATATCTTTCAAACGCGCCAACATGTATTTACGGCGTTCATCATAAATTCTTATCATTTTGGCTACATCTTTTTGCGCTTTGGTGAGAGCGGCAATGCCTGCCCATTGAATAAAACCATTGGCGGAAATCATAAAATTTTGATGAATCCGCTGCATGACTTGAGTAAACTCTTTAGGAAAGATGCAATAGCCCAAACGCCAGCCTGTCATCGCGTATAATTTGGAAAATCCGTTGATGACAAAAGCCTTATCCGTAAATTCCAAAATAGAGTGAGCGCGGTCTTGATAGACCAGGCCGTGATAAATCTCATCCGAGATAATATATTGTTTGCCAAACTGAGTCATGCTCTGTAATTGGTCTTTGCTCATGACAACGCCGGTGGGATTGGAAGGTGAATTGATTAGAATCGCCTTTGTCCGGTGTGACAGCTTCTTTTGTATATCTTTCGGGCGATACTGAAATCCTTCTTCAGGGTAAGTTTTAACTTCTTTAATTTTACCGCCGGCTGCAAGAATAAAATTTTGATAGCAGGGGTAGCGCGGATTGGAAATGATCACTTCATCGCCATGATCTAAAATGGCCAGCATCGCGAACAACAGCGCGGGCGAAGTGCCGGTGGAAACCATTACCTGATCGGGCGTGATATTGACGCCGTATTCCCTAAAATAAAAATCGCATATGGCCTGACGCAGTTCCAGCAGGCCCAAAGCGTGGGTATAGCGGGTTTTGTTATTGAGCAGAGCGTCGGTTGCCGCTTTTGTAATAACTTTCGGCGTGGGAAAATCAGGCTCGCCTACTTCCAGATGGATAACATGTTCGCCTTTGCGCTCCAACTCCTCAGCTTTCGCCATTACATCCATTACAATGAAAGACGTGAATTTGGACGCTCGCTTAGAAATCATAGTTAGTCCTGATGAATTTTTTGTAAATTACCTCTATTGTGATTGGCTAAATTTTTCAACAACTTTTCTTTTATGGAATTCAATTTAAAACCACATTTTAGGCCGCCGCTTTTCTAAATGATACACTATTGTAACAAATCATATGTGCCTCGTGTCTGTAAATAAATGAGTGATTACAACAACTAATCAAGTATTGGCAAGGTTGGCATTATACTTGCCTTAATAAAAGTTGAAAGAAAAATTATAGGAGGTAGTTATTATGAATTCTGGAGATACAGCGTGGGTTTTGATGTCCTCAGCGTTGGTATTGCTGATGACCGTGCCGGGACTGGCATTCTTTTACGGAGGACTCGTTCGCCGTAAGAACGTGCTTTCCATTTTAATGCAATGCTTTATTATTTTGTGCGTAATCAGTTTGCAGTGGGTTTTGTTCGGTTACTCTCTTGCCTTTGGTCCTGATTTTCACGGACTAATCGGCAATTTGAACTGGGCAGGACTAAACGGTGTAGGCGCTTTGCCGAATAAGGATTACGCCGCCACTATTCCCCACAGTGTTTTTATGGTTTTTCAGATGATGTTTGCCGTCATTACTCCGGCTTTGATTATCGGCGCTTACGCGGAAAGGGTGAAATTTCCGGCCTTCCTGCTCTTCACTATTTTATGGGCGACATTTGTTTATGATCCTCTAGCGCATTGGGTCTGGGGAACAGGCGGCTGGTTGAAAAATCTGGGTGCGCTTGATTTTGCCGGCGGTATCGTTGTTCATGTCAGTTCAGGAATTTCGGCACTGGTACTGGCTCTGTTGCTGGGAAAGAGAGTTGGATTAAATCACGGGCCTATTCGTCCGCATAATTTGCCTTTTGCTGTTCTTGGTGGAGCACTCTTGTGGTTCGGCTGGTTTGGTTTTAATGCGGGCAGCGCTTTGGCTGCCGATGGTATCGCCGCCAACGCTTTTATTACCACCAATACGGCAACAGCCGCCGCCGGATTAACCTGGGCGCTCATTGAATGGTGGCACAATGGATCACCTACTATTCTGGGAACGGTTACAGGAGCTGTGGCCGGGCTCGTCGCTATCACGCCGGCCTGCGGTTTTGTCAACCCGATGAACGCTTTGTTTATCGGCATGATTGTCGCTGTCGTTTGTTATATTGCTGTTGCTGTCATTAAAGGCAAACTGGGCTACGACGATTCGCTGGATGCTTTCGGCGTGCACGGAGTGGGTGGAACTGTCGGAACAATAGCCACAGGATTATTCGCGGAAAAGGCCGTAAACGCGGCAGGTGCGAATGGCCTGCTTTTCGGCAACGCCCATCAGCTTTATGTTCAATCTTTATCGCTTTTAGTCGCGGTTTCCTTCGCTGTAATCATGACCTTTATTATCTTCAAGATTGTCGATGCCCTTATCGGCATGCGGGTTGAAGAGAAAAACGAAATCGTCGGCCTGGATTTGACGCAACAAAGCGAAGCCGCTTACACTGTTATTGAATAGGAGGAAATTATCATGAAACTAATAATTGCTATTATCCAACCACATAAACTTGAGGCGGTTAAAAGAGAACTGGAAGCCGTGGGAGTAAATTTGATGACTGTTACCAGTGTTCTGGGGCAGGGTAGACAAAAAGGCCTCACGGAAATATACAGAGGAGCGAAAGAAGCAGGCGGTCTGCTTACTAAAGTCAGAATCGATATCGCCGTCAATCAAGATTTTGTTGAGCCTACTATTAAAGCCATCACCAAAGGAGCTCATACGGGAGATGTCGGCGACGGTAAGATTTTCGTAGTGCAGCTTGCCGAATGTATCCGCATCAGCAGCGGCGAACGAGGCGACAGCGCCATTGGGTGAGGTTGTCTTATGGACACTAATAAATTAAATACAGGAGAAAATGTATTGGAGCGTTGTGTTTTTGACTGCGAGAAAACGGTCATCATTCATGCCTTGGTAAGAACTAAAGGCAATCAAACGGCCGCAGCCAAACTATTAGGAACAACAAGACGCATTCTGGATTACAAAATCCATAAATACGGTATTGACTGTGAACAATTCAGATGAGGATGAAATGTAAGGGAGAATTTAAATACTATGAAAAACTATATGAAGAAAACAATTCCAGCCGCTTTAGTTAATATCATCATGTTTATTTGTCTGATCGGCATAGCTCACGCAACGCCTTCATCAACTTTTTGGACACCTATGACGCTGGACATTCAGTCCTATGGCGTCGCGCATATAGGCATTGACAATTACTTCAGCGTTGGTAATAAAACTTCGGATGAGCCTGCCATTAACAACTCTTTTGCAACGGATGCGGGACTCACTGTAGGCGTTCTCCCCTTTAATAAGTTGCAAATGGAAATAGGTGTGGACTACCTTGGACCATCAGATTATCCGGTTTATTTTAACGCCAAGATCGGCGCACCTGAAGATGCCCTGTTTAAATGGTCCCCGGCTCTGCAAGTAGGAATCTTCAACGCAGGGACAAAGAGAAACGACGCGGGGCAGCAAAATGGCACAGACCAGAATATAGTATATGGTGTGATCGGCAAGACGATACCTTATCTTGGCCGGCTCTCCGTAGGTCCTTATATAGGTAATAGCGCTGTGCTAAAGTCCAGTACGGGCGACACACAGGATAAAGGCTTCATGATTGCTTTTGACCGGGGTTTCCTTTCTGTAAAAGACAAGGAAGGTAATGAGTTCAACAAGATTGTCTTCGCGGCAGACTATGCCTCTGGAAAAAACGCAATCGGCGGTGGTGGTTTTGGTCTTTATTATTTCTTCACAAAAGACATATCACTTTTAACAGGACCTGTTTGGTTTAACGATACCGACATCAACGGAAGATGGAAATGGACAGTCCAACTGGATATTAATGTTCCTATATTTGATAAGTTGTTTAAATAAAGAATACCTTAAAGCATGCAACTCTTTTCCATTATTTCAACCTTTGCAATTTGCATGGAATAAAAGTGCAATGGCCCTTAAGTTCTTTTTGGTGACGGTTCTATTCATCTTGTTACCCTCCTCCTTCTGTCAGGTGATTAGAACCGTCACCTGTTTTTCCCCGACTTTGAGAAATACTCATCACGGGGAATTTGGCATTCGCTGTCTAAACATCTACGAATACAAATAAAAGACCTGAAAAAAATTGCTATTTATTTGCATCCGGTAGCAGGAAATCATATAATGAATTTGAGGCGGACAAAATAATTTAGGTAAAGGTACAATTATGGATCATTTGAATTTGCTGCTTAACATCGGCCAACTGGACTGGGTATTTAAAGGCCGCTCCAGCATTGAAAAATTGTTGGATAATATAGTAGTAATGATCGCCCGGCATATGCGGGCGGATGTCTGTTCCATTTACATTTACGATGATGCTAAAGGCGATCTGGTCCTGCGGGCAAACACCGGTTTTAATCCGGAGGTCATCGGGAAAATAAAGCTCAAGTGCGGCGAGGGTATCGTCGGCACGGTCTTTGAGAAAAACGAGCCGGTCTGCGTCGCCGACGGTTTTACTCATCCCAATTTCCGCTATTTTAAGGGAACCGGAGAAGAACGTTATAAATCATTTCTGTCGGTGCCGATAGTCAGCGGCGCGGTTCCCGTGGGAGTAATCATGCTGCAGCGGCAGCAAAACAACCGGTTTGAAAATAGCGATATTAAAGCGCTGCAAATAGTTGCCTCCCAGCTTGCTACAGTACTCGACAATATTAAGATCATCATTTCTTTACAGGGTGCGGCGCCGGGAGAGAGTGTGCGCGGGAAGAAGGAACAACTCGACGGTATATTCCTCAAGGGTAAGGCGGCGTCCAGGGGCTATGCCTACGCGAAAGCAACGCTGGCGACCGGCGCGGAACGGTTCCACGATTTGGCGGGCAAAATATTCGCGAAAAAATACGGGCTGGATGATCTGCAGAAAGCGCTGAAAAAAACGGAAAAAGAGCTAGCAGCATTGCAGAAATTAGTGGAGGACAAGCTCAGCGATGCCGCATCCATGATATTTACTTCGCATCTGCTCATCTTGAAAGACAAGAGCTTTATCACAGCAATAACAATTCCGGTGCAAAAGGGAAAAAACGCGCCCGATGCAGTGATTGCCGCCGGGCAAAAATACATTGCCCTGTTTTCGGCAAGTTCAGATCTTTACATAAGAGAGAAGGTTGACGATGTAGAAGATCTGGTAACGCGCCTGATCAGGAATCTCGCCGGAAAAGAGGCGAAGTTGCCGCCGGTGCGCCATCGGGTGGTGGTAGCAACCGACCTGTATCCATCCGACCTGCTGAAACTTTCCTCGGAAGAAGTGAAGGGCATCGTGCTGATGAGCGGAGGCGTTACCTCGCACGTCTCCATCCTTGCCCGCTCCCTCCAGATACCAATGGTTATCGTCAATGATCCGGTCATGAACAATATTTCCGACGGCGATCGCATCCTCATCGACGCCGAGATCGGGAATGTCTACATCAATCCGGGCAAAGACGTAGTGCAGGAATTCAAAGACCGTATCGACGAACAGTCAGCGGGGAGCGCGCCACCCGCCATGATGCCGGTCACCGAAACAAAAGACGGGGTGCGCATAAAGCTGATGGCGAACGTCAATTTGTTGAAAGATTTGGAGCTGCTGGGGCAATTGTTCTGCGACGGGATAGGGCTATACCGCTCCGAGTTCCCGTTCATTATCCGAAAGAATTTTCCCACCGAAGAAGAACAGTATTTTATTTACCGGAAACTCGCAGAGGGCGCGCCTTCCAAAGACGTCACGTTCCGCACTCTCGATATCGGCGGCGACAAAATACCCGCCTACTGGGAATCGGCGAAAACGGGTAACGCTTTCCTGGGTCTGCGGTCAATCAGATTTTCGTTAAAGTATAAAGACATCTTTACCCAGCAGATCAGGGCTATTCTCCGTGCT
>Ga0075520_1001452_pt1 | contig 11397 bp, 12 predicted proteins | sample NGEPerB_FD_75100 | JGI IMG/M metagenome (GOLD analysis project Ga0075520, IMG submission 75100) | Arctic peat soil microbial communities from the Barrow Environmental Observatory site, Barrow, Alaska, USA - NGEE PermafrostAB12-B | ecosystem: Environmental > Terrestrial > Soil > Wetlands > Peat ... | reverse complement strand
CGCCGACTCCTGTTGCGGCAGCGCGGGCGTGTACAACGTCACGCAGAACGAAATCTCGATGAAAATTCTCGACGAGAAGATGGGCTACATCGCCAGCGTCACGCCTGAGATCGTGGCCACCGCAAATGTGGGCTGCATGTTACAGCTCAGCGTGGGAGCAAAACGCAAAGGCCTGAAGAGCCGAGTGGTGCATGTGGTGGAGTTGTTGGACGAGGCGTACTGAGGGAAAGCAGTTTTGAAGGGGCGCACCTTCACTGCGCCGTTATAGATCACTTTGTCATCCCGAACCGACTTTAGTCGGTGAGGGACCTGCTTTTCCGTCCCGCGCAGTTACTTCCCATTGATCCTAATCGTTGCCAAAATTTCAGAGCCCACGCGCGGCTCTTGCGAGCGCGGCGGCAGGCTGCTGTTCAAGGTGGCCAGCAGCAAGGTGTCTCCGTTGGTGAGGACCTCGATCTGCCAGTGATCGCCTTCAGGATCGCGGAAGCGCGATTGGGCGCGCGCCGGGCCGCTTTCCCCGGCATCGGCCCGTCCTTTCATGGACGCGCTCTGCAGAAAGTGCTCCAGGTATTGGCGCGCATCGAGTTTTGCCACGCCGTTCTCCCGCTGAAACGCGGTCACAACCACCGAGGTTTTGCGTGACGGACTTTCCACCTCCAGATCATCGTTGGTCTGGCGCAGCGTCCAGAAGGCGGGGATTCCGATGGAGACGTTGCCTTTCGGCGTGACGTAGCTGCCGCCGTGAAAGCCCCCGGCTTTCTTTCGGGTTTTCGAGGAAGCAGCATTCTTCTTCGGCGTCTTGGCGGAGCTTTTCTTGCCAGCGCGGTGAGCGGTCAAAGAGTTGCGCAATTTCTTGACGGCACGAATGGTTTTGGCGGATGTCTTGTTCTTTATTTTGTGAGGCAAGATGGTTGTCCTGAGGTTGGCATGATAGGTAGATGATAATAGAAATGGGCGGGCGACACCGTTGAGTGCCGCCCGCTCGCTTGGCTTAGCCGTGCGCCGTCGCGCCCCCAACTGACTCAGCCGTGCGCTATGCTGTGCGCCCCCGGCTGACTCTCACCGCTGGCTTCCTTATCGGCAACGCTTCCACAATCTTTAGACTCCCGAAATTGCCTCCCGTAACATCGCCGCCAATTCCTCCGCGCTGTCCACCGGCGGGCGGCAGGCAAAATTGGTGCACACAATCGCCACCGACTGTTTGGCCTTCAACGCAGGAAGATTCGGGATGGTCTCCGCCAGCACGGGCGGCAAATTTTGCGCAACGGCTTCGCTGTCGGTCAGGTGGACCACCGACTTGTTGACCGCGAACGGCGCGGAGGCGGCCTTCAGAAGCTCTGCGGCTTTCTGGTCTTCGCCGACCACGACCGCCTGGGTGTGCGGCCGCGACAACCAGGTCGCCGCAATTCCATACGTCCCGGCGTAAATGCCGAACTGCTCCGCCATACCGGCAAAAACCTGGAGCGTGTCTTCGGCTTTGTCGCGATATTTCGCGTCGTTGGTGTAAGCGTGCAGGCGCAACAACGCAATCGCCGCGCTGGGATTGCCGGCGGGAGTGGGCGCATCCTGAAAAGGCTTGCGCCGCGCCGACAGCGCGCCCAGCTTCAGACGGTCTTCCAGCGTAGCTTCGGTGTCGAAGAAGCCGCCCGAGGTGGCGTCGCCGAAACGGCGGACCATTTCATCGGCGATCTGCTGCGCGAATTTGAAGTAGCTCATGTCGCCGGTGACTTCGTATGCATCGAGACAGGCCAGCGCGGTGAAAGCATAATCGTCGAGCAGGCCACACACGAAGCGCGGTGCAGCCTTGGCGCCGGAGTAGGCGATGACGTGCGCCAGGCCGCGTTGCGCGTCCCAAGCCTCCGACAAAATGCGGTCGAGCGAACGCAGCGCAAACTTGCGCGCGTCTTCGAGGCCGAGGACCTGGGCGGCCTGTAAGTACGCGGAAACGCACATCGCGTTCCAGTTGACATACACGGTCTTGTCCACGAAGGGAGTTGGCCGCTGCAGGCGCGCCGCGTAGAGCTTGGTCTTCGCCGAGGCGAGCAGATCGAGCGCCTTGGCGATGTCAATGCCCATGCGCGAGGCAACTTCCTCCGGCAGCGCGCGTATCCACAACACGTTCTTGGCCACATTGTGATGCATCTCGCCAGTTTCCTGGATATCGAAATGCAGCGCGGCCACCTGGAATTCTTCGTCGCTCAGGACCGCCTTGGCTTCCCCCAAGGTCCAGGTGAAGTAGTCGCCGTCGTCATCCAGATTGATGTCGGCGTCCTGCGAGGCGTAGAAGCCGCCGTGCTCGCGATCGCTGAGCCACTCATCCATCCAGCGGACAATGTCGCGGGCCACGTGGGCGTAGAACTCATAACCGAAGACCTGGTACGCGTGGACGTAATTCTTCAGCAGCTCGGAATTGTCGTACGCCATTTTCTCGAAGTGCGGCACGATCCAGCGCTCATCGACCGAGTAGCGATGAAATCCTCCCGCGAGCTGGTCGTAAACTCCGCCCTGCGCCATTTTCGTGAGCGTGGTGGTGACCACGGTGGCGACGCGCTCCTCGCGAGTGCGCACGTACCAATCCATCAGCAGATCGAGCGAGGCGGGATGAGGAAATTTCGGGGCGCCGCCGAAGCCGCCGTTCTTCTCGTCGAAGATGGGCAACGCCGATTGCACCATGATGCCCACGATGCGTGGCGAGAGCTCAGTCTGCCGCCCGGCATAAGCTTCGGCGGCGGCCAGCATGGTCATGGTTTCGCCGGCCGACTTCAGCACCTCGTCGCGGCGCTCGCGATAGGCGTCGGCAATCGCCCGCAGGGTCTTCTTGAAACTGGGACGGCCCCAACGGTCGTCGGGAGGAAAGTAAGTGCCGCCGTAGAAGGGATGGCCGTCGGGCGTGAGAAAAACCGTCAGCGGCCAGCCGCCAGTGCCGGAGATGGCCGACACCGCAAGCTGATAGCGGCTGTCCACATCGGGCCGCTCGTCGCGATCTACCTTGACCGCGATAAAGTGCTGGTTGATGATCTGGGCGGTGTCGGCGCTCTCGTAAGATTCGCGGTCCATGACGTGGCACCAATGACACCACACCGCGCCAATGTCGAGCAGGATGGGCTTGTTCTCGCGCTGCGCCGTGGCGAACGCCTCCTCACCCCACTCGTGCCATTGGATGGGCTGGTGCATCGCCGAGCGCAGGTACGCGGACGACGCTTGCGACAGTGAATTGACCGCTTCAGGCATGAATCTTGAGTCTAGCAGGGATGCGCGGAGCGCGGGGCTAGGGCAGTTTGCAACTGTGCGAGAATCGGTGGCGTCCGGAAAGTGGCTCGGATCAATTTTCGATGATGGAGCTGGCATGAAGAGTCAGGAAGCCCTGGCAAGAATCGTAGAGGGGGTGAAGAAGTTTCAGGCCGAGGTTTATCCCGCTGAACGCGAGATGTTCGAGAGGCTGAGGGGCCGGCAGCAGCCCATGGCGATGTTCATCACATGCGCTGATTCCCGGGTGGTGCCCAACCTGTTTACCCAGACTGGCCCGGGCGATTTTTTCGTCGAGCGAAACCCCGGCAATCTGGTGCCTCCTTATAGCGATTTTGTCGGTGGCGTTTCGAGTGGCGTCGAATATGGCATGCTCGTGCTGAAGGTGCCCCTAGTCATCATCTGCGGACACACCGACTGCGGGGTGATGAAGGGCCTGCTGCACGCGGACCAAGTGAATGGCCTGCCGGCGATGCAAGAATGGATGCGGCATGCGTCCGATGTTCGGCACAGGATCATGCGCGATCACAGCAGCGCTCCGGACAAGGAGAAGCTGCGCCTGATTACGGAGTACAACGTGTTGGCGCAGATCGAGAACTTGAAGAGCCATCCCAGCGTGCAATCGCGGGTCACGAGTGGCGAGGTGGAGATTCGCGGCTGGGTCTATGACATTGGCGATGGTTCGATCTGGTCGGCCGATCCCGAGAGCGGGAGATTCCAAAGAATCGGGGAAGAATCAGAGCACTAAGGTCAGCCCCTCACTTGGCCACGAAGATGGCCACGCTGTGGGCGCGCACCAGATAGCTCTCCTGCGACAAGAGCGGGAACTCCAAGCCTTCTTCCGCGATGTCCTGCGGCGAGGGCAGCGCCGTATCGGCCAGCCGGAACCATTCGTGCTCGCCGATCTGCGGCAGTTCGAACTGGAGGTCGCCGGAGTACGCGTTGGCGATGAAATGCAGATCGTCGCGCGAACCATCGGCGCGCAGTTGCGTCAATTGCATCGCGACCGTGCGCGACTCGTATCCCCAATCGGGCGCCATGCGTTTCACCCCATGCCAGGTGATGTGGAATCCACCTTCGCCATGAAGCTGAAAGCTGTCGCGCCGCAATAACGGACAGCGCTTGCGGAAGGCAATCATCAACTGGAAGAAGCGCAGCAGATCAGCGTGGCTCGCCATCATGCGCCAGTCCAGCCAACTCACTTCGTTGTCCTGGCAGTAGGCGTTGTTGTTGCCCTGCTGGGTGCGGGCAATTTCGTCGCCCGCGAGAAGCATGGGCACGCCGTGCGAGCACAGTAGAATGGCGGCAAAGTTCTTGCGCTGACGGGCGCGCAGTCGGCTGATGGCGGCATCGCTCAGGCCTTCCACGCCGCAATTCCAACTGTAGTTAGCGTCGGTGCCGTCGCTGTTGTTCTCGCCGTTGGCCAGATTGTGCTTCTCGTTGTAGGACACCAGATCGTTGAGCGTGAAGCCATCATGGCAGGTCACGTAGTTGATGCTGTGGTAAGGTTCGCGGGCGCTGGTCTCGTAGAGGTCGGGACTGCCCAGCAAACGGGTGGCGAGCGCCGAAGTCATGCCGGCATCGCCCTTCACGAACTTGCGCACATCGTCGCGATAGATGCTATTCCACTCCGCCCATCGTCCCCAGGAAGGCAGCGTGCCGACCTGATACAGCCCGGCGGCATCCCAGGCCTCGGCGATTAGTTTGGAGTTGGCCAGCACGGGATCGTAGGCCAGGCTCTCCAACAGCGGCGGATTCTTGAGCACCCGGCCATCCATGCCGCGGCCCAGAATGGAAGCCAGATCGAAGCGAAAGCCGTCCACGTGCATTTCCAGCACCCAGTAGCGCAGGCAATCGACGATGAAGTCGCGCACCACCGGGTTGTTGCAATTCACGGTATTGCCGCAGCCGCTGAAGTTCACATACTTGCCGGTCACCGGATCGAGGATGTAGTAGGTCGAATTATCGATGCCGCGGAAAGACCACGTCGGGCCGTTCTCGTCGCCTTCGGCGGTGTGGTTGAAGACCATGTCGAGAATGACCTCGATGCCGGCCTGATGCAGGGCACGCACCAGTTGCTTGAACTCGCGCACCTGCTCGCCATCGGCCCGGTTCGACGAGTAGGCGGTGTTGGGCGCGTAAAACGCGGTTGGCTGATAACCCCAGAGGTTCAGCAGACGCTCGCCGGTAAACGGGTTGACGCGGTCGGTGTCGCCGGCCTCGAACTCGTTGACCGGAAGCAACTCGACCGCCGTCACTCCCAGCTTCTTTAGATAGGGAATCTTTTCGATGAGCCCGGCGTACGTCCCAGGATGCGCCACTCCGGAAGAGGAGTGCACCGTAAAGCTGCGGACGTGGGCTTCGTAAATGATGCTGTCCACCAGGGGAAGGTTGAGCGGCTGATCGTCTTCCCAATCGAAATCGTTGTCCACCACCACCGCGTTGCGATAAGGCCGTTTCCCCGGCGGATACTGTCCCCAGGCCCCGCCGTGGGAGAGCACACGGGCGTAGGGACCGAGCAGCACGTTCGAGGGGTCAAAGCGATGCACGTTGGGATCGGGATTGGGCTGCATATCGAAGCGGAAACCATATTGCATGCCGGCGTCGAGCCCTTCCACGAAGCCGTGCCACACCTGCCCTGTGCGGTTGGAGCGCGGATCGAGGGGAAACTCGACCAAAGGCTGCTCGGCGCCCGGCTGGAAAAGAACCAGCGTGCATGACGTCGCGTACTTGGAGAAGATGGCGAAGTTGACGCCCCGGCGCCGCAAGGTTGCGCCCAGGGGAAGCGCAACTCCACGCTTCACGCGATAGCCGGCGACCGAAGTGGTGGACGATCTCTGCGGCTGGCTTCGGGTAAGCGATTTAGGCGGCATGGCGTCGTGACCCCGACGGGCCAAGAGGATGGATAGCAGAAAGCGGCAGGAACAGCAAGGAAAAGCGGCAGGAGGTCTTCTCCGCTAAGCATGTTAAGATGTCAAACCAAGAAATCAAGGCTTAGGGATTCTCACTTGAGAATGCCTATACCAGCCGGAAGGGACGCGACGCCATGACTGGGCAGCAAATCAACCGTATCTGCGGCAAATTCATAATCGTCCTGTCTCTTATCGCGTTGCTTGCGGTCCTGAGCGGGTACTTTCAACCGCCGCAACCGGACGAAGGCTCGGCGGCGCACATCTTCCAGCTCGCAATCGCGGCGCTGGTGCCGATGATCTTACTTTTCCTGGCCACGGCGGATTGGAGGGGGCCTTCGCGAAGCGCGCGACCCTTGGCATTTCCCGTCGCCGCTTTGGTGGTCGCGTTTGCAGCCCTGTTTTACCTTGAGCACTACCACTACCGATAAACTGTTGCTATTTTCTCTTGCCGTGCCTGCCAGAGCAATGTAGGTAAGTTTGTGCCGCCCCTGAAGGGGCTCGGGTCCATTTTTTTCTCGCCTACCCAGCGCTAAAGCGCTGGGCTATCATCTTCCGTCCCGCTTTGCGGGACTCGGGCGTAAACGCTACAGCAGTCATGCCATCAATCAAGAGTCGTTTCATTTCCGAATTGTAAATTGCAATGTTGAGACCGGAGAGTTAGCAGTTTCGCGGGAAGCTGCCCTTACGCTCGCCCCAGCAGCTCGCGGGCGATGCGCGCGTACAGATCAACTGCCTCGAGCAACTGCCGCTTCTCGATGTACTCGCCTTCGGTATGGGCCACGTGAATGGAGCCGGGACCGATGAGCAGCGGCTGGCCCCAGTTCGTCAGCGCAGGAATGTCGGTGGTGAAGGCGGCAATCATGGTCTCGATTCCGGGCACGGTGGTGAACTCCATGTAGGGAATCTCGAGCTTGAATTCGGCTTCAGCTTTGCCGGCAACTGCGTTGGTGATTTGTTGGCGCAATTGTTGCGCCGGCCCGACAAGGCGAAAGAGCAGATGCGCGCGCGCGTGGTCGGGAATGACGTTGGGCGCGCGGCCTCCTTCGATCAGGCCGATGTTCATGGTGCACGGGCCAGCCTTGGGATTGTTGGGCAGGTCGAGCTTGCGAACCTTAGCCAGAGCATCCAGCAGCTTTTCAATTGCCGACTCGCCCAGCTCGGGATAGGCGGAATGCGCCATCTTGCCGCTGGCCACCAGTTCGACCCGCAGCGTGCCCTTCGAGGCCACCGCCAGCTTGTTCTCCGTAGGCTCGCCGTTGATGAGGAACTTCGCTCCCCGCGGCTGCTGGTTGGCGATCTGCGCACCCTGACTGTCGCGCTCCTCGCCGACCAGAAAGAGCAGGCCCACGTGCAGGGATTCGCCCCTCAGCTTTTCGGCGGTTGCGATCTGCGCCACCATGATGCCCTTGGCGTCGCAGGAGCCGCGTCCGTAGATGCGGTCGGCGGTCTCCGACGAAGGCACGAACGGCGGCACCGTGTCGATGTGGGTGGAAAGCACCAGCTCCGGCTGGGGATGGCCGGGATGGGTCGCCCACAGGTTGCAGCGATCGCCTTCGACCGCCATGCGCTCAACATGGTAGCCAAGCTGCGTCAGTTCACGCGCCAGTACCTCCCCGACCGCGGCTTCCTGGCCGGTGGTGGACTCGATGTCAATCAGCTTGCGAGTGAGGGCGAAAACGTCCATTTCCGAAGGATACGCTGGATGACAGAGGTTGAGAGCGTTCGCCCGGAAGAGAAATTTGTGAAGCGAGCTTTAGTACAGTAGTTGCATGAAGCGACCGCGCACCCTGAAACAATTTCTGCAAAAGCATTCCCTGAGCCTGGGCACGCTGGGAGTCGTGCTTTCGCTGATCGTCCTCTATTGCCTGTCGAACCCGGAAACCCATTTAGGCTCGTTTTTCGGCAACGCCATCGCGGACTGGACGGGCGTGGTGGTGACCGTCGTCATGACCAAGTATTTGTACGAGAAGGGCTCGGCCGAGAGCAAGCAACCTAAAGGCAGGTTGCCATCAGCGCTAAAGGAATTCCTGCGTGAGCATTCGCTGACGTTATTTTTGCTGGTGACGGGCATCGGCTGGGTGATCGCGTTCCGGGCCATGCGCCCCAACAGCCGCTGGGGGCAAGTCGTGGGCAACATCGTTTCGGAATGGACGCAGATCCTGGGGCTGGTGCTGATGACCAAGCGGCTGCTGGAGGTCGGCTCGAAAGAGAAGGCGCCGCCCCATCCGTCCGGGCATACCGAGCAGGAGTAAACTCATCCCATCAGGATCGAACGGAGGATCAATGCGACCTTTAGCTTGGATCGGAATTGTCGTACTGGTGCTGGGAATTCTGTCGTTTGTCGTGCCGATTCCCACCAGCCATTCCCATGAGATCAGAATGGGGGACGCTTCCATGGGCGTGACCACCCACCACGATGAGAAGCTGCCGCCGGTAGTGGGAGGCGTGCTGTGCGCGGCCGGAGTGGTGTTGCTAATCGCAGGTTCGCGGAAGGCTGCTGCGTAACCATTATCCGGAAGCTATACAATTCCAACGAGTCGGCGCCACTAGAGCACACACACTTGCTGTATAGGGTGGAGTACCGCTTTAGCGGTGCAGTTAAGACTTTGAGTTGAGCCGGCTTTAGCCGCTGAGGCGACGGAAACATTACCTCAGGCGCTAAAGCGCGATCCAGGAACTGACGGCAGTCATGCACGCCTGAAGGGCGTGCTCCACCCACGCCAATATACTGGATGCGAAAGCGCTATAGCCAGGCTGGCGCGTGGCCCGATCAACGCCCGGTGGTGAATTCCGTGGTGTTGGTTATGTAGAGTTCGTGGACCTTGTGGTTGACCTCGTCGGGCGTGAGGCCGGCTGAAACCATATAGTTGCGCAGTTCATTTCTTTGATTGGCGTCAACTGTCACTTTGGGTATTCCATCGACAAAGACCTGTACAGCCGAGCGATCTCTAACCAGACGATAGTGGTGCATGACTCATTGTAGCGGTAATTCACCAGGCGGGGACGATTGCCGAACAAAAGTTGAGGCACCCTTGACAGGGTGCCTCAGAAGCCAAACGCAGCAGGAGGGTTCCGGGCCGAAGTCTGGCGCGATCCGTCCCTCTGTGTCTAACGATTCGCCTGGAACTTCCTGCGAATCACTCCACCTACGGTCAGCAAACCGCTACCTAGCAGCAACAGACTGCTCGGCTCGGGCGTTGTGTTCGGCACCGAAACGGAAATGTTGTCGAGCGCCATGTACGCCGGGTCATCTCGCTCGGCAAACGAAATGGTGTCGGACCCGGTACCGACCACGTCAAACGAGAACTGGCTCCAATTAGCTCCGGTATTGGGATTGGTCAGGCTGAGCACGGAGGTCCCATCCCAAGAAGCGCTGAAATCGCTGGGATTGTCTCCAACTGAGGCGAACCAGAAGCTGAAGGTGTAATGTTGGCCAGCGGTGTCGCTGAAGGTCTGGCTGAGTGTTCCATCGCTGCCGACGTCACCCATGATGGTGTAGAAAGTGCCGTCTTGCGCAGCAGAATAGTCATAAAAGGGGCCACTCACAACGTCTATGAGACCGGCGTTTACGGTCCAGCCACTAAGGTCGCCGGTTTCAAAGCTGCCGTTGGTGAGAAGATTGTTAGCAAAGGCCGTTGGCGCTCCCACGAGCAGAACTGCTACAAGAGCGGCCACGACCAGCAGAGCTTTTTGTCGCATGTTACCTCCGGGGGTTGAGTCTGGGAAATCCCCTACTGCGTAACGAACTTCGCTCTTCTAATGGCAATTTGAATTCCATTCTCTGCACAATAGATTCATCGAGTTAGCCGGGGCAATGAGCCTAAAGTTGCAGAATCTTGCGCTATTTAGGGAAACAGCCTGCCAATCAGATGGAAATAGCCTCATGGTTGGCTGCGGCCCTTTAGTGCTATTCGGGGTTGGGCGGATGGCAGCGCGCCGCCCACTTCGCGCCCAGCGAATAGCCGATGCAACACAGCGTCGGCAGGGTATACAAAGGCCAAGCCAATCCTTCATCGCAATTGGTGCGGATGTCGAAAACGAATTCGTGCAGGAAGTACTGCGATCGGGACAGGCTGCAGGTCTGGCCGGTGTAGCTGGCCACGTCGGGCAGGACGACCAGCAGCCACAGCGCGATCGCCGGAAGCCAAATCCAGCGGGCGACGGAATGATGGAACTTGCGCGCCACCAGGTATCCCAAGCCGAATGCCGGCAGTAAAGTCGTCACATCCTGGATACAGGCGGCAACCGCAGAGGGAAAGATGTGGAAGAGCAGAAGACTGATCGGGGCGGCCAACAGCGAGCCCGCGAGGGCCGCAAATACCAGGTTCGGAACAAATGCCAGGCCCTTAAGTAGCGCGCGCAGGGCGCGCCGCTTAGGACTCTCGCGCTGGCTTTCGATCGAACTCTCGGCCATGGCAAAAGAGTAACCCAAAGAAACCGCAATTGACTATCCCGAATTTATAGCGGTTCCAGGATTGATGGATCCGCTCGCACTACCCGTGCCACAGCCATTCTGGAATCGCTCTAATCGGCGGCCACCATGGCGCGGGCCGGCTTGCCCAGTTTGCGCGGCCGCAACGCCTCGCTGTGGAAGCTCTGGTTCTCCATCCAATTGTCGAGGACGCTCTTCTTGAACTTCCAGCGGTTGCCCAGCTTGAACGCCGGGATCATCTCCTCGGAGACGTACTTGTAGAGCGTGTCGGGGGAAACTCCCAAATAGTGCGATGCCTGCCGTATGTTCATCACTTCGCGCGCGTCGGCTAACATAGGTCCTCTCTGGGCGGTGGTCGTGGTGGGCTGCGAATGCGGCCTCGGCGGTGATGTTGGCTTGCTCCGGTCCGCTTTGGCGTGGCTGCTGATGGCAGGTTCTCCCGTGTGGCCTACGGTTGGCAATGCACCGCTCGTGTATTCGTCAATTGTTCGCCTCGCAGTATACTGACAATAGCTGCGTAATGAAAGCTATTGTAGGGCCCACGAAGCGGTTTCACCATACGCGTGATGTTGACCCGCGCGGTACCCGAGTAGTGGAAACGCCAATAGCAGAGGGGGAACCGGGCAAATCGCCGATTGCTTTCTGTCGCGGCAGCGTGCTCTTGGCCAGCAGCCCGGTCCGCGCTCAGCGAAGGCCTCCTCCCACCGACCCGACTGCCGTGCCACCCTCCGCCCGTGCCCTCATCTGACCTTGACAGGCCTTATCATTTAGGATGTTCTCGGCTAAGCAGGAGGCATCGTGGTCTGT
>Ga0075520_1001450_pt1 | contig 11407 bp, 9 predicted proteins | sample NGEPerB_FD_75100 | JGI IMG/M metagenome (GOLD analysis project Ga0075520, IMG submission 75100) | Arctic peat soil microbial communities from the Barrow Environmental Observatory site, Barrow, Alaska, USA - NGEE PermafrostAB12-B | ecosystem: Environmental > Terrestrial > Soil > Wetlands > Peat ... | reverse complement strand
CTGTGGGGTCTGAATTTGTTTTACCTGCAAGCGATTAACCGGAAGGCTTCCATGTTCTGTTATCATTCTGAGAGATTCGGTCGGAGAAATTGACGGGATCGCATTTCCGAGTTTTTCAGCAGTCTCAAAACATTTTTTAATCGTATCAATACTTACAAAAGGCCTGACTCCGTCATGAATAGCTACCAATGCCTGACTGTTTACAAATTTAAGTCCATTCCTCACAGAATAAAACCGGTTTGAACCGCCTTTGACAAGAGTGTGGAGAATCGAAAAGTTATGTTTTTTCTGCAGTTCAATCCAAAAACGGAGCTGGTTTTCAGGAAGCACTGTAATAATTTCTATTGCATCATTGAATGATTTGAATCTTTCAATCGTATGCATAAGAACCGGCCTTCCTGCAAGTTCCAGAAATTGTTTGGGAATTTCAGCGCCCATCCTTTTCCCGCTTCCCGCCGCAACAATTACTACGTACAGATCCATAAAAACAGTTTTAATCTTTATCCAAAAATTCCAACTCTCTTTTGACCTTCTTTCCGGATTCATGTACTCACCCCCTTTTATCCCCCTCTCTACTTCCTAAAGAGTGGAAACAAACTAGGATCTGGTTCATTGCACCCCCTCTTTGCAATGCAGAGAGGGGGCCAGGGGGTGAGTACATTTAGGGCAGGGGGCTATTCTTTCGTATACAGAAATCTTTTTATGCTCCTCTTTGGTGTTTTTGCAAATTCTTCGTGATGTATCCTGAATTTGCTAACAGCCATGAATTCAGGTAATCTCTCATTTACCTCTCTCCTGGTTTTGTCAAGAAATTCATTGAGTTGTTCTTCAGATAAATTATCCCTTTTCATCATTTCATAATCGGGAAAAACCAGTGCAATCAATTTATTATCCACTGAAATCACTACCGATTCCACTACATATTCCTTATTATTAATAACCGCTTCAATTTCCTCGGGATAAATATTTTTGCCTGATGGCCCGAGTATCATGCTTTTGTTTCTTCCTTTAATGAAAATGTTGCCATCCTTATCAATTATTCCAAGATCGCCTGTATGCATCCATCCATTATCATCAATCATTTCAAGTGTTGCCTTTTCATTCTTATAATACCCTGTCATCACATTCTCTCCCCTCAGAATGATCTCACCAACAATAGTTTCGGGATCAGGAGAGTCTATTGTAACTTCCAATGTATCGACTGCTCTTCCGGAAGCGCCAAGCTTAGTTGTATCCCAGGAAGCATAGCTTATCAGTGGTCCGCATTCAGTCATCCCATATCCTACAGTAAACCTGAACCTGATCTTTTTAAAGAATTTCTCTGCATCAGGATTAAATGCAGCTCCCCCTATTACTATTTCTTTAAATTCTCCGCCAAACGTTTCAACCAGCTTTTTATTTATCTTTTTGTAAAGTATTTTATTCAACAAGGGAATAGCAAGCAATATTTTCATGTGCAGCTTGCTTATTACCGGCAACAACTGTTTTTTAAATATTTTTTCAATAACAAGAGGAACAGATAAAATAAGCCTTGGCCTAATCTCCTTAAATGCCTGAATTACTATTTGAGGCGACGGAGTTTTTGACAGGATTGTAATATGACAACCGATTGTAAATGGAAAAAGAAATTCGAATGCACATCCGTACGTATGGGCAAGAGGAAGAAATGACACGAGAGGATCGCCCGGTTTTAAGGGCATGTTATTCTGAGCATACCTAACGTTGGCAGCAAGACTGTTATGAGTTATCATCACTCCTTTTGAAAAGCCTGTTGTTCCTGAAGTATAGCTTATCACTGCGAGCTGATCGTTTGATATATCAGAGAACTTAATATCTTCCTTCCTCAGCACAGGAAATGCTGTTGAATATTTTCCCTCCAGCGAAGAAAAAATTTCTTTAACTGCCTGGTTTCCTGAAATTATAATTCTAAAGTCATCAAGAGAGAATACTCCGATAATCTCAGGCATACTGCTTATATCTAAGAGATCATAGATTTTGTCATCAACAATAAGAAGTTTGGAATCAGAATGGTTTATAATATTTGTGAGATCAACAGGTTTGAAATCGGGCAGTATCGGTACAATTACAGCACCATAGGTTACCGTTGCCAGGTATGTTATGCACCAGTTTGCTGAATTTCGTCCGACAAGAGCAATCTTATCCCCTTCTTTTATTCCCGATCCTTTAAAGAGAATATGAATTTTCAGAATCTTTTCAGCTATCTCCTTATAGGAATGACCCTTTTCTTTATAGTTCGATAAAGCTTCAATTTCCCAGTTTTGCCTGATACTCTGTTCAATATACCCGATTAAACGTTCCTGTATCATAAATTAGGGTTTTAAATAAAATACATCACAAGAATAGCTATTATTGAAAGAACATTTACCACGGTAAAAAAGTAATTATAGCCTTCTCTTTTCTTGCTGAACTGACCGAGTTTCCTGGCAAATATGCCAATTGTCGGAACAAAAAGCACAACCAGAAATCCAAAAAATTCAATACCCATGAACACTTTTTCCAACCCTCCTTTTACGAGCGCTGCCAGATAAATTACAATAAGAAGAACCAACAAATAAGTCAGATAACTGGCCTTGAGAAGAAGCGTGGATACAAGCCTTCGTTTATGAAGTTCATGCGGTTTAAGATAAGCGTAAGCCAGTGCAAATACTATTATAATAAAAACAACCCCAAGAATATGATTCAATACTGCAGGGAAATTTGCCATATCCACAGATATTTATTTATTTCGATTCCTTATTAGTCCATACAAGTGAACTTGCACCAAGCACTGCCGCATTATGGGTACTTAACTGAGAGGGCAGAAGCTTCACTTTCCCTTTATAAATACTGAGAAGGTTTTCTTCCATATATTCTTTTGCCGGTTCAAAAATAAGGTCTTTGGCAAGAGCAAGACCTCCAAAAAGGAATATTGCTTCAGGATTGGTATGTGCCACTACATCTGCAAGTTTAAAGCCCAGCATTCTTCCTGTATGTGTAAATGCTCTTTTTGCAATATAATCGCCACGTTTAGCTGCATCATGTATAATTTCGGCATCAAGTTCCTCAAAACTCAATTTCCTCAGCTCGCTTGGTTCATTGCTGTCAGCCATTATCTTCAGAAGAGATCTTTTTAGCCCTGTTGCAGATACATAAGTTTCCAGACAGCCTTTTCTACCACATCCGCAGTCGCGGTTTGAAGGACCCGGCCTGATTGCAGTATGTCCTATTTCCCCGGCAAAGCCATCGTGCCCGTATACAAGTTTCCCGTCAATTACGAACCCGCTTCCAAGACCAGTGCCAAGAGTAATAACAACAAAATTTTTCATTCCTTTAGCTCCACCGTATACCATTTCACCCACTGCAGCTGCATTGGCATCGTTTGTTACGACTACCGGAAGATTCGTATGCCTGTTAAAAATCTCAGCGAGAGGAACAATCCCTTTCCAGGGAAGGCCTGCAGCATGTTCAATTGTTCCTTTATTTATATTTCCCATAGGGGCACCTATTCCAAATCCTATTACTTCGGTACCATTGCCTATTTTCTGACCCGTAACCTGTATCTTTTCATACAGTGCCGCTACAAATACTTCAATTTCATCATAATGTGTAGTCTTTAACTTGTCTTCCCCAAGAATATTACCCTCCCTGTCAACAAAACCAAAGACCGTATTTGTACCGCCTATATCTATGCCAACTGCTACTTCTTTCTTTGCCATGTCTGATTATTGCTTATGATTTTCCCAACCAAGATATAACTTTTTAACTTAGTGAGGTTAATTTAGATCTGCTTTATTCCGGAATATACTCATTCCCAACTTTACGTGCCCTGGTTGGTTTATCTAGATCAATCCCGAGAGATATCCCGGTTTCGACCAGAATATTCCATCCAGCTGCAAGCTGAACATATTCGGCATATTGTCCACCATCAGGTATTATTATTGTCGGGAACATTGTTTTTTTTGTGGAAACTGCAATGATATTCATTCCTACACCTTTTACAAGGCACTCGTTAAATTTTTCCATTTCAGTGGCAAATGGTTCGATCCAGATCAGAACTTCGTTTTTGTCCATCACCTCTTCTATGCCATGAACAGCGAATGTTCCTTCGAGGAATGCTGATTTCTTCCTTGTGATCTCATTGGTCTTCAAAGCCAGTTCTTCAGCAACACCATTATTCCTTCCTGCAAAGTATATCGTGCCTGCTTTCCTGATTATTCCTGTAATAGCCGGATCAATTTTTAATGTCAGAGCTTCTTCTGTTTTCTCAGCAAGTATATTCAGTCCTTCCATCTTTTCTCCATTCACAATTCTGAGCAGTGAGTCATAGAAAAGACCCTGTTCAACCACTGACTTGGTAGCTGCAACAGCATTTTCTTTTCCACAAATAAGAACATGCGTATCTGAAGCAATTTCTTCAAGCTTGGTTTTCGGATTTGCAGTAAGTCCAAACACCGCATTATGTTTCTGCTTTTTCAATAAAGTTGTTAAGCGCACAACCTCTTTGGTCTGCCCTGAATTTGAAGCTGCAAAAACCGTATAGTCTTTCAGATTGTACTCTTCAGCCTGAGTGCATCCTTCCGTAACAACAGGCAGAGTCAATCCCTTTTTGTGAGATGCATAAATTGCTCTTTTGGCCGGAAAAATCCTGCTGCTTCCCTCACCCGTAAGAAATAGTCCTTTGTGCTTCCTGACTGGCTCAGCAAACCTGGCAGCAGCTTCGGGCTTAAAGGATTTTATTATTGCCGGAGTTTCCATCATTTCCCTTACAAGGGCATACTTATTATACTTTTCCTCTGTTAGTTTCATAATTATTAGATTTTATTGATTAGAAATTCTGATAGATCATTCTGTATCTGGGTCTCTTTCTGAAAACCCCCTCCGAGATGCTGCCAGTAAACTTCAGCATATTCAATCCCGACCATTTTTCCGTAGTTGCGGTTTCCTTCAAGTACATATCCGAAGAAATCACTCATTTTATGCATGTGTTGCATTAACTCAATCTGAGATATATGATAGCCGAGCATTTTTTTCTTTGTTTCAATAGCCGTTTTTATATCGACAAAAAAATGGGGTGGTACTATCTGTGAACCGAGGGGGTCTGACAGGGTAAGAGGGGACGTATGATAAAGCAAAGGTGTGATCCCGAGAGCTTTTTCCTTGACCGGAACAGTTCCAAGGGAAGATACCATGGCCGCCGTTTCAACAATATTTGCTGTTGTCCTGTGATCAGAATGGTAATCAGATGGAAGATGCGTGAATACAATACCTGCTTTGACCTTTCTCATGAGAGATATCGCTTTCAGTCTCATCTCTTTTGTATCAAATAGAAATCCGTCTGTCCCTCCAAGCATATAATACTCAGCATCAAGTACGGAAGCTGCTTTTTTTGCCTCTTCGATCCGAACCTTGGCTGTCTCTTCCATGGTCATATTACAACCACCCAGGTCTCCTGATGTCATCGTCGCTATCACGATCTTATAACCTTTGTCTTTCAGCAGTTTCAGGACTCCCGCGTTCCAGGCTTCAGCATCATCGGGATGTGCATGAAATGAAAGCACTACTTTATTAAATTCTTTGTTCATGGCTGATTTTATTTATTTTCTTTTTACAAATAATTTTTCGAGACGTACAAATTCCGGCAATTCACCTGCAAGCGGTTTAATATAATCAATGAATTTCTGAGATACATGATTTCCTTCCGGATTAAATAGATCGGCCGACATCGGTTTGGCAGAAACAGCAACCTTATTTAAAGGAACTTTATCAAATTCTATTGTATATGGCTGGTTTGAAGTTCTTTTAATACTTACCATAAATCCCGATTCACCCTTCTCAGCTAGTTTAACTGCTTCAACCCCGCAACGATAAGCTTCATCAAGGTCGATCTTTGATGACCTGACGAAGTCGCTCATTATCAAGGACTCTGTTATTTGAAATTCACCTCTGTATCCAAACTCATTTGTTATAATTCTATGAAGGCTGAGCGCTACACTTGATCCGCCCATGGCACCAAATTCAGTATTATTAAATTTATCTTTCACAGTTGCGGAACTCACGGGTGTTCCATCTGAATATTTCAAACCTTCTCCGCAAACAATTGAAACCCACCCATATTTTTTAATGCATGCATCAACTTCCTTCAGGAATTTTTCACTATCAAAATGAAACTCCGGTGCATAGATAAGATGAGGGGCATCTTCCTCATTTTTTCTTGCCAGGCCTGTTGCCGCAGCAAGCCATCCGGCATCTCTGCCTATCGTCTGATAAATTACAAAAGTGTCAACTTTCTGCATATCGCGAGCCAGAATTCCGGCCTGCATCACATTCAGGATATTTGACCTTGCTGCTGAAGCAAAGCCCGGAGTATGATCTGTTCCGAAGAGATCATTGTCAACGGTTTTCGGGATTCCGATTCCTGTCAGTTCATATTTCTCATTTCTGCAATAAGATTCAACCCGATGGATCGTATCCATAGTATCGTTTCCTCCAATAAGAAAAAAATATCTTATACCATATTTCTTAAGTACATTAAGAATAATGGGAAGATCTTTCTCCTGAACCTTATGACGTGATGATCCCAGTGCAGATGAAGGTGTTTGACGCAATCCTTCTATGATTTTACGGGGCTGGTGTCCAAGATCGAAAAGCCATTCCTGCATGAAACCTTCAATCCCAAAGTGCATCCCATAAATCTCCCCTATGACAGATGAGGATAAAGCAGTTTCGATAACTCCTGCCAGACTGGAATTGATCACTGAGGTGGGGCCCCCCGATTGTCCTATGAGTGCATTACCTTTAATCATAATTATAATATTTTGTTGTTAATAATTCCATTTTATTCTTGTTTCCTACCCCTTAACCACTCAAACTTTTTTACCCCGGTTATTAAACAAATTTCAATAACCCGAAATGTCCAGGCTGATGGTAATCTGGTTCCAGCGTTCCAACCGGATTCCAGGTTACATAATGGGGAACCGTAAGCTTATCACCACATTTATAAAAATTCGCTCTGAAAATTTTACCCTTAAGATCTTTTACCTGATGATGGAAAAAGACCTCGAAGGGGATAGCAATGACTATCATCCATGCAAATTCACCGGCTTTCTCTCTGACCGGCTCCGTTCCGGCAGTTGAAAGTCTTCTTATCTTTGAAATGATTTCGGGTCTGACTCTTTTGCTGTTTGCCCTGCCGGTACCAACACCGAGAAGACAGGTTCCGATTGCATTAAACTCCATGTTGTAATAAATGCCGTCCTCTTCGGGTGAAACAAAAAACTCAACACATGAATCTTCACAAACCATTTCATTTGTATCGGTCTTTTCCGCTTTGAAATAATTCTCCGTTATATAATACTTAAGAAAAATTTCATGATCACTGTATGCAATTGATAATGCCACATCAGGCTTATAATTATAACCTTTCCAGTTAATGGTATCGATAAAGAGCCTTTCTTTCTGATGATCCAGGCAGACTGAAATTTCTTCAAGTGGTGGAAAATCAGATTTAAGTTCTAATTTATGTACTTCTGCGATTTTCATTTCCGTATTGCGTTTTACTTCGGAACTTAAAGAACCAAAATTAATATAAAAATTAATGCATTCCTAAAGAAACCCATAACTTTAATTAATCCGTCGCTTAAGAAGCAGCTTAAGTAGCTGAACGATCCATTTATGACTGAATGCTACTTGCTTCATTTTTAATCAATTATCTGGTATTTATGCCCTGATTAGTTTTAGTACCGGTAGTAGTACTATTCCCTTTCTTATTCTCGCGTAACTTTGTATCCTTAAAATGTTTTGTACCTATATCCCATGCATGATCATTTGTGAATTCAAGTTCAAAACCTGGTCTCAGATCAATCTCTTCCGGGTAATAAGAAACAGGTTCCGGTTGCCTGTGAACAGTAAAATCTCCGGTAGTCCATTTACCATCTCCATTCAGATCATAAATTACCCGTAACCTGTAGACACCCGGGTCAAGGAGCGGAAAAACCGCTTTCCCGTCCTTATTCATGTAAATCTGAGCAATTAGTTTTTCAGTTTTGTCGAGCAATTGAATTATCCTGTTGCCTTCATAGTTTTTAATGTCTATAGTGAGTTTACAATATGATTCAGGGTCCTTGACAGAAAATTTTATTCCCACGGAATCAGATTGTTCATTGTAAATATTGCCAAATGAAGCTGAATCTGCAATGAAGAGGTATTTTTTCCCCTGGGCAAGTTTTGTTTTGAGATAATATTTACATGAATTAGTACTGTCTTTAAACAAAAGAAATGGCATCAGGATCCGGTTAGTTTGCACGAGATCATAAAGTTTAATTTTCGACGTATCAGGCAGACGGAAAGGCGTTTTGGCATTGAAAACTATCGATTGTCCAGGTCTTAGAGAGCCTGATTGAATAGTGCTTTCAAATTTGAAAACGGTTCTTTTAACCTTTGCACCTTTAATCGGTCGGGGTGCAGTAAATCTCATCACTATAGTGTCCTGCTTGTATCTGGTAATCCCGAGAGTATCAGTAAAAGGATATTTTACAATTGTACTATCCATTGATTTAGCATAAAGAGAACTGTCTGCCAGCCATACTTTTAACGTATCCCTGTTCCGGCTGAATTCTTTAAAGTATGTTTTGGTGTCAGCACCGGGAATTGTGAAATTAAATTTCATTGTATCGGGGGGCAGCGAAAGAATATATGTAAGGAGATATTTATTATCCCTGTGAGAACTTACCAGATAATGTGTTTTTTTCAGTGCAAGAAATTGGAATAAACGGTATTCACCAACTAATGCTACAGGTTCCACTGCTTTGGTTTTACCCTTTTTTGCATTGGTGGTATCCTTAGTTGCGGTGTTGTTTTTATTTATCCCTTTTTTGGTTGTCTGCGGTACTCTGGCCTCGTTTTTCTTTGCAGCCCTTGCAGCCTTCATCTCTGTCTTTATTAATGCTAAGGAATCTTTATTGATATGAGGTGGGGGAATGAAGTTTTTCTCAGGAGTTATTACCACAGTGGAATCCATAAAAGCAAATTCCTTATCAGGATGATTATAGTTTTTGCTGTTATCATCATCTTTAAGACCATACAACCTGTATGTTCCAGGACGGATATTGTCAATCCTGAAATAGCCAGTCTGGTCCACATTTGAAATATACTCGGGAAGATGCTTTACAACAGCTGAATCAGCAAGCTCCCTGTATAAAAGTACCGAACTTTTCTCAGGGGCTTCAAGGTTATCGGCATTATAAATGTTCCCTGTAACTGAAAGAGAGTCTATTACTGGTCCGGTTGACAGAACAAACTGGTAATTCTGTAGAATATTTCCCTCATTCAAATCCTTTATTGCATCCCGGAAATAAAAGGTATAGGTCGTACTATCTTTCAGTTTGTCCAATAACTCAACCACAACTGCCTTCCCTCTTATAGATACTCTGGGTTTCTTTTTCATGGGAGGAGAAAGCATGAATTTGTCATTTATATTATCGAGGACCACATACTTATCAAATAGAATTTCAATTTTGTCCCCTTTGAAATTTATCGATCCAACCACCGGAACACTTTTTACTACAACCGGAGGCGTCCGGTCTCTGGGACCCCCGGAAGGAGCACTTATCTTGGCACATGCGGCGATTGCTATTGAGAGCGCTGAACCAATAAGAAGCCGGACAATCATCCTTTTATTCATAAATTCAATGACTTGTTTATGAATTACAAACTTACATCATTTTTTAAAGATTGAAACTCTTCATTGCAAGTTACGAAGAACCGGAACGAAGTGGAGCTCAGCGCAGCTAATCTTCGATCCCCTGAGTTAATTTCTTAATGCTCGCTGACACCGCAGCAAGCAACGGGAAATGCGATCGCGGGGATTCATTTCTCTGTTCAATTAAAACCCTCAGGGCATTCAGGATTTTTGGTTTTGTTCAATAATAATATTTTCTACCTTTGGCAGTAACGAAAATGGTTAATTATGCATTTACTTGTGATCCCATGGGATGTAAACCCTGAAATATTCCGTATCGGTGCTTTTGCAGTAAGATGGTACGGATTATTATTCGCCTCTGCATTTTTATTTGGTTATATTATTATGCTCAGGATTTTCAAAAATGAAAATCTGGGAGAATCTGTTTTAGACAGTCTGACAATTTATATGGCTGTTGGTGTTATTGTCGGCGCCCGCCTCGGTCATTGTCTTTTCTATGAGCCAGGCTACTACCTCCGGCATCCTCTCGAGATCATACTGATATACAAGGGAGGGCTTGCCAGTCATGGAGCCGCAATAGGCATACTGACTGCCGTATGGCTCTTCGCAAGAAAACATAAAAAGGATTATTTTTGGGTACTCGATCGCATTGCCATTGTGGTTGCACTTTCAGGATTTTTGATCAGAATGGGAAACCTGATGAATTCTGAAATTTATGGCATTGAAACAACTGTTCCATGGGGATTCGTTTTCTTAAGAAACCATGAGGTTGCTCCGAAACACCCAACACAGATATATGAAGGATTGGCCTACCTGGCTATTTTTATCTTGCTTTACAGATTGTACTGGTCAAAAAAAGGCGAGCATTACCAGGGCATGCTGATAAGTTTGTTGTGCATACTCGTTTTTACTGCACGTTTCTTTATAGAATTTGTGAAAGAAGTCCAGGTCCCTTTTGAAACTTCAATGAAACTCAACATGGGACAATTACTGAGTATCCCTTTTATTCTCCTGGGAATCGCAGGGCTAATCTGGAGCCTGAAAAAGAAAAAGAAAGCGGTTATAATCCGGGAGTAGGAACGTTGCATGCAACGTCCCTACCTGTTTTTCACAATGCCATTGAAAAGGACATCAAGGATTGCATTTAGCCTGTTTTCAATGTTTACCTCTTTCTTTTTCCAGAATAGAGGAACTTCAAGTCCTTTTAATGTTGTCTGAACAGCCATAGCCGTATATTCGCTATTAACTATGTTAAAGATTTTTTTCCTTGCTCCGTCGTATATAATCAGACGCAAAATAGCAAGCTCTTCCCTGTCATATTTTTCACGTATTGTTTCTATAAAATCAAAATGATCAAGGTTTTTATCAAAGATGGCATTGTAATAATTTGAAAGTTTTTCGAACGCTTTCATTCTGACAAAAACATAATTTCTCATTTTATCTATAGGAGATTCAACAGCTTTAATAGCCGTAGTGAGCTCATTTCTAAGTATATTCGCTTCATAAAGTACGACTGCTTCGAAGATATCCTCCTTACTCTCAAAGTAATAATAAATGGAACTTTTCCCCATTTTCAACGCTTTTGCTATCTCATCCATCGTGGTCTTTTTAAAGCCATAATGGCTGAATATCTGCCCGGCTGAAATAATGATTTTTTTTCTAAACTCCTCTTTGTTAATCATATACTGCCCTATTTTATGTTTTCCCATT
>Ga0075520_1001449_pt1 | contig 11408 bp, 10 predicted proteins | sample NGEPerB_FD_75100 | JGI IMG/M metagenome (GOLD analysis project Ga0075520, IMG submission 75100) | Arctic peat soil microbial communities from the Barrow Environmental Observatory site, Barrow, Alaska, USA - NGEE PermafrostAB12-B | ecosystem: Environmental > Terrestrial > Soil > Wetlands > Peat ... | reverse complement strand
GAGGACATCTCTTTAAATTTTGGTTTGCAAAAATATGAATCCTTCTTCAATTAAAAAAATTATCAACAAAAAAGTAACATTTATTGTCATAAAAGACCAAATACCGACAGAAAAACGCTGTTTACCGAATTTCTCTTAGCTATTATATGTTTGAGAATTAGTTTTGTCTTAGGTAAATACTAAAAATTATGAGACACAGAGATTATCACCACTACAGAGACTATCCCCGGCTCAGGGACAGGGAACATCATCCAAGGGTGAGCATCGGATTATTCTTTATTGTTCTGGGCGTGGCACTTCTCGTTGCGACAAATGACCTGCTGAAACTGGGAAGCGTCAGCGAATATTTTACCTGGGAAACAGCAATGATTTTCGTCGGCGTTTTACTGCTGCTGAATCTTCGTTTTACAGGGGGGTTGCTGCTTATTGCCGGAGGAATATGGTTTTTAAGGGATCATATAATTGCGATTACACCTGAGGTTTTCAGAAATTTCTATTGGCCGGCTGTAATAGTTATAATTGGTCTGGCATTTATATTATCGTCGCTTTTTAAAAGCAAACCTAAAATTGATAATTAAAAAATAAATAAATTTACAATTATGGAAACAAATGGAAACTACAGAGAAGAGCGGCGGCAGGCAAAGGATGATTATCGTCGTCTAAGACACGAACAACATCATCGTAACCGCCCTATGATAGGGGTTATTCTTGTTCTCGCCGGACTGTTCCTTGTAATGCGGAACACTGGTTTTTTCCCCGATTTTATTGATCATGTTGTCTTCAGCTGGCCAATGCTGCTGGTTTGTATCGGTCTGGTTATGACCCTGGGAGCCCAGGAAAAGACATCAGGGGTAATTGTGATGGCTGTCGGAGGTTTTTTTCTTATCCCCATGATATTCCGCGAAACATTTCATGCATATAATTTATTCTGGCCATCGATATTTATAATTATTGGAGTTATTTTCATTTTTTCAAAACGACATGGCTGGAGTTCTATCGCATCGACCGGTGTTATAGGAGACGATTATATTGATTATGTAAATGTCTTCAGCGGCGGAGAGCGACAGATAGTTTCAGAAAATTTCAGAGGCGGCAGGATCTCAACTGTTTTTGGAGGCATGGAACTCGACCTCACTAAAGCAAAGCTTGCACAAGGGATTAACGAAATTGAAATAGCATGTGTTTTTGGCGGAGCCACATTAATTGTGCCGGATGACTGGAATATTTCAATTTCCGTGACTCCTGTTCTCGGCGGATTCAGCGACTCAAGGAAACTGATTCCGGGAAGAACAGTTGATACAACACGGCAGCTTGTAATAAAAGGTGCAGTTGTGTTTGGAGGTGGCGAAATAAAAAGCTATTAATCATTTGATGGATGAAACATCCGATACTTTCAAATAAAGTAAGGCTCATAGTTTGGTGGCTGGTCTGGATCTTTCTTGCTCTGGGCCAGTCACTGCTGTTTTATTATGCTTTCGGAAGTTTTATTGAAATTAGCCTGGTCGACAGCCTGGTGTCGCTGCTGATCTATTCAGGAATAGGCCTTTCTTTATGGTTCCCGTTCAGGTTCTTTAATTCGGGCAAAACACGGACAATAGCGCTTATTTCTAACCTTGTCGCTAGCGGAGCTCTTTCGATAACGATCTGGGTATTGATTACAAAGTTTATAATGACAACTGTGTTACCGGAACAAAATAATTACCAGGCATACTGGGCCGCTACATTTCCTTACCGTATCGGTTCAGGTGTTTTTATTTTCGGCCTGATTATTCTGACATATTATCTTTTCGAGAGTCTCAGCGATCTTTCTGAGAAGAAAGCAAAAGAAGCTCAGCTTGAGAGCCTGGTTAAGGAGACTGAACTTAAAATGCTCAGATCTCAAATCAATCCGCATTTTCTCTTCAACAGTCTGAACTCAATAAGCTCCCTCACAATAACTGATCCTGAAAAAGCCAGGGATATGGTTGTTAAACTATCGGAGTTTATGAGATATGCACTTTCCAGAAAAGACGAACAACCTGTATCACTGAAAAATGAGCTTGAAAACCTGAGGCTTTATCTGGATATTGAAAAAGTCAGGTTTGGCGATAAACTTTCTACCGAAGAGTCTATAGAAACCGATTGTCTTGATTTCAAAATCCCCGTAATGTTGTTACAGCCACTGTATGAGAACGCAGTAAAACATGGCGTTTACGAAAGCACTGAAAGTGTAAGGATTATAACCCGGGCAAAGATTATCGAAGGTTATATTGAAATAATCATAAGCAATGATTACGATCCTGCCCCATCTGCAAAAAGAGGCACCGGGACTGGCCTTTTGAATGTTACCCGCCGTTTGGAATTATTCTACGGAAACAAGGCATCAATAAAAACTTTGAAAGAAAACGGGATATATTCAGTAACTCTGTACATTCCGACAAATTATTTGTAAGCGTCATTTGAAAATTAATGTTGACGTCCACCAATTATGAATGATAAACTCCAAATCGCTTTAAAATCATTGGATTTATATGTTTGATAACAATATCGGTAAAAAAATTTATAAATTTAGCAGTGTGAAAACAAGTTGACCTTTTAATCATCTTCTGGAATATGAACCATGGAAAAGATCAGAATAGCAATAATTGACGATGAGACTCCGGCACGGGAATTAATAAAGCATTATTTGAACGAGGTAGAATCCATCGAGGTGATTGCAGAATGTGCTGACGGCTTTTCAGGTTTGAAAACAATTTCAACCACAAAACCCGATCTGGTTTTCCTTGATATCCAGATGCCTAGACTTACCGGAATCGAACTGCTTGAAGTTCTTACCGAGAAACCTGAAATTATCTTCACAACTGCCTATGACCAGTTCGCAATAAGAGCTTTTGAGCTGAATGCCGTGGATTATCTTATGAAGCCTTTTCCGAAAAGAAGGTTCCTTGAGGCGGTTAAAAAAGCAATTGATAAGATCAGGTCAGGACAGGGAAACAAAGAGCCGGCAAGCCAGCTTCTGTCAAAAAAGCCTGAATCTTCCATGCCGGTCAACAGGATCGTAGTACGAAAAGGCAATGCAATAAATCTTATTCCTGTTGAACAGATAAGATACGTTGAGGCCCAGGATGATTACGTAATGATTTATCATTCCGCCGGGAAAGCTCTTAAACAGCAAACAATGAAGTCGTGTGAGGATAATCTTCCAAAGACAGATTTTGTAAGAATTCACAGGTCATATATAGTAAAAGTTGGAGAGATAAAACGCATCGAACCTTACGGAAAAGACAATCATGTTGCAATACTTCAGTCGGGCGACAAACTTCCCGTCAGCCGGGCCGGGTATAAGCATCTCAAGGAGGAGCTTGATTTCTGAACAGAGCACAGAGAAAATCCAGAGGTTTCTACCTTTTTAATCTGTTTTCTTTTTCCCGTTTAGTAATTATTGAAGACAGAGGCCGGTATTTCCTGAACCTGAAGAGCGGTACCGGATCATACCCGTGGGTTCCTCCTGGCCTGCATCTGAGTATACGTCCTGTTCCCATTAGTAGTCCTTTGAATGGCCCGTGGATCTTCAGCGCGTCGAGCATATATTGTGAACAACTCGGAACATGACGGCACGAAGGTCTTAAAAAAGGTGAGATTGAATACCTGTAGAATAATACCGGAAGTGATAACAAAAATGACAATATCGCGTTGATTGATTTTTGCATTATGCAAATATAATAAATGACTATTTAATGATTTTCTTGCCACAAAGGCACAAAGACACAAAGGTACACAAAGTATAAATCTGGTTAGAAAGGATTTCCTGGTGAACCTTAGCGCCTTAGCGGCTTCGTGGCAAACCTTTTTAAAAAATCGGCAATCGATAGAAAATTTGTTCGCATTTTCTGCCAAATTGTCGAATTACTGAAGTCAGAAAGAGTTTGGCAAAGGTTTTGCAGCTAAAATTAAAAATAGGAGGAAAAAAGTTATGAGTATATGGGTAATTATGATAGGGATCATGCTTCTTAGCTGGATCGTGGGGATGACATTGAAATCAAAGTTTAATAAATATTCTAAAATACCTCTCGACAATGGGATGTCGGGCCGCGAAGTGGCTGAAAAAATGCTTCGTGATAATGGGATAACAGGAGTAAAGATAGAAAATATCGAGGGTCAGCTGACAGACCACTATAATCCTGCAGATAAGACAATTAATCTTAGCAGGGAAGTGTACGAAGGTCGCAGTATTTCCTCAGCAGCTGTGGCAGCACATGAAACCGGACACGCAGTTCAGCATGCCAAAGCTTATGCCTGGCTCGGATTCAGATCAAGCCTCGTGCCGGTTGTGAGCTTCACATCCAAATGGGTGACATGGATACTTCTTGCAGGCATTCTGCTGATACGAACCTTCCCTGCATTATTGCTTGCAGGTATTGTTCTTTTCGCATTGACAACACTTTTCAGTTTTATAACATTGCCGGTTGAAATAGATGCAAGCCGGAGGGCCCTTGCCTGGTTGTCGAATGCAGGCATTACTTCATATCAGAATCAGGCTCTGGCTCAGGATGCGCTCAAGTGGGCTGCATATACTTATGTAATTGCTGCTCTGGGATCTTTGGCAACATTGCTGTATTATATCATGATATTTACAGGTTCAAGAAGGTGATCCTTTCAAGACAAAAGATAAAAGTATAAAGACAAAAGTGAAGAACCAAAATCTCGGTACTTTTATCTTTTACCTCCCTTCCACATCCAGCCAGTGTGTCCTCTTTTCAATTGTTCTTAGGGCTATCCAGATAACACCTGCAGAAACAAACAGCCAGATCCACATGCCCGTTAAGTATATCCGTTCCGAAAGAAAATAATTCCTGAAAAGATCAAGAATTGTGAAGATTACAAAAATATTGACAAAGCTGTTGTATTCCTTTTTCAGAACAATCCTTACTGAAAAGGGAAGGCTGGGCCTGATATAATTAAATGAATAGGGAATTATAGAACTTACTTTTTCTGACCATTTGTCATAGATATCCCCGAATTTACTTCTGAGAAATTGTTCCTCTGCAAACATAATACGCTCATAATAAAGCCAGTATATCAGCAAGAATAATAACGCAGCTTCAACTGACCGCAGGAACAATACAGGACCGAGCCACATGAAAAAGTTTCCCAGGTAAAGAGGATGCCTAAGAAGCGAATATATTCCTGTAACATTTAATTCATCTGCAACTTGTCCGTTCACAGTATTTCTTCCTGAAGTATTCTTAGGTGTAAAACCAACCGTCAAAGCTCTGATTAACAGTCCGAAAACGCTTACTCCGAGAAAAATAATCTCGTCTCTCATATCAAACAGTATTGCCTGTCTGTTGCCAAGGTACATCATTGCTACACCTCCAACAATTATAAATACAGGAAGCCAGCTTCTTCTTTTAAATAACCAGTTCCCGCTTCTTTCAAATTCATGTACCAGAGCCATTGTTTGATTTATTTAGTGATGGGGCAAAAGTATAAAAATTCCGGGAACTGAATTTTAGGAAAAAATCGGGTTTGCTTCTTTCACCTGAAATCACTGGAAACAAATATTTGAATAATCCTGATCCATTATTATGGAAAGATTTTTTATCTTTATCAATTGTACTTAAACCAAATTTACAATGGCAAGTCTCAAGCTTTTACTGGGAATGATCCCGTCGACTTCTAAAATCGAGCAGGCTGAAAAAGCTTTGATCACTGAATTTGATAAGCTAAATGTTTTCTCCGGATCTGAGGTGCTGGCAAAATACAATAAACTGGACGGACTGGTTAATTCTTCCGATTTCGTGCAGAAAGCCAAAGAAATTAAATCCCTGCGATATAATACGTCTGAAGAATATACTAAAGAGAAAGAGTTTATTTCTCTTCATAAGGCCAAGGATATTGTTCTGTATTTCAGGACCATCTCCGGAAACTCTCTGAAAAGATTCAATGAGATGGAAGGTTCCAGTAAAATCACTGAATTTGATGCACTCGAAAAATATATAGAATCTCCGGCATTCAGGGAAAAACAGAAGATGAAACCATTCACCTTCAGGGATACAGACGAATACAGAAAATTTGATGAATATAAATCTCTTAAAAAAGATCATGAAGTCAGGGCATTTCTGAAATCCTCTCGGAAAGAGGAGATCAAGAAATCAAAAACAATATTGCGGTATGAAGACCTTTCTGCCTTTGTAAAGTCATCCGAATTCCTTGCAAAGAAAAATATGAAGCCAATAACCTTCAAAGATTCAGAAGAGTATAAAAAGCTTCTCGAATATAAAAGGATAAAAGGCAGTCTTGAAATAAAGGAGTTTTATAAGTTCAAATCGTCGAAAGAGTATGCAAATTTTCTGGATACCAACAATTCAGCAAGGCTTAAGAGATATCATGAGCTGAAAGAATATGTTGCTACGCCGGAATTTAAAAAACAAAAAGTGTATCTTCTGGATAAGAAGAGATTTGAAAAGACTGAAATGTTTATAGAGGTTCAGGAGTACAAAAAACTAAAGAAGAGCCCGGATATTATCTGGTATTTCAAAGTTAAAGACTCCGACAAATTCGACCTTCTAAAGAGCAGGGAACTGATATTTAGTGATGAGTTTGAAGGTGAAAAACTCGATACAAAAAAGTGGCTGACTAACTATTACTGGGGGGATAAATTATTTAAAGACAGATACTCAGTTGAATCAGATCTGCAGGCCTATACTGAAAAGGAGAACTTTGAGGTCCGCAACAGTATTCTAAGGATAAATACCAAACCGCAGAGGATCCAGGGGAAAGTATGGTCCGCTGTCAATGGATTTACAACAAAAGAATTCAGCCATACTTCCGGACTTATTAATTCCGGATCAAGCTTCAGGCAGAAATTTGGAACGTTCTCTGGGAAAATAAAGCTTGGCAACCCGGCTGCTAAAAGCGCATTCTGGATGCTTGCTGATAAGATCACGCCTCATATTGATATCTGCCGGACTTCCGGTGGAAAAGTCTGGTTCGATTATTTCTCAGCTAATGGAAATAAATCAAATGGTTCAGTTGGATCGCGCTATTCCAATGATTATTTCATTTATACCCTCGAATGGACATCCGATAAGCTGGTATGGAAAATAAATGGCGAAGAGGTGTTCTCTCAAACCTCAGGTGTTCCGCAGGAACCTATGTATGTTCTTTTAGCCGGAGGTCTCGACAAACCAATAAACGGTCTGACATCCATGGAAATTGACTGGATCAGGGTTTATAAAAACAGATAAATAAAAAAATTTAATAAAATACCTGGTGCAGGAACGCATAATGATACGTTCCTGCATGTTTAATTATTTGGTTAATGACATTATAAAGGCTGCCAATCTTCTTATAAGCATAATCAATATGAGTAATGTAACTGTGATCATTGTTATTGTTTAGATCTGTTATCTTATTTATAATCATTCTATGTAACAGCTCAATTTTAAATTTGTTTAGCTTATCCGATTATTCATATGCAGATACGCTCAAATTGGACGTATCTGCATTTATTTTTATCCCTAAATCCCCCATAGGGGGACTTCTTGATTTACTGATAATTAAAAAGCCCCCCCTTGGGGGTTGGGGTAATTAATCACTTTTGAGACACCCTCCATCTCAAATATTGTTAGTTGTCTTACGGTGGTGTATATTTGTATTGTTCAGATACTAATAAGGATGAATGGTGATATATTGTCTCCCAGTGAAAAAAGAAGGTACACCAGACAGATCATGATACCGGAAATAGGTCTCCGGGGTCAGGAAATGCTAAAACTTTCAAAAGTTCTTGTTATAGGTGCAGGGGGACTGGGATGCCCCGTCCTTCAGTATCTGACCGCTGCAGGGATAGGGAAAATCGGTATTGCTGAATTTGATACGGTTGATGAAACCAATCTTCAGAGACAGGTTTTATATGGTTCCTCGGATGTTGGAAAACTTAAATCAATAATAGCTAAAAGACGCCTTGAAAATTTGAACTCACATACCGAATTAGAAGTATATAATCTAAGATGCGAGGGTTCAAATTCTCAAAGGATTTTTAAAGACTGGGATGTGATAGTTGACGCAACAGATAATCCGGATTCAAGATATATTATCAACGATACCTGTGTAATTCTGGGAAAACCTATGGTTCACGGAGCTATCTATAAATATGAGGGAGTGATTTCCGTTTTTAATTATAACGGAGGACCTACCTACAGATGCTATAATCCTCAGCCAATCAGCAAAGAGTTCAAAAATCCATTATCAGGGGATGTGGGACTGTTTGGTGTGGTCCCGGGGATCGTTGGAACATACATGGCAAATGAAGTCATTAAGATAATTACTGAAACGGGCGATATTTTATCCGGGAAGGTCCTGCTAATTAATACCTTAGGTAATGTTTTCCGTACATTTTCCGTGACAAATATTCCTGAGAATCACAATATAAATAGTTTGAAGTGAGTTTTGATTTGACGTCCTTACGAGGAACTAAGCGACGAAGCAATCTCGACAGAGTTAGTGTATTCATTTAAAATTAAACCTACCTTTGCTCGCCTGTTATTCAATCTGCAGACTGATATTTCTTTTAAATAGATGAAAATATTCCTTAAAATTGGGAAGATCCTTGCAGTACTGATCATTACTGTTTCAATTATTCTTATATCAGCTTCAGTTCTTCTTAAGGATAAGGTGGGATTTATAATCCTGAAATCTCTTAATAAGAATCTCTCTACTAAGCTCGACGTTGGTTCATACAGCCTGTCATTTTTAAGAAATTTCCCGAGAGCCACCCTTGAACTCAAAAATGTGCTAGCTCATTCGTCTCACGACTTTAATTCGGCTGCATTTAAAGGAATAAACACCGATACTCTTCTTGCGGCCCGTTTTGTTACCGTTGAGTTCAAAATAACAGACATAATCAAAGGAGTCTATACTATCGACAGGATTGGCGCCAGGTTGGGAAAAGCGAATTTTTTTACTGATACAACCGGTCATGTAAATTACAATATTTCATTAAAAAATAATTCTTCAGGAGATGTCGCAACACTGATTGATCTCAAACGAATTGATATTACCGATATAAATGTTTATTACAATAGTCTTTCGGCTCATCTCATAATAACCGGTGCGATTAAAAAAGGCAGGCTGAAAAGCAGGATTACAGGGAGTAATATAGATTTTAGTGCCGGTACCGAGATCCAAATAAAAAGGTTTCAGCTTTATGACTTCATTACCGATAAAAATATCTCGGCAAAGCTTGATATGGATCTTCTTAGTTCGAAAAGCGGGATCAGGTTCAGAAAAGGAACATTATATATTGATAATTTTGACTTCAGTATTGAAGGGTTAGTTGCTTCCGATAATAATCTGGATCTTAATGTAACGGGGCATAATTTAAACATTGCGAAGATCCGTAATTACCTGCCGCAAAAATATCTGAAGTTAGTCATTGATTACGATCCTTCCGGAACAATAATTGCCAATAGTAAAATAAAAGGTCTGTTAAGCCGGACATCAAATCCACATGTTGAAATCAACTGGCAACTTAAGAACGGAAAGATTGCTTATAAGAAATCGAACCTTACTTTCAGGGATCTTTCTTTTACCGGACACTTATCAAACGGAACGAAAAACGGCTACAAAACAAGCTCAGTATCAATTACTGATTTTAAAGGAAAGTTTGGATCTTCAGAATATACAGGTGCACTGAATCTGAAAGACTTTACCGGTCCCATAATTGATCTTTCACTAAAAGGAAAGGTTATCCCATCCGAATTGAAGGAGTTTTTCGCTATTAAAGAGATTTCAACAGCACAGGGTTCTGTTGACGTAGATTTGAAGCTCGTTAACTGTATTTTATCCGATAAAAGTTTTTCCCTTAATGGATTCATCGACACGAAACCTGAGTCCGGTCTAAGTTTTAATTCAATGACCCTTGGGCTGAATAATGATAAATTTCTTGTTAAAAAGGTGACTGGGAAAGTGACGATTCAAAATACTCTCAGAGCAAATAATATTCAATTTAACTACAAAGGGCAGAATATTAAACTCGACGGGGAATTTAAAAATCTTCCTGAATGGCTGGCTGGACGTTCCGTCATAATGACAGGAAAAGCTAACGTCGCATTTGACAAACTGATTCCTGAAACCTTTTTTTCTGATTCAAAGGATTCCGGGAAATCAGATAATGGTAAACAAGCTGTCTCTATGCCGGGAAATCTGATACTTGACCTGAATTTCAAGATTGACAGTTTATCCTATAAAACCTTTTCTTCCTACAGAATTGAAGGGAATCTGAATTATCATCCGAGAGAACTGACTTTCACAAAACTTAAGATGAATTCATTAAATGGAATCATTACAGGTAATTGCTTTTTTGCCCAGAATACCAATAAATCAATAATTGCAAAGGGAAGCTTTAATGTCACAAATATTGATGTAAATCAAGCATTCACAACCTTTCACAATTTCGGTCAGAGCTTCCTGAAAGCTGAAAATATAAAAGGCACCCTTTCCGGCTCTCTTAAACTCCTTCTTCCTCTTGATTCAGTATTGCATTACAATATTAAGACACTAATCGCAGAGGGGAAATATCATCTGGTCAATGGGGCTCTCATCAGTTTCGATCCTGTTAAGCAACTCTCCTCATTTATTGAACTTTCAGAACTTGAAAACATAAGTTTTGAGAAGCTTGAGAATGACTTTTTTATAAAAAATAACTTGCTCTACGTCCCGCAGATGGAAGTTAAATCATCTGCCGCAGATCTTTCCGTGAACGGCAAGCATAGTTTTGATAATGAGTATGAGTACCATGTTAAAATACTGTTATCTGAAATCCTATCCAAGAAAAGACATAAAATTAAAAGCAACGAGACCGCGTTCGGCATTGTCGAAGACGATGGACTTGGCCGGACATCGCTTTTGTTGAAAATAATTGGCAAAGGTGAAAGCGCTAAAGTAGGATATGACATGAAAGCGGCAGGAACTCTTGTTAATGACAATATTAAAAAAGAAAAGCAGACACTTAAGACTATTCTTAACGAGGAATATGGATGGTATAAGCAGGATTCCACTTTAAATCAGAAAAAACCTGATAAGAAAACCCGGTTCAGGATTACATGGGACGATGGAGATACTGTAAAGTCCGTAATCAATCCTTCCTCTGAAAAAAAGAAGAAATAAAATAACAGAGGAATCAGATTTTGCAAAAAGTTGGAGTCCATTTGCCGCAAAGATCACAACAGATCAAAAACAAGGTCGCTAAGACAAAAATGAATTAAATTTAACTTTGTGATCTTTGTGCCTGCTTTGAGTACTTAGTGGTTAAAAGAACTTTTTAGACTTTCATGCAAAGAAATGTAAAGCCTATAAATAAAAATATTGGTGGTTTATATTTACAACTTATAAAGTGAAATTTCTTCGTTATAATACTTTCTGGAAGT
>Ga0075520_1001447_pt1 | contig 11411 bp, 8 predicted proteins | sample NGEPerB_FD_75100 | JGI IMG/M metagenome (GOLD analysis project Ga0075520, IMG submission 75100) | Arctic peat soil microbial communities from the Barrow Environmental Observatory site, Barrow, Alaska, USA - NGEE PermafrostAB12-B | ecosystem: Environmental > Terrestrial > Soil > Wetlands > Peat ... | reverse complement strand
GCGCCATCCTGGTAACTGATGCCGATGCCTAACTCGAGAGTCGGCAGGCCTTCCGTCTCAAGTTTCTGGTTATAGCCGCGAACCACTTCCAGGATCTCGCGGCCAAGGGCGCAGGCACGGGCGACCGTGCCACCGGCGTCGTTTTCCCGGCCGAAAATACAGAGGATCACTGCATCCCCTTCGATGAAAACCTTCGTCGCCCGGTAACTCGCAAGCAGCTTGTTCACCGGCTCGAAAAAGTTCAAGCCAAAGTACGAGGCCGGGTTCAAACCTCGTTGTACAAGGGTCTGCGTCACGGTCGTCGAATCGCGCAGGTCCGCCTTGAGGATTACGTGATGCGCAACTTTCTCTTCAACAGGTTTCTGTTCTTCCGGAAGCAGGAATTCATAAAGCGTATTGTTGATCATCGAAAGTTCGCGCAATTTCTCATTGCTGATCACGGATACCAGATCGAGTGCGGAGTTCAACGCTTCTAACCTGCGCAAGTCGCGGTGATAGCGCATGAAGTCTCGCAAGAAACGCCCGGCAACCTTAAGGCGCTCGTGCCCGCGCAGCGATCCCATCCGCCTGCGTGCAGCATGTAGCCTCTCCGCGGAAATTTTGCCGTGGTCCCGCAACAGTTGTTCGACTCGCTCCCGCTCCACTTTTGTGATCAAGGCATTCTTCAGCTGCTGCGGATTGATCAGCGGAGAATACTCGCCGAGAAGTGGGGCCACTTCGTAAGACGCGATCACGTGCTCCATCACGTCGTACTGCTCGAGCATGTTCATCCACGCGACGAGGAGTGCTTTCTGCACCTCCCCGGCTTTCGTGCTCTCATCCGGATTGCCGCCAGCTACCAGGCGTTCGGCGTTCTCCGGATCGTTCAACCATCCCTCTATCTGTTGTTCCGCAGAGCCTTCCACCGCGATGTCGAGCGCCTGCAGGAATTCGGTTGCAACTTCACGCATGGTATGAAAGCGATCCGGATCGCGCTCGAAGTTTCCCAGCATGACGTAATGTTCGGCATTGATGAAATCATCGCGCCCTTCCTCGGTAAAGAGCATACGGTTGGTGAAGAGCTCGTAACTGCTGAGGTCGGACCCTCCGAATAACGAACGTCGCAACCGCGACAGGGTTTCTTTCTCCACCGTGAGCAGGGTCATAAAAAGATCCTGTCCGGCGAGACGCAGGACAATCTTCTTGCGAAACTGGAGATTGAGGAAACGATCGCGCAGCGTGATGCCGAATCCAGGATTCATATGCCGCGGATTTTCGTATTGCTTCAGTCGCGCGCGACAGCGTTCCAAAACGTGTCCGAACTGGCTACTGAGTTCGCTGCGCAGATACTTGATGATCGCAAGTCGGGCGACCAGGTCGACTGACAAATTGCCCGACAATTTTGCGCGCTGCAGAGAAACCGTCTGTAGCTCGGTAAGCATCCGCTTGAATTCAGCGGTTTCTGCCGGGCGCGGAGGCTGATTCCTAGGAAGGGCGCTGGCTAACGGCGGAGGAAAAGCGGCCACCAGAGTATTCGAAGTCTCTACGGCAAGGTCCTCGACGTTGCCATATTTTGTAATCAATCGCGAGATATGCACTCGCGACTGGTCGCAGAATTTGGAGCTGAGGTAGACGTCGTGTCGAACGTTGTCGACTCCCGCGGTCAGACCTTCGAGCGCGAGCACCGGAGCATAAAGCGACAGCGGGATCTGTCGTGCCTGCTCTTCGAGGCTGCCGCGATTGAGGAACGGGAATACCATACCCGCGAGGTCTTCCTTCAACGTGCAAATTCAATTTTTATACTCACCTCACGGGTGAGTAACTATGCGGATTTTACACCGCCTTACTGTCTTACACGTCCCGCGCTCGAACCCGATATTTATTTCCGCTCTCGCGGGTTCAACAGTCGGCGCGCCAGGAGATCGTCCATGGTAGCTTCGTGATAGCTGTTCAGATCATTGGCAACCTGGTCGGCGAGATGAGTGTCGCCCACTTCACGAGCCGCCAGTAACAACCGCGCTGCACTTAAAGGATTCGCCTGGTCTTCCTGGAGATGCGGGATGGCTTCCGCAAATTTCTTCTGGGCCCAGAGCACGCCGCCGACCGCGCCTTCATTTGCCTGTTGGATCGCCGTATCGCGGCTGCTGGCAGCCATCTCTGAGAGCCTCTGTAGCGACTGGTTCGAGATCTCCGTACGTCCGAACAGAGCTGCCTGCACTGCGCGCACCTTCAATACGACTGCCATCTCTTCATCACGATCGCTTCCCGAAATATCGGTCTTCTCCGTGAGCGCGTGTTCCGCATCGTGAGAGTGGCGGAGGATGCCCTCGATGTCCGGATCGTATTCCGACATCATCCGGTGGCTCATGGCCTCCGCTTTTCCTACATGAAGCGAGTGCGCTTCCTCGGCGACCTTGGTTGCCGCTGTGTCGGCATTTCTGTGCTGGTTGGCATAAAAATACGTGAGCGCGGATTGCAGTTCCCAGTTCAGGCGATCACCCACGGCGGAAGCGGCGGCGATGGCTTTTGCATATTCCTCGCGTGCCTGCTCCTCTTTACCCATGAGCATATAGGTGTCCCCGAGACCGCCTTGCGACCAGATGAAGCTCGGATCGTAACTGAGGGCTTTGCGATAGTGCACCAGGGCCTGGTCAAAGCGTCCAGACATGCGGCTGATCTCGCCGTAAGAGTCTTCCGTGTTCGGCTCGCCCGGCAACGCCTTTAGGTATTTATCAAGGGATTGGAACGCACGGTCAAAATCATGAGTGCCGGCATAGCCATACCCGAGTTCGTTGAGTGCGGCGGGATAGTCCGGATCAATCGCAATCGCCCGTTCGAGGAAATGTTGCGCCGCTTCGTAGTTTCTCTGCTGCACCATCCAGCGTCCCGCGAGGAACAGCAGGAATTTGTCTTCGGGATAAGCGACGACCAGGTCGTTCATTGCCGAGATCGCGGGAACCATCTGTCCCTGGCGCCCTCCGACCATCCACGCCACCAGTAGTTGCTCGGCCTTCGAGGCATTGGCCGCCAAGCTTTGAGCTTTGTCGAGTTCAGCTTTTTCTTCGGAAGGGTTGGCGTTGTCGTAGGCCAGGAAAAGGTGTGCCAGCGCGAAGTTGGAGTCCGCACGCACGGCCGCGCGAAAATCTAAATGTGCCCTGTGGGTTTGCTGGTTCTCGATATTTTCGAGGCCGCCCTGGAAAGCGCGGCGCGCCTCCTCGGAACTCGTGGTCAAGGGAATAACTTTCGGGTTATTGGAAGCCTGACCACTATCCGCGCGCAGCACGCACGGAGCAGCCACAAGAAGCACGCAGCACAGGAAGTTCTTCACAAGGGGACTTATCATCATCGATGCCTTCGGTCGCACACTTCTCCCGTTAAATGTGCGCAGAGTAGCACGTGCTCCCCGGTAACTCCAAGGTTACTCCGGTTACTTGTGTTGATCATTCGGATATCATTTCATGCACAATACAAGCGGAACCCAATGTCCTCACCACGTCACTTCGCATGCCTGGCGATCCTTGCGATCGTTGCGTCCGTTTCGGCCGCAGCGAAAGACCTCGCCGTGGTCGTCAATAAGTCGAATGATACGAAGACGATCAGCACCGCGGAGCTGACAAAACTTGTGAAGAGCACCACGAAAAAGTGGGGCGGCGGACAGGACGTGATTGTCGTGATGCGCGATCCGAACACGCCGGCCATGCAGGTGCTTCTGCGGAAAGTTTTCGCGATGTCACCCGAACAGGTGAAAGCGCTCACGACGACTGCGAACCAGGCGCGCTCCACGCCTTCCTTCGTATTCGCGGAATCTGACGACGTCGTCCTGAAGATGGTGGCCAGCACCGCCGGCGCAATCGGCTTCACCGATGTTTACACCATCAACAGTTCTGTGAACGTAGTGAAGATCGACGGCAAGATGCCACTCGAACCTGGCTACCTACTACACGGAGTCTGGTAGAAACCGAAAGGCGCGCTGATCGTGCGCGCCCAACTCCTCTGATGATCCAGTGTTTTTACTTCTCACTTGCCTTCCGTGGTTTCTCAAACTCATCGCCGGCCAGCCACTCGATCTTCTCCGGCTGGGTTGCGGCCTTCCATCCGAGAGCGATTCCGAACTTCGCCATCAGCGCATCACCTCTGAAATCCATCTCCGGACGATAATCGTCGGAGGGTTGGTGATAGTGATTCTCGTTGTAGTCCTTGGCCTGCGTTTCGCCCCAGGAGCGATCATGGCCCGCGAATTTCTGGCCTTCGTTGATCGAGAATCCAGGAACGCCAACACGCGCGAAACTGAAATGGTCGGAGCGGTAATAGTGTCCTGCGCCGGGATGCGCATCCGGAATGATTCCGAGGCGCATGTCCCTCGCGGTCTGCTGTACGAACGGATAGAACGTGGTGCGCTCCGATCCACCAACCGAGACTTCTTCCGGAATTCCAATCGGAGGCAGTGCATCGTAGTTCAAGTCGAGCATGATGTTCTTCGGTGAAATCGGCGAATGTTGTCCCAGGAACTCCGAGCCGAGCAGTCCTTGCTCCTCCGCCGTGACCGCCGCAAAGACGATCGAGCGCTTCGGCTTTGTTGGTGATTCCGCAAAAACGCGAGCAATTTCCATCAGGATGCCGCACCCAGTGGCGTTATCAACCGCGCCGTTGTAGATGTTGTCGCCACTCTTCCCCGGGTCAATGCCGAGGTGGTCGTAGTGTGCTGAGTAAACAACTGCCTGATCTTTCAGCTTCGCATCAGAGCCCTGCAACTCGGCGATGACGTTATTGGAATCGAATGGGCGGACCGCGCTTTCGAGGTGCGCTTTGAATGTCGCTTTCAGTTCCTGGCCTTTGAACCCCGGCTTGCCGGCTTCTTCAATGGCCCGCTGCAGGTCCATGCCCGAATCCGCGAGCAGTTTCCTGGCGTATTCGTTTTGAACCCAGGAGGCGACTTTCAACTTGGGTGCATTCGTATTGCGCAGGTAAGAATGTTCGCCTCCCCACGAGTTGCGGACGACATCCCATCCGTAGCTCGCCATCTCCGACTGGTGCACCAGGATCACGGCCGCAGCGCCCATGCGCGCCGCCTGCTCATACTTGTAGGTCCAGCGACCGTAATAGGTGAGAGCCGGTCCGTTGAAGAACTTCTTGTCGTTGGAGGGCGGCTCGTTCACCAGCATGAGCAGAACCTTGCCCTTGACGTCGAGTCCCTTGTAGTCGTCCCAGTTGTATTCCGGAGCGGTTATTCCGTAGCCGACCCAGACAATGGGGGTGTCGACATCGACCGACGGTGTGGCAGTCTCGTTCAACGCAACGATATCGTCGCGGAACTTCAGGTTGATGGTGTTGCCCTTCGCCGTGGTTAGCGTGAATGTGGATTCCGGCTTAGTGGTTACGCCGACCATTGGAACTTTTTGCATGTACGTGCCATTGTCCCCGCGGGGCTTCAAACCATACGAGGCAAACATCGTGCTGATATATTCCGCGGCGATGTCGCCCCCACGCTGGCCGGTACCGCGGCCTTCGAGCAGATCGCTGGCGAGAAAGCGTACGTGAGCGCGAATCGCTTCGGGGTTCAGACGACTTTCGAGGATCACGTCCGGCGGAAATGCCTTTTTTGAAGAGGTCAATTTCGCGGAATCGGCCGATTGTGCGAAGCCGCAAGTCAGCGCGCCGACAAGGGCGAGCAGTAGGAATAGATTGCGCATGTCAGGAGAGCTCCCGGAGAAAATGAAGAAGCAGCACGAAACCATTTATTTTACGCTGGTCTTGTGCCGCGAGTCTCCCTCGTGAGGCCTGATGATCTTTTCTTGAACCGCAACCTGCGGTTCAATTTTTTGAGCCTCAACCAAATTTCAGTTCGGGCACTCGCTCATCTGCACGGAATAATGGCGAAGGATTCGGCTCCGCCCTCAGCGCTTCGTACATGCGCTCCACTTCCTCGCGCATCCATCCGACGGAAGAAATTTCAATTACGCCAGACGTATTCACCAGGAAAAATGTGGGAACGTTCGTGAGGCCGTAGGCATTCGACGCCGGATAGGTCTTGGTATCGTCGAGCGCTGTCGGTATCGTAAGACGATATTCCTTCATGAAGGCTGCCGTCGATTTCTGATCGTCCTGCGATACGGCGATGATTGAGGCGTTCTTTCCTTTCGCCGACTGAAAGAGTCGCTCCGCATAGGGCATTGCGAACTGGCACACCGGGCAACTGATCTTGTAGAACACCAGCAAGACGGGCCCCTGCTGCAACGCCCCGCTCAGCGAAAACGAACCGCCACCCATGGTTGGGAGCGTGAAATCGGGGGCTTTTGCTCCCGCTTCCAATGCAGACATATCACTTCTCCTGAACATCCTGGTAAGACCGTGAAACACACTTCCGAGAGACCGCGCCATCACGCCTGCTCCCGGCCAAAGTGCAGTCGCAGGATCTTTCGCGTCAGCCCAGTGAGCGCTAGTTGATGCGCCTCCTGGTGCGTCACCCATTTGCCTACCGGCTTGCGGGCTCTCCCTCTCAGGACAAAGACTGCGTAGTCGGTGTCTGTAATGGAGTGGCGCAGGCGGTGGACGGGCTCAACTTCTTTTTGCGCAGGGATCGAGGGAAGTTCCCACATCTCCGCCATCAGCGAATGATCGACCGCACGTTGCACCAGCAGCACGCGATCTTCCTGTGCGTGGATCGCATACCAGAGTTCCGCACGCTTGCGCTTGGCCTGGGGCTGGGGCTCAGTCGCTCCGCGCGTTTTGCACCATCCATGTAACGGGCAGAGCAGGCACTGCGGTTGCTTCGGCAGGCAAACCGTTGCACCAAGTTCCATCATCGCCTGGTTCCAATCCCCGGGGTGCTGAGCTGCTAGCAGCTCATTGGCGCGATCCCATAGTGGCTCGCCCTCGTGGCGCTCGCCGCATAAGCGCTCGATGACCCGCTCGACGTTGCCATCGACCACCGCAACCGCTTCGTTAAAGGCAATACTCGCGATGGCGGCGCTGGTGTAGCGTCCAATTCCGGGGAGCTGCCGCCATCCTGCCTGATTGGTTGGAAATTTCCCGTGCAGGTGGTGCATCACCACTTGGGACGCCTGGTGCAGCGATCGTGCCCGACGGTAATATCCGAGGCCACTCCACACCGTCAAAACGTCGTCAAGGTGCGCCGCGGCAAGGGCCTTGACGGTGGGAAAACGTTGCAGAAATTGTTCGTACTTCTCTACTACCGCCGCCACCCGCGTTTGCTGCAGCATGATTTCGGAAACCCGGATCGCGTAGGGATCGCGGGTGTGCCGCCAAGGCAAGTCACGGCGCGAATGGCGATACCAGCCCAGCAAGGCCTTCTGCATGGCTTTGTGACCGGAAGCGGGCGCCATCGCGGGGGAGCTCATTGGGTTGATTTTAGTGCATCCCGCTGACTTACGGCGCGCTGGGCATCGACGTATGGGCAGTGATCACCGCTCCCTTCCCCACCTGCTGCCACACCGACATCATGCGCTGCGGCTTATCGGGAACCGGCTGGCCATTGAAGGTGCCGTGAACGGTGATCGTATAAGTGACGATCAAATCGGGGCCGTTGCTCTGCGTCTGCATGTCGCCAAGCGAGTAATCGGTGAGATTGAGTTGGCGAACGTGCTCCATTGTCTGCTGCTTGTTGCGAACGGCATCAGGAGCTTCGGTGACCACGGTATCGGAGAGATGCGCCTCAACGTCTCGCCAGTTCTTGGCCTTGACCGAATCCCAGAAGAGGCGTTCGTACTGTTCGCCGCCGGTAGCGCTGTTCCACGCAGGCTTGGACTTCTCTCCGTATATGGTACAACCGGTTGCAGAAATGAGGGCGAACGCAAGCGCAACGCAGAAGAAAGATCGCATGAATGGAGATTCTAGACGATGTTGGCCGCAGAGAGGCAAAGGAATCACCGCCTGTTTCGCGACAGTCAGGCGGGTTCGGGTTCAGCCGATTGCCACGAGGTCGGCTTCGTTCTGCTTAGCTTTGGCGCGCACATCCACGGTGCAGCGCATCGGCTCGAGGGTATCGACAGGGACGGCGAACTCGCGTTCGATCTTCTCGCGGAATTCGGGCCCGGAATTGTAAGTACAGAATGGGTAGAGCTTGCCATCGGGCGCAGTGTAATGAATTACGCAGCGTTTCACGCGTTCGATATCGTAGTTGTAGAGATCCTGGAAGTGCATGCCGGCGACGAGCAGGGTGCGATAGGTATATGTGCCGTCTTTTCCGTCCCTGCCGAGCTTCTTGTCGGTCATGCCCTGCAGAGTCTGCAGGAACTTGGTGAAGGTCAGGCCACGCGGCGCACGATCTTCGTGGAAGTGCTTTTTCAACGAATTCCAAACCCGCATCTTGGTATACAGCTTAAATATCGCCTTACTGCTTTTGCGCGACAGCTCGTCCATATCTTGGAGCATCGCACCCACATCGACAAACCGTGTGATCGGCACCGCCTGCCTGGTTTCGTCGTCAACAAATAGGTAGGTTCCGAGCGAACAGTGCGGATGCGAGGAGATGGTCGGCACCCCAACCCCGCGCAGCGCTGAGGTGAGTTTCGAAAACGGCGTAACGCAAGTCAGCGGGAAGAAATCGTTGTAGGCATCCGTGATGCCCGTCTGCTCGCTAACGCACTTTGCCAGATCGGCGAGAGTGAAACGCTTCTGTTCGAGTTCGCGGCGATTGATGCGGCCGGTGAAAGCTACCGGCTGAAAGCTGATGCCGCTGACGCAGTCAATATTCTCGATCGCCACTCGTACGATATCGCCGATCTGGTGGTCGTTGAGACCCCTCACGATCGTGGGAACAAAAATGATCTTCATGCCTGTCTTGCGGCAGTTATCGATCGTCTTCATCTTGATCTCGAGCAGTGGGACGCCACGTACCCGGCGATAAATGTCGTCATCCACGCCGTCGAATTGCAGGTACAGAGTATTCAGCCCGGCCTCTTTGCACTCCCGAGCGAAGTCGAGGTTCGAAAGTTCGATCCCGTTCGTCGCCGCCTGAATGTGGCTGAATCCCATCTCACGCGCCATCCGCAGCACGTCAAGGAAGCGCGGATAGACGGTCGGTTCGCCACCGGAGAACTGCACGCAGCGCCCATCGACAGGACGCTCGTCGCGTAGCGTCTGCAACATGCCGCGCACCTGTTCGAAACTCGGTTCGTAAACGTATCCGCTGGTATTTGCATTGGCAAAGCAAACCGGGCAGGTCAGGTTGCAACGATTGGTCAGGTCGAGATTGGCAAGCGCCGTATGCGAGGTGTGCAGCGTGCACAAGCCGCAATCGGTTGGGCAGTTCGCGCCCTGCTCGTTATTCGGATTGGAATTTCCGGCATTGTCCCCGAAATTCCACTCTTCCATCTTGTGATACAGCTTGACGTCGCTGAACACCACATCGCGAAATTCGCCGTGCTCTTCGCAGGTCTTCGCCATCCAGACTTTACCGTTCAACTCAAACTCACGAGCCGGCAGCACCTTGCGGCACTCGGGACAGAGTGACTGCGTGTCCTTCGGCAGTCCCTTCACTAAACGCTTGATGGACGCGCCGGTAAGCGTGAATTCAGGCTGAAGAATTTTGAAAGTCGGACGCTTGACGGGAGAGAACGTGGTCGTGCTCACAGCAGCTTTACCTCGCGGTTTCGCAACCAGTGACCTTGGAACGGATTGAGAGCTGCCCTTATTGTGCGCGTTTTCAGGCACTTGGGGATGTGAGGTGCGCCACCGCCGCGTGTGAAGCCGGATTTCAGCGAATGGCGGAAACGCGCATCCAGCGGCGCTCGGCAGAGGATGGATGGGAAGCCTCTGAGCCCGGAGTTGGACCTACTTCTTCTTTTTGGGGGTAGCGAGCTGCTTTTCGAAGAAATCCCCGGCCATCTCGGCGACCTGTTTGTGAACAGCTTCGCGATCGACTCCGGGATTATCGGCGAAGAATTGCGGCATCTTGCTTCTTCCGAGATCGGTTCCGACATCGAGGAACGTGTAATGGCCGACGCCGCCGGGAAGGATCATGAGTTGCGCGCCCTTTATGTTGTTGGCAAAGACCTGCGCGTTCTCCGTCGGCGGAACAATGGAATCGGCAGCTCCCGCCACAATGACGACAGGAATGTCGATTTGCTTGAGGCTTTCAAGATGGAAGGCACGAGCGATAGCCGGAGCGATCGCGAAGATCGCCTTGATCCGCGGATCGCGGTAGGAATCTGCTGCGCGTTGCAGCGACTGTCGCACTTCGGGGCGATCCTTCATCGCTTCGAATTTGTCGACCAGATCGGGCATCTCTGGCGGGTTGCAGGATGCGCGATGTTCGGGCTGTTCGCACCACCCGACGAGTCCTTCGAAATCGGTAGTTGCGCCCGCAAGTTCCAGCATTGTGTATCCGCCGAGCGAGAAACCGGCCGCACCGATACGTTCGCGATCGATTTTGGAACCGAAGCGACGATCCGCGAGCATGCCGTCGATCACCGTGCTGACGTCCTTGGCGCGCTCCCATGCTTCCATGAAGCCTTGTGGGGTGTAGCCCGTGACTGCATTGTTGCCGGGATGGTTCACAGCTACCACGATATTGCCTCGCGCTGCGAGGTAGGTGCCCATCCATGCCATCTGCAGAGCGCTACCACCCGTCCCGTGCGAGAGCGCGATCAGAGGATACGTACCGAAGGAGGGAGCGAGAGATGCATCTTTAGCCGCGCGTCCGGCGAGGAAGAGCGGCGGATCGCCGATCGCCTGATCCTGCTCATCGGCGCTGGCTTCGGAGGGATACCAGATGACGGCCGAGAGGGTGCGCTCCTCGGAGCCTCGCCAGTTGTAGCCCTCAGGTGCGTTGAATTGTCGAACGCTGAAGCCGACGTGACTTAGGACCGGCGGCGCTTTCTGCTTCTCTTTCTTCGAGGCAAGGCTGAGCGAAGGGATGGAGAGAAGGATTGCAACCAGGAAAAGTCGTCGATTGAACAAGGAACTCCTCAACGGCGAACGCCGCTCAACTCCAGAAATTTACTGCACTGCTCCGCCGGCCTTTTGCCAGGCTGCGAAACCGTCATGATAGACCTTGACCTCTTTGAAGCCGCGACTGGCGAGCAGTCCCGCGGCAGCACGACTCGCGGCGCAGACATCGCCTGCGGCCAGCCCACTCTCGTAGACGACGACTGGCTTGTCCTTCGGTAAAGTGGAAACGCCATCGCTGATCTTATTCAGCGGTAGATTCACCGCCCCCGGGATATGCGACTTCGCAAAGTCTTTGGGCTGCCGGATATCGACGAACACCGCTCCCTTTTTCAGCATCTGCTGCGCTGCGGTGGTTGCGATCTCATTTTTCTGCGGGCCCTTCGGCGCATTCTCATCGCAATCGCCGGATGACGCCTGGCCCATGGCAAGTGGGTTCGGCGCGGCCGGCGCGAGTCCCGGCACGATCGAAGTTGCCGCTGAGGCGGTCGTCACCGTTTGCTGCTTGGACTCAGGGGCGTTCG
>Ga0075520_1001445_pt1 | contig 11413 bp, 4 predicted proteins | sample NGEPerB_FD_75100 | JGI IMG/M metagenome (GOLD analysis project Ga0075520, IMG submission 75100) | Arctic peat soil microbial communities from the Barrow Environmental Observatory site, Barrow, Alaska, USA - NGEE PermafrostAB12-B | ecosystem: Environmental > Terrestrial > Soil > Wetlands > Peat ... | reverse complement strand
GGGCGGTGCCTGGCCGGACGGGGGCTGGGCGCTCTGCTGGGGGTAGCCCGGTTGTGGCGGCGGGTAGCCGCCCGCCGGTGGGTACTGGCCCGGGTAGCCGCCCGCGCCGTAGCCGCCCGCTCCGGGGTAGCCGCCCGCGGCGGCCAGGGCGGCCGGGCCCCGGTACTGGCTCTTGCCGAGCCACAGGATGTACCAGAAGATCACATTGAGGAGGACCAGCCCGACCGTGAACCCGCCGCCGTGGCCGAAGCTCTTCGAGACGTCGTGCAGGACGAAGATGTAGATGACGAGGAAGGCGATGGACCCGAGGAAGGGGATGATCGGCAACAGCAGGGACCAGGCCCACCACACCGGCCGGCCCACCATCTTCAGGATGATGATGAAGTTGTAGACGGGGACGAAGGCCGCCCAGCCGGGCTGCCCGGCCTTCTTGAACGTTCCGTACACCCCGAGGGCGAAGACCACGTAGGCGATGATCCAGATGACGATGAACACCCCGACGGAGCTCCCGCTGCTCGAAGTGGTGTAGGCCGCCAACAGATGTCCCATTGTTCCTCCAATGACTGACCGCACGCGAATGTGCTGACCTCCTTGTTAGCACTCCCGAGCTGGGAACGGGTCGATGCCGGCCCCGAAGGCGGTCCGGGCCGGTCGTCGGCCGACGAATTGTCACAGGCGGTGAGTAGGGTCCCTCACCATGATGCACCTGTACTCGGCCGGGCGGGCCAGGCCACTGGCCGCCCGCCTGGCCGAGGTGCTGGGCGACCGTCCGTCGGATCCGATGACCCCCGAGTGGCTGGCGGTGCCCTCGGATGGCATGCGCCGCTGGCTCACGCTGGCATTGGCGGGCCACCTGGGAGCCTCGGGTCCGGACGCCACCGACGGGGTGGCGGCCAACATCCAGAGGGCCTACCCCGGAACACTGCGGAGTTGCGTGCTCGCCGCGGACCGCGACGATCCCGCGCCCGGTTCCGATCCCTGGGGCATCGAGCGTCTGGTGTGGTCGGTGCTGGCCGTCGCCGACGGCCACGCCGACGACCCCGTGCTCGAAGCGATCGTCGCCGTTCCGGCCGGCGCATCCCGCTATGCACGCGCCCGCCGTGTGGCCGACCACTTCGACCGCTACCACCAGCACCGCCCCGACATGATCAGGGCCTGGTCCGCCGGCAACTACGTCGACGGAATCGGGAAGCGCATCGCCGACCATGCGATCTGGCAGCCCCACCTCTGGCGGTTGGTCCGGGAGCAGATCGGGGAGCCCAGCCCACCCGAGTGCCTTCCCGGGCTGCTGGACCGCCTGCGGAGCGGCGACCTGCACCTCGACCTCCCTGACCGTCTCCTGCTGTTCGGCTTCACCCTGCTGCCGGGCCACGGGTTCCTCGAGCTGGCGGAGGCTGTCGCGGTGCACCGCGAGGTGCACCTGTTCCTCCTCGAGCCGTTCCACTTCGATGTCGGCCAGCTCCACCGGTTGAGCCCGCCCCCGGGTAACGCCAAGCCGAGGCTTCGCTCCGCCGACCCGACAGCAGGCCTCGTGCACCAGCCGTTACTGCGTTCGTGGGGACGGCTGCACCGGGAGACGGCGATCCTGCTGGCTGACGCCGAGGCCAACGGGTTCCCCGTGCCCCAATGGGTCGACGTGCCGGAGGAAACGGTGTCGCCGGCGACCGTACTTGCCCGACTGCAGCGCGACATTCGGACCAACGCCGGCCCCGGCACACCGCTGGTTGGCGACCCGACCGACCGCTCCGTGCAATTCCATGCCTGTTTCGGACCTACCCGCCAGGTCGAGGTCCTGCGCGACGCGATCCTCCATCTGCTCAACGAGCCCGGATCGAACCTGAGCGAGGACGACATCCTGGTGGTGTGCCCGACACTCGATCGATTCGCCCCGCTGATCGAGGCAGCGTTCGGACCGCCGGCGGCTGCGTCGACAGAGTCTCCCCGTCCAGATGCGACGGCTGGTCGAGCAGGCGCCCCTGCGCTCCGCTACCGCATCGTCGACCAATCGATCCGCACCACGAATCCGGTCCTGAGTGCCACGATGGCGTTGCTGGAGCTGGTGGCCGGCCGTTTCGAGGTCTCCCCGGTGCTCGAGTTCCTCGCCCTCGGGCCGGTGCGTGAGCGCTTCGGTTTCGACGACGATGCCCTGGCCACTGTCACGCGTTGGGTGACGGAGACCAATGTCCGGTGGGGAATCGATCCCGTGCATCGCGTGCCGTTCGGTGTGCCCGAATCGGTCACCACCAATACATGGCAGGCCGGTCTCGACCGGCTCCTGGTCGGGTCCGCGGTGCACGACGAGGTCCTCGCCCTTGCGGTGGGCGACGTGGTCCCGTGCGGGATAGAAGGGTCGGATGTGGAACTGGCCGGATGCCTGGCCGAGGCCCTGTGGCATCTGGGCAACCTGGCAGCCGAATCCTCCCGTGCCCGCCCGTTTGCCGAATGGGTCCGCACACTGCGGGAGGCGAGTGCGGCCCTGTTCACCACCGACCGCGACACGGAGTGGCAGATCGAAGCGCTCCAGCGTGTCCTCGACGAGGTGGTCCAGGCTTCCACCGTCGATGGCGCGCCATCGACGGTCCCCTTGGAGTTCATCGACCTCAGGAGGTTGCTGGGTGAGCGTCTCGACGCCATGCCCGGACGCCCCGACTTCTTCCGTGGTGGCATCACCATCAGCTCGATGACCCCCCTTCGATGGATCCCGTTCCGAGTGGTCTGTCTGCTCGGGATGGACCAGTCGGCGTTCGGCGCCGTGACTGCGGCCGGTGACGATCTGGCGTCCGTGGCGCCACAGGTCGGGGATCGCGATCCGAGGGCCGAGTCCCGCCAGGCACTGCTCGAGGCGGTGCTCGTCGCCGAGGACCGCCTCGTGGTGGTGCGTGACGGCCACGATGTGCGGACGAACCAGGAAGTCCCGCGTGCGGTGGTGGCAGCCGAGCTGTTCGACTCGGTGACCGCGGTGGTGGGTCCATGCCGGCCGGAGTTCCCACGGCCCCTCGAAATCGATCATCCCCGCCAGGCCTTCGACGATCCGTGCTTCGAGGTCGGCAGGCTGGTCCCGGGCACCGCGTGGGGCTTCGAACAAGGGAACCTGGCAGGGGCTCTCGCCCGACGCGCCCGTGATGTGGAAGCGCCGCCTTTCCTGGCGGGTCCATTGGCGGCAGTCGATTCCGACGTCATCGAGTTGGCGGAGCTCCGGGCGTTCTTCACGAAGCCCACGGAGTACTTCCTCACCCACCGGCTCGGGGCGCACCTGCCCACGTCTGCCGATGACCCGTCGCCTCTCCTCCCAGTCGAGCTCGACCCACTCGAGCGCTGGAACGTGGGAATGCGGCTGCTCGATGCCCGTCTGGCCGGAGCGGATCTCGAAGCGTGGCGTGAGGCCGAACGAGGGCGGGGCACACTGCCTCCCGGGTGGCTCGAAGCAGACGTTGTGGAAAAGCTGGACGGCATCACCGGCGAGCTAGTGGAAGCAGCCCGCCGCCTGGGAGCGCGGGGAGGGCCGGCCGATCCCCACGAGGTGGAGGTGGTGTTGCCCGACGGCACCCGGGTCGTGGGCTCCGTCGCGCTTCGCCTGCAGGCCCCAGGCCCAGGGCCGGCCCGCATCAGCTTGTCGAGGATCAAGCCGGAGCATCGGTTGGCCGCCTGGATCGATCTCATGGCGCTGGTGGGGACCGATCCCTCGACTGCCTGGCGGTCCCTCGTGCTGGGGAGGTCCGAAGGCCGCCGCCACCGGGCCGTGGCGACGAGTCTCGTCCCCTCAGCGGCGCCGGGTCTCCGCAGGGAGAGCGCACGCGGCGGGCTGGCGGTGGCGGTGGACTGCTATCGACGTGGGCTGTCCGAGCCGATCCCCCTCTTCCCCGACTCCTCCTACGAGGTGTATGGCGGCAACCCCAAAGGTGCCAGGTGGAGTCCCTACCGGTCGACCGGGGAAGGGGACGGTGCCGCAGTGGTGCTGGCCTTCGGCAGACTCCGGTTCGACGAGATCATGGCGCTGCCCGCTCGACCTGGCGATCCGCCCGGCCCCGGCGGGAGGGTCGAGAGGTTCGCCAACTATCTTTACGGTGCTGTCGACAGCTCGGCCGACGAGTGGGACCCGTTGGGGGATGCATCGTGACGGCCAGGGCCTACATCCCTCTGGACCTCGCCGACGAGCTCCCGACCGGAACGTTGGCCATCGAAGCCAGCGCCGGCACCGGCAAGACGTACGCCCTGGCCGCACTGGCCACCCGGTTCATCGCCGAGGAGGACGTCTCGGCCTCGGAGCTGCTGATCGTCACCTTCACCCGGGCCGCCACCAACGAACTCCGGGCCAAGGTCCGTGAGCGCCTCATCGAGGCGGCCGATCACCTCGAGCGAGACGAGGGGGTTCCGACCGACGATGCGCTCCTCGTTCGTCTGGCATCCGACCACCGTCCGCTCCGACTTGAGCGGCTTCGGAAGGCGGTGACGGAATTCGACTCGGCAACGATCGCCACCATCCATGGGTTCGCGACCCAGGCCCGCTCGGCGCTCGGCGCTGCGGTGGGCACCGATCCGGACGCGACGCTGGTCGATGACACGGCGGAGCTGGTCGCCCAGACCTGTGCGGACGTGTTGGCCCGTGCGGCAGTGACGGAGCCCTCCGCCGAAGACCTCCCCGAGCTCGCAATCCTCCGGTCGGCCACCGCCACTCTGGTCGGACGGCCGGATCTGGCGCTCGCCCCGATGCCCGGCCACGGGGCGACCCGAGGCCAGCTGCTCCTGCGAGAGCTGGTGGAGCGATCGGCAGCGGAGGTGGGCGACCGCCGCCTGCGAGCGGGCACGCGCAGCTTCAGCGACGTAGTGGTCGAGTTGCGCGATGCGTTGACCGGCCCTGGGTCGGCAGCGGCAGTCGACGCCCTGCGCAACCGGTTCAAGGTGGCCCTGATCGACGAGTTCCAGGACACCGACCCCGTGCAGTGGGACATCTTCAGACGCCTGTGCGGTGAGCAGGGCGAGGGAACCAGGCTGGTGGTGGTGGGCGACCCCAAACAGGCCATCTACCGATTCAGGGGTGCCGACATCGATACCTATCTGGCCGCGGTGGGCGACGATTCGCTCGTCGAGCACCGGTCGCTGGTCACCAATTGGAGATCGGATGGCGCCGTGGTGGCCTCGCTCGACGCGCTCTTCCGAGGGGCGACGTTCGGCGCCGAGAGCATCCGATTCGTCCCGGTCAGTGCGGCTCCGCGGCACGAAGTGCGTCGACTGCGCACTGTCGACGGCGAACCGCTGCCGGCCCTGTCCCTCCGCCTGGCAGTGGGCGCCGGTATCACGCGTGCGAAGAACCAGCCTGCGGAGGTGATCGGCGGCTCGGCAGAGCGAGCCATCGAGGCGGACCTGGTGGAACGCATACGCGACCTTCTGGACCATGCTCGGATTCCGGCCTCGGAGGCCACGGCCGAACCGGACAGGGTTCGGCCGTCGGAGATCGCCGTACTCGTGAACAAGCATGACCAGGCCGCCTCGGTCCAGGCTGCACTCGTGGCCCAGGGCGTTCCCGCGGTGGTGGCCAGGGGGGGCAGCGTGCTGCAGTCACCGGCTGCCGAGCAGATCCGGTGGCTCCTCTACGCCATGGGACGGCCCTCGGATCGCCGACGCGCCGCCACGTTCGCGATGTCTTGGTTCTGCGGGTGGGGCGCGGAAAAGGTGGCCACTGCCACCGACCCGGAACTGGCCGTGCTCCAGGAGCAGATCCGGTCATGGTCGGAGCTCCTGGCCACCCATACGGTGGCCGACGTGCTGGCCCAGGTGTGGTCCGAGAGCGGCCTGGTGGCCAGGGTGCTGGGCCGAGCCGATGGCGATCGCAACATGACCGACCTCGATCATCTGGCCGAGCTGGTCCATGGGGGGTTCCCGTCGGGTCGGGCCAGCGTCACCGGACTGCTGGCTGTCCTCGACTCGACCCCGGTCAGCGAATCCGATGCAGACGTGGACGGAGACACCGCAGCGAGGCGGATCGAATCCGAGGCCGAGTCCGTGCAGGTCATGACGATATGGACAGCCAAGGGTCTCGAGTTCCCCATCGTCTGTGTCCCCACGATGTGGCATCGGCCCGGCGGCGTCGAAGAGGTCATCTACGTGGACCCGGGCACCGGCGTGAAGACCTTCGACCTCGCCCAGGGCACGACCTGGCCAACGGACGCCGAGGCGACCATCAGACGGGACCAGGCCGCGGAGCGGATGGTCGGCGAGCATCTGCGCCTGGTCTACGTGGCCCTGACCAGGGCGCGGCACCAGACCATCGTGTGGTGGGCCAACGGCAAGGGGAGTGCGAGGTCGGCTCTGGCGCGTGTCCTCTTTGCCCGGGCCGACGGCGCCATCGACCCCGCCCTCTACCGGAGCGACGCCGTCCCCGTCCCCCCCGACGAGGACATCGAGTCGAGCCTGGCCCCTCTGATCGCACGTGCAGGAGGGGAGATCGCCGTCCGGACCATCGACGCCCGGCTCGTTCCGCGCACTCAGTGGATCGACCAAGATGCGACGCACGCGCCGGAGGAGCTCGAGATCGCCCGGCTCCGTGCATCGCCGGACCGCACGAAGCAGCGGTGGTCGTTCTCCTCCATCACCCATCACGCTGCGGCCGCCAACTTCGATCCCGACGACCCGTCACTCGGCGACAGTGGAGCCGGCGACGAGCGGGAGATCGGTGAAGGGGAGATCGGTGCGGACACCCTGTTGCCCGGCGAGGGCACCGGCACCGGTTTCGACGGCATGAGCAAAGGAGCCGACGCCGGCGGACCCTCCTCCGGGGCGCAGTACGTACCGGCAGCCCTGACCCGCCTGCCCGCCGGGGCAGCCTTCGGCACCCTGGTCCACTCGGTCCTCGAACGCGTGGACTTCACCTCGCCCGACCTCGGCGACCTTTTCGGCGCCGGCATCGATCGGGAGCTGGCCTGGCGCTCGTTGGACCTGACGCCGAGGTGGGAGAGTGACGCCGATACGAGGAGTGGTCGTCAGTTGCTCATCGACGGGCTGCGGACAGCCGTCGACACACCGCTCGGAGCCTTGTTCGGCGGTGTGCGCCTGGCCGACATCGCCCCCGGTGACCGGCTCAACGAGGTGTCGTTCGACTTCCGTCTGGCAGAAGCGGGAAGAACGGCCGCGGTGGCGGACATCGGCCGGCTGATGATCGCCCATCTCGACCCGACTGACCCGTTGCGTACGTGGGCCACCGATCTGGCTGACGGCGCGATCGGCCTGGCCCTGGCCGGACATCTCACCGGATCGATCGACCTGGTCATGCGGATTCCCGGGCCCGATTCCGGTGCGCGCTTCGTGGTGGCCGACTACAAGACGAACGCACTCAATGACCGGGGACGGCCCCCCGCTTCTGACGACTACCACCCTGACCACCTGGCCGTGGCCATGGCCGATCATGACTACCCGCTCCAGGCGGCGCTCTACGCGGTTGCCCTCCACCGCTACCTGCGGTGGCGTCTGGACGGCTATGACCCGGTCGCCCACCTGGGCGGCGTCGCCTACCTGTTCCTCCGGGGCATGACCGGGCCGGCGGTGGCGGTCAGCGACGGCAGGCCCCACGGCGTGTTCGGCTGGCCGCTCCCCCCGGCGCTGGTGGTTGCGCTCAGCGACCTGCTCGACGGCCGGCTCGTCACGACGGAGGCACCGTGAACGTGTCCGGTTCGGCCCGGCACCAGGTGGCAGTTCCGCCCGAGGTGACGGTGCTCGAACCATTCGTCGGGTCCGGAGTGTTCGGCCCGTTCGAGGTGCACCTGGCCGCGACCATGGCGCGGCTGGTGCCCGGAACATCCGATGACGGAATCCTGGCCCTGGCCTTGGCCGCGCGGGCGCCACGCCACGGACATGTCTATGCCGAGTTGCACCATGCCGCCGACCACATCGCCGGGTCCGACGACCGGGTGGAAGGAGTCCGGGGACTGCCGTGGCCGGAGGCCGACGAGTGGGTCCGGGCACTGACCGACTCCCCACTCGCGTCCGTGCCCGGTGGCCGCCCGGCCGACCGGGTCCGTCCGTTGGTGCTGGAGGGCGGCCGTGTCTACCTCCAGCGCTTCTGGCACTACGAGCTGGCGGTGGCCGACGAGCTGAGGCGCCGGGCCGGGCGGGACCCTGCCGCACCGGACGGCGTCGGGTCCGATCCGGTCGCCCTCCGGCTCGACGCGGTTCTCGATCTCCTCTTCGGTCCGGACGACGGACCCGAGCCCGATCTGCAACGGGGCGCGGCCCGGAAGGCTCTGACCTCGGGTATCTCCGTCATCGCCGGGGGCCCCGGGACCGGCAAGACCCACACCGTCGCCCGCATCCTGGCGGCGGCCCACCTGGTCGCCGCAGCTGACGGCCTGCGCCTCGACGTCGCGCTCGCCGCACCCACCGGCAAGGCCGGCATCCGCATGGGTGACGCGGTGCGCGGGGAGGTGCCGGCCCTCGAGGGCTCGGGTGCCGTCAGCCCCGAACTCGCCGCGCAACTGATGGCAACCGAGCCGATCACGGTGGATCGTCTCCTCGGATGGCTCCCGGGCGCGCGCTTCCGGCACGATGCACGGAATCCACTCCCGCACCACCTGGTGATCATCGACGAGACCTCCATGGTGTCGCTGCCCATGATGGCCAAGCTCCTCGACGCGATGCGCCCCGATGCGCGCCTGGTGCTGGTCGGCGATCCCCACCAGTTGGCAAGCATCGAGGCCGGCACGGTCATGGACGACGTGGTCGGGCCCGCGGAGGACCCCGGTCGGGCGGCAGGGGGCCCACTGGCCGGCCGGGTCACCGTGTTGCGACGCATGCGTCGCTTCGCCGAGGACTCCGCCATCGCCGCCCTTGCCGCGGCGGTGCGCGCCGGAGAGGCGAACACCGCACTCGAGCTCCTCGGAGGCGGGCACTCCGACCTCCGGTGGGTGCGCGACGACGACGGCGACGGCCTCGACCGGGTCCTCGACCGGCTGGTGACCGCCGGCATCGAGGTGGGAACGGCGGCGACGGAGGGCGATGCCCGGGGCGCTCTCGGTGCGGCCACCCGGATCAAGGTGCTGGCCGCCACCAGAGGGGGGCCACTCGGCCTCTACGACTGGAGCGACCGGATCGAGGCCGCCGTCGCCGAGGCGCTCCCGGCACTCAACCGTTCACTCCGGTGGTACGTCGGCCGTCCCGTCATCGTGACCGGCAACGATGCGGTCAACGGCGTCTTCAACGGGGACGTCGGCGTGGTGGTGGCCCACGACGGCGAGGTCCGTGTGGACATCGTCGCCGGCGACGGAGTGCGAGCGCTGGCACCGTCACGGCTCGACCGGGTCGACACGTGGTGGGCCATGACCATCCACAAGAGCCAGGGCTCGGAGTTCTCCCACGCCGTCGTGTCCCTCCCACGTGCCGCATCGCCCATCCTCACCCGGGAGCTGCTCTACACCGCGGTGACCAGGGCCAAGGACCGAGTGACCGTCGTGGGCAGCGAGGCCTCGCTGCGGGCCGCGATCGACCGGCCGATCGCCCGTGCCTCGGGTCTCCGGCACCGTCTCTGGCCCTAGCGATCCGGCCCGCGCCGCTACTTTGTCTGCTCACCAAGTTCTAGATTGGCCCCATGGACGAACACGCATCTGCACTTCAGACAGCCGCCGCCATCCGGGCCAAGGAGGTCAGCCCGCTCGAGGTGCTCGACGAGTGCCTGGCCAGGGTGGATGTCTGCAATCCCGAGCTCAACGCGGTGATCTGGCGCAACGACGAGGAGGCCCGCGCCGCGGCTCGCTCGCTCGGAGAGCGGATCGCCGCCGGGGAGGGGGAGCTGCCACCCTTCGCCGGGGTCCCCCTCCCGATCAAGGACCTGCTCCCGGTGGAGGGGCAGCCGGCGACCTACGGGTCCCGGGGTGCCCCCGAGGGGCCCAGTGCGACCAGCGGGCCGATCGCCGAGGCATTCGTCCGCGCCGGCTTCATCCTCACCGGCCGGACCAACACCCCCGAGTTCGGATCGATCACTGTGACCGAGAACGACCGGTTCGGGGTCACCCGCAATCCCTGGAACACGGGCCACACCTCCGGCGGGTCGAGCGGGGGTGCCGGCTCTGCGGTGGCCGCCGGCATGTTCCCGGTGGCCCACGCCAGCGACGGTGGCGGCTCGATCCGGATACCGGCATCGTGTTGCGGACTGGTGGGCCTCAAGCCGAGTCGCGGGAGGGTGGCCGCCACCTTCCCGGGGTGGCAGGGAATGGTCACCGAGGGGGCCCTCAGCCGAACGGTGGCCGACACCGCTGCCGTCCTCGACGTCATCAGCGCCCCCGACCGGTATGCCTGGTGGAACGCCCCGGTTCCGGAGCGCCCGTTCGCCGACGAGGTCGGTGCCGACCCGGGTCGGCTCCGGGTGGCGCTGTGCACGGTGTCCGCCCTCGGGCTGCCGGTGGCCGACCAGCCGGCTGCCGCCGTCGACCATGCCGGCCGAGTGCTCGAGTCCCTCGGCCATCAGGTTTCGCATCTCGACGTCGATGTCTTCGACCTGTCGGGACTCGAGCCGTTCCTCAACGTGGTCAATGCGGGTCTGAGCGAGTACCCCGACATCGACTGGACCAGGGTCGAGCCGCACAACCAGGCCGGCTACGCCGCCGCCGAGGCCGTCGACAGCGCGGTCTTCACCCGGTCGCTGATCGAGCTGCACCAGCTGACCCGCACGATCGTGGCGCGCTTCGATGACGAGTTCGACCTGCTGGTGACGCCCACGATGACCGTGGAGCCGCCGAAGGTGGGCCTGCTCGAGGCCGTCCACGCCGGGGCCGGGGCACCGGTCCTGGACATCGTGGCCATGGCCGCGTTCACCGCGGTCTACAACATCACCGGCCAGCCGGCCATCAGCCTCCCCCTCCACGTGGCACCCTCGGGGTTGCCGGTGGGCGTGCAGGTCGTGGCCGGTCCGTGGAGGGAGGCGCAGCTGATCCGGTTGGCGTCCCAGCTGGAGGCGGCCGACCCCTGGTCCGGCCGATACCCCCGCCTCGGTTGAGGCGGGGCCCCTGTCTGCCCTGCGGAACGTGCCCGGCCGGGCGTTGATGAGTATCTTTCGTTAGCCGACAGAAATGGAGAAGCCATGACGGTCATTGATGAGAAGGTTCGCCAGCACAAGTTCCTGCTCGACGAGAGCGAGATGCCGACGGCCTGGTACAACATCGTCCCCGATCTGCCGTCGCCCCCTCCTCCCGCCCTCCATCCCGGCACGCTCGAGCCCGCTGGCCCCGACGACTTCGCCCCGCTGTTCCCGATGGACCTGATCCTCCAGGAGGTCAGCACCGAGCGCTACATCGACATCCCCGGGGCCGTGCTCGACGTCTACCGGCAGTGGCGGCCGTCCCCGCTCTACCGGGCCCATCGCCTGGAGAAGGCGCTCGACACACCGGCGCGCATCTACTACAAGTACGAGGGCGGATCGCCGGCCGGCTCG
>Ga0075520_1001444_pt1 | contig 11415 bp, 9 predicted proteins | sample NGEPerB_FD_75100 | JGI IMG/M metagenome (GOLD analysis project Ga0075520, IMG submission 75100) | Arctic peat soil microbial communities from the Barrow Environmental Observatory site, Barrow, Alaska, USA - NGEE PermafrostAB12-B | ecosystem: Environmental > Terrestrial > Soil > Wetlands > Peat ... | reverse complement strand
TGACGTTTCAGGTTTCCGACACCAATCTGACGACCAAGTCCATGAGAAGGATCGCTCTCGCCCACGCGATGCTTTCCTACCTGTACGGAGCGGTGATCGTTGCTCTGGTCATCAATGTGGTCTCCAGTCTCCTTCACTGACAAATATGATCGAGGTGCCCTCGGTCGCGCTACTGAGCAGTGCCTTTGTCCCGGGTGCGGCGAGCCGATCACCGCGGCTTCTGCGTGGCTCGGCGTTGCGCCATCAATGCCCAAGCGGAGGCTGCTAGCGCACAAACCCGACTATCTCCAAGATGAAGGACGCCATGGCCCAAGGAGCGGTAAATCCGTCGTGGATGCCCAGAAATCCGACGGTCGCACTCAGTGTGAGACCTACCGCGGTCGCGGCCTAGAAGAGTGCCCCGGCCAGAACCGCGTACATTCGTCGAAAGATGAGGATCGTTGGCACCAGAACGAACCCCGCGATGGCCTGGGCAAGGAAGAGCGGACCGATGCGCGGCAAGTGCCGGTAGCCCGCGAACCACAGATGCAGATGAATGGCAGCCGAAGCGCCGATCATCCCGGCCCCAAGCAGCATGGCACCGAAGACAAAGAGGCGAAATGGCACCGATGACCCTCTTGGAATCCCAAGAGTGAGAATGCCCTCCGATCGTTGGTCGAATCCTTGAGGCGGAGGGGGATGAGAAGCAGTCGTTGGGACTACTGACGGAAGGGTCATTGGTCGCACGCGTCTCCATCGCTGGGGGCGCCGTTGTTGTCAGCGTCGTGGTCGCCACCGTTGTTCTGAGGAATGGTGCACTGCGTCGTTGGGGTGGTAGCAGCCTTTCCGCCAATAGCGGGGTGAGTCGTTGTAGCGGAACTGCCGCACGCCGCCAGGCCGCACACCACGAAGAGTTGCCAGTCCGACCAGCAAGGTACGCTGTTTCGCGCTCCCTTTTCGGACATTGGATTGTGACCGAACGTCTGCTTCACGCATGCTTGATCCGTTTCCCTTGTGTTTGAGGACTCGGGAGTGCAGCCCCAGCGAGGAACGCCATGAAGCCGTCGTGGCCGAGCATCGATCGACCCGGTCGGAGAAGAGACCGGCCGCGTTGATCAAACCGGCCGCCCGACGCAATCTCTCCCGTGCCGGCCTCAATGTGGCGCGCGTGGTGATCCTGGTCCTGCTCATCCCGATCGGATTTTTCGCCCACATCGGCTTTGTCCTCTACCTCGCCTTCGCCATCGGCAGCAACGTCCTCATCTCGAACAACCCCGAGATGGTTCTCCGTCTGGAACGGTGGGCCGCCCCTATCGCCCTGTTCTTCGCAAAACGCATGGATGACCCGCCACCGGCGCCCACCATGGCGGACCGCACCGGAGGCCGCTTCTCGGCAGTTCCGGCGGACCGGTCGGATCGGCCGTGGTCCGCGGTGGAAGGCCACCTGTTGATCGGCACGCCGGTCGTGCTCTTCGGCGCCATCGCTGCGTGGTCCGTCGCCCTGGTCCTCCTCATCGGTCTCGTGGTCTCATCGGTCTCGTCGTGCCGACCCCGGGCAAGCCCGGGATCGCCACGGCGTTCATCGTGCTTGCGGCCGTTGCCGCCTGGCCCACGATCGTGGTCATCACCAGGAGGCGCAAGCAGGGCTGACCGGCCGGTGTGCGCAGTACGCATTCCACCAGCGGGGCCCTTCTGCGCCTCGGAGGGTCCGTGCGGGCTGGTTCGGTGCGCGGCGCCCGCGACGTGGGCAGCGCCACCGCCCAGGGCCCGTCACACGCTCCCGGGTGATGACTCGGCACGACCGTTGGGCCAGGCTGGGCGCTACGGTTTGACCACTTGGTCTCTCCGCTGGGGGTAGGGACCCCGGGGCGCAGGGCACGGTGTGATCAGGGCCATGACCCGGCCCCGAGCTGGGCCTGTGGTGGTGGCCACCGGCCACCCGGGCTGCAAGAGTGAGGGACGTGAACGTGCTCTTCGTGACCCTGGACCAGTTCAGGGCCGACTGCCTGTCGGCGGCCGGCCATCCGGTGGTCCAGACCCCGCACCTCGACCGGCTCTGTCGTGAGGGTGTCCGCTTCGCCTCGCACTTCAGCCAGGCTGCCCCCTGCGCCCCCGGCCGCGCGTCCCTCTATACGGGGATGTACCAGATGAACCACCGGGTCGTGGCCAACGGGTCGCCGCTCGAGTCCCGGTTCGACAACATCGCCAAGCTGGGCCGCCGTGCCGGGTTCGAGCCCGCGCTCTTCGGCTACACCGATCAGGGGATAGACCTCACGGTGGCGGACGGGCCGGCCGACCCGAGGCTCGACACCTACGAGGGGATCCTCCCCGGCTTCGATCCGGTGCTCCCCCTCGACGGCAACGTGACCGCGTGGCGGGTGCACCTCGAGTCGCTCGGGTACGGCACCCTGGCCCCAGGGCCGGCGCTCGCCTCCGAGCCGGACCGCCCCGCCGAGCACGGCGTGTCCGCCTTCATGACGGACCGTCTCGTCGAGTGGGTGGCCCGCAGGGACGAGCCGTGGTTCGCCCACGCCAGCTACCTGCGCCCCCACCCGCCGTATGCGGCACCCGGACACTGGTCCGACAGGTACCCTTCGGCGGACGCGCCCGCTCCGATCCCGCTCGGGGAGGTGCTCCATCCGCTGCACCGGTCCGCGCTCTCCCTGCCGGTCTGTGCGGCACCGGCCGATCCGACGGAGATGGCCGGGCTCCAGGCCCAGTATTTCGGCATGGTCTCCGCGGTCGACGAACAGCTGGGACGGATCATCGAGTTCCTGGAGGAGTCCGGGCAGTACGACGAGACGCTGATCGTGGTCACGGCCGACCACGGCGAGCAGCTCGGCGACCACGGCCTCATCCAGAAGCTCGGGTTCTTCGAACAGAGCTACCGGGTGCTCTCGGTCGTTCGCCACCCCGGCCTCCCCGAGGGGTTCGGTCGGATCGTCGACCGGTTCACCGAGGGCATCGACCTGCTCCCCACCCTGGCCGAGGTGCTCGGCCAGGACGTGCCCGTCCAGTGTGACGGTGAGTCGCTCCTGCCGTTCCTCCGGGGAGAGGACCCGGATCGGTGGCGGGCCTCGGCCCACTACGAATGGGACTGGCGCGACATGCTGATCGGGCCCCACCGGCAGGGCGGGGCCGTCGACCGCGGCCTCGAGCGCTGCAACCTGGCCGTGGAGCGCAACGACTCCCATGCCTACGTGCAGTTTGCCAACGGCAGCTGGCTCTGCTTCGACCTGGCCGCGGACCCCCGATGGCACACCACGACGACCGATCCCACGGCGGTGCTCCCCCTGGCCCAGTCGATGCTGACCTGGCGGTCGACCCACCTCGGTGGCCCCTACACCCAGCTGCTCCTGGGATCTGAGCGACGGGGGCGCTGGCCGGAGCTCGAGGGGATCCCGTCGGCCTGACCCGGGCCGGCAGCCGGCGGCGGGGATCCCCGTCGTCGATCGGCCGGGGCCGCCCGGTGAGCTGACCGGGGTCGACCGGTGAGCGGACGCTCCGACAGGGCACTCGGCCCGGCCGGGCCGGACGTGCTGATCGTCGGGGCCGGGCAGGCAGGGCTCAGTGCCGCGGCAGAGCTCCGTCGCCTCGGGGTCGCCCCGGTCCTGGTCGTCGACCGCGAGCGCGAGCCCGGTGGGATCCCCCGCCACTGCCACCATGGCGGGTTCGGCCTCCAGGACCTGCGCCGCAGCATGAGTGGTCCCGCCTATGCCAGGCGCCTGGCCCGAGTGGCCGCCGATGGCGGCGCCCGGCTCTCTCTGGAGACGACCGTGACCGGGATCGACCCAACCGGCGTCGTGTCGCTGGTCAGCCCCTCCGGGCCGGCGGAGCTGCGCCCGCTGGTGGTGCTGCTGGCGACCGGGGCCAGAGCGAAGGGGCCGTTGACCTACGGGGGCGGGCAGAGCTCGGTCATCGGGATCGTGGCCGCCGGCAACCTGGTCCACCCGGCCGAGACCGCCGGCGTGGCGGCTCTCGGCGGCCGGCGGGTGGCCCAGCGCCTTGCGGGCCGCCTCGACCGCGGAGACCTCGGCCGGGCCTTCGACGGTGTCGAGGTGCAGGTCGACGAGCCACTGGCCTGGACATGGCCGGGGATTGTCCGGCCCGACGACATACCCGATCGGATCCTCCTGCGCACCCGGGCCTTCACCGGTCGTCGTACGGTACGCGTCGAGCAGGCCGGACGGGTGCTCGGCCGGGCCCGCCTGCGGCACGCCACGCCGAACCGGTCGCTGAGCATCCCGGGCGGCTGGGTCGCCGACGTCGACGTGCTCGCAGGGCCGGTCGTGCTCCGGCTGGTCTGAGCCCCGGAGCGGGTTCCTGTCCGGACGGCGTGAGCCGGGCGATGTCACCGCAGCGGGGAGCTCGGCGGCTAGGGCGACGCGGTCCGCACCCGGTCGGCCAGAGCCTTCAGCTCGTCCACCGCATCGACGAAGCCGGAGCCGATGTCGTCGACGTCGGGCACCAGGTCGGGACAGGCGATGACACCCACATTGAGGTGGCGCGCCTCGCTGAGCACCGTCATGTTGACGCCGGTGCCCTCCATCACCGGCCCCATCGGGAAGATGCCGGTCACCTTGGCCCCGGCGCAGTAGAGGTCGAGTGGCGGCCCGGCCACATTGGAGATGACCAGGTTGAACACCGGGCGGTGGTACCGGGCCAGCTTGAGGCCGGAGTACAGGCGTGCGCCGGCCGTCATCACCGAGGGGGCGGCGAACCCGGTCAGTTCCTGGAGCGAGTCGGTGCCGAAGGCGGACTGGAGGGCCTTCGAATTGAGCGAGTTGGCGTGCACCGCCAACAGCCGTTCGACGGGGTCGTCGGGCCGGAGGGGCACCTCCACCATCATGTTGGAGACGCGGTTGCGCAACTCTCCGTCGTCGTGTCCGTGGTGCGCGCCGACCGGCACCGCCGCGATCAGGTTGCGCGCCGGGAGCGGGCCCCTGGCCTCGATGTAGCCCTTCAACGCGGTGCCCGATGCCGCCAGGACGACGTCGTTGATGGTGACCCCGTAGGCGTGTGCGACGTGGCGGACGGTGTCGAGGTCCACCCGGGTGAGGCTCGCCGAGCGGCGGGAGGTGATGGCGCCGTTGAGCAGGGTGCGCGGAGCGGTGAGCGGGGTCCGGCTGCCCGCCGCACGCTGGGACAGCCAGGTGCGGGTGGTGGCGGCCAGTCCCGAGAACGTGCGGGCCACAGCTCCGGGCACGTCCTTCTGGCGGGCCATGAGTGACGAGACCGAGCTGGTCACCTGACGATGCGTCGGCGGGACCACGTCGGGGACCCACGGTTCGACGGGGGGCGCGACAGGGTCGGCATCTGCGGAGAGGTCGAAGAGCGAGGCCAGCAGGCTCGCTCCGGCTCCGCCGTCCATCATCGAATGGTGGAACTTGGTGACCAGGGCCACCGTCCCGTCCTCCAGCGGGTCGACCACCCACATCTCCCACAATGGACGCTTGCGGTCGAGCGGTCGGCCGGAGACATCGCCGACGAACTGTTCGAGCCGGTCCCAGGGCACCGGGCCCTCCAACGATGCATCCTTGATGTGGGCCGTGAGGTCGAACTCGGGATCCTCGATCCACAGGGGATGGTCGATGCCGGCGGGCGGAGGCAGTGCCCGGCGTCGCAGCGGCGGGATCAGGTGGATGCGCGCCGCCATGGCCCGGGTCACCTCGTCGATGCCGAATCCGCCGGGCCGGCCGGCCGGGTCGAGGACCAGTACACCGACCGCATGCATGTGCATGGCCGGCGTCTCGATGTACAGGAACGCTGCGTCCATGCCTTCCATTCGCTGCACGGGGTCCCCCTCAGTCCTCGGCGCCGTGCCCGGCTGCCGACTCGGCCACCGATCGCGCCCAGGGGTAGTCCGGCTTGCCGCTCGGCGAGCGGACAATCCCGTCGGTGGCGATCACGTCCGTTGGCACCTTGTAGCCGGTCAGTCGGCCACGCGCGTGCCGGCGCAGCGCCTCTGGGTCCACGGGGCGTCCGGGCCTGGGCTCCACCAGGGCGACCACCCGCTCGCCGAAGCGAGGGTCGGGCACGCCGACCACGATGGCGTCACTGACATCGGGGTGGCCCTTCAACGCGGCCTCCACCTCGTCGGGGAAGACCTTCTCCCCGCCGGTGTTGATGCACAGCGAGCCTCGACCGAGCACGACGATCGTCCCGTCGGCCTGCACCGTGGCCAGGTCCCCGGGCAGCGCCCAGCGTTGTCCGCGGTGGTGGACGAACGTGGTGGCTGACTTGACCGGGTCGCCGAGGTAGCCGATCGGGACGTGACCCCCCCGGGCCAGGTGCCCGACCACCTCGGAACCGGGCCGCACCGGTTGGAGGCCGTCGTCGAGCACGTCGGTGCGGTCGTCGACTCGCAGGCGGGGCGGACCGAAGGGATCCTCGGATGGAGCCTCGCCGCCGACCTGGCCGGTCTCGGAGGACCCGAAACGGTCGGCGACGATCCGGCCCGGCAGGAGGTCCGCCATCTGGGCCTTGGTCGACGGCGACAACACCGCGCCACCAGAGCCCACGGCCATCAACGACGAGAGATCGTGGCGCCCGGCGTCGAGGGCCAGCTCGTCGAGCAGGGGGCGCGCCATCGAGTCGCCGACGACGACCACCGCGTTGACGGACTCGGCCTCCACCAGGCGCCAGACCTCGGGCGGATCGAAGGTCCCTCCCTGGAGGGTGACCACGGTCCCACCGCCGAACAGGGTCGAGAATGCCAGCCAGTGCCCGGCCGCATGCATGAACGGGGGGAGGGCGAGGGCGGTGAGACCCGGACGCAGGACCCGTTCGGCCAGTTCCTCGGGAGAGCGGATGTGGTCGCCGAGCGCAAAGGGGTCACCCCCTCCCATGGCGGCGAAGAAGATGTCGTCGTGGCGCCAGAGCACCCCCTTGGGCATCCCGGTCGTCCCCCCGGTGTAGACGCAGTAGAGGTCGTCGGCCCGGCGCGGGGGGAACCCCCGGCTGGGAGGCTCCGATCCGATGGCCGTTTCGTAGTCGTCACCCGGGCCACCGGGTCCCCGGGACTCCGAGACCTCGAGCAACGCACGCGTCTCGCGCAGGGAGCCGAGGGCCCCGGCCACCGCCTGGCCGAAGCGGCTGTCGAAGATGAGGCCGACCAGGGACGCGTCCTCGTAGAGGTACTGCAGCTCGCCGGCGACATAGCGATAATTGACGTTGATGGGAACGGCGCGGATCTTGAAGCAGGCGAGCATGCCCTCGATGTACTCGGTGCCGTTGGCCAGTTGGAGACCGACCCGGTCACCTGGGCCGATGCCGGCACGTCCGAGGCAGTGGGCAAGGCGGTTGGCCCGTTGGTCCAGCTGGGCGTAGCTGAGCCTGCGCCCCCCCGCTACCATCGCCGTCTGCTCTCCGACCTGGTCGACCACGCTTTCGAAGAGATCGGCGAGATTGAACTCCATTGCCCTCCTCGCTGGGCGAGTGGTCTTCCGACCCTGCAGTGCGCCCCCGCTCCAGACGTAGTATTCCAGGTGAGCGGGTCCGCCGTAACGGCGGCGGGACGTCGCAGCGGGAGAGGGAGGCCGAATGGGGGATGCCGAGCCGGAGGCGGTCGCCGGCAGCCTGGCCCACCACCCCGGCGAGGACGGCCCGGACGCCCTCGCCGGGGCTGTGCTCGACGGGAGCGTGACGGACGGTACCGGAGCGGGTGGCTGCCCCTCGGCCGCCCAACGGGTCACCGGGTCCTACCGCGCTGTGGCCGGATTCGTGAACCGGCGCGCGCTCGCCCGCGCCACGCGGGCCGTGCCGCGGACGCTCCACTTCGTGGGCTCGGCACTGCTGCGCGGGGAGGTGGCCGATGCGCTGCCGGCGCCGCACCTCTCCCTCGGGCTCGCCGCCCAGGTGGCCATGGACGAGGTGCTCCTGGCCATGGCCATGACGCCCCGGAGGTTCCCGCTCCCCGGCGACTATGCCCGGGTGGCCCGGGAGCTCGCCGACGCTGAGGCCCTGTACGTCCGCAACGGGTGGATCGACGACCCCCGCTCCTACCATCGCACCCCGCCTTGCCTCTCGGCGGCGGACGTCACCACGAGCCGGGGCTGGGCCATGGGCCACAACTACGACCGCCTGTTCTGGGACAGCGGCTTCGCCCCCCACCAGGGCGAACCCGGCGGCGACCGGTGGATGGCGTTCGAACCGAACCGCACCGCCACGGCGACCGTGCTCGACCACGCTGATGGCCCCCGGCCGTGGGTGGTCGCCGTGCACGGGTTCTGCATGGGGTTCCCGTTCATGGACTTCCAGGGGCTCCAGGCCGGGCGCCTCCACGACGAGCTCGGGATGAACGTCGCCCTGCCGGCCCTGCCGCTGCACGGCCCGCGTCGGGTCACCCTCGTCAGCGGCGAGCCGTTCCTGTCCTTCGAGCTGATGAACGCGGTGCACGGGCTGACCCAGGCCGTGTGGGACATCCGCCGCCTGATCCAGTGGATCCGGGCCAAGGGCGCCACCTCGATCAGCCTCTACGGCGTCTCGCTCGGCGCCTACACGGTCTCGCTCCTGGCGGGGCTCGAAGAGGGGATCGATGCCGTGGTGGCAGGCATCCCCGTCTCGGACTTCCCCGGGCTGTTCCACCGGCACAGTCCGCACCACATCCGGGCCCGGGCCATCGAGCACAAGATCATGGGCGGCGCCGCCGAGAGCGTCTACCGGGTCGTCTCCCCGATGAGCTTCGAGGCCAAGGTGCGCAAGGACCGCCGGTTCATCTTCGCGGGCTTCGGCGACCGCCTGGCCCCGCCCGACCAGGCACAGCGACTGTGGGAGCACTGGGGCCAGCCCCGCATCTCCTGGTATCCGGGCAACCACGTCGGCTACCTGTGGTCCAAGCAGGTCTCCGACTTCCTCGTCGAATCGCTTGCCGAGGTCTCGCCGGCCGGAGCGACCGAGGCGGGTGGGGGCTGACCCGTGGAGACGATGACGGGGCTGGACGCCAAGTTCCTGTACTCCGAGACACCCACTGCCCACATGCACACGGTGAAGGTGGCAGTGTCCGATGTATCGGTGCTCGAAGGGGGATTCTCCCACGACGCCCTGATCGAGGTCCTCGAGCACCAGCTCGTTCGGCTCCCGCCGTTCCGCCGCCGGGCCGTGCCGGTCCCCCTGGGCCTGGGACATCCGGTGTGGGTCGAGGATCCCGAGTTCGATCTGCGACGACACGTGAGCCGACGGGTGGCCGACGCTCCGGGGGGTGATCGCGAGCTCGCGGCCGTGGTGGCCGAGTTCTCGGGGATCGCGTTGGCGCGTGACCGGCCCCTGTGGGAACTGTTGGTCGTCGAAGGCCTGGCCGGTGGCCGTTCGGCGGTGGTGGTCAAGCTCCACCATGCGGTGGCCGACGGGTCTGCAGCGGTTGCCCTCCTCCAGAAGGTCGTGCGCGGCGCCACAGCCGACCCGCCGGAGGAGCCGGACGCGGACCGGTGGCACCCGGAGCCGATCCCGACCCGACGCCGGCTGCTCTCGATTGCCGCCCGCGACCACGTGCACCGATGGAAGGGCCTGCCGCATCTGGCGGCGCGGTCGGTGCGAAGCGCCCGTGCGTCCGAGGCGCGGCGCCGTAGCTTCGCGGAGAGGCCACCGCTCCCCCTCCGTCACATCCCGAAGACCTCCTTCAACGTCTCGCTGACCCCCACCCGGACGTTCGCCATGACCAACCTGCCGCTGGCCGATCTCAAGGCCATCCGGCGAGCCGCCGGCACCACCCTCAACGACGTCTACCTGGCGGTGTGCGCGGGTGCCCTGCGGAGCTATCTGGCCGACCGGGGTGAGTTGCCCCGGCGCCCGTTGGTGGCCAGCGTCCCCGTCTCGACAGACCCCAACCTGGCCCGCATGTCGGGCAACCGGGTCGACAACCTCTACGTCAGCCTGGGCACCGACATCGGCGACCCCCTCGAGCGCCTGCAGCACATCCACGACGCCGCGACGGCCTCCAAGGAGGTGCGCAGCCTGCTCGGCCACGACCTCCTCGAGCAGCGCTCCGACCTGGTCCCGCCGCAGATCTACCACTTCGTCGTCGAGGCCTGGAGCCGCCTGCACATGGCCGACCGGCTCCACCCACCCCTCAATGTGGTGCTCTCCAACGTGGCCGGCCCGCGCCAGCGGATCTACTTCGGTCCCATCGAACTCGAGGCCCTCTACTCGGTGGGCCCCATCCTCGAGGGCATCGGTCTCAACATCACCGCGTGGAGCTACGAGGACGCCCTCGGAGTCTCGCTGCTCGGCTGCCCTGCCAGCGTTCCCGATCCGTGGCAGATCGTCGACGCCCTGCACGACTCGCTCGACGAGCTGCGGGGCGTCATCGGCACCGAGGCGTTCGCCGCACGGTGATGCGGACCACCGCCCGGCTGGCGCGGGCGACCAGAGAAGTCCGGAGCGCTCAGGCCCGGAACGCCTCCGGCCGCACGGGGCTTGCCTCTTCGAGCGCCCGACGCACACCTTCGGCATCGAAGTCGGAGGCGTACACGGGGGTGCCGGGCTGCTGGCGCCAGGACTCGTCGAGCCCGCCGGCGTCGACCGGATCGAACCCGAGCTGATCGACGAGCTTCAGGACGATCGACTTTGCCGCGCCGTCGTCGCCGGCGACCGGCAGGGCGATTCGGCCCGGCGTGCCGGCCGGAAGGTTGTGATCGAGCAGGTGCTGGGCGTAGATGTTGTTGAACGCCTTGATGACCGGGTGTCCGAGCTGCTGTTCCACCCAGCGGCTTTCCGCCATCCCGTCCTCGATGGCCGCGATGCGCCCGTCGCGTCGGGGGTAGTAGTTGCCGGTGTCCACCACCGGTGCGCCGCCGGCCGTTCCGTCGAGAACCCCGTGGGGCAGGGCGGGGATGCTCTTCTCCGGGATGGTCACGATGACCAGGTCGGCGCCTTGGGCGGCGCGGGTCACCTCCACGGCCTGGGCGCCTGTCCCTGCAGCCAGTTCCACGAGCGTCCCCGGTCCGCGCGAGTTGGCGATGCTCACGGTGTGACCGAGGCCGGTCAACCGTCGGGCGAGGTTCCCGCCGATGTTGCCTGCGCCGATGATGCCGACCTTCATGGGTCCTCCTCTGCTAGAACCGGCCCCGGTCATCGGGGACATCGGGTCCAACGATCACCCCGGACGGCCTATTCCCCGGCACCGATGGCGTGGCCGCCGTCCCCGGTCTGTCCGGTTCGGTCGAGGCCGAAGATCTCCGCACTCCCCGACGTGGGCCGGATCATGCCGAGCCGGAGGCGGATGGTGGTCGTCTCGCCGGATCCGTTGGGACCGAGGCAGCCGACGACCTCGCCTTGGTGGACGTCGAGATCGAGGTCCCCGAGCGCGTCGACGTCCCCGTGTCGCTTGGACTGGCCAGTGGAGCGGATCGCCGGCTCTCCCACGCTCCGGGGATCTCCGTTACTCACTGTGGACCGGCCGACGGCGCGGACCGATCGGACTTCAGATCGTACCGGTGG
>Ga0075520_1001443_pt1 | contig 11417 bp, 5 predicted proteins | sample NGEPerB_FD_75100 | JGI IMG/M metagenome (GOLD analysis project Ga0075520, IMG submission 75100) | Arctic peat soil microbial communities from the Barrow Environmental Observatory site, Barrow, Alaska, USA - NGEE PermafrostAB12-B | ecosystem: Environmental > Terrestrial > Soil > Wetlands > Peat ... | reverse complement strand
TTGATGATCGCGGCTGGCGCAAACTCGACCTGCCGCACGACTGGGCGGTGGAAGTTCCGTTCAGCGACCGCGGCAGCGGCAGTCACGGTTACAAGGCCATCGGAAAAAACTTTCCAGCGGCGAGCGTTGGCTGGTATCGAAAAAACTTTCCCATTCCCGCCGCCGATCTAGGCCGCCACATCACCGTCGAGTTCGACGGCGTGTTCCGCGATTCGCAGGTCTGGGTCAACGGTTTTTACCTTGGCCGCGAATCGAGCGGTTACACTCCGTTTGGCTACGACATCACAGATTATTTGAATTACGGCGGCAACAATACCATCGTCGTCCGCGTGGACGCTTCACTCGAAGAAGGCTGGTTTTATGAAGGCGCGGGCATTTACCGGCATGTGTGGCTGACCAAGACCGCGCCGCTGCACGTCGCCAAGTGGGGCACGTTCGTCACGACCGACGTGAAGGAAAATTCCGCCGACGTGACGGCGCGCGTTACCGTCAATAACGACCAGGCCAAGGATGCGAGCTTTGAAATTCAGCAAACGATTTTGGACGCCGACGGCAAAACGATTGCCAGCGGCGAATTGAAAAAACTTTCGCTCAAGCCGGGCGCGGCGGGTGAATTTTCTTCCGTCCTCAAAGTCGCCAATCCAAATCTTTGGTCATGCGAAACGCCTTACCTGCACAAGCTGGTCACCACGATCACCAGCGGCGGCAGGGTGGTGGACCGTTACGAGACGCCATTTGGCATCCGCACATTGCGCTGGGATGTCAACGAAGGATTTTTCCTGAATGGCAAGCGCGTCGAACTGAAGGGAACTTGCGACCATCAGGACGCCGGCGGCGTTGGCGTGGCCGTGCCGGATGAACTCAACGTCTTTCGCGTCGAGCAACTCAAGAAGATGGGTTCCAACGCCATCCGCACCAGCCACAACCCGCCCACGCCGGAATTGCTCGACGCGTGCGACCGCCTTGGCATGTTGGTGATGGATGAAAATCGTGAGTATGGCATCAATCCCCAGGAGTTGGGCCAGCTTGAGCGGCTCATCCTGCGTGACCGCAATCATCCTTGCGTGGTGATCTGGTCTATCGGCAACGAGGAATGGTCCATCGAGGGCAATGAAAAAGGAACGCGCGTCACGCAGACCATGCAAACGTTCGCGCAGCGCCTGGACCCGACCCGCCGCTTCACCGTCGCAATCAGCGGCGGCTGGGGCCAGGGCAGTTCCGTTAGCATTGACGTGATGGGTTTCAATTACTTTACACACGGCGACGGACGCGACACCGGCAACGACCGGTATCACGCCAAATTTCCAAACAAACCTTCCGTTGCCACCGAGGACGCGAGCACGTTTTCCACGCGCGGCATTTATTTTGAGGACCGGGCGCATCAGCACCTGACCGCCTATGACGTGAACAAGCCCGATTGGGGCATCACGGCGGAGGAATCGTGGTCGCACTACGCAGCACGGCCCTATGTGGCGGGCTTGTTCCAGTGGACTGGGTTTGATTATCGCGGCGAAGAGACGCCCTTCTACTGGCCGGCCATCAGTTCGCAATTCGGCATTCTGGATGTGTGCGGATTTCCCAAAGACAATTTTTACTATTATCAGGCATGGTGGTCGGATCATCCGGTGCTCCATTTGTTGCCGCATTGGAACTGGCCGGGCAGGGAGGGGCAGGACATTGATGTCTGGGTTCACAGCAATTGCGAGGAGGTCGAGCTTTTCCTAAACGGCCAGAGTCAGGGCCGCAAGACGATGACAAAAAATTCGCACCTGGAATGGAAGGTCAAATATGCGCCCGGCACTTTGTTGGCGCGCGGCTACACCGGCGGCAGGGAAATTCTCACCGACAAAGTTGAAACCACCGGCGCACCGGCGGCGATTCAACTCACGCCGCACAAGCCAGCCATCAAGGCCGACGGCGAAGACGTTTCGGTGATCACCGTGCAGGTCAACGACGCGCAACAACGGATGGTGCCGGATGCGAACAATGCAATCACATTTGGAATTTCCGGGCCGGGCAAAATTATCGGCGTCGGCAACGGCGATCCTTCATCGCACGAACCGGACGTTTATTTGACACAGTTGCCGGCCCATTCGATTGCCGTTACGGGATGGAAATGGGAGCGGACGGCGAACGCGAGCCGGGCGGATCTTCCCGAGTTGGGCGCAAATTTTGATGACACGGCATGGGCCAGTGGCAATGTGGCTGCTGAAAGCGGGCCGCTGGAGCAGGGACAGAGTGGAGTCTTTCGCGGCCGCGTCACGGTGACTGGGCAGGATCTTGCGGCAGAGAGCGTCAATCTGGACTTTGGGCGGATTGACGACGAAGGGTGGGTGTATGTGAACGGTCAGAAGGCGGGCGAAACCCACGACTGGAAAGCGACGCCGGTGTTTGACGTGAAGCCGTATCTGCACACGGGCGAGAACGTGGTGGCGGTTGGAGTGACGAACAATGCCGGTTCCGGCGGGGTGAATTTGGGCGTGAAAGTGCGCGTGCAGGAAAAGCCCGTGACGCCCGAATGGAAGCGCAGCGTGTTCAGCGGCCTCGCGCAAATCATCGTGCAATCCACCGGCCAGCCCGGCGAAATCACGCTCACGGCAAAATCGCCGGGCGTGGCTGACGGCGTGTTGAAGTTTCAGGCCCAACCCGCGCCACACCGTCCTGCCGTGGCGGCGAATTGAAGCGCCCGCATCCGCCAGTCGCAAAGACCGGTCGAAGCCGCGCAGTTTGAATATGAAAATGAATACGTTAAAAAATAGTCGGCTGTGCATCGCGCCAATGGCGATTGCCGTGTTGGGCGCGTTGCTTCTGGCCGGATGCACCTCCACCAAACCCGATGACTCCGGCGGACGGGTTTCCGTCAAATCTCCGGACGGCACGATTGAGATGACGATCCGTGGCAACGGGTCGCTGACTTACGCGGTGTCCGTGGACGGCAAGCCGTTGCTCGCCGATTCCAGGCTAGGGCTGAAGTTCAAGGACGGCGTGACGCTTGGAGACAACGCCCGCCTCGTGAAAGTGGAGCGGAGCAAATCCGACACCAGTTGGAAAAATATATTCGGCAAGCGGAGCACCGTGCGCGATCACCACAACGAACTCCGGGCATTTTTCGTGGAGCAATCGGGCCGTCCGTTTGAGATCGTGGTGCGGGCCTTCGACGACGGCATCGGTTTTCGCTACGTCCTGCCGGAAGCGCCATCGGCGGCCACGCAGGATTTTGTTCTCGAAGAGGAACAAACCCAATTTACATTCCCGGAAAATTATCTGTGTTACGCGGGCACGAATGAAAACACCGGCAGCTCCCAAAATCCAATTGGCTATGTCGGTTCGCAGGAATCGGAATTTCTGCCCGTGCATCTGGCGGATCTGCCGACCGTGCAGGTCCGGTTGCTGCCGCTGCTGGTCAACACTCCTGCGGCGTGGGTCGCCATCACCGAGAGCGATCTCTACGACTGGGCCGGGATGTGGCTGAATCGCGCCGCGCCGACCGGCAACTCCACGGCGGTCACGCTCGCCGCCCGACTTTCGCCGCGAGCGGATGGACAGGATCTGGTCAAGTCCGCGTTCCCGCGTCATTCGCCATGGCGCACGTTCATCATCGCGCGCCAACCGGGCCGGCTCATCGAGAGCGATCTGGTGCTGAATCTCTCAACGCCCTGCGTGCTAGGCGACACATCCTGGATCAAGCCGGGCATCTCCTCGTGGGATTGGTGGTCCCAGATGACCCGGCCCAGCACCGCCACCTACAAGGATTTCATCCAGTTTTCCGCCGACATGGGCTGGGCGTATGCCTTGCTTGACGGAGGCTGGAGCGACCGGACCAACATCATGAAGTCAAGCCCGTCCGTGAACATGGATGAACTGCTGGCGTTCGCAAAGGAACGTAACGTGCGCCTGTGGGTTTGGGCGCATTGGACCGGCGTGGACCGCAACGACGCATACAAGCAAGCGTTTCCGCTGTATGAGAAATGGGGGCTGGCCGGCGTGAAAATTGATTACATGAACCGCGACGACCAGGACATGGTCAACTGGTATGAGAAAATCGCCAAGGCTGGTGCCGAGCATCATCTGATGATCAACTTCCACGGCGCTTTCAAACCCACCGGCATGATCCGCACCTACCCGAACCAGATTACGCGTGAAGGTGTCATGGGCAACGAATACAACCGCTGGAGCGCGCGTTCCACGCCGGAACACAAAACCACGCTGCCGTTCACGCGCTTGCTGGCCGGTCCGGCCGACTACACGCCAGGCGGTTTCCTCAACATGCCGCCCGACCAGTTCCGGTTTGGCGTCCGCCCCACGCAGGTGCAGGGCACGCGCTGCGCGGAACTCGCGCTTTTCGTCTGCCTGGAAAGCCCGGTCATCAACGCCTGCGATCATCCCAGCCATTACCGGGATCAACCCGGACTCGATTTCCTGAAGATCATTCCCACCGTCTGGGACGATACGCGCGTCCTCGACGGCGCGGTCGCCGAACACGTGGTCATCGTCCGCCGCCATGGCCACCAGTGGTTTCTCGGCGCGCTTACCGACCGCAACGCGCGCGACATTCCAGTGAAGCTGGATTTTCTCGGCACAGGTTCATGGACGCTCAAGCTCTGGAAAGACGCCGCCGACAGCGAGACCGCCGGCGAACACCTGCTCACCGAACAGCGAGTTGTGACGGCGGCGGATGTTTTGACGTTGCACCTGGCCCGCGCTGGCGGGGCTGTAGCCAGTTTCGAACCGGTATCACGCCAAATAAATTAAACTATGAAAACTCCCCACTACTTGATTGTCGCTTCACTCGTGCTTCTGGGCTTTTGGAACACCAAAGTCTTTGCACAGGTGGAATGCACCGGCCAGGGAAACCTTCGCGGCATACGGGTTGACGGAGAACTGATGGCCTTCAGCACCAGCATCCGTGCGGTCGTTCCCACTGCGGCGAACCAAGGCCAGGGCGGTCGTGGCGGCGGCGGCGGACAGTTTTCACGCGATGGCGATGCACTAACTGTAACCGGCCGTCTTACCGGCGGTGGCGGCCGAGGTGGTGGATTTGGAGGAGGGTTTGGCGGCGGTCGCGGTCGCGGAGGGTCGCCCGCTGCGGAAGCCAGTTATCGGGCGATTTTCAAGGATGCTGCGCCGGGAACGGTTGACGCCGAGATTCAGATGACGGCGACCACGAACGTTGCCATGCAGGAAGTGGTTTATGCAATCGCGCTGCCGGCCGCCGATTATACTGGCGGCTCGGCGCAGTGGATCTCGCCGACTTCAGGAACTGAAGCTTCGGTGTCCCTCGCCAGATCCCGTTCCGCCAGCACAAATTTCAACTTGCACGCATCGGCCAAAGGCGTGCGCTTGACTTCCGTGCGCCGGCAGATTGAACTCAATTTCCCAACACCAATTGAGCTGGCCATCCGCGATGCTCGCAACCGCGACAACAGCAGCATCGAAATTTCTTTCCCCGTCAGCCTGGGAGATTTGACCAACGGTCAGAGTGTTCACGCCGCGTTCACGATCAAGGTCACGGGCGACGTGGACAAATCTCCCGCGAAGCTCGCGGTTGATTTATCGAAGCCCGGCCGCCGTTACGATGGGATGGGCGGCAACTTCCGCATTCAAAGCCCGAACGACGCGGCGCAGATTCAGTATAATCTCGACAACCTGCGCGTTGCCTGGGGCCGCGTGGCCATCCCGCTCGATCGCTGGCAGCCTGACGAAAACAGCGATCCCGCGTCGGTCGCCACGAACTCGCTAAACACAAACGTCCGCGACGCGATGGAGATGGGACAGAAGCTTGCCCGCAAGAACATTCCCTTTATCGCCAGCATCTGGTCAGTTCCGAGCTGGGCCGTGGTGACGAACAGCGGTGGACGCGGCGGACGCGCGCCGCTCAATCCCGAAAAGCGGGATAAAGTCGCCGAGTCCATCGCTTCGTATCTGGAATACATGAAACAGAACTACGGCGCTGAACCGACGCTCTTCTCGTTCAACGAATCCGACATGGGCATCAACGTCTTCGAAACACCGGAGAATCATGCCGATACCATCAAGCGCTTTGGATCTTATTTCGCGTCGCGCGGCCTGAAGACCCGGATGCTCCTCGGTGACACCGGCAACCCCACGGGCGACTGGTTCATTGACAAGGCAGTGACTGATCCCGGAGCCGCGAAATACATCGGCGCGGTGTCGTTTCATTCCTGGAACAGCGGCACGATTGAGCAATACACGCATTTCAGCGACGCGGCGCGAAAGCTCAACGTGCCGTTACTCGTGGCCGAGGGCGGACTCGATCCGGCTGCGCACCAGTATCGGGCAGTTTTCCTCGAAGACTGGTTTTGTCTCAACGAAATTTCCCAGTATGTCGAGATCTGCCGCGTCGCCCAGCCGCTGTCCATTTTGCATTGGCAGTTCACGTCGGATTATTCCGTCCTTACCGGCGGGATCGGCGACCGGCCGCTGCAACCCGCGCAGCGATTCTGGCAGATCAAACAACTCGGCATGACGGCGGCGGATTCCATCGCCGTGCCGATCACTTGCGACAATCCAAAAGTTGTCTCGTGCGCGTTCAGCGATCACGGAAACTGCGTGGTGCATCTGGTCAACAACGGCGCGGCGCGAACAGCCACCGTTTCCGGTCTGCCGGCGGGCGTCAAAGAGATGCGCGTGTTCGTGACCGACAGCCGTCGCGGGATGCAGGAAACCGGGCGCGTGCCGGTCGTCCAAGGCACGGTTCAATTGTCGCTGGACGCGATGAGTTTCACGAGCCTGATCGGAAATCCGTGAACTGATTCGCCAGCAATGAAAACGAAACCAAACGGCTTCGCACCGAAAGCATGATTGTCATGAAAAGAATTGTCCGTTTCCCCTTCACCCGCATCGCGGCCATTGCCTCGGTTGTGTTGACCGGCTGCCTGGTCGCCCAGGCGAGCGAGTCCGCGCTTCCGCATCTCGTGCAGAAAGACGGACGCCACGCGCTGATCGTGGACGGCGCGCCTTTCCTGATGCTGGGCGCGCAGAGCCACAATTCCAGCGCCTGGCCTTTGAGCATGCCCAAGGTCTGGGCGGCCATCGAGACCATCCACGCCAACACCCTCGAAGTTCCAATTTCTTGGGAACAATTTGAGCCGGCACCGGGCGAGTTTGATTACTCGATTGTGGATCAACTGCTCGCGGACGCCCGCGAACATAAAGTGCGGCTCGTGTTGCTTTGGTTTGGCACTTGGAAAAACGGCAGCGGTCACTATCTGCCGTTGTGGATGAAGCAGCAGCCTGAACTCTATCCGCGCATCATCGGCAAGGACGGTCAGCGCGTGGACTCGCCCTCGCCCCACGCACCGGCCCTGCTCGCGGCGGACATGAAAGCTTTCAGCGCCCTCATGCGCCACCTCAAGCAGGCGGATCGCCAGCACACGGTGATCATGGTGCAGGTTGAAAACGAGCCTGGCTCCTGGGGCACGGTGCGTGACTATTTACCCGCCGCGCAAAAACTTTTCACCGCTCCCGTCCCGGCGGAATTGCTCAAGGCGCTCGGCAAGGACGGCGGCGCGGGCGGCGACTGGACGGCGGTTTTTGGAAAAGATGCGGATGAGTTTTTCCATGCGTGGTCGGTGGCGCACTTCATCGGTCAGGTGGCGGCGGCGGGCAAGGCGGAATATCCACTGCCGCTCTACGTCAATGCCGCGTTGCGCGATCCGCTCACCCAGCCACCGGCCAGTTCCTATGAAAGCGGCGGGCCGACGGACAACGTGCTCGACATCTGGAAGGCCGCCGCCCCGGCGGTGGACGTGCTCGCGCCCGACATTTACATGAACGACAGCGCGCACTACTTGAAAGTGCTGGAGCTATACAGCCGGCCAGACAACGCGCTCTTTGTGCCAGAGACTGTCCGGTCTCCGATTGTCTCCCGCTATTGCTATGCGGCGATTGCGCGCGGCGCGATTGGCTGGTCGCCCTTCGGCGTGGACCAACAGAACCAGACTGCGATGATGCCGAGTGCGACGCCGGTTCCCGATGCCGCGTTGGAATCCATCGCCAGCAACTACCGTGTGCTCGGCCCGATGATGCGGGAGATTGCGCAGTTGAATTTTGAAGGGCGGCTTCAAGCGGCGGTGGAGGAAAAGGACGAACATCAGCAAACGCTCGCATTGGGCCGATGGCAGGCGGTTATCACCTTTGGTCCGCCGACTTTCGGCTACGGCAGGAATCCGCAGGGCAATTCGGAACCAGTCGGGCGCGTTCTGATCGCGAAGCTGGGCGAGAATGAATTTCTGGTCACGGGCCATCTGTGCCGCGTGGACTTCAAGCTCACCGACGCCGCGTCCGGGACGCACCGGGATTTCCTGCGGGTGGAAGAAGGCGGTTATGAACGCGGCGTGTTCCGTCCCGCCCGAATCTGGAATGGCGATGAGACCGACTGGGGATTGAACTTCGGTTCGGCACCGCAAGTCATCCGCGTTCAACTGGGGACTTATTGAATCCAGTTAATGAAATCCAACAGTGAAGCAGCAGGCCGCTGAACTGGCCCGCACCATTTATGAAAAACATCAAGCAATGGACAGCGCCAATGGCGGCTGCGATCGGACTGGCATTGCTGTGCCTGCCCACCAGCGCCTTCGCCCAGAACACCAATCCACCCGCGCCAACCAATCCGTCGAACCGGCTTCATGCATGGTGGCGTGACGGCGCGCCGGGCCAGCGGCCTTACACGGTGGACAACAAAAAAATGCCGCTGATCTCGGTGAAGGGAAACAAGTTCGTGGACCCGGACGGGAACACGGTGCTGTTTCGCGGAATGGCAATTTCCGATCCGGACAAACTTGAGATGCAGGGGCACTGGAGCAAGGATCATTTCGTCAAGGTCAAGGAACTGGGCACGAAGCTGGTCCGCATTCCGATCCATCCCATCGCTTGGCGGGAACGGACGCCGGCGGAATATCTCAAGCTGCTGGACCAGGCCGTGGGCTGGTGCACGGAACTCGACATGTATGTCATTCTCGACTGGCATACGATTGGCAATCTGGAGACGGAAGTTTTTCAGGACCCGATGTATGTCACCACGAAACAGGAAACCTATAATTTCTGGCGGACTATTTCCCGGCATTACGCCGGTCACAACACGGTGGCGTTCTTCGAGCTGTTCAACGAGCCGACCACTTACCGCGAACAGCTCGGTCCGGTTTCCTGGGACGATTGGAAAAAAATTGTCGAAAATGAGATCACGTTGATCCGCGCTTACAATCCACAGGTCATTCCGTTGGTGGCCGGATTTGACTGGGCCTACGATTTGACGCCGCTTCGCCTCAGCCCGATTGCCGCCGAGGGGATTGCCTACACCGTCCATCCGTATGCGAACAAGCGGTCGCAACCGTGGGAACCGAAGTGGGAGGAAGATTTCGGTTTCGCCGCTGAAAAGTATCCGGTCATCGCCACGGAATTCGGCGGCTTCGCGCGACCGCCGGGCACCAACAGTCCGCCGCCGGCCGCCGAGTCCACCGGGCGGGGCAATCGCAACAACCCCGCCTATGGCCCGGCGATCATCAAGTATCTCGAAGGCAAAGGCATCAGTTGGACAGTCTGGTGTTTTGATCCCGAATGGGGACCGACGTTGATCCGCAATTGGAATTACGACCTGACCCCGTCGGGCGAATTCGCCAAAGCAGCCATGAATGGTGAGATCAAATAACGACGACAAATCCCAAACCAAAATCAAACCTATGAAGACAATACGAATCTACCTCGGTGTGTTGATCGGATTATTGTGCATCAACGCTTCCCTGTTGCGTGCCGCCGAGAGCGCCCCAGCCGAAGATATGAACGCCGGTGCGACGCTCCTGCCAAAACCAGCCGCGCGTCCAGCCGACTGGATTGCCGAGCACGATCCCGTGAACCCCAACGCCACGCCGGAGGCCAAAGCGCTGTTGAAATATCTCTACAGCATTTCGGGCAAGCACACATTGATCGGGCAGCACAATTTCATCGGGGTGCAAGAACGGTCAACCGCCTCCGCCGCCCAGAGGCTCGGCAAGACTCCCGCCCTCTACGGCACGGACTGGGGATTTTCCAAGGACGGCGATATTGATTCGATTTACGCCCGCGACATGGCGGTGAAGGAATTGATCAAGCAGCATCGGAACGGTTCGATCATCGCGATTTGCTGGCATCAGGTGCGGCCAACCACGGATGAGCCGGTGACGTTTCGCGGCAGCCCGACGAGCATTCAGGGACATCTTACGAATGCCGAGTGGGAGCAACTCCTGACGCCCGGTTCGGACATAAACAAAAAGTGGTGCGCTCAAGTTGATGTCATCGCGGGCTACTTGAAGCAGCTTCAAGATGCGCGCGTGCCAGTCCTCTGGCGACCCGTGCATGAGATGAACGGCCAGTGGTTCTGGTGGGGCGGTCGTGCGGGTGATCGCGGCACAAGGCAGTTGTATCGCATGATGTATGACCGGCTGGTCAACGTCCATCACCTGAATAACCTGATCTGGGTATGGAACTGTGATCGCCCCAACCCCCCGTCCCTCCAGTTTGTGGATTGCTTTCCCGGCCGGCAATACGTGGATGTCCTGGCGCTGGACTGCTACGCCACCGTTGACCAAAGTTTTTACGATGAGATGAACGCGCTCTCGGACGGCAAGGTGATGGCGATCAGCGAGGGGAACGTCCCTTCGCTGGAAACCTACAAGACCCAGCCGAAGTGGACCTACTACATGAGTTGGGCGGGAGTCAGAAGCCCGGTCACCGACAGCAAGACCATCCCCGGCGCTGCCTCGACAAACGCGCCAGTCGGACGAAGAGGCGGCGGCGGCGGCGGACGTGGCGGAGTGAATCTGGCCGAGATGGCTAAAGATCCGCGCATGTTCAGCCTTGAAGACGAAACTTATTGGGAGTCAATCCGGCCGCTGCGCGCGGCTTGCGGGTTGCCAACGGAAATGGTGAAGCCTCCGGCCATTCCCGCGCCTTCAACACCGCCACCACCTGCCCCGTAATCACAAGCTCGAATATGAAATCCACGACTCCTGTTCGCAGTTCCCTCCTGATCGCTTTCGTTGTCCTCTGCCAATCTCTGCCGATCAGAGCAGCGACGCCCATCAGGGTCGAGACGCCAAATCTCTTGCTTCGCGTTGACGTGGAGAACTGTCGCTGGTCGGCGGAAATCAAAGGGACGCCGATGCAACTGAACGACGTTCACTTTCTTCCCGGCGACGACGCTTCGGGTTGGACGGTGACGAGTTCCGTCAACAACGACGACTCCAACAATCTAGGTTCGTTCGTGACAGTGACGTTGAGGGGGAAGAAGCCCGGCCAACTTGATTTCGACTATCAAATTTCCGCCAGCAAAACCGGGAATGACATTCTTGTCTCGTTGGGTCGCTCGAACAACACGGGCAAGGCCGTGGACATCGGGGAGATGGATTATTTTGTGTCGGGCG
>Ga0075520_1001441_pt1 | contig 11419 bp, 8 predicted proteins | sample NGEPerB_FD_75100 | JGI IMG/M metagenome (GOLD analysis project Ga0075520, IMG submission 75100) | Arctic peat soil microbial communities from the Barrow Environmental Observatory site, Barrow, Alaska, USA - NGEE PermafrostAB12-B | ecosystem: Environmental > Terrestrial > Soil > Wetlands > Peat ... | reverse complement strand
GGGTAGGGATGGCGCTGCCGCGCCGTCCGCGCCGCGCAGCAGCGGCGCAACGTGGGGCGTGAATTACACGTGGGACGGCAATTATTCCGCCCGCTGAACGCGGGCGGGACATCGCATCAGCGATATCGCTACCCTCGACATTCCGGGAGCGGCTGCTACGGTGAGGAGGTGAGCTTTGTCTCGGAATTTAATTCATTGCCGCTGGATCAACTGGTCTCGCAATCCCTGGCCAGCGGCCCGGCAGAAGTGGCGCGCAGCATGGCGAAATCGACCCTTTCCCTGCCAGACTTCGCAACGTTGATTTCCCCCGCCGCGACCGGCTCGCTCGAGACCATGGCCGGACGCGCCCAACGATTGACCCAGCAACGGTTCGGCAAAGTCGTCCGCCTCTTTGCCCCGCTCTACCTCTCGAACGAATGCGTCAACAACTGCCAGTATTGCGGTTTCTCGCGCGATAATCCCATCCTGCGCGTCACCTTGAGCGTCGACGAAGTTCTTCAGGAATCCAGCGCCCTTCGATCGCAGGGCTTTCGCAACCTGCTCCTGGTCGCGGGGGAACATCCGAAGTTCGTCTCCAACGGCTATCTCGAGGATTGCGTCCGCGCATTGCACGAGGAGTGGCCGAGCATTTCGCTGGAAATCGGGCCCATGGAAACGGCGGACTACCGCCCGCTTGTTTCCCGCGGAGCGGACGGCCTGGTGGTCTACCAGGAGACGTACGATCGGGCTGTCTATGCGCAGATGCACACGGCGGGACCGAAGCGAAATTTCGATTGGCGCCTGGAGACACCCGAGCGGGCTTACGACGCCGGGTTTCGCCGACTGGGGGTCAGCCCCTTGTATGGCCTTGCCGAATGGCGGCGCGAGGCGCTCAGCGTGGCTGCCCATGCGCAGTATTTGTTGCGAAAATGCTGGAAGGCGGCCCTGACGATTTCCTTGGCCCGGCTCAGGCCATGCGCGGGTGAATTCCAGCCGTTGACGCACATGAGCGACCGTGAACTGGTGCAGTTGGTGTGCGCGTTTCGGCTCATGTTCCCTGATGCAGGCCTGGTATTGTCCACCCGCGAAGCCGCTGCGCTGCGCAATGGGCTGATACCATTGGGAATCACGCTGGTCAGCGCGGGCAGCCACACCGAGCCGGGCGGCTATACCGGCGCCGGGAGCCAAAAGCTGCACCAGACCGTTCGCGGAAAAATCATCAATGATTCAGCATCGAGCGAATGGTCGCCTTCGCCGGCGACGGGCAATGCTTCGAGCCGCGCCACGGAACAGTTTCGCATTGCAGACCAGCGTTCGCCCCAGGAGGTCGCCCAATTGATCCGGCGATTAGGCTACGAACCGGTGTGGAAAGATTGGGATGCAGCGTTGACTGCGTGAGGCATGATTTAGTCGTAACTATTCAGAAGAAAACGAGCATAACCACGGATGCACACGGATAAACACGGATGTAAAGCGGAATTCCTCTCGCGGCAAGCTCGTCACCAGATAGCGAATCGTTGCACAAGGTTTCAACCAATATGTGCTCCTCTTAAAATCCGTGTTCATCCGTGTTCATCCGTGGTTGAAATGAATGGTAACGGATTTGTGCAATGAGCGCCGAGAATTGGGTGATTGCAAATGGACGGAAGGTGACCGCGCGACTGCCTTGTTCGGTGGAGGAGTTCCTGGTCGGGCAGGAGTTGCTGCCGAGAAGCGTCGTTGTTGAGCACAATGGCGATGCGGTTGTTCCGTCCGAATTTCCGCGGCGCATGGTATCGGCCGGTGACCGGCTGGAAATCATCAAGATCGTCGCCGGCGGTTGAGAGTCCCCCCAACCAACGGTCGACCGGGGGATTTGCGCCCTGGGGACAGATTGTTCACAACTTGTGCACAATGTCTCTGCAAATTGTTCATAGGTTGTGAACGACAGTGAATAACTTTGCATTGTCATTTTCGCGCTGTCGAGTAATGATAGAGTTGCTAATAAAGCTATTCAGAGGGTGATGGCCCGGAAGGTGTTGGAACAAAGAGATTGTCAGAAAGTTTAGAACCGGGAAAGGGTTTTGCGTTATGATTTCGTCCACGTTGGCAACAGATGATTCGTCGTTGGAGGGATTGGATCCTTGCAAGATTTTGCTGCTTTATGAGGATTCCGCGGCGCTCAATAAGGGTCTTCAGCTTTGCCAGCGATTGACCAGCCGGTTTGAAATGCAGTTGCCATTCCAGATTAGCCAAGTGAGTTTCGACCAGTTGAGCCTCGGCCCGGCTGCCGATCAGTCGATCACTGAGGCTGCTGAAACAGATATTCTTCTCGTTTGCACGCAAGACCGCGACCTGCCGGCGGGGGTGAGTGATTGGCTCTCCAGGTGCGCGCGCTCCAGAACCAAAGATCAGGGAGCCTTTGCTCTGCTGGTGCTGGCTTCCTCGGGCAAGTCAATGCCTGCCGATGTGTTGCTGGACCAGGGCTGGCGGGCGGCCGAAAGGTTGCGAATGGATTACATGCCATTCCTGTCGCGGATGGAATTTCGCGAGGCACCGGTTGTTGCGCCCCCCATGCCCGTGCCGGGATCCAACGACTATCAAAACGGCGGGTACACGCACTGGGGACTGAACGAATAGGGCCAGGAGCAGCGGCGTATCCCTGTCGATGTTGACGAAACGTGCGGGCATAGCTCATTGACCCCGCCCAGCCGCTCTCATTGAATCTTCCCCTTTTTGCGAAGCAAAAAACATCTAGCAGCGTGGCCGCCCCTGCCCCACGCACTGTTCACCTCCACAGCACAGCATCACTCAGGGCACCCGAAAGTCCGACACGCTGCTAGCGCGAAGCGGCACCGGCCTCGAACTCCATCGGAAGCGAAATGCGAACGATGCCAGACTGGCCGGATTTGGGCGGGACAATCTCCAGCTTGCCATGGTGGGTCTCGATGATTTTTCGGCTCACCGTCAGTCCAAGGCCAAGGCCTACATTGCGCGTGGTGTAAAAAGGAGACGGGGCCTTCTGTGCTGTTTCAGCCGTGAAACCGGTTCCATTGTCCTGAACTTCTATCTCCAGCGCAGCCCCGCTCTTGCCATTGGCGCCGGTGTGCATGCGGACGCCGATCTTCGGATCCTTGGGGTTGGCTTGCAGCGCGTTGAGAATCACTTCGGTGAGCGCGTGTTTCAACGCGGCGCGGTCGCCCTTGATAATGATGGGCTTTTCCTCGTCCTCGCATTTGAGCTGCGAGGCTTTCGCCGGCTGATGCTTTCGCGCTTCCTGATAAGCCTCCTCGACAAGGGGCGAGAGCGGGAATGCTTCCGCCGAGGCAAGAGTGTCGCGGGCCAGGAAGCGCATTTGGTTGATCAGCCGGGTCACCCTCTTCACGCCGTCCGCCAGCGCCGCATCGAGCGAAGCGCGAAATTCCGGGTCTTTGTATTTGTCGGCGAGCAATTGTTGATGGGTGGATAGCGGCACCATCGCATTGCCGACTTCGTGCGCCAGCCGGTCGGCCATTGTCCGGACCAGCCGCAGGTTGGCCGCTTCAATCTCCAGCCGCCGCAACTGCTCGCTATTCGTCAAATCCTCCATCATCAGCAACGCCGAAGCGGGCTGCGCCGAATTCCCCCTTTGGAAAGGAACAATGGTGATGCTGTAGACCGTTCCGGGGGAGTCCTCGGGTTCGAAGCGGAATGTCGGCAGCGCCGTGCCGGTCTTCAGCACCTGGTAGACCTTGCTGCCGACCAGTTGCGGCAAATCGCTGAATTCCAACTCGCCGGTTCGCTTGTTGGAAGTAGGGAAAAAACGGCGCGCGGCCTTGTTCGCGTGCAGGACGGCCAAATCGCGGCTGACGACCACGCATGCGCTGGTGACTTCGCGCAGGATTTCGGCCATCATCGTGTTGTTGACCGCCAACTGGTCGTGCAGCCAAATATTTTTGATCGCCAGGCCCAGTTGTTCGAGGAGGTGGAAAATCAATTCCAGCTCGCCATTGGCCAGCGGTTCGCCCGTGATGTGAGTGTCAAACACGGCTACGCCGATGACTGTTTCACGGTCCAGGATGGGAACGGCCGTCTGGGCCCCCAGCAGTTCAAATTCCCTTTGAGTGTCGGAATCACGCCGGGCATCCTCCTCCTGGCGTCGCAGGATTCTGCCCAGCCGCCCGACCTGGCCGCCGATGCCGCTGTCAGACGCCAGTTGGAAATATTCGAACAGTCCCGGGTTGATGCCTATGGAGCAGGCCACCTGCATCCGCCGGCTTTCCTCGCTCGCCTTTTCGCCGAGCCAGGTCCCGGGATGCCGCAGAAACACCGCGGCCCGATTAATGCCGATCAGATCGTGCAGCAGCAGCAGGAACTGCTTGAGCATCGCATCGGCGTCCAGAGAGTGGGTGAGAATGGCGGAAAATGCGCGCACCGCGCCGAGACCTTGGTAATTGGTGGCGAGGCTTGGAGGCGATCCGGCGATCGCGGGGGCGGCCGGCGAGGCTTGCTGTGATGGCGCGGGTGCAGGCGAAGGGACTTCAATGACCTCCGGTTTTGCCCACAGCCGATCCAGCAACGCCCTGAACATCCGCGGCCGCACCGGCTTGGCCAGCACGTAGGTGGCGCCATGCAGGTAGGCTTCCTCCTCCCATTCCCATTGCCTGGCGCCGGTATAAATAATAATGGGGCATTTGGTCGACTGCCGGCGCAGCTTCTCCAGGATCCAGACCTCCTGCACGCCGCTCAGTTCGACGTCGACAATGCAGGCGCTCACCAGGCGGTGCACCAGCAATGGTTCGGCTTCATCGACCGTCGCGCGGTGAATAATGCGGTATTGCTCGCGGTTCACCGCCGCGCGGATTGCCTCCGGCAGCTCGGGATGGGGGGCCAGGACCAGGAGCGTTTTCATCGAGCAGCCGATCCGCTCAGTGTCAAAAAAAGGTGCTGAGGCCTGTGCTCTGGGTAGGGCGATTCTGTGCCCGTCCTGGTAACAATTCTTTCCCGCCTGACAATCTGCTTACGGCTGCGACTGTCACTCAGAATTACAAAAGATTTTCCTGCTGCAGTCACTACAATTAGATAATCCATACCAAACGCATCCGGTCAATTCATTCTTCGCCTCCAGAGTAAAAGATTCGCGCGCCACCACGCAACGGCATGGAGTACCGATATTGAATCTGGACGAATACGTAGTCGGTTCCGAGGAGTTCCACTATGCGGGTGGATATGGGGATTTTGGCTTCCGGGATGCCGGCGTTTGAAGGCGGGATTTCGAATGCCCTGGCCTTATCTTTAACATTATCCGGCCTGGGAGAAAACCTTGCCAGGGCGTGTGGTTTGCCAACGAACGCGGGGACCACTTCTGCCCCCTCCCGTCCCATTTATCTCACGGCTTGCCCGTGTTTGACGGGTTTAGTCCGAAGAGATCAGCTTTTCCCAGAGTGAATCGTTGAGCAGGACTTTGCGCAGGAACTCGGTGTCGTCCTCCGCGATGGGAGTCAGGTTGGGGTCGAGTGGCATCCGAATGGTGAACGTCGTGCCGTGACCGTTGTCGCTGCGCGCCTCGATCTTGCCCCCATGATGGTGAACGATGAAGTAGCAGGCCATCAGATGGATGCCGTATTCCATCGGGGTATCGCTCCGGACAACGAATGGGTCGAACACCAGCCGCAACGCCTCCTTGGGCATCCCCGGACCGTCATCGCTGACCTGGATCTGGATGCCCGCTTTACCTTCGAGCCGCGTGGCTGTCAACGTGACGCGGCTGCCGGGGGGCAGCGCGGAGATCTCATCCCGGAGAAGCAGTTCAAATAACCGGTGAAACTTCGGTTTGTCCACCTTCAGCATCGGGAGGGCCTCGGGAACGTCATTCTGAACCTCAATCTTCTTGGCGACAAAATTGGGCTTCAACTCTTCTATCGTGGCATTCACCACGTCGCGCACCTGCACCTCGTCGGAAAATTCAAAGGACGGCTTTTCCGAAGCGGTCCAAAGGTCTTTCAAAAGCCCGTTGATTTTTCCGAGCTGACCCTGGACGTTCTGGTAGTACTCCTTCCAGAAATCCGGGTTGCGCAGACCTGCCAAATCCATCTTTTCCTCGGCCATTTTCGCCGGGGCAAGGTCCAGGAAGGTTTTCACCGCGACCAGGGAATTGCGAATGTGATGGCTCAGGCCGGCCGCGAGAAGCCCCAGGCTCACGATCCGGTCGGCAATCATCATGTTGTGCAGCACCGACATCTTCTCGCGCAGGAGCTGGTCGCGCTCGCGCTGGACCATGAAAAAATCCAGGCTGCGCTTGAGCGTCTGCTCCAGTTGGGGGGGGTCCCAGGGCTTGGTGACGTATTTGTAGATGGCTCCCGAGTTCACGGCGGAAATCGCCGCGTCCATGTCCGAGTACGCCGTGGCCAGGATGCGGATGACGCGCGGATAGAGCTGGCGCGCCCGCTCCAGCAGCCAGACTCCCTTTTCACCCGGCATCCGCTGATCGGTCATCAGCACGCCGATGTTCTCGCCTTGCTCCTGCAACAGCTTCAACCCGTCCTGGGCGTTGATGGCCGTCAAAATCCGGAACTGATCCTCGAACGCGCGCGCCAGGGATTTGAGTGACTTCTCCTCGTCATCAACGTAGAGAATCGCAAATTTTTTGTAGTCGTGCAAATTATCCATAGCGGCTCAGCTTATGTTCCTTCTCTAATCTCATCCTTTTGCGGGGAATTCCAGCGTAAACTCACAGAACTTTCCCTGCTCGGTCTTCACCGTTATCCGGCCTTCATACTCCTGTATGATCCGATAGCAGATGCTCAGACCCAGACCCATCCCTTCCCCGACGTCTTTTGTCGTGAAGAACGGGTCAAAAATTTTATCCAGAACCTCCGGGCTGACACCAGGCCCGTTGTCGCGGATGGAGAGCATGCTGCAACCCTTTTCCATTCTGCCTTCAATGCGGATGGCCGGCTTTTCATCGGTAAAAGTCTTCTTCTTCAGGGCATCCAGCGAATTTTGGAGCAGGTTGGTCGCCACATGGATCAACTTGTTCTTGTTGGCCCAGACGGTCTGGTGCTCCGGAATCTGCGTCTCGACCTGGACGCTGTCCTTCCATTCGCTGCTCAGAAAGCGCAATGCCGACGTGATGACCTCCGACAGCTCCACCTGGTCGCGATTTTCGGTGTCCGGATGCGTGAACATGCGCAAATCCGACACGATGGTCTTGACGCGTTTGATGCCCTCTTCGACATCGGTCAGAATCTCGGCATATTCCCCCTGCTGCTCGGGCGCGATGTGCTTCGCTTTGTTTCGCAGCGTGAACAGCCCTGTCGTCGCGAAGTTCAGCGGGTTGTTGATCTCGTGAATAATGCCCGCGCTCATGCGTCCGAGCGACGCCATCTTCTCGGTCTGCACCAGTTGCATCTCGGTTTCCTTGAGCTGTTCGATGGTGGATTCCAAAGCCTGGTTCTGCTTGGAGAGCTTGCTCTGGTATTGGTGGGATTCGACCAGGTTCTTGATGCGCACATGCAGCTCGGTCGTCGAAAAGGGCTTTGGCAGAAAGTCGCTGGCGCCCGCGCCCAGCGCGGCCAGTTTGGTTTCCTCGTCCGCCCGCGCGGTCAGCAATATGATCGGAATGCTTTGAGTCGACGTCTTCTCCCGCAATTCGCGGCACGCCTGCAATCCATCCTTCTCAGGCATCATCATGTCCAGCAGGATGATCTCAGGCAGGAACTGGGAAGCCTTTTCAATCGCCTGCTGGCCGTCGACGGCTTCGATCACTTCGTAATGACGGCTCAATTGGGATCTGAGGAAACGCAGCATGTCCGGCTCGTCATCGGCCACGAGGAGCTTGGGCAATTTGCCGTTGCGCAACACTTCCACGGGCTTGAGCGTGTCTTGCAACGGGGTCATGGCCGGGAACAATTCGGCGCGGCGATACAGGTTGACGAGCCATTCTTCCGACGAAACGGTGCTCGCGGGTGCGCCTTCAGCCTGGGCCCCGGCAACCAAAGTGGGCTCCTGCGTTGCGGATTTCTGCACAGGGAGCGCCTTCAAATATGGCAACCGCACGGTGAAAGTCGTCCCTTTGCCTTCCTGGCTTTGGATGGAGACTTTGCCGCCCTGGACTTCAGCCAGTTCTTTGACCAGCGCCAGCCCGATGCCGACGCCCTGGTATTTGCGTTTGGAGGACCCGTCCGCCTGCCAGAACCGGTCGAAAACGAACGGCAGATTCTTTTCGGATATCCCCATGCCGGTATCGCTGACGATAAGGACGATATCCTCCGTGGATCGCTCCGGGGCCCGGGCGGGAGTGGCCTCTTCAGGGACGCCGTTGTCGGCTTTTGGCGCGCCTGCCTCTGGCACGGAAGCGGGAGTGTGATCGAGCGCGGGTTGCTTTTCCGCCCGCAATGAGACCCTGCCGCCCGAGGGCGTGAACTTCAGCGCGTTGAAAACGAGGTTCAACACGATTTTTTCGAGCTTGTCGCGATCGGCCAGAAGAGTTCCAAGGTCAGGATCGACGTACGTTTCCAATTTCAGCCGTTTGTCGTCGGCCACCTGCCGGGCGGCGCTGGCCAGGCCTTTGACAAATTCGGCGACTTCCAGCGGCTCTTTCTTGATCTCCATCCGGCCCGATTCCATTCGGACCAGGTCCAGCAGGTCATTAATGAGCTTGAGGAGCCGCATTCCATTAGAATGCATGGTTACCAGCAATTCCCGCGTCTCTTGTTCGAATGAACCCTGGAATTTCCTGAGGAGCATTTCGAGCGGGGCCAGCAGCAGGGTCAGCGGCGTGCGCAACTCATGACTGATATTGGCGAAGAACCGGCTTTTGATCTGGTCCAGTTCGACCAGCTTGCGGTTGTTCTCTTTTAACTGTTCCTGATTTTCCTCCAGTTCGGAGCGCAACTTGAATTCGCGGAGACGAAGAGTGCGGTGAATCCGACCGCCGAAAACCACGATGACGCCCGTCAAAATCAAAAAATACAGATTGTTGAACAGCACCCCCTTTTTTATCACTCCACCATGACCAAGGCTCGCAGCCAAGTACATGCATAAGACCAGAACGGAGCCAATCACACCCATGCCTACTTCCCATCTCAGCACCAGGGCCATCGATAACAAAACCAGAATCAGCCCCGCATAATAGGGAGAAGTCGGATCCCCGATGTCATAGATCATCCAGGAAATGAAAAAGGCCGGCAACATCGCAAGAAACAGCCCCAATCGCTCGGGGTGGTGGTGCACCTTTCCCGTTTTGTATAGACCCCATCCGATCAGCGCCAGCACCGAACAGGTGACACGAAGGGTGAGGAACAATCCCAGTCGGTTCGGGTAAACGAAATAATCCAACACCACACCTGCGGGCATCAGGAAAACGATGAGCCAGCAGCCCACCTGAAGATGGCGGGCAGTGACTTCGACCTCATAGCCCGAAGCTTTGAGGGAATCAGCCGGGGCTTTAGATGGATGGTTTTTGTTCACCCTCTGCTTTTCGGATTTCGAGGAACGTGTTGATGCCGGCGGGCTCCCGAAATAATGATACTTCGTGCGGAGCCACACTGGAGGGCACCAGTTTCTTCATGGTTTGCGTGTCGCGGTAAATCAGGTGCCATTCCAGGAAGTACTCCATCTCCAACTGGCTGGAATGTGTGTCTACGTTGGTGACCAGGAGGAGCCCGCCCGGCTCCAGGAGGTTGTAGAAGTAAGACATCAGACTTCGGCAAATCGGGTCGGGAAAATAGTCAAACAAACCTGCCGAATAAATGAAGTTGTACTTTTCCTGCGGTCCGCCCACGGTCGGCTTGGCCGATTTTTTGAGCAACTGCTGCGCCGAGGTTCGCGACACGTGACATGCCGTCGTGCGGCCGTATTGCGATTTGCATTGCTCCATTACCCGACTGACATGCTCCACGGCCTCCTCGTCGAAATCGATCAAGGTGAAGTCCGCGCGATCCGAACAACTCTGCTCGCGCAAGAAGGTCTGGACCTCATGAGCGGGTCCGCAGCCGATGTTGAGCACCTTCAGATTCCGCCCTCGCCGAAGGTTGCGAAGCGTCTCATCGAGCAGCTTATCTCCGAGATAGCGGAGGCGATTGCGGTGGGCGACAATAGGCGGCCGGTTAAGCGCGCAAGCGTTAAATGCTTTGGCAAATAAGGATGCCCCTTCATAGGGGTCGCGCAGCATCATGTTGACCATTTCGTAATCTCCAGCATGGCCCAGCGGCTTCTGCAAAGTTCGATATACGAACGGAGCACTCAGAATCAGCGGATGCAGGTGTCTTCGGCCAAAGGCCTGGTGCAAAGGCACAAATTCCGGTTCGACAGTGCGCGCCACATTTTCAAAACGATCGAATAATTCTCCGATGGCGGCTGACGTTCGCGGGCTCAACCCCTGAATGATCTCGCGTTCAAGCGTATTCCTGCTGCCCGCTGGACTGGAGCGGATGGTAAGCTCAACCTGCTCAAGCCAACGTTTTAAATCGACCAGGAACGAGTGCAGGTCGGCAATGACAACCTTGTATTCGGGCAGAATCTTGTAAGCACGACCCCACTGCTGCAAAAAGGTGCCGAAGTGAGCCTTAATCTCCTCCGATTCGAGTGTCGGCACGCAAATGCTGCCTTCGCTCCACCCGTCGTCGAGTTGGGCTTCGCACATCGCGCAGAGACCTGTATGAATGATGTTTGAGACCACTGCCTTGCCCGAATAAACGGCCCGATCATCCAGCAGCACGGTGAAGTTGCTGAGTACTTCCGACATCTGGACAAGGGCTTCCGGGCTATAGGCCTCAAAAACCACCTGATTGCGGGCGAGCTTATGGAGGGTTCCGCGCACAGTGATTCCGTGGCTGGTTTGAAAGGTGATCGCACCCTCCGTAATTTCGCCATTGAGCTGGCCAGGAATACGGGCTTTCTGTGCGGCGACCATTTCTGTCAACTTGGCAGGCTTGCTTGGACTCCCATTCCCGGGAGTGCTCGAATCCATCGGGAAATGCCTGGTGTCGCTCATACCTCAAAATAACATTTTCCGATCGAATGAGAAAAGAACTTTAAGAGATACTGCCTGGTTGAAACCCGGCGCCCCCAAATGCCACGGGGTCGCCAATGCTGTTTCGGAGCCGGGAAGCAGCTCCAAGAAACCAGTTTTCTACCAAACCGAAACGGCCCAGGGCTTGGATTGGATTTTGAAGGCACTCCGATTCCAGCTCAAAAGTGCAGCCCCAATGTCACCACGACAGCATGGCTGAGAAAGTCATACGTTCCATCGGCGCTCTGCCCGGCAGCCGAGGTCATGCTGCCCTTCACAGTGCGCGCAGCTCCGTAACCGACTTGATAGGCAATGTCGAAACCATATGTCTTCCCTTTGTAACCCGTCCCAACGCTGAAGAAATGCCGGTCAAGGTCCGCGACGAGCGGAGAATAATGACCGTCGGGAACTGAGTTCTCGTTGAATATATAGCCGCCGCTCACCTGCCAGCCTTTTCCGAGATATCTC
>Ga0075520_1001440_pt1 | contig 11421 bp, 8 predicted proteins | sample NGEPerB_FD_75100 | JGI IMG/M metagenome (GOLD analysis project Ga0075520, IMG submission 75100) | Arctic peat soil microbial communities from the Barrow Environmental Observatory site, Barrow, Alaska, USA - NGEE PermafrostAB12-B | ecosystem: Environmental > Terrestrial > Soil > Wetlands > Peat ... | reverse complement strand
GGCAGAGTATACCCATGGTGCGCCGCGCTCCCTCAGCCGCCGTCCGCGTGCGGAGGCTCCTCGCCGCCGCCCGGGCCGCCCGGCCGGGCGTCATCCTCGAGCGCGGCCGCTCTTCGGGCCTCACTCTCGGCCTCGTCGATCAGCTCGCGCGCTCGATCCGCGTCCTCCTCGAACACGAACACGTCGATCTGCGACAGCATCGGCATCATCGCGTAGACGCTCGTGGCGGCGGCCGTGCCGCCCAGCTCGGCGCGGATGCCGCTGGCGACGAGGATCTCGCGCCACATCGACGCGACCACGACGTTCGTCGTGCGCGCGGCGGAGACGACGCGGCCGCTCGGGACGCCGTCGCTCGGGACGCGGTCGGTCACGCGGAGCTAGCCGCAAGGTCGCGCAGGCGCTGCACGTTGAGAGCGTCCGGGCCGTCGCCGTCGAAGCCCGGGACCTCGAGGATGCCGGGCAGGCCGGCGAGCGCCGGGCTGGTGACGATCGCGCGGAAGCCCTCGAGGCCGATCTCGCCTTCGCCGATGTTCTCGTGGCGGTCGCGATTGGAGCCGATCGGAGTCTTGGAGTCGTTGAGGTGCAGCATGCCGAGGCGGTCGAGGCCGCAGGCGGCGTCGAGGCGCTCAAGCGCCTCGTCGAGTCCTGCGGCCGTCCGCAGGTCGAAGCCGGCCTCGAACAGGTGGGCCGTGTCGAGACAGAGCCCGAGGCGCGGGTGAGAGTCGGCGGCGGCGATCATCGCGCCGAGCTCGTCAAAGTTCACGCCCATCGTGCCGCCGGCCCCGGCCGTGTTCTCGAGCAGTATCCGCACATCCGAGCCTTCGCTCTCGGCGAGGGCGCGGAGAAGGGCTGCGCGCACGCGCTCGAGGCCGGCCTCGAAGCCCGCGCACTGATGTGAGCCCACGTGCGTGACGATGGCGTCGGCGCCGAGCTGCTCCGCCGCGGCCACGGCGCCGGCCAGCGACGTCACCGACTTCTCGTAGAAGTCCTCGCGCTCGCTCGCGAGGTTGATGAGGTAGATCGTGTGGATGACGACGAAGCGGATCGGCGACTCGTCACGGGCGTCGCGAAAGCGCTCCGCGTCCTTGTCCTTGTACAGCGTGGGCGCCCACGTACGAGGGCTGCCGGCGAAGATCTGGATGGCCTCGCAGCCGATGTCCACGCCGTTGCCGATCGCCTTCCAGACGCCGCCCGACGAGTTCACGTGCGCGCCGATGTACATCTGGCTTCCTCCCGTCTCCGACGCTCGCCCTAGCACAGGTCACGCGGCTCCTCGTGGCGCCACGTCCTGCAGAACACGCGCCGCTCGTCCCCCTCCTCGCCCTCGCACACCTCCACGGTGTCCTCGACGAAGAAGGTCGTCGCGTCGCAGGTCATCTGCCCCTCGCTGGTGATGTGGAAACGGCCTTGTGTGCCGCGCCGGTAGACCGACTCGATCCTGACCCGGACGGCAGCCGAGAGCGGGTCGTCCTCGCGGATGAAGTAGCTCACGCGGTTCCACTCCTCGTCCTCCCAGTCGTTGGGGAGCACGACGTTGCCGCCGTCGACGTACTGGTAGTCCCAGGTGAGGCTGCCGTCGGCGAGGTCGCGGACGTAGGAGCGGCTGCCCGGGCCGCCGCCGATCGTCTGCTCGCCGAGGCCCGGCGGCGTCTCGGGCGCGGAGAACGGTGGCAGCTCCGTGTCGGCGGCCCGCGGCGGCCGCACCGGCAGTTCGAGCGTACTGCGGCCCGCGAAGACCGAGAGCGTGACCGGCTCGGGCGACGGCCAGGCGAGCGGCCAGTAGGTGGGGGAGACGGCGAGGCGCAGGCGGTGGCCCGCCGGGAAGGCGTGGGCGATGGCGTCGAGCTCGACGCTCACGATGCACTCGCGGCCCGGTTCCAGCGGCTCTGGACGCTCGTGGCTCCCGCGATGCGAAAGGTTGAGCACCTGTTGCGCGACGAGCAGCGAGACGCCGTCCGGGGCGACGTCGTCGAGCCTGACGGCGACCAGTACGAGTGGGCGATCGGCCGCGAGGCGCAGGGTCACCAGCGGCCGGCCGAGGATCTCGACGGCGCCGGCGAGCGGCGCCGAGGTGAAGCACAGCGACTGCCCCTCGGCCGCTCGCTGGTCGGGCGCCCGGTCGCTGGGCTGGCCCTCGGCGCACCAGGCGCCGGCGTCGGCGCCGCAGAGCTGCGAGCCGCGGATGGTGAGGGCGGCGCCGCTCGCCGCGTCCGCGCCGCCTCCGGCCGCGTCGCCCGCGCCGTCGTTCGCAAAGTCCGCGCCGCCGCCCTCCCTTGGCAGCAGCGCCCCTCCGGCGTCCAGCCGCCACAGTCGTGGCGTGAGCCGCGCCGCCGGCCATTCTTCCTCGGCGACCCAACGGCCGGGCTTGTCGGCCACAGCGCCGGCCGGCGGGTCCCATTCCTGCATCCAGGCGCGCAGCATCGGCTCGTCCATCACGCCGGTGTCGGCGCCCTTGAGCCAGTGGTCCCACCAGCGCAGCGCCTCACGCAGGAAGCCGACCGCCGGTCCGGGCGCGGCGACGTGCGGGAACGCGTGGCCCCACGGGCCGATCAGGCCTTTGCGCGGCCCGGACAGCCCCTCGAGCAGCCGCAGCACCGTGTTCGTGTACCCGTCCGCCCAGCCGCCGACCGCGTAGACAGGGATCTCGATGTCGCCGTAGTCCTCGCACACGGAGCCGTGCTTCCAGTACGCGTCCCGGCGCTGGTGGGCGATCCAGGTGTGGACCCACGGCGAGTTCGCCTCGAGGCGCTGCAGCCACTGCTCGCGCCAGCCGGCTCCGACCGCGTCCTCGTTCGGCGGCTGGCACTGCCAGTGCAGCATGCAGGAGCTCCAATGGAGCAGGTCGGTCCCCATCACGCAGCCGCCCTTGTAGTGCACGTCGTCGGCGTAGCGATCGTCGGTGCTCATGAGCGTGATGATGGCCTTGAGGGCCGGCGGGCGGCGGGCGGCCAGCTGCAGGCTGTTGAAGCCGCCCCAGGAGATGCCGGTCATGCCGACTGCCCCTGTGCACCACGGCTGGGCCGCGATCCAGGCGATGACCTCGAGGAGGTCCTCCTGCTCCTGCGGCAGATACTCGTCGCCGAGGACGCCCTCCGAATCGCCGCTCCCGCGCAGATCGACGCGCACGCAGGCGTAGCCGTGCGCGGCCCAGTAGGGATGGATGAGCACGTCGCGCGGCGCCATGCCGTCGCCGAGCCGGTAGGGGACGGCCTCGAGGATGCCGGGGACGGGGTCCGCGGCGGCATCCTCGGGCAGCCAGATGCGCGCCGCCAGGCGCGTGCCGTCGCGCACGGTGATCCACCTATAGTCGATCTGGCGCACGGCGCGCCGCCCGTCGCCGCCGTTCGCCATCCCGCACCTCCGCTCGAGTGTCCCGCCCGATCCTCCGCGAGTGTAGCGGGACGCCGTCGCCGGCGGCAACGGACGGGCATCCGGCAACGGACGAATGGTCGGCAGGAGCCGGCGGCCTAGACGGACGTCCTGCGCAGTTCGAGTCGGCGGCGACGATAGACTAGTCAGAGAGGGCCGGCGCACGGCGTGTGCCGCACGCGCCGGCCGCACCCCAGCGAGGAGGACGCATGGATCAGGAGGGCCCGTTCCGCTGCAAGTCATGCCCGGCGTTCGCGCAGTTGCCGGGCGGGGGGGACGCCGGGACCTGCCGCAGCGCACCGCCCGTCGTGCTGCAGGGCGAGAAGTACTTCCGCGGCTCGAGCCGCGAGCTCCCGTTCGGCACGTTCCCGTCGGTGGGCGCGTTCCCGCTCGTGCGCCACGACGACTGGTGCATGGCGCATCCCAAGAACAGGGGTCTTCAGGCCCGCTGAGCAGCGCGGGGAACGCCGATCTGAGCCTGTGATAGGGTTGACCGGCGCGGCGGCCGGAAGAGCCGCCGCGCCCACTGTCCCGACCCCCAGGAGAGCATCCGCGTATGTGCGGCATCCTCGGTTTTGCCGGTCCCCCGGACCGGGAGCTGCTCGGGCGTATGGCCGCGGCCATCGTGCACCGCGGCCCCGACGACGCCGGCTCCCTCGAGCGCGACACGGTCAGTCTCGGTCACCGGCGCCTCAGCATCATCGACCGCGAGGGCGGGCATCAGCCGATCGCCAACGAGGACGAGACCGTCTGGCTCGTCTACAACGGTGAGGTCTACAACTACCGCGAGCTGCGCGCCGACCTCGAGGTCGCCGGCCACACCTTCCGCACCAGCTGCGACAGCGAGGTCATCGTCCACGCCTACGAGGAGTGGGGGCCGGCCTGCGCGGCGCGCTTCAACGGCATGTGGGCGTTCGCCGTCGCCGACTTCCGCGGCGCGGCCGCGGACGGGTCGGGCGGCAAGCTCGTCCTGAACCGCGACCATTTCGGCATCAAGCCGCTGTTCTACGCGCGGTCGCCGGAGAGCGGGCGGCTGGTGTTCGCGAGCGAGATCAAGGCGCTGCTGCAGGATCCCGAGCTCCGTGCAAAGCCGGACGAGCAAATGATCTTCGAGTACCTGCAGCACGGCTTCCACGACCACCGCGCCGAGACGTTCTTCCGCGGCGTGTATCACGTGCCGGCGGCGAACTGGATCGAGATCCCGCTCGCCGGCGTCGGCGCCGCCGACGCCGGCGAGGAAGGCGCGGCGACCGCAACGACCACTGCGGCGACCGAGACGACCACCGCGCCAGGCCTCCTCACGCGTCCCCTGACGAGCGTGGAGTACTGGTCGCCCGAGCTGCGCTCCGACGCCTCTGCCGACCCGGCCGACTTCCGGCGCCGCTTCCGCGACAGCGTCGAGCGGCGCCTCGTCAGCGAGGTGCCCGTCGGCTCGTGCCTCTCCGGCGGCCTCGACTCGACCACCATCGTCGGCTTCATGAGCGAGCTGCTCAAGGAGGCCGCGCCGGACGCGGCTTCCCTGCGCGGCCAGCTCAAGACCTTCAGCGCGGTCTTCGACGGCGACCCCATCGACGAGCGCGAGTACATCGAGATCGCCGTCGAGAGCACCGGCGCCGACACCACCTACACCAACCCCACCTCGCCCGAGTTCGTGGACGAGCTGCGCGACTTCATCTGGCACCAGGAAGAGCCGATCGTCAGCACCGGCCCCTACGCGCAGTGGTGCGTGATGCGCTCGGCGCGCGAGCAGGTGACCGTGCTCCTCGACGGACAGGGCGGCGACGAGCTGATCGCCGGCTACGTGCCGTACCAGCTCGTCTACCTGCGGCAGTTGCGCAAGGAACACAGGTACGAGGAGCTGCGCCGCGAGGCGGTCAAGTCGCGCGACGTGCTGTGGCCGCTGGCCAAACGGAGGATCAAGCAGCGGCGCAAGAAGCTGCCGACGCAGAAGCTGCTCGAGCCGGCGTTCGTCGCGCGCACGACCGACCCCGGCTACGGGCGCTCGCAGGACGACCTCAAGGAGCGCCTGCTCCAGGACCTGCTCACGTACAGCCTCCCGTGCCTGCTCCGCTACGAGGACCGCAACTCCATGGCCTTCAGCATCGAGAGCCGGGTGCCGTATCTCGACCAGGAACTGGTCGATCACATCCTCCACCTGCCAGATGACGCCATCATCCGCCACGGCTGGAGCCGCTGGATCCTGCGCGCGGCGCTCAAAGGCACGCTGCCCGAGAAGATCCGGCTGCGGCGCTGGAAGGTCGGGTTCACGACGCCGGAGATGCGCTGGATCAAGGCGCGCCGCGCCGCCTTCACGAGCCTGTATCAGTCGCCGACGTTCCAGACCCGTCCCTACTGGGACGGCGCCGCGGTGGTGAGCGCGTTCCGCGCCTGCTGCCGCGGCGAGGTCGAGGAGAGCATGTTCTTCTGGCGCGCCGCCAACACCGAGCTGTGGCTGCGCGAGTTCGTCGATCGCGGCGCCGTGCTGGTGGACGCCGACATCGAGGCGGCGCTGACGGCGCCGGTCGAGGTCGGCCCCCGGCGCCGCGGCTCGGTCGCTGAGGCCGGCGACGCCGGCGTGCCGGCGCTGCTGGCGGCGGCCGCGGGCCCGGAGGGCCCCGCCGCGGCCGCCGAGGCCGAGCGCCTCCTCGCCGCCTACCGGCCTAACGACATGAAGCACCTGTTCGGCGCGCTCGACGGCAGCGTCTGGGCGCGCGTCCCGCTCAAGACCGAGCTGGTCGGCCGCGGCGACGACCTCATCGACCTGTACCGGCGCCAGATAGTGGAGCACGTGAAGCCGGGTGACATCGTCGTCATGGCCGAGAAGCCGATCGCGGCCAGCCAGGGGCGCAGCTACGCGGTCGACGAGATCCACCCGACGCGGCTCGCCAAGGTCCTCAGCAAGGCCGTGACCAGGACGCCGCACGGCATCGGGCTCGGCATCCCCGAGACGATGCAGCTCGCCATCGACGAGGCCGGGGCGCCGCGCATCGTGGCCGCCGCCGCGGCGTCGGCCGCCGGCAAGGTGGTGGGCAAGCGCGGCCTCTTCTACAAGGTCGCCGGCGCGAACGTGGAGGCGATCGACGGCCCCACCTGGAACACGCTGCCGCCGCACAACACACACGCCAAGCTCGGGCCGGCCGACCCTGACGGCGTGGCCGCCAAGCTCGCCGACTTCCTCAGCGAGAGCGCCGACGGCAGGGTGGAGATGGTCGTGATCGACGCCAACGATCTGACGGCCACGGTGCTGGGCGCCTCGCCGGGCGCCGACCGCGGGCTCGCCGCGACCCTGATGCGCGACAACCCGCTCGGCCAGGGTCACGAGCAGACGCCGGTGTGCGTGCTCCGCCGGCTCGGGCCGCTGCCGTCCCGGAGCTGAGTCTGGTCCGGCGACGCCACCCGCTTTACCTGCGGCCGATCTGCGCCGATACTGACCAGAGTCGGGTTCGGAGCCTTGCGATGCACACATCTCTCACCACCGGTCGTCACGTATTGCGCGCCCTCGTGCTGGCGTGTCTCGCCGGGGCGTGGCTCTCTCCGGCGGCCCTCGCACAGCCGGCCGCCGCCGCTGCTGCGTCGCGCACCGCCGTGCGCGGAGCGCTCGCGCCGGTGTCGCCGGCCTTTCAGCGCTGGCTGGACGCCGGCGTGGGCCGCCTGCCGTTCCTCCCCGCGACGCACGGCCTCGGGCGGATCCCGTCGCCGCTCGCGCCGCCGACCGCCCAGCCGTCGGTGCGCACCCTTGCCGCCGCGCAGGCGACCGCCGCCTCGTACCCGTCGTCCTACGACCTGCGGACCAGCTCCCGCGACACCAAGGTGGACGACCAGGGTCCCTACGGCACGTGCTGGGCCTTCGCGACCATCGGCTCGCTGGAGTCCGACCTGCGGCCGAGCGACACGACCGAGTACTCCGAAGACAACGTCGTCCTCAACGCCGGCTTCGACACGCCCGCGGGCGGCCCATACAACAACGGAGGCTATTCCGGCTGGACGGCCGCCTATCTGCTGCGCTGGGGCGGCCCCGTCACGCTCGCCCAAGATGCATACGGGGACGGGATCACGCCCCCGGGCCTCACGCCGGCCCGGCACCTGCAGCAGTGGCTGCGCATCCCCGCGCCAGTCTCGCCGGGCTCGCCCGACACGGTGAAGGCCGCCCTCGTGAACTACGGGGCGCTGGACACGGCGATGTACTGGACCAGCGGGTCGTTCAGCGGCGCCAACGCCGCGTACTACTACGCGGGGACTGCCAGCGCCAATCACGAGATCGATATAGTCGGTTGGGACGACACGTACCCGCGCGCCAACTTCAACTCGGCGCCGCCCGGCGACGGGGCTTTCCTCTGCCGCAACAGCTGGGGCACCGCTTGGGGCGAGGCCGGCTACTTCTGGGTGAGCTACTACGACAAGCTCATCACGAGTGACATGGACGTGTTCCCTGCGGCCGAGTCGGCGACGAACTACGCGCACATCTACCAGTACGACCCGCTCGGCGAGACGACGGACTATGGCTACGGCAGCACGACCGGCTGGATGGCCAATCGCTTCACCGCCGTCGCGTCCGAGTCGCTTGCCGCCGTCGGCATCTGGATCCCGTCCGGCGACGCGAGCTACGTGGTGTACGGCGGCACTGCGCTAAGCGATCTGTCTGAGCTGGCGAGCGGCACTGCGCAGTATGCCGGCTTCCAGACGGTCACGCTTCCGACCCGGATCGCGCTGAGCGCGGGCTCCCCGTTGGTGGTGACGGTAAGAATGACGACGCCGGGCTACAATCGGCCGATCCCGATCGAGTACCCCTACGCCGGCTACTCGAGCAACGCGACGGCGTCGGCCGGGCAGAGCTACGTGAGCTCGAACGGTTCCACGTGGACCGACCTCACGACGCCGGAACCAGACTCCAATGTCTGCCTCAAGGCGTACACGGTCGCAGCGACGGGCAGCGATTTGTTCCCGCCGCGGACGAGCGTGTCCGGCAGCGACGCGAACTGGCACCGCACGCCCGTCGCGCTCACCCTCACCGCCGTCGACAACGGCGGCACGGTGAAGTCCACGCAGTTCGCGGTCGATGACGGTGGACCACAGACCGGCGACAGCGTGACGATCGCCGCCCCGGCCGGTGGCGGCAACGACGGCGTCCACGCGGTGACCTACTGGAGCACGGACGCCGCCGGCAACAAGGAGACTCCCAACACGTGCGACGTCCGCATCGACACGGTCGGACCTTCCGGCACGGTCACGCTCAAGGCCGCTCGCGTGAAGGCGCGCCGCACGGTCACGCTCAGCGCCTGCGCTACGGATGCGCTGAGCCCCACCGTCCACGCCGTGCTGGTCGTCCGGCGCCGGACCGGCGCCGTGGTGAAGCGAGTCGACCTCGGCTCGGTCTCGTCGAGCGCCATGCTCAAGTACCGCCTGCGCTGTACGTTCGGCCGCGGTCGCTTCGTGGTCACGCTTGGCCGCGCCACCGCCGATCTCGCCGGCAACCAGCTCAGAGCTGCCACTAGCCGGCGCCTCACCGTCATTCGCTGAGCCGGTCCGCCGGAGTCATGACCCTCGTGTCCCCCGGCACCACTACCCTCGCGTCCCCCGGCCCACCGCCGGTCGCGCCGTAGTCCTCCTAACCTCGTCGTGATATAAGTCCGGCGAGGTGATTCGAGCCTGAGGAGGTCCCCAAGGTGGCCATCGTCGAGGTCCTTGATCTGCGCAAGCAGTACGACCCGCCCAAGGGAGTCCTCGCCGTGGACGGCGTGAGCTTTGAGATCGCCGAGGGCGAGATCTTCAGTCTCCTGGGCCCCAACGGGGCTGGCAAGAGCACCACCATCTCGATGCTGTCGTGCCTGCTCCAGCCGAGCGGCGGCGACGCTCGCGTCGCCGGGCACTCGGTGGTCTCCGAGTCGCAGGCGGTCAAGGAGGCCATCGGCGTCGTCCCGCAGGACATCGCCCTCTACCCGGACATGAGCGCGCGCGAGAACCTCGTCTTCTGGGGCAAGATGTACGGCCTGCGCGGCGAGGAGCTCATGAGGCGCGTCGACGAGGTCCTCGAGCTCATCACGCTGGTCGACCGCCAGAAGGACCGCGTGGAGAAGTTCAGCGGCGGCATGAAGCGGCGCGTGAACATCGGCGTCGCGTTGCTGCACAGGCCGCGCGTGCTCTACCTCGACGAGCCGACCGTGGGCATCGACCCCCAGAGTCGCCGCTCCATCCTCGACGGCATCCTCGCGCTGCGCGACCAGGGGATGACGATCCTCTACACCACGCACTACATTGCCGAGGCGCAGGAGCTCAGCGACCGCGTCGGGATCGTCGACCATGGCAAGATGATCGCCGTCGGCACCAGCCAGGAGCTTGTGGACATAGTCGGCGCGGAGGCGCACGTGGTGCTGAGCGTCGACCACTACCTCGAGGGGATGGTAGAGCGCTGGAGAGAGGTCAGGGGCGTGACCAAGGCGATGATCGACGAGGAGGAGCACGCCGTGTTCCTCGTCCAGGACGCCAACGAGGTGCTGCCGCGGCTCTTCGAGGCGGCCGCCGCGGCCGGCGCGCGCATCACCGAGGTGAGCGTCACCGAGCCCAACCTCGAGATGGTCTTCCTGCACCTCACCGGCCGGGCCCTGCGCGAATGATCGCCGCAGGCGGATCACCGTGGGGGGCGCCGCAGCAGCACCCCACAGTAGGCGAACGCCCGTGAACCGCGTCCTCGCGATCGCGTTCAAGGACCTGCGCAGCACGTGGCGCAACATCCCGGCGCTCGCCATGATGCTCGCCGCGCCGCTGGCGCTGTCGGCGCTGCTGGGCTTCGCCTTCGGCGGCAGCGGCAGCGGGTTCTCCATCGCTGCCGTCAAAGTGGCGGTCGTGAATCAGGATAGATGGGTCGCGACCACGGCCGTGGGGCCATCGACGAACGCCGGCCAGACGGTCGTCGGCATCATGAAGAGCAGGAGTCTCAAGGACATCCTCGCGACGACCGTCAAGCCGACCGCCGAGGCGGTGCGCAAGAGCGTCGACGAAGGCAAGTCGGCGGTCGCGGTGATCATCCCCGCCGACCTGAGCACGGTGCTGTTCGGGACGAGAACGACGGCCACGAGCGCCATCGAGCTCTACGAGAACCCGACGCAGACCGTGGGCGCCGCGATCACGCAGAGCGTCGTCGGCCAGTCGCTGCTGGCCTTCAACGGTGCGCGCGCCGCGGCGATCGCGGCGCAAAGCCTGGCGGTCGCCTCGGGCAGCGGCGCCCAAGCGGGAACGTTGACGCAGAAGGCTGCGGCGGCCTTCGTGCATCAAACGCACAGCGGAGCGGGCGGCCTGACGGTCACGCAGCGGCCGCCCGTGCTCGCCGGTGGCAAGAAGTCGAAGGATGTCGGCCTCACCGGCCTCGTGCTCGCCGGCATGATGGTCTTCTTCATGTTCTTCGGCGCCTCGAACGTGGCGCGCACGATCCTCGACGAGGAGCGCGCCGGCACGATGCCGCGCCTCTGCACGACCCCGACGTCGCGGCAGCTCATCCTCGGCGGCAAGTTCACCTCGACGTTCCTCACGGTGCTCGTCCAGGCGATCGTCCTGGTGGCCGCCGGGCGTCTCTTCTTCTCGATCCAGTGGGGGGCGCTGAGTGCCGTATCGCTGCTCATCCTGGTGGCGGCCGTCGTGGCGGCGAGCCTCGGCCTGATGGTGATCTCGCTCGTGCGCACGCCGGCGCAGGCGGGGGCGATCGGCGCCGGCGTCTACCTCGTGCTCGCGCTCCTCGGCGGCAACTTCAGCGGGACGGCGCAGTCGGGCACGACTTACGCCACCATGCAGCGGCTCACGCCGAACGGGTGGCTGCTCGTGGGCTGGAACAGCACGCTACGCGGCGGCGGTATCGGGGACATCCTGCTGCCGTTGCTCGTCCCGCTGGCGTTCGCGGTCGTGTTCTTCGCCATCGCGTGCTGCGCTTCCGGAGGCGGTTCGCATGAGGCGCATCTTCACTCTGGCGCGCAAGGACCTGCTCGAGACGCGGCGTGACCGGCTGGCGCTGATCTTCACGGTGGTCATGCCGGTCGCGTTCACGGCGTTCTTCGGTCTGCTCTT